>ENA-UEQE01000123-UEQE01000123.1-human-gut-metagenome-genome-assembly--contig:-NODE-123-length-59092-cov-25.032212_pt1 | contig 59092 bp, 52 predicted proteins | sample MGYA00242934_ERZ507935 | MGnify/ENA primary metagenome ERZ507935 (study PRJEB26167, sample SAMN06115423) | human gut metagenome | host: Homo sapiens | place: China:Anhui | collected 2015-03-30... | reverse complement strand
AACGCAGATGCCGTGCCGCAGCTGCCGGAGCGGTGCTTAAGCCGCAAGGCGGGAATTGTGCGGTGTTGCCTTAGGATTGTATATGGGACAAACGGCCACGGGACGATGCAAGCATCGTCCCCTACAAATAATTTTTAGGTTTGCGATAACCATTTTGCGTTTATCCCCGGCGCGATGAGGGCATCGCGCCCTACAAATATTTTATCTGTTCCGCACATCCCCCAAAACATCTCCAATTCCTAATTTCTCATTCCTAATTTCCAATTAACCTCCTAACTCCTACCTCCTAACGATTCCTCCGTCCACACCAAACTTTCAAACCAACGAAAAAAGGGGTTGTCCATTTTGCCGCTGCGCTCGCCGAATACACCGCGCAAACCGCGCATTTTGCTGGTTCCGCCGCCGGAGCTGCCGGTTCCTGCTGTGCAGGGCGGCGCGGTGGAAACCCTTGTCACCCACCTGATCCGTGAAAATGAACGGGCGGGCAAGCTGGACCTGCTGTGCGCCAGCATCCCGGACCCGGAAGCCGCCGCCCAGGCACAAGGGCTGCAGCACACCAAAATGCTGTACGTTGCCAAGCCCCGCGGCGTGCGCCGGTATTACCCCATGGTGTTTCTGGAGCGCTGCTTTGGCGTTGCCGCCCCGTATGACCCGTGGTATCAAAAGGTTCAGCTTTCCCTTGCACTGGAGCTGCCCACGCCGGACCTGATTGTGGCGGAGGGCGGCACCCTGACCCAGTGCAGCGCCATCAGCAAAATGTTCGGCAAGCGGCGTTGCCTGGCCCACCTGCACGGCCAGACCAGCTGCAGCCATGAGATGGACGCCATTTACGGCGGTATTCTGGCCCTGAGCGAGTTTATCCGCGATGATTACCTCAAAACCAGCGAGCTGGACCGCAAGCATGCCTACATTCTGCACAACTGCATTGATACCGCCCGCTTTGTGCCTGGCCCGGCGGATGCTGCGCTGCGGGCTTCCCTCGGCTTTGCGCCGGAAGATTTTGTTGTACTGTTCTGCGGCCGCCTGGAGCCGGATAAGGGCATCCACAAGCTGTTGGAAGCGATGGAGAATATCCATGACCCGCGCATCAAGCTGCTGATTGTGGGCAGCCCGTTTTTTGGCCGTACCCAGCAAAGCCCGTTTTTGCGCAAGTTGGAACAGCAGGCTGAGGCCCTTGGCGACCGGGTACGCTTTACTGGCTATGTGCCCAATGATTCGATGCCGGAATATTACCGCCTGGCGGACCTTGTCTGCGTGCCCACCTTGGTGGAGGAAGCCGCCGGGCTTGTGGCGGTGGAAGCCATGGGCTGCGGCCGACCGGTGCTTGCCACCCGCAGCGGCGGTATGCCGGAATATCTGGACGGCAGCCAGGCCGTGCTGGTGGACCGTGACGGCAATGTGGCCGGGCAGCTGAGCTTTGCCATCCGCATGCTGTACGAACACCCGGATCTGCGCGCCCAGATGAGCACCGCCGGTGCAAAGACGGCACAGCGCTATTCTTCTGCACGCTTTTATGATGATTTTGTACGCATTGTGTACGATTTTGGAGGTCACCTATGGAACAGCCCGTCATCTGTGTGATCGTTCCGGTATACAAGGCGGAAGCCACCCTGCCCCGCTGCATCGAAAGTGTGCTGACCCAGCAGCTGCCGGGCGGGCTGCGGCTGATCTTGGTGGACGATCAAAGTCCAGACCGCAGCGGCGAAATTTGTGACGCTTACGCAGCAAAGGATCCCCGTGTGATGGTACTGCACCGCAGGGAACGCGGGGTTTCCGGCGCGCGCAATGCCGGGCTACGGGCCGCCACCGGCGAGTATATTGTATTTTTGGACAGTGACGATGCCCTGCGCCCCGGCGCTTTGGCCGCCGCCCTTGCGGCACAGGCCGCTGCCCCCAACGCTTTTGTGCTCTGGCACTACACCATGCAGCCGGACGATACCACCCCTGTAACCACAGCAGCCCACCCGGCCCAACAGAGCGACCTGGCCCGCCTGCACCTGGACTGCCTGATCGCCATGCCGTGGAACAAGCTTTACCGGCGCACATACGCCCGGCAGCTTGCCTTTGACCAGGCTTATACCCTTGGCGAAGATTTGCAGTTTGTGCTGGATTATCTGGCTCTGCTGGGGCGCTGCCAGCCGGATTTCAGCTACCTTGTGCTGGAAAGCGCCCTGACCTTTTACGATTGCAGTCGCACCGGCACCCTTTCCACCAAGTACCACGCCAATTACTGCGAAATTTGGCCCAAGCATTTTGCCAAGCTGAACGCCGCCTGCACCGTTGCTGCCTGCCCGCCGCAGGATATGCTGCCGCTGCACCGCGCGGAATTGCAGGTTTTGGCGGAGGGTGCCGCGGACATTTTGCGGCGGGACCCCGACACCATGCCCGCACGCCGCGCCAAAGCCCGCACCGCGCTGCAAAGTCCATGGCTGAAAAGCCTGCTGGATACAATGCGCCATGAGCACTGTTATAGCCCCTATTACCTGCCCTGCCGCTGGAACAGCTTGCGTCTGCTATGGATGTTGTCCGAAGCTGCGCGCACGCAGAGCCCCCTGTTCGGCAAGCTGGACTGGGCGGGGTATTATTTGCTGCTGGGCCGCATGAAGCGCTGCTGAACCGCAGCCTGCTTTATCTCTGGTATTACAGTACATTTCCCCCAGGCAGCGCCGCTGGCTTGCCTGGGGTTTTGTTTTTGCATCGTCAGGTTTTTGGGGTTGTAGATTGTATTCACCTGCTTAACATGGTATAATGGGGCAGAATTATCTCTTTGTACTATTTTTATGGCAATACCGCATAATTCTAAGTGCCGATACGGCGAGCGAGGTGCGGCAGATGCCAAGCCAAAAGCGCAGATAATACTGGATGTCTTATCGAGCATTTTGGCAACGCAGATGCCGTGCCGCAGCTGCCGGAGCGGTGCTTAAGCCGCAAGGCGGGAATTGTGCGGTGTTGCCTTAACACATTTGGGAGAATTATTTAATAGTCAACCACTGCAGCGGCACTGCTTTTATGTGTTTGGCCGCTAAATCTGTTTTGGAGTGTTTTAGATGATGTTTTTATCGCGTGCAGAGTCCTCTTATCTGCACCAGCACCTAAGCGTTGTGCGCCATGTCACCCTGGACCCGGAGGGCCCCGGTGTGCTGCGCATTCACCTGCTCCCTTGCAAAAAAGCACGGCGCAATGTGCCGTTTGTTGCACTTTTGAACGGGCAGGATATTTTGCCGCTCAGCGTTTCCTGGGCCATTCTGCTGGCAGGGCTGATGGACGCCCTGCAGCCTTTTGAGGGCAAGGAGATCACCGAGGACCAGTGGGCCGGCATTGCCGCCCAGGCTGTGGAAACCGCCGCTGCTGTTTACCCGAAAACGGCTCCCGACCAGATCCGCGCGGATTTGAATGCCATGCTGACCTCCTTCCGCGCGCTGACCGCCGGGCAGGAACCGCCCGTGCATGTGCAGCCGATGGACCTGGGCGCTTACGCCCGCTATATGGCAGCCCCCCACCGTATGGACCTGATGGTAAGCTCCATGGAAAAGGACGGTGCCTGGCACTGCAACCAGAAATGCCTGCACTGTTACGCCGCCAACCAGCCCCTTGGCGCGGTGAAAGAGCTGGATACCGACCAATGGCTGGCTGTTATCCAAAAATGCCGCGCGGCGGGCATTCCGCAGCTGACCTTTACCGGCGGCGAACCCACCATGCGCAATGACCTGGTCAGCCTGGTGCATGCCGCACAGTGGTTTGTTACCCGGCTGAACACCAACGGCCGCATGCTAACCAGCGCCCTTTGCCGGGAACTGGCGGACGCCAGCCTGGACAGCGTGCAGGTCACCCTATATTCGGCGGATGAAGCTATCCATAACACGCTGGTGGGTGCCCCCGGCTATGCGGACACCATCAGCGGCATCCGCAATGCGGTGGAGGCGGGGCTGAATGTCAGCATCAACACCCCGCTGTGCAGCCTGAACCAGGATTACACCGCAACGCTGGCGCTGGCCAACTCTCTTGGCGTGCGCTATGCCACCTGCAGCGGGCTAATTCCCACCGGCGGGGCCGAAACCGACCCCAGCAAGGCCACCCGCTTAACGCCGGAAGCACTGACCGCCGTGCTGCGCCCCGCGATGGCCTATGCTGAACAAAACCACATGGAGATCAACTTTACCAGCCCCGGCTGGCTGCCGGATGCGGTACTGTTGGACCTTGGCTTTACCCAGGTGCCCAGCTGCGGGGCCTGCCTTTCCAACATGGCCGTTGCGCCGGACGGCACCGTTCTGCCCTGCCAGAGCTGGCTGCGGGAGGGCGCTGGCCTGGGCAACATCCTGCATGACCCCTGGCACAAGATCTGGAATGCTCCCGCCTGCCGCCGTGTGCGGGAAGAAAGTGCGAAAATGGAACACATCTGCCAGCTTGGCACAACCGTTCCCGCACAGGGAGGTTTGTGATGAAACAATCCGTTTTACGCTTTGCCGCGCAGCTGTGGGCTATGCTAGCCGTTCTGCTGCTGTTTGTTGCCGCCGCCCTGCCCGCCCATGCGGATGACGGCGACATGGATGAGATCACCCACTATACCGTAACAGTGGACACACGCGCCGATGGCTCCGCCGATATCACCTATGAGCTGGACTGGAACGTGATCGGCGGCAGCCTGGATGAACCGCTGACCTGGGTGCGCATCGGCCTGCCCAACAGCCACAACGACAGCCTGGTCAACCTGACGCCGGATACAGTTCTTAACGTAAGTTCCGTGGATGACGGCGGTTCCTTTGCCAAGGTTGATTTTATCAACGCCTACTTCCCGCCGGATATTGCCGCCACCATCGGCGCACAGAGCAGCGTACACTTTGCGTTCCAGGTACACCAGTCCCATCTGTTTTTGCTGAACGAGGACGGCAACGCCGACTACAGCTTTACCCCCGGCTGGTTCGATGATTTGTGTGTGGATGAGCTGACCATCCGCTGGGTGGCGCTGGACGGTATCCAGGCCGATAACGACAGCCAGGACGGCAACTATCTTGTGTGGAACTTTGGCCCGCTGGACCATGGCGAAAGCGCCACGGTGCATGTCAGCGTTCCCGCCCATACAGCACAAAACTACTCCCCCGATGCTGCCGCAACGGACAGCGAAATGTATTATGACGACAGTGACCAGGTACTGGTTTTCTTCTTCGTGCTCCTTCTGGTCATTATCGTCATTGCTCTGATCACGGTTTCCGTTTCCCGCACAAACGGGATCTGGAACGGTGGTTTTGGCGAGGATGACCCCGACGACTGGTACTGGTATTCCAACGGGCACACCCATATCCATGTTGCCCGTAATCTGCCCCCGCCAGAAGGCTACCATCGCGTTCCCCCACCCGCAAACTTCAAGGCCGGGGGCGGAAAGACCCGCGGCGGTGGTGCCGGGCGGCGCAGCGGCGGTTCGGATCACTCCAACCATTCCAGCTGCGCGTGTGCGTGTGCCTGTGTTTCCAGCTGTGCATGCGCCTGCGCGTGTGCGGGCGGCGGCCGCGCCGGGTGCAGTACCAAAAACTTTTATAAAATTACCGTGAAAAAAGCCGACTGATATAACGGAGGGCAAAGCCATGAGCCTGGAAGATCAATACGATGCCTGGGTGCGAAGTGTGACCGGTACAGGCCGCCACAGCGCTACCAAACAGGACCGCGATGCCGCGCAAAACAGCCTGAACGCCATGCAGGCCCAGCTGGACGCTTTGGCCGAAAGCCAAAAACGCCAGAAATCTGCCGCGGACGCCCTGAACGCCGTGCAGCGCGCCGGCGCCGCCACCGCGGACAGTGTGCGCCGCATGAGCAGCGAGCTGACCCAAAGCCTGCGCCAGGACGGCCTGCTGGGCGGCAAAACCGCACAGCCTGCCCCCGCAGCAGAACCGGTAAAAGCCGGCCCGGAAAACTTTAACGGCCTGGCCGACCGGGTGCGCCAGCAGGTGCTGGGACAGGATGCCTTTGTGGGGCAGGTGGTCAAGGCGTTCCGCCGCCCCTTTGTGATGGGCACCGCCGATACCGCCCATGCCCGCGGCAGCATGCTGCTGTGCGGCCCCACCGGTACCGGGCGGCACTATGCCCTGACCTGCATTGTGGACGAGATGGCAGGCCGCGGACTTTTGCACAGCGCCCTGATTGAAACGATGGATCTGGCCCTGTACCCCGGCCCCGCACAGGAAAAGCTGTTTTTGCAGGACCTGTATGCCGCCTTGCAGTCTGACGCCGAGGTTCTGGCGTTTGACCATTACGAAAGCTGTGCATCCAATTACCTGAACATGCTGGCAACGCTGGCCATTGACGGCACTCTGCCGCTGACCAGCCGCTATGTATTGCAGCGCGGCATTCTGGTGGATGTGGGCACCGCCCTGGCCCCCGGCGCGATCGGCGAATTGCAGGCTGCCGGCAAGTATTTTGTATTTTTCTCTAACCGGGACGAAACCGCCCTGGCGGACAAGTTCGGCGCGCGGTTCGTGGACGCGCTGGAGGGGGACATCTGCCGCACCCAGGCGTTCACCCCCGAAAGCCTGGCCGCCATTGCCGCGCGGGAGCTGAACCACCTGGCCCAGCGGGTCAAGGCGCAGTGCGGCCTTGTGCTTGCCATGGGCAGCGATGTGCGGGACCTGGTTGCCGCGCAGTACGGCAAAACCAGCGGCATGACCGCCATGCGCGATTATGTCGACAGCATCTACCGCGCCTTTGCAGAGTACGTTCTGGATGCGGACGACATTCCTACCGCCGGAACGCCCGCCAAATTGACGGTGGACGGCAGCCGCCTGATGGCCGCCATTGGCAGCGGTGAACCGTTTGACCTACTGGCCCTGCTGCCCCGCCAGTACCGCGGCGATGTGGATGCCGTGGAAGCGGAGCTAGATGCCATTGTGGGCCTTGACGAAGTAAAGGATTTTGTGCGCGGCATTGCCCAGAACGTGCAGGCCCAGCAAAAGCGCAAGGCCCAGGGCCTGAAAGTTGCCGATGTGAACATGCACATGATTTTTACCGGCAACCCCGGCACCGGCAAAACCACGATTGCCCGCATTCTGGCCAAGTATCTGAAAGCCATCGGCGCACTGCGCGGCGGTCAGCTGGTGGAAGTGACCCGTGCCGACCTGGTGGGCCGCTATGTCGGCCACACGGCCCCGCTGACCAACCAGGTGATCCAGAGCGCTTTGGGCGGCGTGCTGTTCATTGATGAAGCATACAGCCTGTACCGCGGCGGCGAGGACAGCTTTGGGCTGGAAGCCATTGACACCCTGGTAAAGGGTATTGAGGACCACCGCGATGACCTGGTGGTGATCCTGGCCGGGTACAGCAAGGAGATGGCGCTGTTCCTGACGGCGAACTCCGGCCTGGCCAGCCGCTTCCCGAACCAGATTGAATTCCCGGATTACACAGGCGCTGAGCTTTTGGCGATCACCCAGAGCATTGCCAAAAGCAAGGGGTACCGCCTGGACGATGCCTGTGCGATGCCGTTGGTGGCATTCTTCGACCGCCGCCAGTCAGAGAACGCCGCCGAAAATGGCAACGGACGCATGGCCCGTAACACGCTGGAAAAAGCCATCCTGAACCAGTCCAAGCGCCTGGTCGCGGATGCTGATGCCGCGCTGGACCTGCTGCTGCCGGGGGATTTCGAACTGGAGTGATTCCTTACGGGAGTTTTTCGGCCTTTTTGAAAAAGGCCTTGGCGAAAGACTTTAATGGGTATCGCATAAATCACATAAGCTAAGGCAACACCGCACAATTCCTGCCTTGCGGCTTAAGCACCGCTCCGGCATCTGCCGCACCTCGCTCGCCGTATCGGCACTTAGAATTATGCGGTATTGCCCTAAGGTGTATCTGAAAACAAAGAAAATAACGGATATTTCGCAAAATCCCGCTGTGTTTGTAGAAATAGACTAAATTTTCGACTTTTCAGATACACCCTAAGAAATAGACATGCGGATTCTCGGTAGATACGAGGGTCCGCATGCCTTTGGTTTTGCGGGGGATCGGTTTGGAGTCTGGGATTTTGGTGCAAAAGTTCGCAATGCGGCAGGGTTCCGCGCCGCGGCCCACCACCATTATTCTTTATTCATTAAAAAGCCCCCCCCGTCCCACCTCCAATTCCTAATTACTAACTACTAATTTCTAATTGCCGCCGAAAACTCCTCCCTCCTAACTAAAAAATCCGCCCCATCCAGAACAGCTCTCACCATTCTAAACGGGGCGGACAAAAGTCTGATTTACAGTACCTTGGACAAAAACGCTTTCAGGCGCGGATTGTCGGGGTCCTCAAAGAACTCCTGCGGGGGCTTATCGACCTTGATAACACCCTCATCAATAAAGATCACACGGTTGGCAACCTCGCGGGCAAACCCCATTTCGTGGGTCACCACCACCATGGTCATGCCATCGCGGGCCAGTTCTTTCATCAGTTCCAGAACTTCGCCTACCATTTCGGGGTCCAGCGCGCTGGTGGGCTCGTCAAACAACAGCACTTCAGGGTTCATGGCCAGTGCACGCACAATAGCAATGCGCTGTTTCTGGCCGCCGGAGAGCATGTTGGGGTAAACATCCGCCTTATCGGCCAGGCCAATGCGCTCCAGCAGCTCCATGGCCTGCTTGTCGGCAGCAGCCTGGCTCATACGGCCCAGGCGCACCGGAGCCAGCGTGATGTTCTTTTTCACCGTCAGGTGGGGGAACAGGTTAAAATGCTGGAACACCATGCCCATCTGGGCGCGGGTGGCATCAATGTCGCGTTCGGTGATCTCTTTGCCGTCCAGCATAACCGTGCCGCCGTCCGGTTCTTCCAGGCGGGTCAGGCAGCGCAGAAAAGTGGACTTGCCGCAGCCGGAAGGCCCAACCAGGCAGACAACATCGCCCTTATTGATGGTCAGGTCAATGCCCTTGAGCACATCCAGACCGTTATAGTTCTTTTTTAAGTCCTTAACGACGATCACTCTTCGCCAGCCTCCCTTCCAGTTTGCCAAGCAGCCAGGTAAAGATCATAACCAGAATCAGATACATCAGCGCCACGCCGAACAACGGGAACATCGGCTCGTAAGTACGGTTCATGATGCCCTGCGCAGCGTACAGCAGCTCCTTACCGCCAATAACGGTGATGAGCGAGGTATCCTTGAGAAGGACGATGAACTCATTGCCCAGGGCAGGCAGCACCGAGCGGATGGCCTGCGGAATCACGATCAGCACCATGGTTGTCATGTAGTTCAGGCCCAGGCTGCGGCCGGCTTCCATCTGGCCGGGGTCAACGGCCATCAGACCGCCGCGGATGATCTCCGAAACATACGCACCAGAGTTAATGCCCAGTGCCAGCGCGCCGACCATGGTAAAGTTGCGGCTGTTGGCAAAGATAACCATGCTCATAATCAGCATCTGCACCATCATGGGGGTGCCGCGGATCACAGTGGCGTATAGCTTGCATACAGCGTTGGCAACGGCAAGAGCCGGGTCGTGGTGGCCGCGGCGCTGCTGGTCATGCGCAACACGCACCAGGGCAACCACGCTGCCCAGCACCACGCCGATCGTCAAAGCAATTGCCGTTACATACAGCGTGGGGATGACCCCTTTGAGGTATTGCTGCCAGCGGTTTGAGGCAATAAATGCCTGGTAGAATTTGACGAACAGATCCTGCCCGAAATCCAGCTTTGTACCAGCTTTCGCCAGCTGGGTCAGCATTTCGTATTGTGCGGCCATCCGCATTCCACACCTTTCCTGTGTTCCGGCACCAGGGCACCGGGCGTTTATTTTACGGTCTTACCAACAAAAGGGAGGCGCCCCTGTGGGCCACCTCCCTGTGGCACTTGTGAAAAAGCTGCTTTATTCAGCAGTGATGTACTTGTCCACGATAGCCTGCAGGGTGCCGTCGGCCTTCAGCTCTTCCAGAGCGGTGTTGATGGCATCCTTCAGTTCGGTGTTGCCCTTACCAATGCCGATTGCGTAGCTTTCTTCCACGTAAGCGGTGTCCAGCAGCTTCAGGCCGGGGTTGGCAGCAATAAATTCCTTAGCGGGAGCGTTATCAATAACAACGCAGTCAACCTGGCCGTTGTTCAGCATCTGCACGGCAGTCAGGCCGTCGTCGTAAGCAACAACGTTCTCATCGCCAAAGTCGTCAGAGCAGTACAGGTAGCCGGTGGTACCGCGCTGGGTGCCGATTTTCTTGCCAGCCAGGTCATCCACGCTGGCAATATCGGAATCTTCCTTGACGATGATGGACTGGATGCCGGTTGCGTAAGAATCGGTGAAGTCCATCACGTTCTGGCGCTCGTCGGTAACGGTAACGCCAGCCATAACCATATCGGACTTGCCCTGCTGTACAGCCAGCAGTGCAGCGTCAAAGTCCATATCATCGATCTGCAGCTCCAGGCCCAGCTTGTCAGCAATGGCCTGTGCGGTCTCAATGTCGATGCCCTCAAATTCGCCGGAATCGGTGGTCATCTCGTACGGGGGGAAGGCTGCGTTGGTGGACATGATCAGCTTGCCCGGCTCAACGGTGGACAGCTCAGCAGTTTCAGTCTCGCTGGCTGCTTCAGAGGAAGCAGTCTCGGAAGATGCAGCATCGCTGGAAGCGGCTTCGGAAGATGCAGCAGAAGAAGCGGTGGAACCGCAGGCAGCCAGGCTCAGAACCAAGGCAGCGGCAGTCATCAAAGATAATGCTTTTTTCATTACAATATACCTTCTTTGTTCATGGTTCTCTGATTTTCAAGGCGTATCTGAAAACAAGGAAAATGACGGACATTTCGCAAACACAAGCAGGATTTAAGGCAATACCGCATAATTCTAAGTGCCGATACGGCGAGCGAGGTGCGGCAGATGCTAAGCCAAAAGCGCAGATAATACTTTGTGTATTATCGAGCATTTTGGCAACGCAGATGCCGTGCCGCAGCCGCCGGAGCGGTGCTTAAGCCGTAAGGCGGGAATTGTGCGGTGCTGCCTTAAGGCAAAGAGCTGCGGGAATCCTTTGCGGATTCCAAGGCTTTTTAACGCAAAATCCGGCTGCGTTTGTAGAAAGAGACGATACTTTCGACTTTTCAGATACACCCTAGCGCAGCGGCGGAACTTTCCCTCTTTCCGGAGCTGCATCAGGATAAATTCTAGTATAATACATAAATATTCAAAGTCAATGTATAAATATTGAATTCAGCATTTTGCGGCAAGATGGCTGCCTTCCCCACCAGAAATTGTGCATTTTTCAAGCCTGCATTTCACAGTTTTTCCTGATATATTGACGCCATAAGTTAAACGTGGTAAACTTTACGCGTTCATGAGCGAAATTCATGCCATTCAGTCGAAATAAACCGGCTTGCATTACCTTGCCGTACAAAAAAGAGGAATCAATATGCTGACATTAGGTGACCTGCACATTGGGCAGGATGCAATCATCCGCGTGGTAGGCGGTGAGGGCGAGCTGCGCCACCACCTGCTGGATATGGGGCTGACCCCCGGCACTGAGGTAACGCTGCGCAAAACGGCCCCCATGGGGGACCCCATTGAAGTGGAGCTGCGTGGTTATGAGCTGACCCTGCGCCTGGCCGATGCGCAGAAAATTGAAATTGACAGTGTGCACGCAACGGACCGCGCCGCCCCCAGCGAAGAGCGCCACAAGGTGGTAGCCCACCCCGGCGTTGGCGAGCTGGACAAAGCCGCCAGCTACCACGAGCGCAAAGCCGGCGCCCCCATTGCCGCCGGTGCACCGCTGACCTTTGCCCTGGCCGGCAATCAGAACTGCGGCAAAACCACGCTGTTCAACCAGCTGACCGGCTCCAACCAGCATGTGGGCAACTTTCCCGGCGTTACGGTGGACCGCAAGGACGGCGTGATCCGCAACCACAAGGAAGCCACCGTAACGGACCTGCCGGGCATTTATTCCCTGTCCCCTTACTCCAACGAGGAGATTGTCACGCGGGATTTTATCCTGAGCGAGCACCCGTCCGGCATTATCAACATTGTGGATGCTTCCAACATTGAGCGCAACCTGTACCTGACCATGCAGCTGATGGAGCTGGATACCCCCATGGTGCTGGCGCTGAACATGATGGACGAAGTGCGCGCCAACGGCGGCACCATCATGGTAAACCAGCTGGAAGAAACGCTGGGCATTCCGGTTGTTCCCATTTCTGCCGCCAAAAACGAGGGCATTGATGAGCTGATCGAACACGCCGTCCATGTGGCGCGCTACCGGGAGCTGCCGGGCCGCATCGACTTCTGCACGGCAGGCAGTGACCCAGCAGACCCCAGGGGCGCGGTGCATCGCTGCATCCATTCTGTCGGACATTTGATTGAGGACCATGCCGCTGCCGCCGGGCTGCCGCTGCGCTTTGCCGCCACCAAGCTGGTGGAGGGAGACACCCTGATTGAAAAAGCCCTGCAGCTGAACCCCAACGAAACAGATATACTGGGCCACGCCATTGCTGAAATGGAAACCGTGACCGGGCTGGACCGCGAAGCCGCCCTTGCGGACATGCGCTTTACCTTTATTGAAAAGCTATGCTCCGCCACGGTGGTGAAGCCGGGCGAAAGCCTGGAGCATAAGCGCAGCGTTGCCATTGATAAGATCCTGACCGGCAAATACACTGCCTTGCCCTGTTTTGCGGGCATTATGGCGCTTGTTTTCTGGCTGACCTTTGGCGTAGTGGGCTCCACCCTTTCGGACTGGATGACCCTTGGCATCGACTGGTTTACCGGCGTTGTGGACCGCGCCCTGACGGCGTATCAGATCAACCCGGTGGTGCACAGCCTTGTGATCGACGGCATTTTTGCCGGTGTGGGCAGCGTGCTGAGCTTTTTGCCCACGATCGTTATCCTGTTCTTCTTTTTGTCCATCCTGGAAGATACCGGTTATATGGCCCGCGTGGCCTTTGTTATGGACAAACTGCTGCGCCGCATTGGGCTTTCGGGCCGCAGCTTTGTGCCCATGCTGGTGGGCTTCGGCTGCTCGGTTCCCGCCATTATGGCAACCCGCACCCTTTCCAGTGAGCGTGACCGCCGCATGACGATTTTGCTGACCCCGTTCATGAGCTGTTCCGCCAAGCTGCCCATTTATGCACTGTTCACCGCCGCGTTTTTCCCGCGGGTATGGCGTGCACCGGTCATGATTTTCCTCTATCTTTTCGGCATTTTGTGTGGTATACTGTATTCGCTGATCCTCAAGCAGACCTGTTTCCGCGGTGAACCGGTACCCTTTGTGATGGAGCTGCCCAACTACCGCCTGCCTTCGCCCAAAAGCGTCGGCCAGCTGATTTGGGAAAAGGCCCGTGATTTTATTCAGCGTGCCTTTACAATTATCTTTGTTGCAACCGTCGTGATCTGGTTCCTACAGACGTTCGACACCCGCCTGAATGTTGCTGCCACCCCGGATTCCAGCCTTCTGGCTTTGGTTGGCAGCCTGATCACCCCCATCTTCAAGCCCCTTGGCTTTGGCGACTGGCGCATTTCCACTGCGTTGATCACCGGCTTTACCGCCAAGGAAAGCGTTGTTTCCACCCTGACCGTCCTGCTGGGCGGCGATACCGGCGCACTGAACACACTGTTCACCCCGTTTACTGCGCTGGTTTTCCTGATCTTTACGCTGTTGTATACCCCCTGTGTTGCAGCCATTGCCGCTGTCAAGCGGGAACTGGGCGGTGGCCGGGCTGCACTGGGTGTGGTACTGATGCAGTGCGGCATTGCCTGGGTTGTGGCGTTTGCCGTGCACTGTGTAGGGGTTTTGCTGGGGTTGGCATAAGGGCAGCGTATTCACCTGTCACTTTGTTTTCGCTTAACCCATAGGGAGGTTTTTTCCATGTCACTTCAAAGTATCCTTGTTCTGGTTATTATTTTTGTTCTGCTCGGCGTTGCCATCGGTTTTATTGCCAACAGCGAAAAGGGCTGGCACGGCGGCTGCACCGGCAACTGCGCCAGCTGCCAGGAACACTGCAATGACAAACAGAAAAAGAACCCGCCCAAGCAGCAGTGATGCCGGACTGAAGGAGACTGCCGTATGACTGCTGTTCAACAACCCGTCGCAACAGCTTCCCGCCCTGCCGTGCGCCAGCGCATTGACTGGATCGACACGGCCAAGGGCCTGTGCATGATCCTGGTTATTGTGGGGCACACCCTGCCCTATGGCAACCTGATGCGCAATTTCATCTTTTCGTTCCATATGCCGGCCTTTTTCTTTCTGACTGGTTATACAGCCCGCCGCCCGGATACCTGGCAGGGCTTTGCCCGCCGGGTCAGGAAGGACTTTGTTGCACTGATCGTTCCCGTGCTGGGTGTGGTGCAGGTGTTCAACGTTTTGCTGAACTTTTTCCTTTCTGATGACAGAAGCCTGACCAACCTGTGGGATATTGCCCGCTACAATGCCATCACCCTGTTCTGGCCAGCGGTAACCCTGCCGACGGCATTCCCAGCTGCGGCATGCCATGGTTTTTGTTTGCACTGTTCTGGGGCAAGCTGATCTGGGAGCTGCTGGGGCTTTTGTTCCCCAAAGGGGATTTTGCCGTCAGTTTCATTGTCATGCTGTTCGGGGCATACATCGGGCAGGTACAGTATCTTCCCCAATGTCTGGATGTTGCAATGGTCGTTGTCATGTACCTCACATTGGGGCAGCTGTTCCGCCAGCATCAGGCACTGTTGGACCGTTACCGGATCCCGCTTTTCCTTGCCATGCTGATCCCCTGGGCATGGTGCTGCCAGCAGGGCATTTATATTGAACTTGCTTCCCGCACTTATTCCAATTACATTCTGTGCGCTGCCATCAGCGTATGCGGCATCTGGATCTTCTGCCATCTGTGCCGTGAACTGAACGCCAATAACACTTTGCGCCCAGCGCTCAGTTTTCTGGGGCGGCACAGCCTGTGGCTGTTCTTTGTACACCACATGGATGTGTTCACCAGTGCCATCTGGCAAAAAGACCGCCTGCTGTTCACACTACCCTGCCGCCTTGCATGGGACATCCTGCTTTCCCTGCTGCTGCTTGGCTGCTGGACATTGCTGCGCACCGGCTGGCGCAGGCTGACCGCAAAATAAACTCTTTGAACCGTTCTGCATTCCCTGTTCCGGGCCTGCAGGGCGGTTTTTGTTTTGGCAGCGCTTTCTGCACAGGGCAAACATTGTTTTTTACAGCGGATTATGGTACAATGAATTGTCTATAAGTATGTATCGGGGATTCCCATGAAATATCTATTTTTGAAAGGGCTTTTTATGGCAGAGCAACGCAACCAGACCCCTGCCGGGGATAATACGCAATGGACCACCGTTATTCGGCCGCGCACCGGCTGGTTTGATGTGGACCTGGAAGAACTGTGGCGCTACCGTGACCTGATCGTCATGTTCGTCAAGCGCAACTTTACCGTCATGTACAAGCAGACCATCCTGGGGCCGCTGTGGATCATCCTGAACCCGCTTATCACCACGGTGCTGTTCAACGTGGTGTTCGGCGGCATTGCCGGGCTTTCTACGGACGGTACGCCAAGCTTTTTGTTCTACATGGCCGGCAACACGGTGTGGACCTTTTTTGCCTCCTGCATCAACGGAACCGCCAATACCTTTGTTGCCAACAGTCAGGTGTTCGGCAAGGTATATTTTCCGCGGCTTACCACACCCATCAGTCAGGTGCTTACCAGCCTGATCAACTTCTTTATCCAGTTTGTCATGTACATTCTGTTCTGGGTCTACTTCGCCGTGACCGGGTCTGGTGTACACCTGACAGCCTGGGCGTTCGCTGTGCCGCTGGTAGTGCTGGAAGTTATGCTGCTGGGCCTGGGTGTGGGTATTATCGTTTCCGCCCTGACCACCAAGTACCGTGACCTTGCCATTGCCGTCAGCTTCGGCGTACAGCTGTGGATGTATATCTCCCCTGTTGTATATCCGCTGTCCAGTCTGGACAATTCTCCCCGTTTGCAGATGCTGATGCGCCTGAACCCCATGACCGCCCCGATCGAAGTGTTCCGCATGGGAACCCTTGGCACCGGAACGGTGGAAGTGGGCAACCTGATTTACAGCCTGATTTTTACAGCCGCCGCCCTTGTGCTGGGCGTTGTGCTGTTCAGCCGCATTGAAAAAACCTTTATGGATACCGTGTAAGGAGGGGCGCAGATGGAAAACCAGACGAATGCACAAAATCAGCGCGTACCCGTTATTCAGGTATCCGGGTTAAAAAAGCAGTACAAGCTTGGTCAGATCGGCGGCGGCACCCTGACGCATGACCTGCAAAGCTGGTGGGCCCGTGTGCGCGGCAAAGAGGACCCCAACACCGTGATTGGCACCGATGCCCGCCTGTTTGGCAAGACTTTTATGGCGCTGAACGGTGTTGACCTGACCGTTTACAAAGGCGAAGCCCTTGGCATTATCGGCCGCAACGGTGCAGGCAAATCTACCCTGCTCAAAATTCTGTCCCGCATTACCGCCCCTACCGAAGGCGAGATCCGCCTGCGCGGGCGTGTGGCTTCCATGCTGGAAGTCGGCACCGGCTTCAACAACGAAATGACCGGCCGCGAAAACATTTACATGAACGGTGCCATCCTTGGCATGACCCGCGCCGAGGTCGATTCCAAAATTGACCAGATCATTGAATTTTCCGAGTGCGGTGATTTTATTGATACCCCCGTCAAGCGCTATTCCAGCGGTATGTTTGTCAAGCTGGCCTTTGCCGTAGCTGCCCATCTGGACAGCGAGATCATGGTAATGGATGAAGTTCTGGCCGTGGGTGATATGAAGTTCCAGCAGAAATGCCTTGGCAAAATGAGCGATGTTGCCGGGCAGGAAGGCCGCACGGTTTTGTATGTCAGCCACAACATGAGCACCATCCGCCAGCTGTGTACCCGCTGCGTGGTGCTGGACCAGGGCCGCGTGATTTTTGACGGCGATGTAGAGCAGGCCATTGCGGTTTACATGGAAACAACCGATGTAAACGTTGTCCACTATGACCTGATGGATGTTTCCCGCATGAACGCCAGCGCAGGCAAGCGGATGCGGCTGGAAACGCTGGACTTTGTGGGCAAGGAATCCAGTGTGTTTGCGGACACCGAAAAAATTCGGGTGCGCATTACCTGGCGTGTTTCGGAGCCGTTTGCCGGGGTACACTTAAAGCTGAACCTGCATTTCCGGGATTCGACCCCCGTGGGCATTACCCACCCGGTCAACCTGGGCGCCGCCGTGCCCGGCAAGCTGTATACCACCGAGTTTGAGTTTGACCCCAGCCTGCTGGGCGAAGGCCAGTATTTCTTCTATGTGGATGTGTTTGACGGCGTGCTGACCCAGGCCGTCTGCCTGGACAAGCCAGTGACCGAGTTTGCGTTTGAGGTAACCTCCGGCGATTTGACCATGCCGGAATGGGCACCGGGCTGGGGCCGCATCCACTTCCCGCCGGTCAAAGTGTTGGAGAATGGATACGATGGGTGATATTTTCATCTGCCACACGCTGTATCATGTGTTAATCGCGCTGGTGCGCGCGCTGCGCAGCCGCCCCGGCAAGTCCACCCTTGTGCTGAGCACCTGTGTGCCGGAAGCCGAAACCCTGCGCGCTAAATTGCTGGACGCCGCGCCGGATCTGTGGGACGCTGTTTTGATCGTGGACGAGGAAAAGCTGGACGCACAGAACAGCGAAAGCGACTTTTACCGCCTGCGCCACCCGTTCCGCAAGCCGTATTTTACGCTGCCCAAGGGGCATGTGTACATCAGCAATGACTGGAGCGCTTTAGGGCGCTACCTGCAGCGGGAGCGCCGAGTTTATACCCTGTGCGAAGATACCTTTGGCGGCACGCTGGACCCTGACCAGCACCTGCTGGACGAGCAGCGCACCAACCCCCGCGACCCCTACCGCTACTGGGGCGACAGCCCCTGCTGCCGCACGGTGGAAAGCGAAGACGCCGCGCGGTGCAGCATTTTTGGCGTAGACAAGCTGGTAACGGTATCCAAAGCGCAGCTACTGGAAAGCCTGACGGAGGAAGAAAAAGCCATCATCCGCCGGGTGTTTTTGGCCGTTCCCCTGCCGGAGCATGTGCAGGGTGCCTGCCTGCTTTTGCCCCGCAGCTTTGTGCTGGACGGCCTGATGGATCAGCCCACCCAGGACGCCATGTTTGCGGCTGTTGCCAAGAAATACTGCACAGAACCGCTGTTTATCAAAACCCACCCGCGGGATACCACGGATTATTCCAAGCTGTTCCCTACTGCTGTTATCCTGCCCCGCACCATGCCAAGCGAGGTTCTCAATTTCTGCCTGCCCTTCAAATTCCAGCGCGCCGTCACCGTGCAAAGCTGGGTCCTGCGCGGCTTTACCGCCGCGGAAGAAAAGGTGTTTGTGGGGCTGGAAGAGGCAGAAAAGTTGGTGCAGGGGTAATGCCTTCCCTTTGAGGGGAGGTGGCCGAGCGCAAGCGAGGTCGGAGGGGTGGCTCCCTTACTGCCGCCTAAATGATAAGCCGGAAGGGGACGTACCATTCTATGCGCCTGCCGCATAATTCCAACAATCTTGCCTATGTTCGTTCTCTGCGCAAAAATATGACCGATGCGGAGCGCAAATTATGGTATGAATATCTGCGTCCCTGCCCCTACAAATTCACACGCCAAAAGAGCGTTGGGCCCTATATCCTTGATTTTTATTGTGCTTCTGCTCAGTTGGCAGTTGAAATTGACGGTTCGCAGCATTACGAACCGCAGGGGCAGCAGGATGCTGCCCGAACTGCTTATTTGCAGGCGTTTGGTATTTTTGTTCTGCGGTTTTCCAACCGGGACGTTCTTCTCAATTTGGAGGGTGTTGCAGCCGAAATTGAGCGTACGATTCTGATGCGGATATCCAAATAGATTTTCATAACAATCTATAACTCTTTCTTAGGGAACCACCCCTCAGTCCGCTGCGCGGACAGCTCCCCTCAAAGGGGAGCCAATGCTTCTTTTAGGAGGTTGCTTACTATGAAACTTATCGGCGTTATTCCCGCCCGTTATGCCAGCACGCGGATGCCGGGCAAGCCGCTGGCGGATATTTTGGGCAAGCCCATGATCTGGTGGGTGTACCAGGAAGCCAAAAAGTGCAAAAAGCTCGATGATGTGTTTATCGCCACCGACGATGAGCGCATTGCCGAAGCCTGCCGCACCTACGGCATGGAATACTGCATGACCAGCCCCGACCATGACACCCCCACCGGGCGCATCTGGGAGGTTTCCACCAAGGTAGAAGCCGACCTGTATCTGCAGATCATGGGTGACGAGCCGCTGATCAACGTAAAAGCGTTTGATTTGATTCTGCCGGATGCCCTGCCGGAGGACCCGTATTATGTTGCCGTGCTGACCAACCGGATGGAGCACCCCGCGGATGTGATCGATTTTTCCAATCAGAAGGTCGTGACCAACGCCGCACGGGAAATTTTGATGATCTCCCGCAGCCCCATTCCCTACCCCAAAGGCACGCTGGATTTTGAATACGAGAAGGTGACCGGCATTCAGCTGTACTCCCGCCGGGCGCTGGCGTTCTACCACGAAACACCGAAGTCCATTCTGGAAAAAGCCGAAGAGAACGATATGATGCGCTTTGTGGAAAACGGCCACAAGGTACATGCCATCGTCAGCCCGTACAAGACTGTGAGCGTTGACACCCCCAAGGACCTTGCCCTTGTGAGCGAAATCCTGAAAGGAAAAGAATAAATGCCCGATATTAAACTGTTGGACTGCACCCTGCGTGACGGCGGCTATGTGAACAGCTGGAACTGGGGCTTTGCTGCAGCCAAAGATATTATCGCCTCGCTGACCCGTGCCGGGACTGACATTGTGGAAGTGGGCTTTCTGCGCAATGTGGATGGCTACAACCCCGATGTGACCGTCTGCAACACCATTGAAGAGCTGAACAGACTGCTGCCTGCCCACACCGGCAGCACCATGTACAGCGGCATGGCCATGCGCTCCAATTATGATATTGCCAAGCTGTCCCCTTATGAGGGGCACGGCATTGAGATGCTGCGCATTACCGCCCACGATTACGATATCCGCGAAGGCATGGATTTTGCCCGCGAAGTCAAGGCCCGCGGGTACAAGCTGTCCATCAACCCCATCAACATTATGGGCTATGCCGACAAAGACTTGCTGTGGATTTTAGACCAGGTAAACGAGATTCACCCGTACCAGTTCTCCATTGTGGATACCTTCGGCAGCATGCGGCGGCGTGACTTAGAGCGCATCGTCAGCCTGGTGGACCACAACCTGGCCCCGGATATCCGCGTGGGGCTGCACCTGCATGAGAACATGGCGCTCTCTTTCTGCCTGGCGCAGGAATTTCTGGACAAGCACCTGGGCCGCGATACCACTGTGGACGGCAGCCTGATGGGCATGGGGCGCATTCCCGGCAACCTGCCCATTGAGCTGATTGCCGACTATATGAACGAGACCCTTGGCTGCCATTATGACATTGACGAGATGATGGACGCCATCCAGGACCATATCGCCCCGCTGAAAGGCGAGACAGCCTGGGGTTACACCCCGGCTTACTTCCTGAGCGCACGGTACAACCTGCACCGCGATTACGCCGAGCATTATCTGGACAAAGGCGATTTGACCAACCGGGACATCAACCATATTCTGGCCGGTTTTGACCGCAGCAAGGCCACCGCATACGATAAAGACTATGCCGACCGCCTGTACCGCGAATACCAGAACCGCGCCATTGACGACACCGCCGCGCTGGATACCCTGCGCACCGCGTTTGGCGGCAAGACCGTGCTGGTGCTGGCCCCCGGTGCCAGCCTGGCGGAGGAAGCTGGGCGCAGCGCTGTGGCCGCCGCCAAGGCGGACTGCATTGTTTCGGCCAATTTCTGCCCGGAATTCTGCCAGCCGGATTACGCATTTTTTACCAACAGCAAGCGGTTTGAAAAGCTGGACCTTGCTGCCCTGCCCTGCCCTGTTGTGCTCACCTCCAACCTGCGGCCGCTGCCGCAGGGGGCGCTGGCGATCAATTATGACCGGCTGGCGGCCCCGGATGTGCAGAACGCATCCCTTGGCAGCAACAGTGTACTGATGCTGCTGCGGCTGCTGCGGCTGTGCGGTGCCAAGGCCGTGCTGCTGGCCGGGGCCGATGGCTACAAGCCCGGTACCCCCGCCTATGCCGACAGCCTGCTGCACGCCCACACCGGGCGCGGTGCCGCGTTTAACACCGCCATGGCAGGTGCCATCAAAGCCTGCGGGCTGGATGTGACCTTTATCACCCCAAGCGAATACGTAAAATAACGAGGTTTGCCCATGATTCGACTTTTGGTTCTGGATGTAGACGGCACCATGACAGACGGCGGCGTGTACTATGATTCCACCGGCAACGAGCTGAAAAAGTTTGCCATCAAGGATGGGGCCGGGATCGTGCTGGCCCGTGCGGCAGGGATGCAGGTTATGATCTGCACCGGGCGCGAATGTGAAGCCGTGCGCCACCGTGCCCAGGACCTGCACATTGACTATCTGTTCCAGAACGTACACGACAAAGCCGCCTTTTTAAGCAGGTTTATGGCTGAGCACAGCCTGACCAAGCAGGATGTTGCCTATTGCGGCGATGACCTGAACGATTTGACCGCCATGGCCCTGTGTGGCTTTGTGGCCTGCCCGGCCGATGCTGCCGGCCCTGTGTTGGGGCGGGCGGATTTCATCTGCCGCCAAAAAGGCGGCGAGGGCGCTGTGCGCGGCACGGTGGAAGAGATCCTGCTGCGGGACGGCCGCCTGCCTGCCGCCGTTAAAAAAGCCTTTGGCGCAAAGATTTGATGGGTGCGGCTGAAACGTTAAATATTCCGGTGTTTGTTTTGGACACCCCCTGAACGCTGAACCACCAAAACCGGGAGGAGCCCGTATGAGCAAAATAAAGGATTTTCTGAAAAGCCCGCTGGGCACCGCCTTGTGCGCCGCTGCTGCCTGCCTGCTGGCCGTGGTGCTGGTTTGGTTGGCCGCGGTGCGCCCCAACAATGACAAGAGCCTGTCGGAGCGCATCAGCGATGATTACAGCCAGTACAGCGCCGAGCTGGACGAAGCCAACGGCGCTGCCCAGACCTTTGATACCGACAATGACCTGCTGGCCATGGCCTTTGTGTTTGGCACCAGCAACGGCCAACCCACCGGTGAGCTGCACCTGGAACTTGCCGATGCCGACACCGGCGAGGTGCTGGCCCGCTCCACCGGCGATATGGCGAACATTGTAGCCGGGCAGTACACCGGCATGGGGCTGGATACCCCCGTGACCGGCAGCGCAGGCCGCCGCTACCGCGTGACCCTGAAACCGGAGTATACCGGTTCCGGCCGGTTGACCGTGGGCTGCAGCAACGGCGCTGTGCTGTGGAACGATACCTTTACCGTAAACGGCGAAGCTGTGGACGGCACGCTGGCGCTGCTGGTGACTTACAAACAGATTGGCGGATTTTTGACCCGGTTCTTTTTGCTGGTCGGGCTGCTGGCCAGCGTTGTGGTGTTCCTTGGCATTTATTTTGCCATGCGGGGCCGCATGCCGCTGCACCGGCTGGTGTTTGTGCTGCTGCTCTGCTTTGGCATGCTGTACAGCTTTGTGCTGCCGCCCTATGCCGCACCGGACGAAAAATACCACATCAACCAATCCTTTACTTTAGCCTGCAAATGGGCCAACATGCTCTCGCCGGATGAATGGCGGATGGGCAATGTGCCGCTGGATATGACCTACCGCCGCGAGCACGACTTTGACCCCCTGCTGCAAAACGAAAAGACCACCGTGTTCAGCTGGCAGGAACTGAGCGAAAACCTGTTCACCACCACCCCCGACAGTTTTGACAGCCACACGGCGCTGGAAGAACTGCAGACCGACCGCAATCCCACGCTGTACCTGTTCAGCGCGGCAGCGGTGTTCCTGGCATATGTTTTTCACCTTGGCTTTGTTCCGGCGCTGATGCTGGGGCGCACAGCAAATTTAATTGTGTTCGCTTTGTTAGCAGCGCTGGCCGTTAAAGCCGCGCCGTTTGGCAGGCGGGTATTCGCTGCGGCGGCCCTGCTGCCCATGACGCTGCATCTGGCGGCTTCTTTCAGCCGGGATTCCCTGCTGCTGGGGCTGGCGTTTGCCTTTACTGCGCTGTGCATGCAGGCGATTTTTGGCTGCAAGGACGGCACGGTGCTGCCGGTGCGGCTGTGGCTGCCGCTGGCGGTGTTCGGCATCCTGCTGGCACCGGCCAAACTGGTTTACCTGCCGCTGGCAGCGTTGTTCCTGCTGATTCCCAACAGCCGCTTTGGCCAGAGCGCCGCAACCAAAAAAGCTGCTTATCTGGCCGGATGCGTGCTGCTGGCGCTCAGCATCAACCGCGCTGTGCTGGTCACCTCGGTGGCCGGTTCTGCCGGGTTTGAAAATCAGACTACCCAGACGGAAACCACCTCCGCACAGGGTTCTACCCCGGCTGCCGCGGTTTCTTATACAGCAACAGAGGCAGCTGACAATCGTACCCTGCATGCCGCCCCTGCCGCGGGTGACGGCAAAACCTCCAACCGGTTTGCCAACATGCCTGCCGAGTACCGCGAAAACACGGCTTCCAACTTTGTGCGCCGCCTGTATTACTGCGTGGAGGGCGTGACCGAGATCCCGCAGAAGGAGCTGGAGTTCTGGGTGCAGGCCTTGCAGGAGGGTGATGTGACCGCCGCCGTTCTGGGCCAGAGCTTTTTCTTCAGCCCGGAGGAAGTGGAGCATTCCAGCCTGACCGATGATGAATTCATGAGTGCGGCTTCCCTGGTTTACCTGGACCGCGACCTGATGACCACCGACGCCGAAATGTGCCGGGAACGGCTGGCCACTGCTGACCGCCGAGACTTTTTCAAGTCCATGTTCAGCAGTGATGAATGTGCAGAGCTGCTTTCCGCCTGCCAGATCTACCCCGGCGTGGAGGATGACCGCTACCCGCTGGACCGCAATGTGCTGATCAAAGAGATCGAAGCTGTCCGTACCGTGCGGGACAGCCAGAGTACCCCCAGCGAGGAAGACCAGACCACCTTTACCCCCGGTTACATTCTGCACAATCTGCCCGCCGTGGCTATGCTGCTGGTACGCAGCGTGGTGCAGGATGCTGACAACTGGGTGCGCGGCCTTGTGGGCGGCAGCTTAAGCTACAGCTCGCTGGACCTGGCCTGGTTCTGGGTGTTGGCGCTCTACCTGCTGCTGTGGTATGCCGCCGTTCCGGCGCAGGATGTTCCCGTGCCGGGGCTGCCCCAGGGGCGCTACCGGGTGTGGTGTGCGCTGGCCGCGCTGCTGTGCGCCGCGTTGGCCTTTGCCGGCTGCCTTGTGTGGACCCCGACCTATTACCAGACCGTTTACGGCTTCCAGGGGCGGTATCTTCTGCCCGTGCTGCCGTTGTTCCTGCTTACCTGCCTGCCCCGCCGGGTCCAGGTTGCCAGCGGCAAACAGTCCGCCTGCACCCTGGTCTGCTGCCTGTGCGTAATCAACGCCGGGGTATTGCTGAACGCCATGCTTGCGGTGATTGCCCGATGACGATTTGTTATTTTTCTGCGCAGTACCTGCCCACGGTGGGTGGTGTGGAGCGCTACACCTGGAACCTTGCCCGCTGCACTGTTGCCGCCGGGCACCGCGCCATTGTGGTTACCAGTGCTCTGCCCAACCTGCCGGAGCACGAAATTGACGGGGATGGCATTGAAATTTACCGCCTGCCCGTCTGGCCTGTCATGAACGGGCGCTTTCCTGTCATCAAGCCGGGGGCGCGCTTCCACGCGCTGACCGCGCAAATCTGGGCGCAAAAGCTCGATTTCTGCGTGGTGCAGACCCGCATGTACACCCAAAGCGTCTGGGCTGCCCGCGCGGCCAAGCGCCGCGGTATCCCCATGCTGGTTATTGACCATTCCACCGGATACATGCCGATGGGCAACGGCCTGCTGGGGGCCTGCGGGCGGCTGTATGAGCAGATTGCCTGCCGCCTGGTGCGCGGCACCGGCGCGCCGTTCTATGGCGTTTCCGCCGCTGCCTGCCGCTGGCTGCACACCTTTGGCATTACGGCTGCAGGAACCATGCCCAACGCCATTGACCCCGCTGTTTTGGAACAGGAAGCCGCCCACGCGCCAGACTGGCGCGCCAAGCTGAACCTTGGCGACCGTAAGATCGTGCTGTTTGTGGGCCGCCTGATTCCCGAAAAGGGCGCCGGATTATTAGCCCAGGCCGTGGCCCAGCTGCCGGGCGTTGTTCTGGTGGCGGCTGGCAGCGGTCCGCAGCAGCAGGAACTGGCGGACCTTGGGGCCGTTACCCCCGGTGCCCTGCCGCATGATGCGGTGGTTCAGCTGCTGCGGCAGGCAGATGTATACTGTCTGCCCACCCGGTATGCCGAGGGCTTTCCCACCACCTTGCTGGAAGCCGCGGCCTGCCGCTGCCCCATCGTGTGCACCCGTACCGCCGGAACCGAGGAGCTGCTGCCGGACGATACCCACGGCATTGTGCTGCCCGGCCAGCCACAGGACGCCACGGTGGAAACCATCCGCGCCGGGCTGCAGACCCTGCTGGATGATCCCGCCCGCGCCCATGCCTGTGCCGAGGCGGCGTACCGCAATGTGTACGCGCACTTTACATGGGATGCCGTATTTGATAAAATGATGGGGATCATAAACCAAAGCTGACATCTGCCCGGTGTTTGCCGGGCAAGTGGATAAGGAACATTTGTTATGTCAAAATTGCTGATTGTTATTCCTGCATATAATGAGGAAGCCAATATTGTCAAGGTCGTCAACGGCATTGTCAAGAACTACCCGCAGTATGACTATGTTGTAGTCAACGATGGCAGCCGTGATAAAACCGCGGCCATCTGCCGGGAACATGGGTTCCGCTTGATCGATCTGCCGGTCAACCTGGGGCTGGCAGGTGCATTCCAGACCGGGCTGCGCTATGCCGCCGAAAACGGGTATGACTGCGCCATGCAGCTGGATGCTGACGGCCAGCACCGACCGGAATATATCGCCGCCATGCTGGAAGAGCTGGAAAGCGGGGCCGACATCGTGATTGGCAGCCGCTTTTTGACGGTAAAAAAGCCCAAAAGCCTGCGCATGCTGGGCAGCTACATCATCAGCTGGTCCATCCGGCTGACCACCGGCCGTGCAATCTGCGACCCCACCAGCGGCATGCGGCTGTTCAACCGCGCCATGGTGGAAGAATTTGCCCAAAATTTGAACTATGGCCCAGAGCCGGATACCATCAGTTACCTGATCAAAAACGGCGCTGTGGTACGCGAAGTACAAGTTACGATGGGCGAGCGCGAGGCCGGCCAAAGCTACCTGACCTTTTGGCGCAGCATTGAATATATGGTCAAAATGTCCATCTCCATTTTGCTGATTCAGTGGTTCCGCAAGCGGGACACCGAAACGCCTTACCCGGAAAGGAGCCTGTAAGCCATGTTTGATCAGCCAATTATCCGTGTATGCCTTGTGTTGGGCAGCCTGATCACCGCAACCTATATTCTGCGCCGCGTGCGTTTGGCTAAGGTGCAGATCGAAGATACCATTTTCTGGCTTCTGTTCAGCGGCATTCTGCTGATTTTGGCCATCTTTCCCGGCATTGCCTACTGGGCGGCGTATCTGCTTGGGTTCCAGAGCCCCATCAATTTTGTTTATATCGTCATCATCTTTTTGCTGCTGGCCAAACAGTTTTTTATGTCCATCCGGCTCAGTCAGCTGGACAGCAAGGTGCGCATTTTGACCCAGCGCGTTGCCTTGAACGAAGAAAAGATCGAACGCGAAAAATTAGATTTGTAATCCCCTATCTTGTATGGTATAATATTTTTTATTGATTAATGTGTAACTGAAAACAAAGAAAATGACGCATATTTCGCAAACGCAAGACGGATTTAAGGCAAAAGCCGCCGGAATCTTTTGTGGATTCCAAGGACTTTTAACGCAAAATCCGGCTGTGTTTGTAGAAACAGGCTATATTTTCGGCTTTTCGGATACAACAACAGCGAAAGAAGGTTGTAAGAGATGGCTTTTACCCCCAGTCTGACCTATAAGGGCCGCCCGCTGGTGCGCTGCGGCAACGATATTTACTATGGTTCTATGCATGACCCCTATGTTGTATACCTGCAGGTGCTGACCACCAAAAAGGAAGGCAATGCCGACGTGGCCGATAAGGTTCACATTGTATTGCTTTCCACCGATGAAAGCAAGCCCCTGCCGGCGCGCATTGTGCGCCAGGCCAACAAGGCCGGCGGTTTGTTCAACGCCCTGACCTTTGGCGATATCATGCTGCGCAACCAGCTGAAGAACGAGAAAAAGTAAACAGGAACCCACAATGCCCGGTCCGTTTGGACCGGGCTGTTTTTGTTGTACTTCATCCCTGTGCCGCAGGGCGTTGCTGCCTGACCACGCCGGAGCTTTTACATCATTGAGCATCACAAATTTTATAATGATATATTGTCTTACGGTTTCGGAACGGTCAAGCATCGTCCCCTACACATCGTTTACAGGTTTATGGCAGCGTTTGCAACTTCGCTGCAAATTACTTTCTTCCCCAATAATCAAAAAATCACCCCTGCGGCCAGAATAATCCGGCCACAGGGGTGATTTTCTATCTGTTATTCTATTTTGTGCACTTAACCGCTTACTCGATGGTCACATCGGTACTTTCGGCTTCTGCATCGGCGGGCATCTCGGCATCGTCGGGCAGAACTTCCACATCGAAAGCTGCACCGCACTCTGCGCAGACGATCTTATCGCTGTCCATCAGGGTGTCTTCATCCACAATGTTGACGGTACCGCAGTTGGGGCAGGTGACTTCATAGCTGGTTTCAAATGCGCCGTCGTCATCTTCGTCCTCATCTTCGTCCTCATCGTCATCGCCGAAGATGCTGTCTACCAGATCATCCATATCTTCATCAATGGCGTCCAACTCGTCAAAAGCCTGATCCAGAGCATCGTCATGCTCGCTCACAACATCGGCCATCTCTTCCAGCAGGTCCATCATTGCAACAATGATCTTGCCTTCCTGGGTGGTGGGGTCAAACTCCATCCCTTTCATCATACCGCGGATGTAAGCGGCCTTTGCATTCAGATCCATAGCCATAAGGGAAAACCTCCTTCACGCACTGTAAACAGGGTGTTTGTTTTTGCAATTTTCCAAAAAAGCCGGGACGCGGCAAAAACCACGGCCCGGCCATTTGTTTTAAGATCAGACGCGCTCCATATACTCGCCGGTGCGGGTATCGATGCGGATCTTGTCGCCCTCGTTGATGAACAGGGGCACGCGGATCTCGGCACCAGTCTCAACCTTAGCGGGCTTCAGGGTGTTGGTAGCGGTGTTGCCCTTGAAGCCAGGCTCAGTCTCGGTAACTTCCAGCTCGATGAAGTTGGGGATTTCAACGCTGAAAACCTTGCCCTTGTAGGACAGCAGTTTGCAGATTTCGTTTTCTTTGCAGAACTTGAAGTTTTCCGGCACATCGGCAGCGGCAACGGGGATCTGCTCGTAGGTTTCATTATCCATGAAGTAGTACAGGTCGCCATCCTCGTAAGAGTAGGTAACCTCACGGCGCTCAATGAAAGCCTGGGGGAACTTAGCGGTCGGGTTGTAGCTGGTTTCAACAACGGAACCAGTAATCACGTTCTTGGTCTTAGTGCGCACAAAAGCAGCGCCCTTGCCGGGCTTAACATGCTGGAACTCAACGACCTGAAGGACCTGGCCGTCCTGCTCAAAAGTTACACCGTTACGAAATTCGCCTGCAGAGATCATATAGGAACTCCTCCATAATTTTAGAATCGGGCCTGTTTGAAAAAGCGGCCCCGCCGCCCATCAAGCAATGCCATTGCATTGTCATACCTGTAAGTATTTTACCCGAAAAGTGCCAGTATTGCAAGAGGTTAGCGGGATTTTCGGGTGATATTTTGGTTTTTTTCGGCTTTTGTTGGCTGTTTTTGGGCTTTCTCAGCCTTGTTCATACAGTTTTTTCAGCGCCGCCGCATCCTCGGCCTGGGTTCCGGCGGATTCACAGATAATGGTGGGCGCCAGGCCACGGGTTTTCAGCAGCTGCATCAGCGGGGCAGGCGGCGGGCCAAACTCGGTATCCGCAAAAGTCAGGTGGCATTTTTCCCCACCCTTGGTGTAGGCAATGCGGGAAAAATGCGCATGGAACTTTTTGGCCCGCTCCCCCGGCAAGGCTGCGGCAATGGCATCCAGGATGGCGGCGTAATCTGCCGGGGCGGTCTCATCGTTCAGCTCGGTGCCCTGGCTGCGGGCATACAGGTGGCCAAAATCCACGCAGGGAATCATGCGTTCATCCACACTGCAAAGGGCCAGCACTTCATCCAGCGTGCCCAGCTGGTTCACCTTGCCCATCGTTTCAGGGCAAAGGATACAGTCGCCATAACCGGCTTCATCCACGGCCTGAACGGCGCGGCGCATGGTGTCCAGCGCCTTTTCCAGTGCGGCTTCCCGGCTCTGCTTGCCGCAGCTGCCCGCGTGGAAGATGACCCTGCGGCCGCCCAGTGCCTTGACCAGTGCGCAGCTTTGCAGCAGGTAATTCACGCTGTTCAGCCGCTTGTCCTCCTCCAGGCTGCTCATGCTGATGTAGTACGGCGCATGGACCGAGAAAGTGATGCCTTTTGCATCAAACGCTTCTTTTAAGGCGGCGGCTTTATCCAGCCCCAGGCGCACACCGCGCCCACACTGGTATTCAAACGCCGTCAGCCCAAAGGAAGCCGTATACTCCGCCATGGCCTGCGGGTCAAAGCTGCGGACACGGTAGCTGTCCGAAAGCCCAGCCGTGCCAAAGCGCGGTGCTTCACTCATACAGGCGGCCCCCTTTTTGGTAATACCGGTCCAACCAGTAGGGTTCAAACCTGCGTTTGAACTGCACACCGCGCTGGTGGTCGCCCCCACGCGGCATGGTATACAGGCAGGAGATGCCGTACAGCCCCGCGGCAAGGCGGTCCGTAAAGATCTGGTCGCCCACCATGGCCATCTGATTTTTGCGAACGCCAAGGCGGCGGCGGGCAACAGCCAGGCCGACCGGCAGCGGCTTGCAGGCCAGCGGCACCCAAGCCAGGCCCACACGGTCCGCAAAGGGGCGCACGCGGGCGGCTGTATTGTTGGAAACAATCGTCAACCGCACACCCGCGGCACGCATAGTATCCAGCCATTGCTGCACGGTGGCATCCAGCTGCTGGCTGCCATCCCCCGTCAAGGTATTATCCACATCCAGCACCAGGGCGATGATACCGTGCTGGCGCAGGAACTCCGGCGTGATGGCCTCAATGGCACGGAAAATATATTCAGGGGTAAGAAGCATAGACAAACTACCTTATTATAAGCGCGGGGCAGCGGGCAAGCGCCACCCCGGTTTGATATAAAGAAAGAACAGGCCCGCATCTCTGCGAACCTGTTCTGCCGTTCCTTTGGGTAAACACGGTTATCGAAAACGGCGGCATAGCCGCTGCGATGGCTCCGGATTACTTAAACTTGCGCTTGCGGGCGGCTTCGGACTTCTTCTTGCGACGCACAGACGGCTTCTCATAAGCCTCGCGCTTGCGCACCTCAGCAAGAACACCGCTGCGGGCAGTGCTGCGCTTGAAACGGCGCAGGGCGCTCTCAAGGGATTCGCCCTCTTTGACACGGATCTCCGACATCTTTTTCCCTCCCTTGGTCTGAGACAGGAGTTTGCCGGTCAATCAAAATTACAATCAACCAGTAACTGAAATTATACTATACTTTATAGGCTCCTGTCAACCACGATTTTACGCGTTCTGGCCCACTTTTTGAAATTTCATAAAAAGTTCAGTTTTTTGCCCTCATATGCGGGGTATGGGCAATAGTTTATACAAAACCCAAGTACCGCAAGCCCAATAAAGCGCCGTAAATCACCGGCTGGTGCAGCATATAAATCAGCAGCGTGCGGCTGCCCACGGCGCACAGGGGACGCAGGGCTTTGGGCGGCAGGCCGGGCTGCGCGGTGCAGCGGGCGCGGAACCACCGCGCAAAAAAGTACCCCACCCAATACAAAAACACCCACGGCAAAAGCGGGAAATAATCCGATGAGGAAAACACCGTCAGATCTGGCAGACCCAGCCAGAAAAGATTCGGCTTGTACCAGGCGGCGGGTAGGGCCGCCAGGTGCGTTCCCTCAAACCCCAGCCAGCCCTGCGGCAGCTGGTTCAGCAGGGCAAACAGCACCGCGCTGCCCGTAACCCCTGCCAGCGGGGGCAGCTTTTCCAGCGCGGGGTGCAGCAGACAGGTCAGCAGGGCCGCACAGCCCAGCAGGTGCAGCACGCCGAACCAGATGACTTCCTCCGGCATGGCAACGGCGGTTGCCACGGTCAGCACCACCGCGCAGGCCGCCGTGAGCAGGCCGTTCTTGAGCGGGCGGCGGGATAGGGTAAAGCTGTAACCCGAAAGCAGAATAAAGCTCCAGCAGATATACTGCTGCCACACATGGCAGTGCGTGGACCAGATATCGTACCAGCCGCTGGCATGGCCAAAAATATACACCCAGTCATACATGGCATGGTAAACCAGCATATTCAGCAGCGCCAGCCCGCGCAGGGCATCGATCTGCCAAAAGCGCTGCCCGGCTGCCGCACGCAACGATTGTTGTTCGGTTTGCATCGCGTTCCCCTTCCCTGCCCTGTGCCAATATGCAAAGGGCTGATGTCACTTTACCATACTTGGCATAGCAAATGCAAGGCGCCCTTGCAAAATGACCGAAAATGCGCTAAAATCTTTGGTGAAATATACAAAGGAGGGGTCCGTTATGCCCGATATCCGTCTTGTTGCATTGGATCTGGACGGCACCGTATTCAATGATGAAAAAGAGATCACACCCCGCACGCTGGAAGCCATCCGCGCTGCCATTGCCAAAGGGGTTGATGTCATCCCCGCAACGGGGCGTGTGGCATCGGGTGTGCCGGAAGCGTTTTTGCGCATTCCCGGCGTGCGGTATGCCCTGACTTCCAACGGGGCCAGCGTGGTGGAGCTTTCCACCGGCAAACCGCTGGTCAACCTGCCGTTTGATGCTGCCCTTGCCAGCGACATTTATGATATCGTGGCCGCAATGGGCGGTGCCATGGGCATTTTTATCGGCGGCAAAGCCTACACCGATTATTTTGGTGCCAATGACGGCCTTGCCCTGATGCCCCCTGCCCTGCGCCGCTACCTGCGCGACAGCCGCATTGTGGTGGATGACATGCACGCAGTGTTCGCCGCCCACCCGCACGAGGTGGAAAAGTTCAGCATCACCTATCGGGACAATGCCGCCCGCGATGCCGCCTGGCAGGCCGTTGCCAGCCGGTTTAATGTTGAGATTACTTCCAGCATTCCCAACAACATGGAGATCAACGCCCCCGGCGTGACCAAGGGCAGCGGATTAAAAACGCTGGCCGATACCCTGGGCCTGGCGATGAACCAGGTGATGGCCTGCGGCGATTCCGGCAACGACCTTGCCATGATCCAGGCCGCCGGGTACGGCATTGCGATGGGCAACGCCACACCGGATGTTCTGGCCGCCGCCCGCTATGTAACGGACGACAACAACCATAACGGCGTTGCCAAGGCCATTGAAACCTATGTGTTGAAAGGATAACCCCCTATGCCAAATATCGTTGACCGCTTTGGCCAGCTGGTGGATGACGCCATTCCCAAGCCGGAGCTTGCCCGCCAGCTGCTGCTGTTGGGCTACCGTGCCAAGGATGTGCAGCTGCTGCTTGCCCCGGAAAAAGAGCTCACCCCCGCGCGGCAGTATGCGGCACAGATCGCCATGGACGCCATGATCGCGCCCCTGGCCCACCCGCAGCGGGCGGCGCTGGTCAATATCTTTATGCCCTGTGAACTGCTGCACGCCTTCCACCTGCTGCCGATGTTTGCCGAAGCCACCGCCTGTTACCTGAACGGTGCCGCAGCCGAGCGCGGCTTTATCCATTATGCCGAGAGCGCAGGCATCAGCCCCACGCTGTGCAGCTACCACAAGGCTTTGCTGGGCATGGGGCTTTCCGGCACGGCGGGCAAGCCGCTGTTCACTGCCTGCACCTCCATTGCCTGCGATGCCAACAACCTGACCTTCCGGCGGCTGGCGCAGCATTACGGCATCCCCCACTTTTATCTGGATGTGCCCTATGACCACGACGAGTACGCTGTGGCCGAAGTTTCCGACCGCCTGCGAGAGTTCGCCGCCTTTTTGGAGGATGCGACCCACCAGAAGCTGGACGAAGCGGCCCTGCAGCAGGCAGTCGCCCACAGCGGCCGCACGCTGGAACTATTGCAGCAGGCACAGGCCGCCAAGGCCGGGCGGAACCTGCACAACGATGTCACCTCCGAATTTTACGAAGTGTTTGTGACCCACACCATGCTGGGCACCCCGCAGGCTGAACAGTACGCCCGCAAGCTGCTGGCGGATATCGAGGCCAGCCCCATGGGTGGCGGCACCCGGCTGCTGTGGGCGCACGCCGTGCCGTTTTATCAGGCGCCCGTGCGGGAGCGGCTGAATTTCTCGGCAGAAAACCAGCTTATTACCTGCGATATGAACGCCGATACCTTAGGCTGCTACATGGACCCGGACAAACCGTTTGAGAGCATGGCCGCGCGGCTGGTGAACAACATCTTTAACGGCAGCGCCCAGCACCGCATCCAGCGCGCGCTGGAGCTGTGCCGCATGCAGCAGATCGACGGGGTGGTCTACTTCTGCCAATGGGGCTGCAAGCAGACGATGGGGGCCGCACAGCTGTTCAAGAGCGCACTGGAAGCCGAGGGCTACCCGGTGCTGCTGCTGGACGGCGATGGCTGCGACCGCGCCAACACGATGGACGGCCAGACCGCCACCCGGCTGGATGCTTTCCTGGAGATGCTGCACAGCAAACAGGAGGCGCTGGTATGAGCAAAACGATTTATTATGCCTGCAAATACGCCCCGCTGGAGCTGTTTGCCGGGTATGGAGCCACCTTCTCGGCGCTGGATCCGCTGGCGGAAAGTTTTTCCTGCGCGGAGCGCTGCGCCCACGCCAACCTGTGCGGTTACGCCAAGGCTGTGCTGGAACAGGTGGAGCAATCCGGCATCCGGGCTTTGGTGCTGACCAACTGCTGCGATGCCATGCTGCGCGTTTACGATGTGCTGGCTGCCAGTGATAAGATGGAATTTTTGCAGCTGCTGCCCGTCCCCCACCAGAGCACCCCGGCCACCCGCGCCCGCTTTGCGCGGGACCTGCGCAGGCTGGCGGATGCCCTGCAGCGGTACACCGGGCAGGAATTCGACGCCCAGCGCGCCCACGCCTTTTTTGTGCACACCCCCCACGCCGAGGGTCCGCATTTGACCCTGCTGGGTGCCCATGGCGGCAGCGTGCTGTATGATACCGTGCAGAAAGCCTTTGCCCTGCCCGTGGTGGATGCCACCTGCACCGGCAACCGTGAGCTTGCCGATGTTGCCCCCGCCGCACTGGAGGACTTTTTGCCCGGTTACGCCGCCGCCCTGCTGGGCCAGATCCCCTGCATGCGGATGGATGCCCCGGTCAGTGAGCGCGCCGCCCTGGTGGACGGCCAGACCGTTGGCATTGTGTACCACACCGTGCAGTTCTGTGATTATTACGCCCCCGGCCTGACCGCGCCGGAGCAGTTCCATCTGCCGGTATTAAAAATTGAAACCGACTGTTCCCGCCAGACCTTTACCAGCGGCGGCGGGCAGCTGAGCACCCGCCTGGGCGCATTTGCCGAAAGCCTGAACGCCGTTCCCGATACCGAAAACAAGGAGACTCCCGCCATGAACACCAACGCACAATATGCCGCCGGCATCGACAGCGGCTCTGCCAGCACCGATGCCGTGATCCTGGATCGCAGCGGAAAGATCTGCGGCTGGGCCATTGTGCCCACCGGCGCCGGGGCTGCAACCGGCGCCCGCCAGGCACTGGAACAGGCCCTGACGATGGCAGGCATTGCCGAAAGCGACCTGGGTTCCAAGGTATACACCGGCTACGGGCGCGAGTTTCTGGGCGATGACGGCGCAGCCGTGACCGAGATCACCTGCCATGCCCGCGGGGCTCATCATCTGGACCCCGCCGTGCGCACCGTGATCGACATTGGCGGGCAGGATTCCAAGGTGATCCGCCTGAGCGAAAGCGGCGCTGTTGAAACCTTTGCGATGAACGACAAATGCGCCGCCGGTACCGGCCGTTTTTTGGAGATGATGGCCCGCACCCTGCAGATGAAGCTGCCGGAGATGAGCGAGCTTGGCCTGGACTGGCACAACGATGTGACCATTTCCAGCATGTGTACCGTGTTTGCGGAAAGCGAGGTCGTCAGCCTGATTGCCCGCAGCACCGCACCGGCGGATATCATCCACGGCCTGAACAAATCTGTTGCGGGCAAAACCGCTGCCCTGGCCCGCCGCACCGGCGGCGTGGCCCCCTTTATGATGACAGGCGGTGTAGCCCGCAACCGCGGCGTTGTGAAAGAGCTGGAAACCGCCCTGAAAGCCCCGGTGGAGATCAGCGAGTACAGCCAACTGTGCGGCAGCCTGGGCGCAGCGTTGTTTGCGCTGGAAAAAATGGGCGTGAAGCTGTAAAACCTCCGGTGCGCAAAGTACTTGCTTTAAGTCGTACTTTCGTGTACACTAGGGTGTATCATATTAAGATAGGGCAATACCGCATAATTCTAAGTGCCGATACGGCGAGCGAGGTGCGGCAGATGCTAAGCCAAAAGCGCAGATAATACTTTGTGTATTATCGAGCATTTTGGCAACGCAGATGCCGTGCCGCAGCCGCCGGAGCGGTGCTTAAGCCGTTAGGCGGGAATTGTGCGGTATTGCCTTAAGATAGCATGATGGCTGCAAAAATAAGGAGGGCTTTCTTATGTCTTGGGGAACAAATGTACTGGTCGGCCAGTCCGGCGGGCCGACTGCTGTGATCAATTCCAGCCTGGCCGGTGTGTATGAAGCTGCCAAAGCTCTGGGCGCCGCCCATGTATACGGCATGGAGTATGGCATTCAAGGGCTTTTGCAGGGCAAGATTGTGGACCTGGATGACCGCCTTGACGACAAGATGGAAATTGAGCTGCTCAAGCGCACGCCGTCCAGTTACCTGGGCAGCTGCCGGTTCAAGCTGCCCAACCCTGCCACGGACGAACGCCCCTTTGTGCAGCTGTTTGAGCTGTTTGCCAAGTACTGCATTGGGGCTGTGTTCTACATTGGCGGCAATGATTCGATGGACACCATTGCCAAGCTTTCCGCTTACGGGGCTGCCAAGGGCAGCGAGATCCGCTTTATCGGCGTGCCCAAAACCATTGACAACGACCTGATGTACACCGACCACACCCCCGGTTACGGCAGTGCCGCCAAGTACATTGCCACCATCCTGAAAGAGGTCATCTGTGATTCCAGCGTGTATGACATCCGCAGCGTAACGGTGGCCGAGATCATGGGCCGCCATACCGGCTGGCTGGCCGGTGCCGCCAGCCTGGCTGCCGGGGCTGACTGCAACGGCCCGGACATCATTCTGCTGCCGGAGCGCCCCTTTGACGAGAATGTGTTCCTGGAAAAAGTAGCCCAGCTGGAAAAAGACCGCCACAATGTCATCATTGCGGCCAGCGAGGGTGTAAAAAACAAGGACGGCGTTTTCCTGTGTGATTTGGTATCCACAGCAGGCCAGCTGGATGCTTTTGGCCATAAAGCCATTTTGTCCGGCACCAGCCGCTACCTGGCGGATTTGATCCATGTGCGCCTGGGCTGCAAGACCCGCGCGATCGAGTTCTCTACCCTGCAGCGCTGTGCCTCCCATCTGGCAAGCCGCACCGACATTACCGAGGCATACCAAGTGGGCGGTGCTTCGGTGGAAGCTGCTTACCGCGGCGAAACCGGTAAGATGTGCGCCATCCGTCGCATTTCGGATATGCCGTACCGCACCGAAACCGAGATGGTAGATGTGCAGAAGGTTGCCAACCTGGAAAAGCGCGTGCCGGATGACTGGATCAGCCCGGACGGCATGCATGTGACCGAAGCATTCCATCACTATGCCCGCCCCCTCATCCAGGCCGAGCTGACCCCCATCTACATCGACGGCGTGCCCCGCCATCTGCATCTGCATTGATTTACGGGGGTTTTTTGTTCCTTCTTTGAAAAGAAGGAAGCAGAAGCTTTAATAATATAAGGCAATACCGCATAATTCTAAGTGCCGATACGGCGAGCGAGGTGCGGCAGCTGCTAAGCCAAAAGCGCAGATAATACTGGATGCTGCAAAGGTGAGCGCCGCCAGTGGCGGAAACAGCGAACCGAAGCAGGGGCAGCGGTCGCAGAGTGCGAGGGGCTTTTGCCCCCGAAGCACGATGCGGGTACCGCAACCCGACATTATCGAGCATTTTGGCAACGCAGATGCCGTGCCGCAGCTGCCGAAGCGGTGCTTAAGCCGCAAGGCGGGAATTGTGCGGTGTTGCCATAAAGAAAGAGGTTTTCTTTTATGGAAATTCTTGTGATTGACGGACAGGGCGGCGGGCTGGGCCGCCAGCTGGTTGCCGCCGTTAAAAAGGCCGTTCCGCAGGCGGTGGTAACGGCCATTGGCACCAACAGCGCGGCCACTTCCGCCATGCTGAAAGCCGGGGCTGACCGCGCCGCCACCGGCGAGAACGCCGTGGTGGTGGGCTGCCGCCGGGCGGATGTCATTTTGGGGCCCATCGGCATTGTGATGGCCGACGCCCTGCTGGGCGAAATCACCCCCGCCATGGCGCAGGCCGTAGCCCAAAGCGATGCCCGCCGCATCCTGATCCCCGCCAACCGGTGCGATACCCTGGTGGTTGGGGTGAGCGCTCCCATCGGCACCCTGGTGGAGCAGGCCGCCGCGGCCGTGCTGGACGGCTGCCGGAACTAAAGCGTATCGGAAAACCGCATAAAAATCCACAAAAACAAAATGCAGAAAATATCCCGTCCCCCTGCTGGGGAACACGATACCTTCTGCATATCTATCATCAAAGCAATATCAAGTTGTCATCTGCCATACGGTGCAGCATGCACCAGGATGTTGGGCGCTTCTGCGCCGCAGGGCCGGCTTCCTGCCGGTCGATTGATATTATTATAGTATAAGGCGGCGTGCTGCGTCAAGCCCACCGCCGGAGGAACTGCCATGAAACTGATGATTGCATCCGACCTGCACGGTTCGGCTTTTTACTGCAGGCAGCTACTTGCCGCCATGGAGCGCGAGCAGCCGGACAAGCTGTTGCTGCTGGGGGATATTCTGTACCACGGCCCCCGCAACGACCTGCCGGAGGGCTACGCCCCCAAAGAGGTAATTGCCATGCTGAACCCCTTGCGGGAGCGGCTGCTGTGCGTGCGCGGCAACTGCGATACCGAGGTGGACCAGATGGTGCTGGACTTCCCGATTTTGGCCGACTATGCCCTGCTGTATGCCGGTTCCCGCACAGTGTTTGCCACCCACGGCCACCATTACAACACGGCCTGCCCGCCGCCGCTTGCCAAGGGGGATATTTTGCTGCACGGCCACACTCATGTGCCCGCCTGGCAGGAATTTGGCAGCGGCAATTTGTATCTGAACCCCGGTTCCGTTGCCATCCCGAAGGAAAACAGCGCCCATTCCTATATGATGCTGACCGATTCCGGCTTTGCCTGGAAAGATCTTGAAGGCAGCATATACCATACACTCGCATTGGATTGCCCAAACTGCGGTTGAATCAATCGCTTGTGCGGTGTAAAATAAAGTGGGGTGGGATTCTTTTGTCCCACGCGCCAACAACCATACAGATTTCATCATATAAAGGCAATACCGCATAATTCTAAGTGCCGATACGGCGAGCGAGGTGCGGCAGATGCTAAGCCAAAAGCGCAGATAATACTGGATGTCTTATCGAGCATTTTGGCAACGCAGATGCCGTGCCGCAGCCGCCGGAGCGGTGCTTAAGCCGTAAGGCGGGAATTGTGCGGTGTTGCCTAAACATAAAAGGATGGTTCTATCCCATGCAAATTGAACAGCTTTTTGATTTTCTGCACCGGTCAGTGTCGCCGTTCCACGCGGTACACACTGCAGCCCAGCTGCTGGATGCCGCCGGTTACACCCGCCTGGAGGAAGCCGAATACTGGAATTTGGAACCGGAACACGGTTATTATGTGACCCGCAACGAAAGTTCCATCATTGCCTGGCGGGTGCCTGCCCACGCCATTGGCGGCTGGCGCATTGCTGCCAGCCATTCCGACTCCCCCACCTGGCGCATCAAGAACACCAACGTGAACGCTGCGGGCTGCATCAAGCTGAACGTGGAAGGCTACGGCGGAATGATTATGTCCACCTGGCTGGACCGTCCGCTCTCCGCCGCCGGGCGTGTGCTGGTGCGGGATGAAGCCGCCGGTACGCTGGAAAGCCGCCTGGTGGACCTGGACCGTGATCTGCTGGTCATCCCATCGCTGGCCATCCACATGGACCGCACGCTGAACAGCGGCCACGCCTTTAACCCCCAGGTGGACATGCAGCCCCTATACGGGCTGGAGGGTTCCAAGCCCTTCCCCGCCCTGCTGGCTGAGGCCGCCGGTGTGAAAGAAGAGGACATTGTGGACTTTGACCTTTCGCTTTACACCCGCCAGGCACCCACCCGCATTGGGCCGGACGGCGAGCTGTTCATGGCCCCCCGCATTGACGACCTGGAGTGCGCCGCCACCACCCTGTACGGCTTTTTGGATGCCGCCCCTGAGACCGACAGCGCTTGCGCCCCGGTCTGGGCGATGTTTGATAACGAAGAAGTGGGCAGCAGCACCCGCCAGGGCGCAGACAGCAGCTTTTTGCGCGATGTGCTCGACCGCATCCTGAATGCGATCCCCCACAGTGCCCAGGCACAGGCCCAGGCATTTGCCAACAGCTTTGTGCTCAGCGCCGATAATGCCCACGCCGTTCACCCCAATTTTGCTGATAAGGCTGACCCCTGCAACAAGGTCATTTTGGGCAAGGGTGTTGTGGTCAAAGTCAATGCCAGCCAGAAATACACCACCAGCGGCCTGACCGGCGCGATTTTTAAGGAGATCTGCCGCAAGAACAACGTTCCTGTGCAGGCGTTTGCCAACCGTGCCGACCTGCCGGGCGGCAGCACGCTGGGCAACCTGCAAAGCCATACCGTGCCGGTTCCCATGGTAGATATTGGCCTGGCCCAGCTGGCCATGCACAGTGCGGTGGAAACCGCCGCAGTGGCCGATGCTGACGCCATGGTGCGGGCCGTTGCCGGGTTCTACCGCGTCCACCTGCGCAGCCTGGGCGATGCCCGCTATACGCTGGAATGAGCAGCACAGTCGGGCGCTATGCGCCAAGCCCCAGCGGGCGGATGCACCTGGGCAACCTGTGCTGCTGCCTGCTGGCGTGGCTTTCGGCCAAAAGCAGCGGCGGCAAGGTTGTGCTGCGCATTGAGGATCTGGATGCCGTGCGCTGCCCGCGCGAATTTGCTGATCTGCTGGAAGCCGACCTTGCCTGGCTCGGCCTTACCGCAGATGAAGGCGGCAGCAAGGGCGGCCCTCGCGGCCCCTATTACCAGAGCGAGCGCAGCGCTATCTATGAAGAATATTACCAAAAGCTGGTGCGCAAAGGGCTGGTTTACCCCTGCTTTTGCAGCCGCAGCCAGCTGCACGCCGCCGATGCCCCCCACCGCTCCGATGGGAAGGTGGTATACGCCGGGACCTGCCGGAACCTGACGCCGGAAGAGATCGTTCTGCGCACCGCCAGGCGCAAGCCAGCCTGGCGGGTGATGGTGCCGGACGAAACCATTTCCTTTGTGGACGGCCACATGGGCCCCTATGCCGAGAATCTGGCGCAGGACTGCGGGGATTTTTACCTGCGGCGGGCGGACGGTGTGTTTGCCTACCAGCTGGCCGTGGTGGTGGATGATGCCCTGATGGGCGTTACCCAGGTGGTGCGTGGGGCAGACCTTTTGTCCAGCACGCCGCGCCAGCTGTGGCTCTACCGGGAACTGGGCCTGCCCGCGCCGGAATTTTATCACATGCCGCTGCTGCTGGCCGTGGATGGGCGGCGGCTTTCCAAACGGGATGGCGACGAAAGCCTGGAGCATTTACAGGCGCGCTATACGCCGGAGCAGATCATTGGCCGTTTGGCCTATGCCTGCGGGCTGCAAAACGCCCCGGACCCCCGCACCCCTGCCGAGCTGGCCGACGGCTTCAGCTGGCAGCGCGTGCCGCAAAACGACATTATTCTGCCGGAAGGTCTGTTTTAATGGTAGGGGTGTGCCGTCAGGCACCCCGGCCCAATCACCGGCTTTCTTCCACCAACATCTCCTGACGCTTGCAACTCTTATTTGATACGGGAGTGTTCCAATGCAAAATTTTGAACCTACCGGGGCCGCTGCCGCCATGCCGGGCAGCGCTGTTCCCCAGATCAAGCGGCGGCTGGTCATCAGTGCCTGCCTGCTGATTCCGCTTTTTTACCTTGGCCTTGGCGCTGCTTTCGGGTTGCCACTGCCGCCGTTCCTGACCGGTGATAACGCCATGTGGTGCGGCATTGTGCAGCTGGTGCTCACCGTGCCGGTCTGCTGGCTGAACCGTTCCTATTTTATCAACGGCTGCAAGAGCATCCGCGCCCCCGGGCCGGATACGCTGGTGGCGCTCAGTTCCGGGGCGGCGCTGGTTTACGGCATAATCGCCATTTTTACACAGGATGCCCCGCAGGAGCTGTTCCTGCCCTCTGCCGCCGCTATTTTGATCTTTGCCGCAGCCTGCCAGCTGCTGGAAGTACGGTTTAAGGCACAAGCCATGGCCCCTCTGCACAGTCTGGCAGAGCGCATTCCCGAAACCGCCTGCGTGCTGCGCAGCCGCCAGCAGTACACCGTACCGCTGAATGAAGTCGGGGTGGGCGATATCTTCCTGATTCGTCCCGGCGATGTGATGCCGGTAGATGGCGTTGTCATTGAGGGCGAAACCACGGTGGATGAATCTGCCCTGACCGGTGCCGCCGCCCCCGTGGCCAAACACAAAGGCAGCACTGTTTACGCCGCCACCTCCAACCAGGGCGGCGCCCTGATCTGCCGTGCCACCCGCATCGGGCCAGATTCCACCGCCGCCCAGCTGGTACATACCGTGCAGACCACTGCCGCCGCCAAAGTGCCGTTGAGTTCCCTGGCCGATAAGGTACGCAGCGTGTTTGTGCCCGCCGTTATCGGCATTGCCTGCGTGGTGCTCATCATCTGGCTGCTGCTGGGGCAGAGCTTTGCTTTTGCGCTGGCCCGCGCCATCAGCGTGCTGGCTGTCAGCAGCCCCTGTGTACTGGCGCTGGCAGCTTCGGCTGCCATCATGTCCGGTGCCAGCGTGGGTGCCAAGCACGGCATCGTGTTCAAAACAGCCGCCAGCCTGCAGTCCATCGGTACCCTGCACACCGCCGTGCTGGATAAAGCCGGAACAATCACCAACGGCGAGCCGGAAGTGGTCACCATTGTGGGCACCCGCAGCGTGCCCGCCAAGTTCCTGCTTGGCATGGCTGCCGGGCTGGAAAGCCAGAGCCAGAACCCGCTGGCCCGCGCCGTGATGCGCAAAGCCGCTGCGGAGAACATCAAGCTGAGCGCCGTTAAGGACGTTACCATTCTTGCCGGCCAGGGCCTGACCGGCAAAATGGCCGGCAAGGTGATGGCAGGCGGCAGCGCAGAGTTTATTGCCGCCCAGTGCGAGCTGACCCCCGATTTGCAGCAGGCTGGCGAGCAACTGGCCGCTGACGGCATTGCCCCGCTTTACTTTTCGCTCGACGGCCACGCAGCCGGTTTGATCGGCGTTGCCGATGCCGTAAAGCCCGCCAGCAAAGCCGCCCTTGACGCGCTGAAAGCCCTTGGGCTGGATGTGATCCTGTTGACAGGCGACAGCCGCACCAATGCAGACCGCGTTGCCGCTCAGGTTGGGCTGGATGACGCCCACGTGGTATCCGGCCTTGCCCCCGCAGAGCTGGAAGCCGAACTGCGCCGCCTGCAAACAAACGGCCCTGCCGCCATGATAGGCAGTACTTCTGCCGCCGCGGCACTGGCCTGTGCCGATGTCGGCATTGGCATGGGAGCCGAGCCGCTGCCCGCCGCCGATGTGATGCTGCTTCGGGACGATTTGGCCGATGCCGCTGCCGCGGTGCGCATTTCCCGCGCGGTGGATGCCCGCATTGCCCAGAACACCCGCATGGCGCTGGTTTACAGCGCGCTGCTGCCGCTGCTGGCCGCCGGTGTGCTTTACCCGCTGAACTTTGTGCTGCACCCGATCGATTCCGTCATTCTTATGACGCTGTTTGTGGCGTGGCTGCTGTCCGGCACGGCCCGGCTGAACAGCTTTGACCCGAAACCCGCCAGCCAGAGCGAACCGCAGAAGGAGCCCGCAGAATGAGCGCCGCTGTGGAACGCCGCCACTGGCATTTTACCGGCAGCGTGCAGGGGGTTGGCTTCCGCTACCGTGCGCAGTATGCCGCCCAGCTGCTGGATCTGACCGGCTGGGTGGAAAACAACTGGGACGGCACAGTGGACCTGGAAGCCCAGGGTTCCGCCGCCCAGCTGAATCGCCTGGTGCCCACCATTACCGGCACCAGCCATTGGATTCACATTGAAACCTTTACCTGCAAATCCATCCCCCCGGACCCTGCCGAGCGCAGCTTCCGCGTGCGGGGATAAGGGCAACACCGCACAATTCCCGCCTAGCGGCTTAAGCACCGCTTCGGCGGCTGCGGCACGGCATCTGCGTTGCCAAAATGCTCGATAAGACATCCAGTATTATCTGCGCTTTTGGCTTAGCAGCTGCCGCACCTCGCTCGCCGTATCGGCACTTAGAATTATGCGGTATTGCCTAAGCATAGCAAAAGGCGCGTGCCTTGCCCCCATGGGCTGGCACGCGCCTTTTTGTTTTTATTATCCGCAATTTTAATTTTGGCGGCAGGGAGCCACCCCTCTGGACGCGAAGCGGCCTGAGGGGCGGTTTCCCGCTGCCAGGCTAAAAATTTGCAGGGAACGACACCTGCATCGTCCCGCATGACGGGCTTTGCCGGGTATTTCACTTCATCACCCGGCGCACACCTGCGGGCGCACACTGTGCGCTCTTACGGTCTCTACAGGGGAAAACGGCATTTGCTGAACGGTGCCCCTGCTCATTTTCTCAAAACGCCTTCAATTCCACCCCGGCTGCCTGCAGGGCCGCGCCGATCTTTTCTACAAAGGCCAGAGCCTTGGGACCATCGCCGTGTACGCAGACGGAATCCGCCTGGATGGCAATGTCCGTACCGTCGTTGGCGGTCACTTTGCCCTCAGTTACCATGCGGATCACGCGGGCAATGGCTTCGTCCTCATCCTCAATCATGGCGCCGGGGGTTCCGCGGGGCACAAGGCTGCCATCTGGGCGGTAGCCGCGGTCGGCAAACACCTCATTGGCAACCGGCAGGCCGATGGCCTGGGCCGCCTTGACCATCTCACTGCCGGAAAGCGCCAGCAGCACCGCGCCGGGGGCGCTCTCCTTCACCGCGGCGCAGATGGCATCCGCCAGCGCGCGGTCCTTGCCCGCCATGTTATACAAAGCGCCGTGGGGCTTTACATGGTGCAGCGGCACACCGGCGGCATCGCAGAACGCTTTCAGCGCACCGATCTGATACTGCACACAGGCCTTGGCTTCCGCCGGGGTCAGCTTCATCTGGCGGCGGCCAAAGCCCTGCAGATCAGGGAAACCGGGGTGCGCCCCCACCGCCGCGCCGCTCTGTTTGCACAGCGCCACGGTGCGCTGCATCACCAGCGGATCGCCTGCATGGAAGCCACAGGCCACATTGGCCGATGTGATAAACGGGATCACCTTTTCATCCATTCCGATGGTATACGCGCCAAAGCTTTCGCCCAGGTCACAGTTCAAATCAATATGCGGCATGGCTCAATCCTCCACTTTCAGGCATAAGGCAATGCTTCTGCCCCGCAGGGGCACACAGTGTGCGCCCCTGCGGTTTTTACTATCTGCTCTTAATATTTCAGCTCCACATTTTTTACGTCGGTCACAAACATGTGCCCCGGCGCATGGGTGATGCAGAACTCCGGCTTGGAGTGCATCACAACGTTCTGCGGGGTCACGCCGCAGGGCCAGAACACCGGTGTTTCGCCGGGGTTGATGGTCACGGCATCGCCGTAATCCGGGTGAGCCAAATCATGGATGCCGATGGCTTCCGGCTCACCGATTTGCACCGGCATACCGTGCACGCGGGGCATGCCCGCTGTAATGGCAGCTGCCGCCGGGACCTGCCGGTACGGGATGGGCCGCATGCTGACCACCATGTTTCCGCTGAACACCCCCGCCGGGGTACAGGGAATGTTGGTGTTGTACATTGGCACATTCACGCCCTCTTCGATCTGGCGCACCGGGATGCCCGCTTCCAGCAGTTCAGATTCAAAGGAGAAGCTGCACCCGATCAAAAAGCTGACCAGGTCGTTCCTCTCCTCAAAGAATTTGCTCACATCGGTGTATTCCCCGGTCAGCTTGCCGTGTTCGTACACCCGGTAGCGCGGGATATCGGTAGCAATATCGCTGCCTTTGCCAAATTGGGCAAAGGTTCGCTCGCCTGCGTCCGCCACTTCCAGCAGCGGGCAGGCTTTGGGGTTGCGCTGGCAGAACAGCAAAAAGTCCCACGCCAGCGCCTTGGGCAGCACCACAAGGTTGCCCTGGGCATAACCGTTGCACATGCCGGTGGTCGGGCCGGTCAGTTCGCCCTTGCGGATCAGCCCGCGCAGGTCGGCCGGTTTCATGGCTGCAAAGTCCATTATTTCATCCGCTCCCTGATTTTGTCAAGCACGGCCGCCTGCGCCCTGGCTCCTGCAACAGCCTGCGCCGCGGTCACATATTGGAACGCCAGCTTTTCGCCGGGGCGCAGCTGCGCCATGGCCGAAAGGTCAGCGCTGATGACGGTTGCAATTTTGGCATACCCGCCGGTGGTCTGGTGGTCAGCCAGCATCACAATGGGCTGCCCGTTGGCCGATACCTGCACCGAACCCGCCACAATGCCGTCCGATACAATGTCCGACCCATCCACAGTCTCGATCTGCGGCCCCTGCAATTTGCAGGCCATGCGGTCACAGTCTGCTGTCAAAGCATATACCCCGTGTACAAATGCGGCCTGCCCCACTGCGGTAAAGGCATCGGTCTGGGGGCCGGGCACCGCACGGAACAGCGGCAGCTTCCGCCCGCCCAAAAAGCGCCACGGCCTTGCGGGGGTGCGCGCCGTGCCCAGCGGGCGGTTTGCCCCTTTGGCGCAGATCTGCTGCCAGCGCTGTTCCACCATGGCGGGTGCCGCCCCAATGGGCAGCACATCCCCAGCTTTCAGTGCGCGGCCATCCAGCCCGCCCATCCGGCATTTTAAGTCGGTGGAGCGGCTGCCCAGCACGGGCGGGGTATCCACGCCGCCAAACACGGCCAGGTAGCCGCGCAGCCCGCTGCGGGCCGCGCCGATTGCCAGCACCTGCCCCGCGCGGGCCAAAAGCGGCGTATAGGCGGGCACCGGGCGGCCATCCAGCGCGGCGGGCATATCGGCCCCCGCCAGGGCAAAAACAGCGTCCCCGTCAAACTGATACTTGCCGCCCTGCAGGGTCATTTCCAGCACGGCGGCACCGGCTGCCTGGGGGTTGCCCGCCAGCAGGTTGGCGGTCCGCATAGCGTAACCATCCGCCGCTCCACAGGTGCGGAACCCCCGCGCGGCATAGCCGGTGCGGCCTGCATCCTGCACGGTGGTCAGCGGGCCGGGGCTTATCACATGCAAGTTCATAGTGCCGCCCCCTGTTCTTTCTGGATGGTTTCAAACTTTTCCGGGCTGATGGGCACAAACCGGATGCGATCCCCCGCCGCGTAAGGCAGTTTGCCGCCGCCAGCCGGGTCAAACAGGCGCAACGGCGTGCGGCCGATCAGCTGCCACCCGCCGGGGGAAGCCAGCGGGTAGATGCCCGTCTGCTTGCCGCCAATGCCCACCGCCCCCGCGGGGATCTTGGTGCGCGGGGTCTGCAACCGGGGGCAGACAATGCGTTCATCCATGCCGCCCAGGTACGGGAACCCCGGCAGGAACCCCAGCATAAAAATGCGGTAGTCCCGCCCGCAGTGGATGTCGATGACCTGCTGTTCGGTCAGCCCGGCGTGCTGTGCCACAAAGGCCAGGTCGGGGCCGTAATCTCCGCCGTAACACACCGGCACCTCCACCAGCCGCCCGGCCGCGGTGCTGCTGACCGGGGGCAAAGTGTCCCACAGGCGGCGCAGCGCGGGGATCAGGGTATCGGCATCAGTCTGCAAAGGGTCCAGCGTGACCAGCAGCGCCGCATAGGTGGGCACTGTTTCCACCACGCCGGGCAGCTGCGCCGCCTGCAAAGCGGCATCCAGCGCCATAACCTGCGCGTTCACCTGTTCACTGATCTCACTGCCGCAGACGGCCAGCACGCCGCTGTCCCCCACGGGGGTAAACTGGATCATAACAAAAATCCCCTTTGCGTCCGATATTTTGGGGCTGGTCAGGAAGTGTGCTGTGCCTTTAGGGCAATACCGCATAATTCTAAGTGCCGATACGGCGAGCGAGGTGCGGCAGATGCTAAGCCAAAAGCGCAGATAATACTTTGTGTATTATCGAGCATTTTGGCAACGCAGATGCCGTGCCGCAGCCGCCGGAGCGGTGCTTAAGCCGTCAGGCGGGAATTGTGTGGTGTTGCCTTAGGTTCGCGGGCGCACATTGTGCGCCCCTACGGTCCCTAAACGTGCCGTTTTGGGTTCACTGCTTCCTGACCAAGGCCAATGTGCCTATTATAGCACAGCCTGCTTTATGCCTGCTCAAAAAATTTCTTTGCCAGCACCGGGCCGAACCAGTGGTCCGAATTGTGGGAATACCGCACCGCATACGCCGTGCACTGCCGCATCATGCTGACAATGCCAACGTTCATGCGGGTATCAAACCCATCCACACCCGGCAGCAGCGAGCCTGTCATATCGATCATGCCATTGCGGGAAAGCACCCGCATGACCTCGCTTTCCATCTCCTCCCGGTGCAGGATGTCCATATCCTTTTTCAGGTAGGCCAGCGCGGCCATCAGCGCATAGCAGCCCCAGTCAGAGCAGGTTGCCGTGATGATGTTATCGGTGCTGCTTGCGGCCAGAATGCCGCAGCAGCAGCCGTCCTGGCATTCGCCGGGGGCGGTGAAGGGCACATATTTTTTAATGTGCTCCCCAATGGTGCCCATGCCGATCTCATTGCCCAGATCGCCGATGGCCACATTGGGCACGCCGCGGGCGCGCAGTTCGTTCCACAGCACATCGCTTTTGGCTTCCAGTGCGGTCACATCCTTGCCCACCGCATTGTGGTAAACACCCTTTGCGTTGCCGCCGCAGGCTTCCACCGAGATCACCGCTGCGGGTAAAATCTTATCCGCCAGCGCTTTGGCCTGGGCGGGGGCTTTGGCCTTATCTTTGGTAAAGGCCACAACGCCAAGGCTCAGCGGCAGCTCCATGGCGGTATCCAGGTCCTCATACACATGCAGACCCACCACATTGCCGCATTTCTTAAAGGCTTCCACGCTGTCCTGCGGGCAGACGATGATCGGCTTTGCCCCAAAGGCCAATACCAGAGACCGCGCCAGCAGGATCGCGCTGACAGAACCGTCCATTTCCGGCACCTTGTGGGGCAGCAATACAAACCCGACCAGGATATACACCGGGTCGCCGGGGTGGATGGCTTTGCACAACGCTTCGGCTGCGTGCATGGCGGTCGGCTCCCCGGTATATGCCCGGCTGCCCGCGTACAAAATGCGGCACACCCCGTAACCGCGGGGGTCCAGACACATGATGGCATCCAGGTTTTCGCCTACATTGCGTTTTTCCAGTTCGTCACGGGTCATGGTGTTTTCCCCCTTTTCAGCCCCACAGACTTTCGCAGCCGGTATAGTCATAGAACTCTTTCAGCACTTCGTCCTGGATGGCTTTCAGGGTAGCGGGGTCCTTGCCGCCGGCGGGCTTGCCCTCAAACTCGCAGGCATGCAGACAGAAGTTGGAGGAGGAGGTCACGATGATCTCATCCGCATCGCGCAGGAAATCCACCGTGAACGGTTTTTCCATCACGGTAATGCCCAGGCGGTAGCAGGCCTGCAGCATGTGGGTCTTGGCAATGCCGCGCAAAATCAGTTCATCGTTCGGGTGGGAATAGAAAATCCCGTCTTTCAGCACTGAAACGTTGGAGTGCGCACATTCCGTTACAATATCCCCGCGGTGGAACACGGTCTCGCTCATGCCGGCCAGCTTGGCGCGCTGGGCGGTCATAACGCTGGGCAGCAGGTTCAGCGTTTTGATGTTGCAGTGGTAAAAGCGAGTGTCCTCCTCAGAGTTCAGGCGGATGGGCTTGTCGGGGTCGTTCAGGGTGTTGGGCCGGATGGAAACCCACAGCTTGCCGGGCACACCTTCCTCATACACATGGTTGCGGGGCTCCACACCGCGGGTGACCTGCCAGTATACAAAGTTGACCTTGCTGTCCACCTTGGCCAGCAGGTCGGTCAGCAGCCTGCCCAGCTCGGCCTTGCTCATCGGGATGTTGATATCCAGTGCCTTGGCGCTGGTAAAAAAGCGGTCCAGGTGGTCCTGCAGCAGGTATACCTTGCCGTTCGCGCCAACGGTGGCATCGTAGCAGCCATCGCCAAAAAAGTGAACGCGATCATTGAACGGCACCATCAATTCTTCCGGTGCGCCGATTTTGCCATCATAATATGCAATGGATTCCATTTTCCCTTACTCCTCTCATCTTGGTTGCCTTTATGTTCAGCCGTTATTTGGCTTTCCCATCAAATTTCAGTTCAATCACTTTTTTAATCAGCTCCACGCAGTTATCCAGCCCAATGGCGGCGGAATCCAGGCAGAGGTCATAATTTTCCACCCGCTTCCACTGGCGGCCGGTGTGGTATTTGTAATAGCTTTCACGGTAGCGGTCCAGCTTGTCAATATAGTGCTTGGCCTGGCTGCTGCCAATGCCCTGGCGCTTCATCTCGCGCTCCACACGCCAGTCATAGGGGGCATCCACATACACAGTCAGCACGTTGGGCTTATCCCGCAGAACAAAGTCCGCCGCGCGGCCCACGCAGATATAGCTTTCCTCGTTCAGCAGCTCCCGCAGCACCTTGGCCTGGTAGTTGAACAGGTTTTCATCGCTGATAAAGTTGCCGCTTTCCGGCGGGATGATGCTGCCGTCATACACCCGTTCCGAAACCCGGTACAGCATGGTTTTGCGGGTGTTCTCATCGGCGCGGGCAAACAGTTCCTCGCTGATGCCGCTGTCCTCTGAGGCAAGGCGCAGCAGCTTGCGGTCATACAGGTCAATGTCAAATGCCTTTGCCAGCTGCTTGCCAATGTAGCTGCCGCCGCCCGAACCACAGGTGCGGGTAATGGCGACTGCAAAATACGGATAATCGGGATACATTTTCCACCCCTCCTTACTGGCCCAGATAGGCTTTCTTCACGCGCGGGTCGTTCAGCAGATCCGCGGCGTTGCCCTCAATGCTGATGTTGCCGGTTTCCAGCACATAGGCGCGGTCCGAGATGGCCAGCGCCATCTTTGCGTTCTGTTCCACCAGCAGGATCGTGATGCCCTGCTTGTTTACTTCCTGAATGATGGCAAAGATCTCTTTGACCAGCAGGGGCGAAAGGCCCATCGAAGGTTCATCCATCAAAATCATTTTGGGTTTTGCCATCAGGGCGCGGCCTACGGCCAGCATCTGCTGCTCGCCGCCGGAAAGGGTGCCCGCCAGCTGGCGGCGGCGCTCATCCAGACGGGGGAAGCGCTTATACACATCCTTCATCGTCTCTTCCATCCCGGCCGGGTCGGCATAAGCGCCCATTTCCAGGTTTTCTTCCACCGTCATCTGGGGAAAGATATGCCGCCCTTCCGGCACATGGGCCAGCTTGTAGGTAATGATCTTGCTGGGTTCCGCCTTGCGCAGGTCGTGCCCGTCAAACATCACGCTGCCGGACGCAGCTTTTTCCAGCCCGGTAATGGTGCGCAGGGTGGTGGTTTTGCCCGCACCGTTTGCCCCGATCAGGGATACGATCTCGCCGTCATCCACATGCAGCGATATGCCGTTCAGCGCGTGTACCGCGCCGTAATTGACATGAAGGTCTTTTACTTCAAGCATCCGCTTCGACCTCCTTCTCTTTGTCTTTGCCCAGGTATGCTTCAATCACATGGGGGTCATTGGCGATCTCTGCCGGTGTGCCGGAAGCGATCGTGGTACCAAAGTCCAGCACCTGGATTCGCTCGCAGATTTTCATGACCAAACTCATGTCATGCTCGATCAGCAGCACCGATACCTTGAATTCGCTCCGGATATAATCAATAATCTCCAGCAGTTCCTCCGTTTCAGTCGGGTTCATACCGGCGGCCGGTTCGTCCAGCAGCAGCAGCTTCATGTTGGTGGCCAGCGCGCGGGCGATCTCCAGGCGGCGCTGCTCACCATAGGGCAGGTTGTCGGCCTCCAGGTCCTCCTTGCCGGAAAGGTGCACCACCTGCAGCAGCTCTTTGGCGCGTGCGGTGGCGGCGGCTTCCTGCTGCCAGTACGCCTTGGTGCGGAAGATGGCCTGCGGCATGTTGTAGGTCAGTTCTTCCAGCATGGCAGCTTTGACGTTTTCGATCACCGTCATTTTTTTGAACAGGCGGATATTCTGGAAGGTTCTAGCAATGCCTGCATGAACGATCTGGTGGGTCTTTTTGCCGTTCATCCGCTCACCATTCAGGTAAAGGGAGCCTTCGGTCGGCTTATACACACCAGTGATCAGGTTGAACACGGTGGTTTTGCCTGCGCCGTTGGGTCCGATCAGCCCCACTAGCTCGGATTCGCCGATTTCCATATTAAAATCATCCACGGCTTTCAGGCCGCCAAACTGGATGCCAAGGTGCTGGCATTTCAAAACGGGTTGTGCCATGGTTCAGGCCCCCTTTTCTGCTTTTGCTTTTACCGTGCTGCGGCCGGTCAGTTTTTCCAGCGCGCGGGTCAGGCTGAACTCCCACCGGCCAAAGATGCCGCCGGGACGGAACAGCATGACCAGCACCAGAACCACCGAGTAGGCCAGCATGCGGTAGGTAGAAAATTCACGCATCAGTTCCGGTAAAGCGCTCAGGAACGCTGCGCCGATGATGGAACCGGTCAGCGAACCGGTGCCGCCGATGATCACTTCGCTCAACAGCTCTGCGGAATAGTTAAAGTTGAAGTTGGTGGGGATCATTGCCGTCATGTAATGGGCATAAATACCGCCGCCGATGCCGGCAAAGAATGCGCTGATGGCAAAGGTCATGACCTTGTAATAGGTCACGTTGATGCCGGAAGCCGAAGCCGCGATGTAGTCCTCACGGATGGCCTGCACGGTGCGGCCATATTTGCTGCGGACGAACAGGTACATGATGGTAACGCAGACCACCATGATCCAGAATACCCGCGGGAAGGTGGACAGCTTGAGGATGCCGCTCATTGTTTTACCGCCGCCGGTGATGGAAAAGTTACAGAAGCAGACGCGGATGATTTCGGCAAACGCCATGGTGACAATGGCGAGATAGTCGCCGCGCAGGCGCAGCGCCGGGATGCCGACCAGTACGCCCATGATGCCCGCAGCCAGGCCGCCGACCAGCAGCGCGATCAGGAACAGCCCCAGATCCGAAAGCCCTTTGCCTGCCAGCGCGCCGGATACAATGGCGGAGACATAAGCGCCGACCGAAACAAACCCCGCATGCCCCAAGGAGAACTCGCCCATAAAGCCAACTACCAGGTTCAGCGATGTGACCATGATGATGGTGTAGCAGGCGGTGGTGCAGATGCCCTGAATATAGGTGGTGGAGGTGCCGAACGCATTGGCGGCGAACAGCCCTGTCAACAGGGCAAACACCAGCGCCACGCCCACAGCGTTCAAAAGATAGGAGCCTTTTATTTTTTTACTCATTGCTCTGCTCCCTCCCTTACACTTTTTCGCCGGTGTTCTTGCCCAGGATACCGGCGGGCTTGACCAGCAGGATCACGATCAATGTGCCGTAAGTAACGGCTTCGTACCAGCCGGGGGCAAACAGCTTGACAAAAATTTCAATCAGGCCGACCAGAATGCCGCCGATCATGGCGCCGGGGATGATGCCAATGCCGCCCAGAACTGCGGCGATGAAGGCTTTCATGCCCATCATGGAGCCCATATCGGTGGTAACGCGGGGGTAGGTAGAGCAGTACATCAGCGCTGCCACCGCCGCCAGACCGGAGCCGATGGCAAAGGTCAGGGTGATGATCTTGTTCACGTTGATGCCCACCAGGGTGGAAGCATCCTTATCCTGCGGGACGGCGCGCATGGCCTTGCCCAGCTTGGTCTTTTTTACAAACAGCTGCATGCAAAGCATCATCGCAACGCCGATGCCAATGGTCAGCAGCACGTTCAGCGGCAGCGATACCCCGCCGACCGTAATGGTGGGCAGGCTGAAAATGGCCTGCACGTTGTGCGGCTTGGCGCCAAACAGCACCATGGCCAGGTTTTCCAAAAAGATGCTCATGGCCAGTGCGGTAATCAAGGCGGACATGGGCCCGGCCTTGCGCACCGGGCGGTAAGCCAGGATCTCAACCAGCACACCAACCAGCGCGCACACCGCAACGGCCACAATCACGGCCATCCAGGCGGGCATTCCCGCATCGACCATCAGCGGGATGGTGTAAAACAATGTGTAAGCACCGATCATGATAAAATCGCCGTGGGCAAAGTTGATCATGCGGATGATACCGTAAACCATGGTGTAGCCCAACGCGATCAGCGCATAAATAGCGCCCTGGTTCAGGCCGTTGATCAGGCCCTGAACAAATAATGATGCAGTCATGGTCCATTCACCTTTCCTATCATTTTTTGTGAATGTTTGATTCGGGGGAATCAAAAAAATAAAAAAGTGCGCGCGGCTGCTTGCATTGCCGCGCGCACCATTGCGCCTTTGCTCTGGAGGGGGTGTTTAGGGGAATCTAAAAAACTTTACTCAGCGGAGGAAACCAGGTTGCCATCGGAATCCAGCGTCTCAGACCACTTGACCTTGCCGTCAACAAAGGTGTTGAACGCAATGCTCTTGATGGCGTCGCCGTTTTCGTCCAGCTTGATCTTGCCGCCAACGCCGGTAAACTCCATACCGGTCATGCCTTTTACCAGGCTTGCGGTATCGGTGCCGCCGCCATTCTCGGCAGCTTGCAGCAGCATGTAGATGGCGTCATAGTACAGGGCCGCGCAGGCGTTCAGGCTTTCGGTGCCGTACTTTTCGGTGTACTTCTGCACAAAGTTCTGAACGGCGGGGGCGGTATCCTCGCTGGAGTAGTGGTTGGTAAAGTAGCAGTCATCAAACTTGTCTTCCAGGCCGGTGGTATCCGCACCATCCCAGGCATCGCCGCCCATGATGGTACCGGTAAAGCCCGCGTTGCGCGCTGCGCCTACAAACAGCGGTACCGTATCCAGGAAGCAGGGATAATACAAAAACTCTGCGCCGGAAGCCACGGCCTGTGCTGCCTGGGAGGAAAAGTCAGTATCAGTGCTCATACACTCGCCGGTATAGGTAATTTCAATGCCGTTGGCCTCGCAGTTTTCTACAAAAGCGTCCTTCAGGCCGTTGGAATAGTCATCATCCTTGGCATAAATCACGGCTACCTTGCTGAATCCCTTGCTCTTAACAAACAGGGCGGCCATCTTGCCCTGATACGGGTCAATGAAGCAGTTACGGAAGATCGTGGAGCCTTTCTGGGTCACATCCACGTTGGTAGCGCCGGTTGCCAGCAGCAGCATTCCGTCATTGGCAGCCTGGGTCGCCATAGGCAGTGTAACGGAAGAGAAGAAGCTGCCCACGATAGCGGCCGGGGAATCTGCCATGACCTTGTTGTAAGCGTTCATGGCCTGCTTGGCGTCCTTGGCATCGTCAGCCACCTTGCCGCCGTTGACGATCTCGACCGTGTAGCCGGAATCGCCGGAGTTGATCTCCTCCACAGCCATATCCACCGCGTTCTGGGCACCCTCGCCGTAAATGGCGGAGCCGCCGGTCATGGAGCAGACCACACCAACGCGGATCACATTACCGCTGTCCGCGCTGGATGCTGTGGTGGAAGCGGCACTGGAAGTATCTGCCGTGCTGGCTGTGCCGCCCTGTGCGCTGGAAGAACAGCCGCCCAAAACGCCTGCCGCCATCGCTGCCGCCATGGTAAGAGAAAGAACCCGTGTTACCTTTTTCATCGTAAGCCCCTCTTTCTTTAATGTTCGTTCTGCTTTCTTCTCTCAGATATCTCCTGACCAAACAAAAAGCGCGCAGCCCCGCCGTCAAGCGGGTGCCGCACGCCTTTGTGCAAAAGCAAAATCTCTTTTGTTCTTTTTATGCTTTTGTCTCCGGAATCAGAACGGGGTCCGCAGCTTTTGCACTGCGGACCCCGTTGTCCTTGCTCCATGTTTGGATTGTTCTGATTATAGCATGCTGCCAAAATTTTGCAAGCACTTTTTGTCAGCATCAGGGGGAATTTTGCCGCCGATCACCTTATTTTATTAAGTTGCTTCTTCGTTTTTTCATTTCGCATCCCCGTTTTCGCTTTCTTTTTTTCGTCAAACTGTCCTTTGGGCTAAATAACTTCAAAATTACAGCTTTTCCCCCGCACCACTGGGTCATGCCGAGCAGCGGACAGCCCAGTCCGGCAGCCTTATTCCGCTGTTTCTCTCCGCCTTACGTTGTCACAGCCTTATTCATCGAATCGTTTCTCTGCCAATTTCTTATGTCATCCAAAATCCCGCATTGTTTCTCGCTTTATCGTTCCACAGATTTATATCGAATGTTCGTTTTATTTTGTGGCGGGTCTTTCCGCCATTTCCCAATATTATATATTTTGTGAACAATCATTGCATAGGTTGTAAACATTAGCACTCTGTACTTGACAGTGCTAATTTTAGGATTATAATAAAGGCGTACCTTGAAAGAGGGGGTGCGGAACGCAAGAGCGCTCCGGGAAACACCGCCAAGGAGCCGCAAGGCTCGGGAAGCGTCAGACTTCCCGGAGAGGCACCAAATAAAATTCCAGATTTTTACAAAGTGAGGTTATGACTTATGTTGCCGACTGTTTTTGGTGAAAATCTTTTTGATGATTTCTTTGACGATTCCTTTGGTATGATGAACGCACGCAGCCCGCTGTACGGCAAGCATGCACGCAACCTGATGAAGACCGATATCCGCGAGACCGATACCAACTATGAGCTGGCCATTGATTTGCCGGGCTTCAAGAAGGATGAGATCCACATTGAGCTGAAAAACGGCTACCTGACCATCAGCGCCGCCAAGGGCCTGGATAAAGACGAAAAGGCCCCCGAAGGCAAGTATATCCGCCAGGAGCGTTACACCGGCGCCTGCAGCCGCAGCTTCTATGTTGGCACCGACCTGCAGCCCAAGGATGTCAGCGCCAAGTTCACCGATGGCATCCTGGAGTTGACCTTCCCGAAGGAAGCTCCCAAGAAGGAACCTGATGTGACCCGCGTTGAAATTGGTGAATAACCGATCCGCCTTTGCGGCATAACTGAATAAGTCTCAGCGGTGCCCCGCCCTTGACCCCAATCGGTCAGGGCGGGGCATCGCTTTTTTTGTTTTGTTGCACCCCCTGTGGTATAATGATTTTATAATAAATCCAACAGGGGGGCTGCTGTTTGTATGGTCGATCATATTGAGATCCGCGGGGCACGGGTACACAACCTAAAAAATATTGATGTCGATGTGCCGCTGAACAAAATCGTCGGCATTGCGGGTGTATCCGGTTCCGGCAAATCTTCGCTGGCGCTGGGCGTGCTGTATGCCGAAGGTTCGCGCCGGTATCTGGACGCACTTTCCACCTACACGCGCCGCCGCATGACCCAGGCCCCCAAAGCTGATGTGGACGAGGTTCTGTATGTTCCCGCCGCGTTGGCGCTGCACCAGCGGCCGGGGGTGCCGGGCATCCGCAGCACCTTTGGCACCGGCACCGAGCTGCTGAACAGCCTGAGGCTGATGTATTCCCGCCTTGCCAGCCACCGCTGCCCCAACGGGCATTATCTTGCGCCCACCCTGGCCGTGGCCGCCGGGCAGGAGCTGATCTGCCCCGAATGCGGGGCCCGCTTTTACGCCCCTTCGGCGGAAGAGCTTGCCTTTAACAGCCAGGGTGCCTGCCGCACCTGCGGCGGCACCGGCACCGTACAGACCGTTGACCGCGCCACCCTTGTGCCGGACGAAAGCCTGACCATTGACGAGGGCGCTGTGGCCCCCTGGAACTCTTTGATGTGGTCGCTGATGACCGATGTCTGTCGCGCCATGGGGGTGCGCACCGATGTGCCGTTCCGCGACCTGACCGATGTGGAGAAAGAGATCGTCTATGACGGCCCGGCTGAGAAGAAGCACATTTTCTACCACTCCAAAAACAGCGAGCAAGCCGGGGAACTGGATTTTACCTATTACAGCGCCGTACGCACGGTGGAAAACGCACTCTCCAAAGTCAAGGACGAAAAAGGCATGAAGCGGGTGGAAAAGTTTTTGCGTCAGGATATCTGCCCGGACTGCGGCGGTTCCCGGCTGTGCGCTGCAGCCCGCGCGCCCAGGCTGCAGGGTATCCCGCTGGATGAAGCCTGCCGCATGACCCTTTCCGACCTGGTTGCCTGGGTAAGCGGGGTTCCCGCCGCCCTGCCGGAAGAAATGCGCCCCATGGCGCAGAGCATCTGTGAATCGTTCCAAACGGTGGCCAAGCGGCTGATGGACCTGGGGCTGGGCTACCTGGCGTTGGACCGCGCCGCGGCTACCCTTTCCACCGGCGAGCGCCAGCGTATGCAGCTGGCCCGCGCGGTGCGCAACCGCACTACCGGCGTTCTGTATGTGCTGGATGAACCCTCTATTGGGCTGCACCCCGCCAACATCACCGGCCTGACCGGCGTGATGCAGGACCTGATCCATGACGGCAACTCGGTCATTCTGGTGGACCATGATACCCAGATTCTATCCGAAGCCGATTGGCTGATTGAGATGGGGCCGCAGGCCGGTGCGGGCGGCGGCCAGGTGATTGCCCAGGGCAGCATCCCGGCCATTGAAGCAAACGCTGCTTCCCGCATTGGGCCGTTCCTGGCGGGCAAAGCGCAGTGCCTGCGACCCCAGGCCCCGCAAAGCGAGTTGTTCGCGCTGGGGCGCATTCAGCTTTCCACCAACGCCATCCACACCGTAAAGCCGCTGGACATCGAAATTTCCAAGGGGCGGCTGACTGTGGTGACCGGGGTTTCCGGCTCCGGCAAGACCACCCTTGTGCTGGAAAGCCTGGTTCCCGGCCTGAACGCCGCCATCCACGGCCAAAAGCTGCCGGAGCATGTACGCTCTATTGTGCCGGACGGCATCACCCAGGTCAAGCTGATCGATGCCGCACCCATCGGCATCAATGTGCGCTCCACCGTGGCCACCTATGCCAATGTGCATGATGAGCTGCGCAAAAAGTTTGCCGCCACCCCGGATGCCAGGCAGGCCGGGTATAAAGCGGGCGATTTTTCCTACAACACGGGCAAGCTGCGCTGCCCTGTGTGCGATGGCACCGGCAGCATCAGCCTGGATGTACAGTTTTTGCCGGATGTGGAGATTCCCTGCCCCGAATGCCGCGGTTCCCGCTATGCCAAGGAGGCCGGGCAGATTTTTTACACCAGCAAGTCCGGAACCAGATATTCCCTGCCGCAGCTGATGGATATGGATGTGAACACTGCCCTGACCGCCTGTGCCGACTGGCCGGTGGTGCGCCAGCGGCTGACTGTTTTACAGGAACTCGGCCTTGGCTACCTGACCCTTGGCGAGGAAACGCCCGGCCTTTCCGGCGGCGAGGCCCAGCGCCTGAAGCTGGCCAGCGAGATGGGCAAAGCCCAGTCGGACTCTCTGTTTGTCTTTGATGAGCCCACCATCGGCCTGCACCCCGCCGATGTGCAGGTTCTGCTCGGCGTGTTCCAGACCCTGATCGAGCACGGCGCCACCGTCATCGTCATTGAGCATGACCTGGATGTGATCCGCAACGCAGACTACATCATTGATATGGGCCCGGGCGGCGGTGCCCAGGGCGGCACGGTGGTGGCCGCCGGCACGCCGGACGTTATCCGCCACACCCCCGCCAGCCAGACCGGCAAATTTATCTGATTTTATGGCAACACCGCACAATTCCCGCCTGACGGCTTAAGCACCGCTCCGGCGGCTGCGGCACGGCATCTGCGTTGCCA
>ENA-UEQE01000107-UEQE01000107.1-human-gut-metagenome-genome-assembly--contig:-NODE-107-length-61565-cov-10.194249_pt1 | contig 61565 bp, 50 predicted proteins | sample MGYA00242934_ERZ507935 | MGnify/ENA primary metagenome ERZ507935 (study PRJEB26167, sample SAMN06115423) | human gut metagenome | host: Homo sapiens | place: China:Anhui | collected 2015-03-30... | reverse complement strand
AGGCGCTGATTGCGACGAAGCCGTATTACGACTGTGTCGGTCTGATGCGCAAATAAGAACATCAATTGAACCCGCTGTAAGAGGAGGACTCTTGCAGCGGGTTTTTGCGGCCTGTTTACAATAGGATCGGCTGAATCTGCTCGCCTTGCAGGGCGTGGCAGACGGTGTCGGTCAATTTGGAGAAGTCGGCGACCATGGAGCGCGGCTTTTTCTGGGGACTGTCCTGCCGGAAGGGGACGAAGTAATAGTGCTTGCGGTTCAAAAGCGCGCCGATGTTCGCGGCGTTTCCGGCGAGCGCGTCGTTGGTGGAGACGGCAATCACAATGGGAGCTTCGTTTCGAAGATGCGCCTTGGCGGCGAGGGTGACGGGGGTGTCAGCGACACCGTTTGCGAGCTTCGCAATCGTGTTTCCCGTGCAGGGAGCGATGACGAGCGCGTCTAAAAGGGCTTTCGGGCCGATGGGCTCGACCTGCGGGATGGTATGGAGGATTTCGTGCGAGCAGATGGACTCTAACCGCTCACGGAAGGCAGCGGCGGAACCAAAGCGGGAATCGGTTTCATAGCTTACATCGGACATGATAGGAATGAGATCGGGGAAGACGGTGTGGAGCTCTTCGAGGGCTTCGAGGACGGGCGCAAAGGTGCAGAACGAGCCGCACATGGCAAAGCCGATGACAGGATGTTTCATAAGACCTCCGGTTGGGATAGATAGGGAGAGTCGCACATGGCGCGGAAAATAAACTGCGCGGCGGTCTTCGGGGCGGTTCTGCCGGGAAGGCCGGGGGCTGGGATGTAATGGGCGGGTTTTGGCGCGTCGGGGGAAATGCCGCCGGGGCTGGACGCAAGCTCGATGTAAAAGCAGTCGGGACGGAGCGCTTTCAGTTGCTCAACTGAGATGGGTGCGGGGACGGTATTGAAGATGGCGTCGTATTGCGATAGGCCTTCGCGGTAGCGGCCGGTTTCGTCGGGGGTGCAGGAGAGCTGCGCAATGGCGGGGAAGTTCTTTTGGTCACGCGTCGTGATTGTGACGTGCGCGCCGAGGGAATGGAGCTTGGCGGAAAGACTTTTTCCGATGCGGCCGAAGCCAGTAACAAGGACAGTAGAATCCCGGATGGCGATGGGCATGGCTTGCAGGGCGAGAAGAAGCGCGCCTTCAGCGGTGAGAGAGGCGTTCTGAGTGGCGAGGGCGGAATTTTGCAGGACATCATAATAGGATGTGCCCGTTCGCTGCAGGAGCGTTTTGAAGGCACCGAGGCCGCCGCCAAAGACGACGGCGCGCTCCGGCAGGAGGCTTAAAAGGTGCGCGGGTGTGAGGCCTGAGAGACCTGTGATCGCGCCGGAGGTGACGGCGGGGGTGGGCAGACAGACCGCGTCGGCCTGCGAAACGGATTCCTCCAAGGAAGCGGCAGTGTTCGGAAGCTCCGGGACGGCAAAGGTATGGACCGTGAAGCCGGAGGCGGTCAGAAGCTCAGCGAGATAATGCTGGCGCGCATCGCCGCCGAGGACGGCAAAGGTGTGAAGCAAACGCATCCCCTCTTTTCTGATATTCGTTACAATAGAATATGAAGCGGAAGCCTTTCACGCGACCTGTTCGGCAAAAGAGGGCAAAAAAAGACCCCGCCATATAGCGGGGAAGTCGGGAAAGCGCTTTTCTCTTTCTATGTAGGCATAAAAAGCCTCGCAGAGTTTCACGCCCGCAGGCGTGAAAGGATCCTGATCGTTATTTCTGACGTCAAAAGGTGTATTGCCGCGGCGCGGCAAGAGAAGCCGCCCTGGGGCGTGCGCGTCAGAAATAATACTTTGCGCGGAGTGGAAATTGGCGAAGCGCCGCCGGTGGCGGAAGAAGCGAGCCAGTTTCGAGGAAGCGGCACGATCGGCGCGCCTGTAAGGGCGCGGGAATCGTAACGCCGCGACGGTGCAAAGTCAAATTGTCCGCTTAAATCGGACAACCGAGGCGCAGAACGAAGCGAATCTTTACAAAGAAGTGGCACAGCCACTTCTTTGTAAAAATCAAAAGAGGGACAGCAAAGCTGTCCCTCTTTTGAAATCTTTATTTGTGCGGTACCTGCCAGATCGTATCCGCGTACTGCGCGACGGCGCGGTCAGCGGCGAAGATGCCGCTGCGGGCGATGTTGATGAGCGACATGCGGTTCCATTCCTCGCTTCTTGCGTAGGTGTCTGCCATGCGCTGCTCGGCGGCGCAGTAGGACGCGAAGTCCTGCAAGAGCATGTATTCATCGTTCATCAGCAGCCGCGAGGCGAGATCGTCGTAGGAAACGCCGTCTGAGAAGCCCGCCTTGAGCTTGTCGATCACCGCGCGCAGGTTCTCGTCGCGCGCGTAGAGCTTCTGCGGGGCGTAGCCCTCGCGCTTGAGGCGCACGACCTCGTCGGCGTGCAGGCCGAAGAGGAACATGTTCTCGTCGCCGAGCCTCTCGTGCATCTCGACGTTCGCGCCGTCGAGCGTGCCGACGGTCAGCGCGCCGTTCATCATGAACTTCATGTTGCCCGTGCCGCTGGCCTCCTTGCCAGCGGTGGAGATCTGCTGGCTCACCTCGCTCGCGGGCATCAGATGCTCGGCGAGCGACACGCGGTAGTTCTCAAGGAACACCACCTGCAGCCTGTCGCGGCAGATGGGGTCAGCGTTGACCTCGGCGGCAAGGGAGTTGATGAGGCGGATGATGCGCTTGGCGACCGCGTAGCCCGGCGCGGCCTTCGCGCCGAACAGGAACACGTGCGGCTGCATGGCGCGGTTCGGGTCGTTTTGCAGCTGTTGATAGAGGTAGATGATATGCATCGCGTTCAAAAGCTGACGCTTATACTCGTGCAGGCGCTTGACCTGCACGTCGAAGATCGCGTCGGCGTTGAGCACGATGCCCTGCGTCTTTTTGACGTAGGCGGCAAAATCGAGCTTATTCGCGCGCTTGATCTCGCCGAGGCGGTTCAGCACCGCGGTGTCGTCTGCATGGGCCTCGAGCTTTTTAAGCGCTTCGGGGTGCAGGAGGTATTCATCCCCGCCCGCGAGCGCGCGCACGAGCTCGTCGAGCCGCGGGTTGATCTGCGCGAGCCAGCGGCGGTGGTCGATGCCGTTGGTGACATTCTTGAACTTCTCCGGCTCCATCGCGCACTGGTATTTAAAAACGTCGTTTCGCAGGATGTCCGAGTGCAGAGCGCTCACGCCGTTCACGGCCATGCCGCCCGCGATGCACAGGTTTGCCATGCGGACCTGGCCGTCCCAGATGATGGCCAATTCACGCGTTTTGGTCTCGTCGTGGTAGTAGTTTTCGATTTTTTCCTGATAGCGGCGCGCGATCTCGGTGATGATCGTCCACACGCGCGGCAGAAGCGACTGCATCAGCTCCTGCGGCCAGCGCTCCAGCGCCTCGGAAAGCACCGTGTGGTTCGTGTAAGCGACGGAGTGCGTCGTGATGTTCCACGCCGTGTCCCAGTCGAGGCCCGCATCATCCATCAGGACGCGCATGAGCTCGGGGATGACGAGCGCGGGGTGCGTGTCGTTGATCTGGATGACATTCTTTTCGTGGAAGTTCGCCGCCGTACCGTAGACCTCGATGTGCTTGCGCACAATGGACTGCACGGTCGCGGAGACGAAGAAATACTGCTGCTTTAAGCGCAGGCTCTTCCCCTCGGGATGGTTGTCCTCGGGATAGAGCACCTTCGCGATGGTCTCGGCCATCGCGTGCTGCTCCTGCGCGCGCAGGTATTCGCCCTGCGAAAAGAGCGACATATCGAGCGGCGTGGGAGACTTTGCATCCCAAAGGCGCAGCGTGTTCACATGATCCGTGCCGTAGCCCGCGATCTCCATATCGCAGGGGATAGCCAGCACCTCGGTCGCGCCCTCGGGCACAACATGCAGCCGCCCGTCGTCCCAGAACTGGCGGACCGTGCCGCCGAAGCAGACGGTCTCGGTCTCCTGCGGCTTGGGCAGCAGCCACGCGCCGCCGAGGTCCTTCCAGTTGTCCGGCAGCTCGACCTGCTGGCCGTCGACGATGCGCTGGCGGAAAATGCCGAGCTCATAGCAGATGGAATAGCCCGCGGCGGGGATGTCGAGCGTCGTCATCGAGTCGAGATAGCACGCGGCCAAGCGGCCGAGGCCGCCGTTGCCGAGACCCGCGTCGGGCTCGCTTTCAAAAATGTCCGCTGCGCGGAAGCCCAGCTCGTCGAGCGCTTCGGTCAGAATTTCGCCGACGCCTAAATTGAACGCGTTTTTCATCAGGCTGCGGCCCATCAGAAATTCCATCGACAGGTAGTGCACCTGACGGCGGTGTTCCTCGCGGGTCTCGCGCATGGTGTCCACGCTGCGCTCGGCCATCACGTCGCGCAGGACAAGGGCGCTCGCGCGCATCATCTGCGCGTCGCTCGCCTCCTCCACGGTGCTGCCGAAGCTGACCTTCAGCTTTTCGCACAGCGCGTCTTTCATTTTCTTCACAGAGTCAATGGTCATAGATCGTTTTCCTTTTCTTTATCGGCAGATGGATTCGTAAATGTTGCGGTATTCCTGCGCCGAGCGCGTCCAGCTGAAATCTGCGGTCATGCCGCGCTGCTGGAGCATCGCGTAGGCGCCCTTGTTGTCATGGTAAAGGTCAATGGCCTCGCAGATCACGTGGCACATGTCGCCAGCGTTGTAGTTGGCAAAGGTGAAGCCGTTGCCCTGTCCGTTCCAGGCTTCATACGCGTGGACAGTGTCCTTTAATCCGCCGGTCTCGCGCACGATGGGCACCGCGCCGTAGCGCATCGCGATCATCTGCGAGAGCCCGCACGGCTCGCTCTTCGACGGCATCAGGAAGAGGTCCGCGCCCGCGTAGATCTGCATGGCGAGCTGCTCGGAATAGCCGAGGTAGACGGCCATGCGTCCGCCGTAGCGCTGCTTGGCGTACTCAAAAAACGTCTCGTACTTCGCGTCGCCCTTGCCGAGCACGACGAACTGTACATCCTTGCCCATAAATGCGTCGAGCGTTTCGCACACAAGGTCGAGCCCCTTGTGGGAGACAAGGCGCGTGACCATCGCAAGGATGGGCGTGTCGGGCCGTTCCTGCAATCCCAGCACACGCTGGAGCGCTGCCTTGTCCTTCTTCTTTCCGGCAAGGTCATCGGGCGAATACGCCGCTGCGAGGCTCTTGTCGCGCGACGGGTCATAGCGCTGCATGTCGATGCCGTTGAGCACGCCGTGGAGCTTGCGCGCGTTCATGCTCATCACGTTTTCCAGCCCGTGGGCAAAGTACGCGTACTTGAGCTCCTGCGCGTAGGTCGGGCTCACGGCGGTCACGGCGTCCGCCGTGACGATCGCGCCCTTTAAAAGGTTCACATCGCCGCCGAATTCGATCGTGCCGCCGTCGAACCAGCCATGGTCCAGGCCGAACAGGTCTTCGACCGTGCGGCTGCCGTAGCGGCCCTGATATTCGATATTATGCACCGTAATGACGGTTCGGATTCCCTTATAAAAGTCGTCGCGCACGGCTTCATCCCTGATGTAGATGGGCACAAGCGCGCTCTGCCAGTCGTTGCAGTGGACAACGTCGGGCTTTTGCGGCAGGGACTTGAGCAGTTCCGTCACCGCGCGGGAGAAAAAGCCAAAGCGCTCGCCGTCGTCATAGTAGCCGTAGAGCTCGCTGCGGCGGAAATACGTCTCATTGTCGACAAAGTACCACGTGATGCCGTCGCGCTCGAGCGAAAAGAGCCCGCAGTAGACGCTGCGCCACGCAAGGCGCACGAACGTCCACTTTTCAAAGTGGAGCTGCTCGCCCCACTTGTCCTTCACGCGCTCGTAAAGCGGCAGGATGACGCTCACGCGGTCTCCGTTTGCCGCGAGCGCCTGCGGAAGGCTGCCGGCCACGTCGGCAAGGCCGCCCGTCTTGCAAAAGGGGACCGCCTCGCTCGTCACATACAAAATGTTCATCTGCAAGCTCCTTTCTTCTATTTGCTGCTTTTATACAATGCTGCCCTTGCTCACGGCAAGCGGGTAGCTCTCGTGTCCGATCAGCGTGCCGCCGCGGCGGATGTGGACGTCCTTGTCGGCGATGACGCAGCCGAGCGTCACGCCGTCCTCCACCACGGTATTCTTAAAGAGGATGCAGTTTTTGACTTGACTCCCCTTGCCGACCTTGACGCCCGGGAAGAGGATGCTCCCCTCTACGCTGCCCTCGATCTGGCAGCCGTCGGCGATCAGCGAATTGACACAGCACGAGTCTGGCGCGATGTACGACGCCGCCTCGTCATCCTCTTTAGCGAGGATGGGCCGCTCGGCACACAGGAGCTCGGAACGGATGGCGGGGTCTAAGAGCTGCATGCTGCGCTCATAGTATTCCTGCACCGTGCGCAGCTGCGCGGCAAATCCGTCCCACAGGAAAGCGCGCAGGTCGAGCTTGTCGCCCATGGCGCAGAGCACATCGCTGCGAAAGCTGTATTTGTCCTGCGCGGCGCACTCGTCCACAAGGGAAATAAGAAGGTCGCGGCTCAGAAGGTAGATCTCCAGGCTGCGGCAGCCACTCGCCTTGTGCGGCGCGCAGCGCGTCTCGGTGATGCGGCCCGCTTCGTTGACGGTGAAATACGTGGCGTTTTCCACAAACTGGCCGCTCTCGGTGCAGACGCAGGTGATGTCCGCGCCGCTTTCGATGTGCGCGTCCAGCACCTTCTGCAGCGGCAGATTGATGATAAGGTCGCTGTCGGACAGGACGACGTACTTCTGCCGGATCTCGTGCAGGTACGACCGCACGCCCGAGAGCGCCTCCATCTTGCCGCGGAATTCCTCCACGCCGAACTTGCGCGCGTCGGCAAAGGGCGGCAGCAGCTTGAGACCGCCGTTCTTGCGCGCCATGTCCCACGTCTTGCCGCTGCCGATGTGGTCGAGCAGGCTTTGATAGTTGCCGTGCAGCACAACGCCGACGTCTGTGATGCCCGCGCCCGCCATGTTGGAGAGCATGAAGTCGACCACGCGGTAGCGCCCGCCGAACGGCACAGAGCCGGGCATGCGCGCTTCGGTCAGCTCGCGAAGGCCGGGAGCCTTTTCATAGGCAAAGATGATGCCGTGCAGTCCGTTCATCGTACCGTCTCCTTTCCGTCCACGCTGCGCATGCGGTTGGCAGGCAGCACATAGTCATCCGCGACCGCCGCGCCGGGGCCGAGCACCGTGATGCCCCACTGCTCCGGCGGCACCGCCTCGGGCGGCGCGCCGACAAAGGCGTGCTCGCCGACGACGCCGTTCTCGCCGATGATGGCGTAGGAGACGCGCGCGTCCTTTTTGACGACCGCGCCGGGCATCAGGATGGAGTACTGGACGCTTGCGCCCTCCTCCACCGTGCAGCGCTCAGAGAGGACGGAGTTCTCCGCCTCCCCCTCGACCGTGCAGCCGCGCGCGACGACGCTGTGCTCCACGTGCGCGTTGACGCCTAAGTACGCCGGCGGCGCGGAGACGGAGCGGCCATAGATCGGCCAGTCCTTTTCGAGAAGATCGAGCCCGCTGCCGGTCGCGAGCATATCCATGTTCGCATCCCAAAGAGAGTCGAGCGTGCCAACGTCCTTCCAGTAGCCGGAGAAGCGGTACGCCGCCATCTTTTCCCCGTTTTGCAGCATCTTGGGGATGATGTTTTTGCCGAAGTCGTTGCTGCTCGCCTCGTCGCTCTCGTCCTCGATGAGGTATTGACGCAGCTTTTTCCACGTGAAGACGTAAATGCCCATCGACGCGAGGTTGCTCTTGGGATGCGCGGGCTTTTCCTCGAATTCCGTGATCGTGTCGTTTTCGTCCACGTTCATGATGCCAAAGCGCGGCGCATCCTCCCAGGGCACCTCCATAACGGAGATGGTACAGTCCGCGCCCGCTTTTTTGTGGTGGGCGAGCATCTTGGCGTAATTCATCTTGTAGATGTGGTCGCCCGAGAGGATGAGCACATACTCGGGGTCGTACATGTCGACAAAGCCGATGTTCTGAAAGATGGCGTTGGCCGTGCCCTTATACCACGACGCACCGCCCGCGCTCTGATACGGCGGCAGGATGTGCACGCCGCCGTCCGCGCGGTCGAGATCCCACGGCTGGCCCGAGCCGATGTAGCGGTTGAGCTCCAGCGGGCGGTACTGCGTCAGAACGCCGACGGTGTCGATGCCAGCGTTGGCGCAGTTTGAGAGCGGAAAGTCAATGATGCGGAACTTGCCGCCAAACGGCACGGCGGGCTTCGCCATATTCTCCGTGAGCACGTAGAGACGGCTGCCCTGGCCGCCGGCAAGCAGCATGGCGATACATTCTTTCTTCACGCTTGTTCTCTCCTCCTTGTTTCGTTGCCGTCCGGTCACACCTCGGGCGGCTCGTTGGTTTTCTCCTCTTCCTGCCATTCGCCCTCGCCCGCGAAGAACACCGCGCCGAGCGGCGGGATGGTCACGCACAGCGAGCAGGGCTTGCCGTGCGAGGGGATGGACTCGGTCAAAAGCTCTCCTTCGTTGCGCCAGTCGCCCGTGCCGCCGTATGCGGGAAGGTCGGTGGTAAACACCTGGCGGTACGTCTTTTTCGGCGGGACGCCGAAGCGGTAGTCCGCGCGTCCGACGGGCGAGAAGTTGACCGCCGCGATGAGCTCGCGCCCTTTCCGGTCGCGCCGGACGAAGACGACGACGTTGTTGTGGTTGTCGTCGGCGACGAGCCACTCAAAGCCCTCCCATGAAAAGTCAATGTCCCAAAGCGGGCTCTGCGACAGGTAAAAGCGGTTGATGTCCTTGAAAAACCGCTGGGTCTGCTGATTTTCTTTATTTTCGAGCAAATACCAGTCGAGCTGAGAGGCAAAATCCCACTCGTGCCACTGGCCCAGCTCCGCGCCCATGAACGTGAGCTTTTTCCCCGGATGGGCGAGCAGGTACGCCGTAAACGCGCGCACCCCCGCGAGCTGCTGCCAGTCGTCGCCCGGCATCTTGCCGCGAAGCGAGCCCTTCATGTGCACGACCTCGTCGTGCGAGATCGGCAGGACGAAATTCTCCGAAAAGGCATACATCAGCGAGAACGTGATGTCCTTGTGGTGGAACTGGCGGAACCAGGGGTCAAGCTTCAAATAGTGGCACATGTCGTTCATCCAGCCCATGTTCCACTTGAGGTTGAAGCCGAGGCCGCCATCCTTGGCGGGCCGTGTGACGAGCGGCCACGCGGTCGACTCCTCGGCGACCATCAGCGCGTTCGGGTCGACGGAAAACGCCATCTCGTTGAGCGCGCGCAGGAAGTCGATGGCCTCTAAATTCTCGTGCCCGCCGTTGATGTTTGGCGTCCAACGGCCATTTTGGCGGCCATAGTCGAGGTACAGCATCGACGCGACCGCGTCCACGCGCAGGCCGTCCACATGGAACTCGCGCAGCCAAAACGCAGCAGAGGAAAGGAGAAAGCTCTTCACCTCGCCGCGGCCATAGTCGAACACACGCGTTCCCCAGCCCTCGTGCTCGCGCTTATTGGGGTCGGCGTATTCGTAGCAGGGCGTGCCGTCAAAGTCGATGAGACCGTGCGCGTCCTTGCAGAAGTGCGACGGCACCCAGTCTAAAATGACGGAAATGCCCTTTTGGTGCAGGTGGTCGACAAAGTACATAAAGTCCCTGGGCGTGCCGTAGCGCGACGTTGCGGCAAAATAGCCGGTGCACTGATAGCCCCAGGAATCGTCAAGCGGATACTCGGTGACGGGCATGAGCTCGACGCAGTTGTAGCCAAGATCCAGAACATAGTCTGCCAGCTCATGGGCAAGCGTGCGGTAATCGTAAAAATCACCGTTCTCGCGCCGCCGCCATGAGCCGAGATGAACCTCGTAAATATTGAGCGGAGAGTGGTCGAGGGGCGCTTTCGCGCGGCTCGCGCGCCATTCGTCATCCCCCCAGCGGTAGCCGCCGAGGTCATAGAGCTTGCTGGCCGTACCGGGGCGGGTCTCGGCGTGGAAGGCGTAGGGGTCGGCCTTGAGGACCGTTTCGCCCGATTGTGCCGTCACAGCAAACTTGTAAGTGTCGTAACGCTTGAGGGACGGCACAAAGCACTCCCAGAAGCCGTCCGCGTTCTTTTCCATCGGGTGGGCGTAGCCGTTCCAGCCGCAGAAATCGCCCACAACGGACACATACGCGGCGTTCGGCGCCCAGGTGCGGAAGACGTAGCCGTCTTTCCCCGACCGCCGCGTGCGGTGCGCGCCGAGATAGCGGTAGGCCTCGCTGTTCGTGCCGCCGTAAAAGGCTGCGGCGTCAAATCGTCTGCCAGTTTGTTTCATGCCTCTTGTCCTTTCTCCTCATAGAGCGTATGAGAGCGGCGCAGCACCTTATTCCTCATCCGGTGCGCGCTGCACTGCCGCGCCGCCGAGGCCGAAATCGTCCTCCACGCTCGCCGTGTCGCGGCGGAGCATATTTTCCATCACGCGGATATCGCTGTCGATGTCCATCGCCTCGTTGCGGTACAAATCGTCGAGCTGCTTGTCAAAGCCCTTGATGAGGGCGTCCATCGTCTCTTCGATGCGCTCCTGCGCGCGGGAAAGATTTTCTCCCTCGATGCCCGCCTCTTCAAACTTTGCGTAGCTGTCGAGCAGCTTGAGCGTAGTGGGCAGATAATAGTTGAGGAAGGTCGCGGCCTGCTGCTGCTTTTCCGGGTGCTGCTCGACCTCGCGGAATATCTTGCCCGCAACGGTCTCGAGATGGTCGATCTTCTCACTCAGCACGGGGTCGGCGATGCGGTCGTTGGCCGAGCGGATGGCGCGCAGCGCACCGGCGTAGCCCTCGTTCGCCTCCTTGGGCGTAACATTTTCCCTTTTCGCCGTCTCGTTTGCGTAGTCGGCAAAGGCGTCGGCACTGCGGAAGAAGATGCCGCGGCCGCTGTCTAAGTACGCGCCCGCGCCGAGCAGACCCTTTTCGACCATGTAGTCAAGGTCACTCTCGATCTTTTTGCGGCTCTTGCCCGTCACGGCGCAGAGTTCGTCCACAGCAATGTAGCCGCGCTTGCCCATCACGGCAAGGTAGCGCGCAACACGTGCGCTGCGTCGCTTCATCCGCTGCCCGGCGACGAGCATGGCAACGCCGCCGGCAAAAAAGCCGCACATAGGGAAAAGCTCTTCCATCATGTAGGAATACCAGCCGTAGGCGATGACCTCGCCCAGCATGGTCACAAGGCTGATACCAAAGATCGCAGTGATGGCAGCGCCCACGATCGAGAGGATGCGGGAGGTCTTGTCCGAAGCCTTCGGCGCGCGGTTCATCTTCTTCGCCGTCTTCACGACGGTCTTTTCTACCTTGTTCGTACTGCGCGCCGTAACGTTCGCGTTCGGACTGGTGCTCGTGCGCGTGCCGCTGCGCGGCGAACTCACCTTTTTCGGCTTGTCCGAGAGCTTGGAGATGAGCGCGATGAGGCCGATGGGCCACAGGCCGAAGGCAAACAGCGCCGCAATGATGATCCAGCCGCCGACGTCGACATCGTTCTTTTTCTTCGTTTTTCCGCCGCTCTCGTCAAAGCGGAACGAACCGGTCTCGGGATCGTATTCAAAATCCTTGCTCATTTATCTGTTCTCCTTTTTCTTGCCCGCTCTCGCGGCGCGCTCGCGCTCAAAGTCGACGATCTTCGTCTTTTTACCTGTCTTTTCGTCCAGCACATAGAGCGTATTGAGCTGGGATTTTAGGTTTGCCTTCACCGAGTCGATGTAGTCGCGGCGCAGCTGCGCCTGCTCCTCCTTCTCCTCGTCGGTCAAGCCTTCGGCTTTGGCCTTGTGCGCCAGCGCGTTGATGCGCGCGATCTTTTCATCCATCGTCATTGTTTGATTCTCCTTACAGGTATCGGTGCAGAAGCAGCGCCGTTCTTCCTTTTTTACTCAGGCCGCCGACCTCGGCGACCTCGAACTTGCCGAGGCCGCGGGCGGAGATCACATCCCCCTGCGCGACGGGGGCGTCGCTCTTGAGCGTTTCGCGGTAGTTGAGCCGCACGCGGCCCGAGGAAATGAGCTCCTGCGCCTTGCCGCGGCTCATCGAAAAGCCGCTCGCCGCCACGGCGTCGAGCCGCAGTGTCGAGACCGTGTCGCGAATCTCCTTGACCTTGAGCTCGGGGACGCTCAAGTCTGAAAGCTCGATCTCGCTGACCGAGAGCTTCACGCGCCCCGCGCTCGTCACGTTTTGCAGCAGATACGGCGCGATATCGCGCGAGACGATCAAATCGCACGAGCCCTCCGACACCAAAATGTCGCCGAGCTTTTCGCGCGTGACGCCCTGCGCCATCAGCGAGCCGAGAAAGTCGCGGTGCGTCAGCGTATCTTCCTTGCGATACGTGCAGCGGAGCGCCGTCATGTACTCGCTCTCGTCGGCCTCCTCCTGCCAGTCGGGCAGAAAGAGGAGCATTCTCCGCTCCGCGCGTGCAAATCCACCGCAGAAGGCGCAGCCGTCATGAATGGCGGCGGCGTGCAGCAAATCCTGCGCGCTGCGCTGCTCAGCGGGGCTCAAAAAGTCCGTCGCCGACGGGATATTGCGGTTTCTGCTCTGCTCACACTTGTCCAGAATGTGCGCCAGCAGCACGCGCTCATCGCCATTGCGCGCGGCGCGATCCAAAAGCTGCCGTCTGTCCATCATGCTTTCCCATTCTGCGTGCGCCAGAGGGACGCATACTCGCCGTTTTGCGCGAGCAGCGCCTCGTGGCTGCCCTGCTCGGCGATGCGGCCATTCTCGACGACGAGGATGCGGTCCGCTGAGCGGATGGTCGAGAGGCGGTGCGCGATCACAAGCGTCGTGCGCCCACGCGCGAGCTCGTCGAAAGCGTGCTGAATTTTGACCTCCGTCACGCTGTCGAGCGCGCTCGTCGCCTCGTCCAGAATGAGGATGGGCGGGTTTTTGAGGAAGATGCGCGCGATGGACACGCGCTGCTTCTGTCCGCCGGAGAGCATCGTGCCGCGCTCGCCGACATAGGTGTCAAAGCCGTGCGGCATGGCCATGATATCATCGTAAATCTCCGCGCGCTTCGCCGCTTCGACGATCTCCTCGTCCGTCGCGTCGGGGCGGCCATAGCGGATATTCTCGCGCACCGTGTCGGCAAAGAGGAACACATCCTGCTGCACGATGCCGATGGCGCGGTGAAGGGACGACTGCGTAAGAGAGCGCACATCTTCCCCGTCGATACGGATCGCGCCCTCGCTCACCTCGTAAAAGCGCGGGATGAGCTGGCAGAGCGTCGACTTGCCTCCGCCGGAGGGGCCGACGATGGCGAGCATCTCGCCAGGCCTTATATGCACGCTCACGTCGTGGAGCACGCCTTCATTCTCCTCGCCCTCGTAAGAAAAGCTCACATGGTCGACGTCGATCTCGCCGCGGCAGTGTTCGAGCTCCTTCGCGTCCGGTGCGTCCTTGAGCGCGGGCTCGACGCGCATGAGCGCCGTGAAGCGCTCAAGACCTGCAAAGCCACGAGCAAAAATCTCAGAGAAATTCGCGAGCTTTCGCACGGGGTTGATGAACGTTGCGATGTAAAGGGAAAACGTGATGAGGTCAATGTAGTTCATTTCGCCGCGCATGATGAGATAGCCGCCCACCGTGATGACGGCGGCAGAGAGCAGCGTCATAAAAAATTCCATCGTCGCGTTGAACACACCCATCTCGTGGTGGAATTTGCGCTTGGAGACCTTGAATTCCTCGTTCGCCGCGTTGAATTTGTCGATCTCCTCTTCCTCGTTGGCAAAGGCGCGCGCCGTGCGGATGCCGGAGAGCGACGACTCGATGCCGACATTGATGGCGGCAGTCTTCTGCTTCTCGCCGCGCGAGGCTGCCGTCATCTTGCTGCGGCGCGACATGATGACCGCGATGAACACCGGCAGGATGCACGCCACGACCAGCGCGAGCCGCCACTCGATGGAAAACAGGATGGCGAGCGCGCCGACGATCGTCAGCGTCGAAATGAGCAGGTCCTCGGGGCCGTGGTGGGCGAGCTCCGTGATTTCGAAGAGATCGCTCGTCAGCCTGCTCATGAGCTGGCCCGTGCGGTTGTGGTCAAAGAAGCTGACGTCCAGCTCCTGCACGTGCGTGAAAAGGTCGCGGCGGATGTCCGCCTCCACCAGAATGCCGAATGTGTGTCCCCAGTAGGAAATGACATAGTATAAAAGCGCGCGCACAATGAACGCCGCCATCATCACGCCCATCACGATAAAAAACGTGCGGTACTGCTGATTCGGCAAAAGGTCGTACATCGACTTGCGCGTCACGAGCGGGAAGGCGAGATCGATGAGCGCAACGACCGTCGCGCAGACAAGGTCCAGGATAAACAGGCCGCGGTGCGGCTTGAAGTAGGTGAAGAGAATGGAAAGCGGCTTTTTCTGCTGAAATTCACGGGTCGTCATATGGTCGATAGCTCCTGCAAATACTTTTTCAAGGTAATTGTAGCACAGGCGGGCAGTGCTTGCAAGGAAAGCCGCCCCTTTTTGCGTAAAAAAGAACGGCCCCCGGCCGTTCTTTTTCTCTTTACTTGATGCGCACCGTGATGGTCAGCACCGCGCCGCCAACGGTGGCCGTCACGGTCGTGGTACCCACCTTGGCAGGCGTGATCAAGCCGTCCGCCGAGATGGACAGGACGCTCGCGTCCGCCACCGCCCAGGTCGCGGCCGCGTCCGTGCCGGAAACGCTCAGGCGGATGGTCTCGCTCCGCTTGATCGTGCAGTCAAAGTTGCCGTTCGCGTCCTTGGGCAGCGTCGTGCCGACGTTCGTCTTGATGCTCAGGGCCGAGGCATCCACCGTCGGGGTGGACGGGGTTGTCGTGGTGCCGGGATTGGTGGCAGTTGTGTCGCTGCCGTTTGCAGGATCATTTGCGTTCGGCTCATCACCGGTGTTCGGGTCAGTGGTGTCGCCGTTGTTCGCGTTCGGATCGTCCGTATTCGTATTGCTGTCGTCGGGCGTATTGACATCGTCCTGCACGCCGGGGGTATTGCCGTCGTCGGCGGGCGTGATCTTTGCGACGATCTTGTCACCAAAGAGCGACCAGCTCAGAAGCAGCAGCACGACGACGAGCACCGCCGCCATCGCACCGCGGACGGACTGCGTCTGCTTTTTATCCGAAACGCGCCGGCCGCCGCTCTGTTTGCTGGAGTTGTACTTGATCTTACGGGGATGGTCTCCCTCCTCGCAGAACGGGCATCTGCGATAGCTGGGGGAATATTCTTCGCCGCAGCGCGGGCACTTGAGAAGATTCATGCCGACGCTCCTTTCTTTTGTCAAAATAGAGTCTCTGCGCGCGAGCACACGCGGTGCCGCGTTCCTTTACATAATACTTGCTTTTTTGTCCCGCGTCAACCGAAACACGCAAATTTTTGCCGCATTCCGCCGCGCGGCCTTGCTTTTTCGCCAAAGTCTTCCTATAATCGACTTAACAACAAACGATTCATGGAGGGTCTGGCGATGAACACCATCTTCATTGGCATTGCAGGCGGCACCGGTTCGGGCAAAACGACGCTCACCGAGCATCTGAAGCAGCACTTCGGCGACGATATCAGCGTCGTGCACCACGACAGCTATTATAATATTATAAATATCAGGACAGGCCCTTTGAAGAGCGCTGCAAACAGAACTACGACCACCCCGACGCTTTCGAGACCGATCTGATGGTCGAGCAGCTTAAGGAGCTCAAGGCGGGCAAGGCCATCCGCTGCCCTGTCTACTCCTACGCAGACCACCAGCGCACAAGTGAGACCGAGCTCATCCGGCCGAGCAAGGTCGTCATCGTCGAGGGCATCCTCATTTTCCAGGACCCGCGGCTGCGCGAAATGCTTGACATCAAAATTTTTGTCGAGACCGACGCCGACGTGCGCATTCTGCGCCGCGCGCTGCGCGACGTGCGCGACCGCGGCCGCACGCTCGAGAGCGTCATCACGCAGTATTTGACGACCGTCAAGCCCATGCACGAGCAGTTCGTCGAGCCGAGCCGCAAGTATGCCGATATCATTGTGCTTGAAGGCGGCCACAACTTAGTCGCCCTCGACATGATCATGCAGCGCATCGCCAGCCACATCGCCTCCGCCGACTAACGCAGCGGTTAAAAAAGCCTCGCAGACTTTTATCCGCAAGGGGTACGCGGCATCCGTAAGGCGGCAGAGCCGCCAACGGCTGCCCAGGTGTCCGCAGACGCGAAATAAATTGGAATCCGTTTTTCCGGCGGCGTGTACGCCGGAAAAACACTTCTCTCTCCGCGCGTGTCGCAGCCGCCTTTCGGGCGGCAAGTCACGAAGCGGAGCGCATCTTTCTCAAAAAAGAGGGACGCAGCTTTCAGCTGCGTCCCTCTTTTTTGAATATCTTTTACACTCCCGCGAAGTGGAACACGACGCCGATCACCGCGGAGACTCCGATAAAGACGATCGGGTGCAGGTCCTTGGTCTTTTTGATGTAGCGCGTAAAGACGAGCAGCACCAGCGCAAGGATGATGCCGCGCCAGCTGATCGCGCCGTCCCACGAGAATTTCATCAGGATGGAATCCGCCTGCGACGCGCTCGTGATCCCGGCGATCACCTGAATCATCACGCCCGCGCAGGCCGCGCCGATCAGGCCGGTGGAGGCGGGACGAAGGCCGTAGAACGCGTTGGCGACATACTGGCTGTCGCGGAATTTGGCGAGCATCGCCGCAACGATCAAAATGACGATGATCGACGGCGTCACCTCGCCGATGGTGGCGACGATCGCGCCCGGCACGCCGCCGACCGTGTAGCCGACATAGGTCGCCATGTTGATGCCGACAGGACCCGGCGTCGATTCCGACACAGCCAGCATGTTCATCAGGTCCGTCTGCGAAAACCAGCCCGTGGTCGCCCCGATATCCTTAAGGAACGGCAGCGTCGCCATGCCGCCGCCGATGGCAAACAGGCCCGTTTTGAAAAATTCCCAGTATAAGCGAAGATACAAGGTCATTTTGCCGCCTTCCCCTCAAGATTTTTCAGCACGATGCCGGACAGCGCCGAGAGCAGCACGAACCACACCGGCGAAACGCTCAGCAGCATATTCCCCAGCAGCACGATAACAAAGATGACCGCCGTGCGCTTATCCACGACCGACTTTTTCAGCAGCTTGAGCACAGCGTTCAGGATGAGCACGCATACACACACCTGAATGCCTGCAAAGGCGTTCTGCACCCAGGCAAGGTGGGCAAAGTTCGTAATGAGTCCCGCCAGGATCGTGATAATGACGAGTGAGGGGAATACCACGCCGAGCGTCGCGGTGATGCCGCCCATCGCGCCTTTTCTCTTCTGCCCGACAAATGTCGCCGTGTTGACGGCGATGATGCCCGGTGTGCACTGACCGATGGCAAAATAGTCCACCAGCTCTTCTTCCGTTGCCCAGTGCTTATTCTGCACCACCTCGCGCTCGAGGATCGGCAGCATCGCCATACCTCCGCCAAAGGTCATCACGCCGATCTTGGCAAAGGTGAGAAACAGTTCCAAAAGTTCCTTCAAAACACTTTCTCCTTACTCCACATATCCGTAAAGGCCGCGCACGGACACCTCCCCCGTGCGCACGGTCTCGACCGTCCCGTTTTCGCGGCGCACGATGAGGCCGAACTCCTCGTCCACGTCAAGCGCCGTGACTTTTTCCTTCGTATCCTGCCACAAAAGCTGCACCTCGCGCCCGATGGTCACGCAGCGGCGGCGGTATTCGTCGAGATACCCGCTCGTCTCTCCGGATCTGAGCGCCGTATAAAGCGCATCGAGCTCCTCAATCATCGCCGCGGACAGCTCCGCGCGCGAAATGAGCCTGCCCGTCTCGCGCAGGATGGACGTTGCGATCTTCGAGACCTCGCCGGCGAAGTCCTCCTCGCGCTGGCTGACGTTGAAGCCGATGCCCGCCACGACGTACTGGAGCTCGCCGGTCTCACCCTCGACGCTCAGCTCGGTCAAAATGCCGCAGAGCTTTCTGCCGTTCAGGATGAGATCGTTTGTCCACTTGATCTGCGAGTGCGTCCCCGCCACGCGGTCGACCGCGCGGCTCATCGCAACGGCGATGAGACCCGTGAGCGGCATCAGCTGCGATGGCGCAAGCTTCGGACGCAGCAAGATCGACAGGTAAACGCCCTTGCCCGCCGCGCTCTGAAAGCTGCGGCCGCGGCGGCCGCGGCCGCTCGTCTGCTCCGCCGCAACGGCGACGGTACCGTCCGGCGCGCCGTCGAGCGCGATGCGCTTTAAGTAGGCGTTTGTCGAGTCGATGGAATCAAAGCAATCGATGCGCTTGCCGACGGTTTCGACAGGTCCCAAGTAGCTGCGCACGGTCTGCTCGGTCAGCGTGTCGGGCAGCGACTTGAGGCAGTAGCCGCGTCCCGTGACGGCGTCGATCTCGTACCCCTGCGCGCGCAGGGCGGAAATGCTCTTCCAGATGGCCGCGCGCGTGATGCCGAGCTCGGCGCTGACGGCCTCGCCGGAGACGAAGTGTCCCTTTTCCCGCAGCAGCAGCGCCAAAACAGTCTCTTTTCCCATAGCGTCCTCCGTTACAAAATGTAACCGAAATTGTTACCCTTTTGAGGTTGACAGTCGGCGGCTTATCGCTTACGATTGACATAAAATATCAATCACTGCGTTTTTCGCAGCCGCCGTCTTAGGATTGTAGCACGCTTGCCGCCGCATGTAAACCAAAATCTCACGTTTTGGCTTACCCGGCGGTTTCTTGACGAATTCCTGATTTTTCCATTGCCACGCTCCGCCCCGGCGTGTACAATAAGACGCTGACAAATTATGACAGGAGTTTCCCCGTGAGCTTTTCCGACCTTACGTTTCTTTTTTATTTTCTGCCGCTGTTTTTCGCGGTCTATTACATTCTGCCCTTTCGCTTCAAAAATGCTGCGCTCGTGCTGGGCAGCTTTGCCTTCTACTTCATCGGCGCGGGCGCGCGCGACACACTGCTGCTGTCCGGCGTGCTGCTTCTGCACTACGCCCTCGCCCGCGCAATGGCGGGGAAAGAAGTCCGCACGCGAAAAGCACTGCTGATCATCGCGCTGGCGGCGGACCTCTTCTGCCTTGTGTACTTCAAGTACGCCGCATTTATTCTGGAAAATCTGGGCAAACTGACGGGGACGACGTTCTCCCTTGTCGAGCTTGCGCTGCCGCTCGGCGTCAGCTTCTACCTCTTCCAGAGCGCGGGGTACCTCATCGACGTGTATCGCGGCGAGGAGGCGGAGAAAAACCTCATCGACTACGCCGCTTTCACCATCGCGTTCCCCCAGCTCACGATGGGGCCGATCTTACGCTGCCGCGAATGGCGCGGCGCACTGAAGGAACGCACGATCACGCGCGAGGACGTATTCTCCGGCTTTGAGCTCTTTGTTGTCGGCCTGTGCTTCAAAGTGCTGCTCGCCGACCAGCTCGCGCCGCTGTGGGCATCGCTCGAGCGCATCGGTTACGAATATTTGTCGACGCCGCTCGCATGGCTCGGCGCGGTGAGCTACAGCTTGCAGCTCTACTTCGACTTTTCCGGCTATTCTCTTATGGCGATGGGCCTCGGGCAGATGCTCGCGCTGCCTGTGCCGCGCAACTTTGACCTGCCCTACACCGCGCGCTCGGTGAGCGAGTTCTACCGCCGCTGGCACATCACGCTCGGCACATGGTTTCGCGACTATGTGTACATCCCGCTCGGCGGCAGCCGAAACGGCAATGCCCGCACGGTGCTCTCGCTCACGGTCGTGTGGTTTTTCACTGGCCTCTGGCACGGGGCGAGCTGGAATTTTGTTCTCTGGGGTGTGATGCTGCTTGGATTCATCCTGCTCGAAAAGTTCTGCATCGGCAATTTTCTCAAGGAGCATAAAGTGCTCTCGCACGTCTATCTTCTCTTCGTCATCCCGCAGACGTGGGTCATCTTCCGCATCACGCGCTTAAAGGACGTCGGCGCGTATTTTTCCCGCCTGTTCCCGCTGTTCGGCGCACACAGCGCCATCTCCGCGCAGGATGTGCTCAAGCTGCTCTCGTCCTACTGGTGGCTGCTGCTGCTCGCCATCTTCTTCTGTCTGCCGCAGCCGCGCCGCTTTTATGAAAAGCACCGCGGCAGTTTACTCGTCCAGCTCCCGCTGTTTCTGCTCTTCTGGGTGTGCGTGTACTTCATCGCCACCTCGTCGGGCAACGCCTTCCTCTATTCCCGTTTCTAAGGAGACTTTTCATGTCCTCTCGTCCCTTTTTCCTGCTGCCGCTGTGCTTTGTCAGCGCGCTGGCGCTCAACGCCTACGCCGCGCTCGATCCCACCGGCGTGTATCAGGATTATCTTGAAAAACTGGATGCCGCGACGCCGCCCGTCGCGGCGATGGCCACAGCGGCCGCAGACGGGGTCTACCCGTGGAGCGAGCCCAAGGCACCCGAGCCGGAGCCCGTCCCCGACCCCGAGCCGCTTCCGGACCCTGAACCGGAGCCCGAACCGGAAGAGCCCGACTCCCCCTTCACCACGGTGGACGCGAGCTACTTTGACGACGCGCTGTTCATCGGCGACTCGCACACCGACGGCTTCAAGGACTATGCGGGCCTCAATAACGCCGACTACCTCTGCCACAACGGCCTGACGGTCTGGTCGGCGGTCGAAAAGGCGGAGTTCCCCGGCAAGCAGACGCTTGCGCAGGCGCTCTCCGGCAAGCACTACGGCAAAATTTACCTGATGCTCGGCATCAACGAGCTCGGCACCGGCACGGCGGAGAGCTGGGCCGCACAGTACAAGGTCCTGCTCGACGAAGTGCGCGAGCTCCAGCCTGACGCCATCATCTTTTTGCAGGCCATTTTCCACACGACGCAGGAAAAGTCCGACGCGACGTTCTTTAAGAATTCGACCATCGACGCACGCAACGCCGAGCTCCAAAAGCTCGCCGACAACGAAACGGTCTTCTATATCGACTGCAATCCCGTCTTCGACGACTCTACCGGCGCGCTGACGCCGGAATACTCCGGCGACGGCGTCCACGTCAAGGCCGCGTACTATCCGATGTGGAGAGACTATCTCTTCCAGTTTGGCGTCGTAAGATAGCTTCAAGAAAGCGGTGAAGCCGCTTTCTTGAGAAAGTTTCGCTGCGCTCTGCGCCTCGGTTGGCCGCATAATGCGGCCAATTCGACGCTCGCTCCGCGCAAAGTGTTTTTCGCCACGCACTTGTCGCGGCGAAAAACAAATTTCGATTTATTTGCGCCGTGCGCGGCGCAAATTCTGCGAGGCTCTTTACGTAAAAAAGGAACCGCTCTTCGAGCGGTTCCTTTTTTGCGTTGCTTCGTTTTATTCGTGCTTGACCTTATAGCCGCGGTTCAATCTCATTTCGAGCGCGTCGAGCTCTTCGTAGAGCTCAGGCGGCACCTTGCCGATCTTCTCGTAATACTCACGCGCGTCCTCGCACTCCTGGAGCCAGAGGTCGCGGTCGACCGAGAGCAGGCGGCGCATGTCGTACATCGACATTTCAAGCCCCTCCATGTCGATATCGTGGGTGTTGGGTTCGTAGCCGAGCGCGGTCTCCGCCGCGCCGATCTCATCGTCGGCGCGCGAGATGATCCATTGTAAAACACGCATATTGTCGCCAAAACCGGGCCAGGCGAAGTTGCCATCCTCGTCGGTGCGGAACCAGTTGACGTTGAAGATCTTCGGCGGCTTGGGGATCTTCTTTCCCATGTCGAGCCAGTGCTGCCAGTAGTCGCCCATGTGGTAGCCGCAGAACGGCAGCATCGCCATCGGGTCGCGGCGCACGACGCCGACGCGGCCCGTCGCCGCGGCGGTGGTCTCCGACGCCATGATCGAGCCGATGAACACGCCGTGCTGCCAGTTGAAGGACTGGTAAACGAGCGGCGCGGTCTTCGCGCGGCGGCCGCCGAAGACAATGGCGCTGATGGGCACGCCCTCGGGATTGTCAAACTCGGGGCTCAGGCAGGGGCAGTTGCGCGCGGGCGCGGTGAAGCGGCTGTTGGGGTGCGCGGCCTTTTCGGGGCTCTGCGGCGTCCAGGGACGGCCGCGCCAGTCGATGGCGCGCGCGGGCGGCGTCTTGTTGAGGCCCTCCCACCAGACGGTGTTGTCGCTGAGGTCAAGCGCGACGTTCGTAAAGATCGTGTCCTTGTGCGTGGAAATGAGCGCGTTGGGGTTCGACTTCATGGATGTGCCGGGCGCAACGCCGAAAAAGCCGTTTTCGGGGTTCACGGCCCAGAGTCTGCCGTCCTTGCCGACGCGCAGCCACGCGATATCGTCGCCCACGCACCAGACGCGCCAGCCCCACCGCTGCAGGCCCTCGGGCGGGATGAGCATGGCGAGGTTCGTCTTGCCGCAGGCGGAAGGGAAGGCGGCGGAGATGTACTTGATCTCGCCGCGCGGGTTCTGGATGCCGAGGATCAGCATGTGCTCGGCCATCCAGCCCTCCTGACGGCCGAGGTTCGAGGCGATGCGCAGCGCGAAGCACTTCTTGCCCTGAAGCACGTTTCCGCCATAGTTCGAGTTCATCGAGATGATCGTATTGTCCTGCGGGAAGTGGACGATGTACTTGTTGTCCTTGTCGAGGTTGCACTGGCAGTGCAGGCCCTTGATAAAGCCCTCATCGTCGCCGAGCGCGTCGCACACGGCCTTGCCGATGCGGGTCATGATGTGCATGTTGAGCACGACGTAAATGGAGTCGGTCAGTTCAAAGCCGTATTTGGCGAACGGAGAGCCGATGATGGACATGGAGTACGGGATGATGTACATGGTGCGGCCCTTATAGGCGCCGTCGGCCAGAGCGTACATCCTTTCGTACATTTCCTTGGGCTCTACCCAGTGGTTCGTGGGGCCTGCGTCCTCTTCCTTTTCACAGCAGATGAACGTGCGGTCCTCCACGCGCGCCACGTCGTCGGGGTCGGTGCGGTGCAGGTAGCATCCCGGGAGCTTGTCCGGGTTGAGCTTGATGAGGATGCCCTCCTTGACGGCCTGCTCGCGCAGCGCGCCGAGCTGTTCCTCTTCCCCCGTGATCCAGACAATCTTGTCCGGCTTGGTGATGGCGGTCATTTCGTCGATCCACGACAAAACGGCCTTGTTGTTCGTCAAATTCGTCATTTGTTCTTTCCCTCGTAGCATGTTCACGGTGTAATGAAAAAGAAAAATTTTGCACCGCGTCTTGTGTGGTGTGCTGTGCCGCTTTGGGGCGGCAGGGAGCTAACCGATGCACAGGAAAAATGGCTGCTATTGAGTTTGGCTCCTTTCTGCCGAAAATTGTAGCAGAATGTCTTATCAATAGCAACCATATGGTTTATCAATTTTTTGAATAGATGCTTCTGTGCTGTCACAGTAATGCGGCGATCTCGGCGGACAGCGCGGCAAATTCACTGAGGCCCAGCCGCTCGCCGCGGATATTGGCCTCTAAGCCGCAGGACGTGACCGCCTGCGTGACCTGCTCTTTTGTGAGCTGGCTGCCGAACGCCGTCATCAGGCTGTTGACAAGCGTCTTGCGCCGCAGGGCGAACGCGGCGTACACCACGCGGAAGAAGAACTTCTCGTCCTCGACCTCGACCGGAGGCTCCCTGCGCACGACGGCGCGCAGCACGGCGGACGTGACCTTCGGCTGCGGCTCGAAGCATTCGCGCGGCACAGCGAAAAGGTATTCCGGCTCCGTGTAGTATTGCATGAAAACGGAAAACGCGCCGTAGGCGCTCGTGCCCGGCGCGGCGCAGAGGCGCTCGGCGACCTCCTTCTGGACGAGCACCGTGATGCTCTCGAAGCACTTCGACTCGATGAGCGCGGTGATGGCGGGCGTCGTGATGTTATAGGGCAGGTTTGCGCACACGATGGGCGTGAGGCCTGCGAATTTCTCACGCACAAGCGCAGGGATATCGGTTTTCAAAATATCGGCGGACACGACCTCGAAGTTGTCAAAGCGCGCCATGGTCTCGTCCAGGATCGGCAGCAGCGTCTTGTCAAGCTCCACGGCCACCACCTTGCCCGCGCGCTCGCAGAGCTCGTGGCTCAGTGCACCGATGCCGGGGCCGATCTCGAGCACGCCGTTCTGCTCGTTTGCGCGCGAGCTCTCGGCAATCTCATAGGGGATGGCGGGGTCGATCAAAAAGTTCTGCCCCATGGACTTTGAAAAATGAAAACCGTGGCGCTTTAAGAGCGCCTCGATGGCAGCTTTGTCATTGCGTTCCATAGCGTGGTTCCTTTCTGCGCGCTGGGCGTAAAAAATTGTAAAATGATTCTACCATATTTTGCGCAAAAGAGTAGTAAAAATTTTTCCCGTGTGATAAAATGCAGAAATCTCAGGAAAAGAGGGAGACTTTCATGGAGCTCACACCGCAAATTCTGATCGTTGTTCTGCCGCTCATCTTTCTTGGCGGCTTTGTCGACTCCGTCGCCGGCGGCGGCGGACTTATCACGCTTCCCGCCTATCTGATGGCCGGTATCCCCGCGCATCTTGCAATGGGGACAAACAAGGTCGTCAACGGCACCGGCACGGCGCTCGCCTCGTTCAAATACTTTCGCGGCGGCAAGGTCCTGCTGCGCCCCGCCATCGTCTCGGGGATCGGCGCGCTGCTCGGCGCGGCCATCGGCACAAAGATCGCTCTGCTCATCAACGAGGACATTCTGAAGATCATGATGCTCGTCGCGCTGCCCTGCGCGGCGATCCTGCTGATGCTCAAAAAGGACTTCGGCAAGGAAAATGACGCACCCGCGCGCGAGTACACGCCGCAGCAGGAGCTGACGCGCGCCGCGCTCATCGGTTTGGGTCTTGGCTGCTATGACGGGCTCATCGGCCCGGGCACGGGCACGTTTATGATCATGGCGTTTACGATGGCGCTTTCGATGGACCTCCTCACGGCGTCGGGCTGCGCGAAGATCGCAAACCTCTGCTCCAACGTCGCCTCGGCGGTGCTGTTCATCTTCAGCGGCAAGGTCTGGTGGCTGCTGGCGCTCCCCGCGGCGGCCTGCAATATGCTGGGCGCCTACTGCGGCGCGCGCTACGCCATGAAGGGCGGCAGCAAGCGCGTGCGCGGCATGATCTTTGTCGTGCTGGGGCTTCTCTTCATCAAGATGGGCTACGAGCTGCTGTTCTGAAAAGACGAATTCTATATAAAAAAGCGGACAGTCAAGGCTGTCCGCTTTTTTCAGTTCTTCAGGCTGTGCAGCGGCGCGGGAATTCTGCCGCCGCGCGCAATGAACTCCGCGCTCGAATAAGGGTGGACCGCCTGCACCGGTGCCGAGCCGAGAAGTCCGCCGAACTCCACCGTGTCGCCCACCTTACAGCCAGGCGCAGGGATGACGCGCACCGCAGTCGTCTTCGTGTTGATCATGCCGATGGCCGCCTCATCGGCGATGATGGCAGCAATGGTCTCTGCGCTCGTGTCGCCCGGAAGCGCGATCATGTCAAGTCCTACGGAGCACACGCAGGTCATCGCCTCCAGCTTGTCGAGCGTCAGCGCGCCGGACGACGCCGCGGCGATCATGCCCTCGTCCTCGCTGACGGGGATAAATGCGCCGGATAAGCCGCCCACCGAGGAGGATGCCATCACGCCGCCTTTTTTCACCGCGTCGTTGAGCAGGGCGAGCGCGGCGGTCGTACCGTGCGTGCCGCAGACCTCAAGCCCCATTTCCTCCAGAATGCGGGCCACGCTGTCGCCGACGGCGGGCGTGGGCGCAAGGGAAAGATCGACAATGCCAAACGGCGTATCGAGCCTGCGGCTCGCCTCCTGCGCGACGAGCTGACCCATGCGCGTGATGCGGAACGCCGTTTTCTTCACGGTCTCCGCCACCACGTCGAACGGCTGTCCCTTGACGCTTTGCAGCGCGTGATACACAACGCCCGGCCCGGAAACGCCGACGTTGATCACTTTCTCCGGCTCGCCCACGCCGTGGAACGCGCCCGCCATGAAGGGGTTATCCTCTACCGCATTGCAGAAGATCACAAGCTTGGCGCAGCCAAAGCCGCCCTGCTTTTCCGTGAGCGCCGCCGTCTTTTTCACCGTCTGCCCCATCAGGGCGACAGCATCCATGTTGATTCCCGCCTTGGACGAGCCGACGTTGACTGACGAGCACACAAGGTCCGTACAGGCCAGCGCCTCGGGGATCGCAGCGATCAGCTTCCGGTCGGCGTCCGTCATGCCCTTTTGCACAAGCGCCGAAAAACCGCCAATAAAGTTAACCCCGACATTTTTGGCTGCGCGGTCAAGCGCCTTGGCAAACGGGACATAGTCTTCCGTCTCCGACGCGGCGGCGACCAGCGCGATGGGTGTGACGGAAACCCGCTTATTGACGATGGGAATGCCGAATTCCCGCTCGATCTCTTCTCCCGTTGCGACCAGGCGCTCTGCATAGCGGCTGATCTTGTCGTAGATCTTTTCACACGCACGCTCTGCGCTTCTGTCCGCGCAGGAGAGGAGCGAGATGCCCATCGTGATCGTGCGGATATCCAGATGCTGCTGGTCGATCATACGGATCGTTTCCAGAATATCATTGCGGCTTAGCATGATTCTTTCCCTCCCCGCTCAGATCTTGTGCATTGCGTTGAAGATGTCCTCCCGCTGCATGCGGATCGCAATGTCCATCTCCGTGCCGAGGGCGCTCAGCTTTTCCGTCAGTTCCGTAAAAGAGAGCGAACAATTTTCGAGATCCGCCAGCATGACCATGGTGAAATTTTCCTGCAAAATCGTCTGGCTGATATCCAGAACGTTCACGTTCCACTTTGCCAGCAGCGAGCTGACGCCCGCGATAATACCGACCTGATCTTTCCCCAGTACCGTGATAATGGCTTTCATCCTGTGTTCTCCTTTCGGTTTCTGCCGGTAATTGTATCACATCACCGCAATAAAGTAAATGTTCCGGATGCGCAACATACGCATCCGGAACATACATTTATCGTACTATTCGACAAACCGCCCCGCTCAGTCGAGGAAGTAGACCGTCGAGTTCTTCTGGCGGCCGAACTGCTTGCACTCCTGATAGGAATTCATATAGAGGTCGATCGCCGCGCCGCGCACGCCGGTGTCCTCAGCCACAGCGTTGCCGTAGGTGTAGCCCGACGAGCCGACGATGAACATCTCGGTACCGAGGGAAATGACCTTCTTATCCACTGCGACAGTGCCGACGTGGACCGTCGTGCCCGTGGCCGTTCTGGTGCCCACGCCGCCGTAGCCCGCAGTATAGGCCGTGCAGGTGACCTTCATCGAGCCGGAGAAGTGGACGGAATCGCCGGACTTCATCAGAAGATAGCCGCTGCCGTTGCTCTCGGTGACAACGGACTTGACCGTGTCGCCGCTCTGCGCCTTGTCGACGAGCGTGCCGGTGTAGATGATCTCCGCGACGGAGGTGTCGTTTTTCTCCTCCACCGCCTGGCGGGAGACAAACTGACCGTCGGCATACACGACCTCGTAAACGATGTCGCGCGTGCCGTCGATGCCCTGCTGGACGACCTGCGTCTCGCCCTTGGGGATGCGGTACGACGTGGAGGTCAGCGTGGTATGGGGAGCCGCCACGGTGGCGGTCTCATAGTAGGTGAAGTCAGAGGCAACGGTGATCTCGACCTCTTCCTCCGTGACGTCGACCAGCACCATCTCAAGCGGGCTGACCGAGATCTGCAAACGGCGCAGCAGCTCGCTGACGCGCTCGCCGTTTCTCGTGGTGGCGTACTCGATATCGTCGCCGTGCGTCACCGTCACCTTTTCACCGGCAGGGAGCGTGACTTCCGCGTCACCGCTCTGCGCGCCGGCGACAATGACGCGCTCCTGCGGGATGTCCGTTGTGCCGTCGAGCACGCTGACCGTATCGCCGTCGGCGATGAGGTAGAGCGCGTCCGCGCGCAGCTCGGGCGAACTGTTCAGCAGCATCACAGCCGCGAAGAGCAGAAAGAACATCGCTCTGCGGCAGCGCTGGGCTGTGAACAAATTTTTCAAAAACTTCTGCATGGGATACTCCTTTTTTCGCGGCGTGAGCCGCCGCAGCTTCGCGCAGCTGAGGAAGTGCGCTGCGTCCGGAAAAGATTACAAAATGTAACTTTTCCAAAACTTGCTGGCAGTATACCGCCTGAAAAAGGATTTGTCAAGTTTTCGCCGTTTGTTCGCCAAAAGTTCTGTATTTTATAAAATTTTCGATATTTTTCTTATTTTCATATTCCAAAAGTTGCGATTCAAGTCATCGAATTCGTGTTTTTCTCGATTTATGTAAACCATCGTCACCCCTCTCCACCGCCTCGCCGCCATCTCGGCGTCGAAGAGGCGGCGCACCTGCCGACGCTCTTTGTCCCGTCCGAGCGGGCAAAAAACTCTTGGGAGCAGGCCGGGTGTGTCCCGCTCCCGCCCCGCAAGGCGGCAAAAACGTGGAAAGCCCTGCAAACACTGGCTTTTTTGCTTCTCCGCCGCACGCTCTATCCCCTCGGACAGCAAAGGAACGCCCCCTGTGCCCTTTCCGGGCGCAGGGGACGAAAAGCCGCCTCAACAGCGTGTCGCGATGCCAAAATATGCAAGTTTGACTTTTTGAAAATTCATTTATTGAAATTCATTTATGTCAACCTGATTTTTTGATTTTTGTTGGCAAAGGTCACAAAAATTGCGCTTCTTTTTCGCTTTTCCCGTCAAATGGGCGATCGCAGTGGAAGTTACATTTCATCCTTTTTTTCGTCCGTTTCCCCGTGAAAATGAAGGTAAACGGACGCCGCGGCGTCTTTCGGCAGCACACGTTCGAGGGCGAAAATGTCCGCCTCCCGAATCGCCCTGACGCTCTTGAATGTCTTGAGCAGCGCCTGAGCGCGCACCTTGCCGACGCCCGGAATCCCGTCGAGCGCCGAGCGAGTCGAGGACTTCGAATGGCTCTCGTGGTGGAACGTGATGGCAAAGCGGTGCGTCTCCTCCTGGATCTGACCGATCAGGGCGAAGACGTTCGGCGCGGCGTGCAGGTCGATCTCGCGGCCCTGTGCGGTGACGAGCGCGCGCGTGCGGTGGCGGTCGTCCTTGACCATGCCGAAGATCGGCACGTGCACGTGCATCTGCGCGCACACGCGCTCGGCGACGCCCGCGTGCGTGATGCCGCCGTCGATGAGCATGACGTCCGGCAGGGGGCTGAACTTCTCATCGCCGTCCAGATAGCGCTGGATGCGGCGCGTGAGCACCTCTTCCATGGAGGCATAGTCGTCCGGGTGGGCCGACAGGCTCTTGATCTTGAATCTCCGGTAGGCACTCTTCTTGGGCTTTGCGCCCTCATAGACGACCATCGACGCAACGATGTCGCTCGCGCCGGTGTTCGAGATATCGTAGGACTCCATGCGCTCGGGCGGCTCGGAAAGCGAGAGCATCCCCGCAAGCTGCGTCAGCGTGCGGTTCTCGCGCTCCTGCGCGGTCGTCACGCGCTCGACGTCCTCGCGCGCGTTGCGCTGCGCCATGGCAAGGAGTTCCGCCTTCTCGCCCCTCTGGGGGACGTGGAGCGTCACCTTGCGGCCCGCGCGCTCGGTCAGGATCTGTGCGAGTTCGGCTGCGCCCTCGATCTCGCAGGGCAGCAAAATTTCGCGCGGCAGCACGCTCTTATTGAGGTAATACTGCGGCAGCAGTGCAGACAAGATCATCTGCTCGCTCTCGTCCTGCGGCGCGGCGAAGAGGTTCAAGTCGCGACCCGTCACGCTGCCGTCCTCGATGTGCAGCACAGCGCTGCCGCATTTGAGCGCGCCGCGGTAAACGCCCCAGATATCGGTGTCGGCGCAGATGCCGGCGATGACCTTCTGCCGCTTGCCCAGCACCTCGATGGCACGGATGCGGTCGCGCAGTGCCGCCGCCTGCTCAAAGCGCAGATCTGCGGCCTCCTGCTCCATCTCCTCGCGCAGCGCGCGCGTTAAGCGGCGGTAGTGGCCGTTCAGCAGCTCTTCGGCCTGCCCGATGCGGCGCATGTACTCGTCCTCATCCGGCGTGCCGCGGCAGAACGCGTCGCAGCGCCCCATGTGATGGTTGAGGCAGGGCCGCTCCTTTCCAATGTCGCGCGGGAATTTGCGGCTGCACGTCGGCAGGCGGAATGCCGCACAGATCGCGTCGATGGCCGCGCGCGTCTCGTTTCGTCCACCAAACGGGCCAAAGTACAGCGCGTTGTCGTCCGCAGGCTTAGAGGCCATCGTAAAACGCGGATAGTGCTCTGTGCCGAGGCGCACAAAGGGATAGCCCTTGTCATCCTTTAATAAGATGTTGTAGCGCGGCATGTGCTGCTTGATGAGCGAGTTTTCCAAAATCAGCGCCTCGAACTCGGTCGAGACAAAGATCGTGTCAAAGTGGTCGACCTGTGAGACCATGCGGCGCGTTTTCTCATTGTGGGAGGAATTCTCCTGAAAATACTGACTGACGCGGTTTTTGAGCTTTTTCGCCTTGCCGACGTAAATGACGCAGCCGGTCTTGTCCATCATCAGATAGACGCCCGGCGCGAGCGGCAGGTCGTTCGCCTTGTCCAAAAGCTCCTGCTTTGTCACGGGACATTCCCTCCTTTCTTTTCATCTCTACATTATAATATATAATAGTATATTCGGTCGAACGGTGCCGGTAAAATGGAAAAAGGCGGCTTCCTGTGGAAGCCGCCTTTCCTGGTTGTTTGTTATTCGCCGAAATTGTTGGAAACCAGCTCGCACAGAGCGGTCACGGCTTCCTTTTCGTCCGCGCCGTCGGCCAGCAGCGTGATGGTCGTGCCCTTGACGATCCCGAGGGACAGCACGCCCAGCAAGCTCTTGGCGTTCACGCGACGCTCATCCTTCTCCAGCCAGATGCCGCTCTTGAACTCGTTGGCCTTCTGAATGAAGAACGTGGCAGGACGAGCATGCAGGCCTACTTCATTGTTGATCGTAACATTCTGAGTATACATCGTTACTACTCCCTCTCCAAAAAAATCTTTCGGACTTTATCGTATCATATACCATCGGGGGCCGATTCGTCAATGCCATTTCGCGCGAAATGGCGCGGATTTGGCAATAAACACAGACAACGCGCTTCCCCGGGCGGGCATTTATTTCAACTCGACCACAGTGACGCCCGACTCGCCCTCGCCATAGTTGCCAAGGCGGAAGCTCTTGACGGCTTTGTTGCGCCGGAGGCTCGCGTGCACTGCCTTGCGCAGCGCGCCCGTGCCCTTGCCATGGATGATCGTCACGGTCTCGAGATGCGCCATGACGGCAGCGTCAATGTAGTTATCGAGCACGCTTTCGGCCTCCAGCGTCTCCATGCCGCGGATATCGAGCTCGCGCGCAGCGGACGCCGTGCGCAGAATGCGCTGCGAGGGGGCAAACTGCGGCTGCTTTTTGGCAGTGGCCGCGCGCTCCGCCGCCTCAATGAGGCGGACCTCGCCGGCTTTGACCTTCATCTGCAAAACGCCTGCCTTGAGCGTCAGCGTACCGTCCTTGACAGCTGTGACCTCGGCCTGACGGCGCGTACCGGGGATCTCGACCAGGTCTCCGACCTCAATGGGCCGCGAGGGCTTGGGGATGGGCTCCGCGCTCTCGTCGCGCACGCCCGCAGCGTCGCGCGCCTGCTTGATGTTGTGCATGATCTCGGCGCGCTGGGCGTTCATCTGCTGGGCATCGAGCTTTTTCTGCTGCTTGCGCAGCGCGTCGAGCTCGCGGAACGTGTCGTCCGCGACGGACTTGGCCTCAGCCAAAAGGCGCTTGGCCTCGGCTTCGCCGCGGCTTCTCGCGTTCTCCTTCGCGCGCTCCATCTGCGTGCGGAATTCGCGCGCCTTGCGCGCGTCCTCCTCGCGCTGGGCGTAAAGGCGGTCGACCTCGGCTTTTTCTTTCTCTAACTGCTGCCTCTTCCGCTCCAGCTGCGTCAGCACGTCTTCAAAGCGGATGCTCTCGCTGTCCATCTGCGCCTTGGCTTTTTCAATGACGGCCTCGGAAAGCCCCAGCCGCTTCGAGATCGCAAAGGCATTCGACTTGCCGGGGATGCCGATGAGCAGCTTGTAGGTCGGGCAGAGCGTTTCCACGTCGAACTCGCAGCTCGCGTTCTCCACGCCCGCGGTCGTCATGGCGAAGGTCTTGAGCTCGGCGTAGTGCGTCGTCGCAGCGATCTTCGCACCCTGTGAACGCGCCTGCTCGATGACGGCGATGGCCAGTGCCGCACCCTCAACGGGGTCGGTGCCCGCGCCCAGCTCATCGAAGAGGATCAGGCAGTGCTCGTCCGCCTCGTCCAAGATCTGCACGATGTTTTTCATATGCGCCGAGAAGGTCGACAAACTCTGCTCGATGCTCTGCTCGTCGCCGATGTCGGCCAACACCGAGGAAAAGATGCTCACGGCGCTGCGGTCGTCGCAGGGGATATGCAGGCCGCACTGCGTCATCAGGCAGAGGAGGCCGAGCGTCTTTAAGCTCACGGTCTTGCCGCCGGTGTTCGGGCCTGTAATGACAAGCGTATCGAAGCTGCGGCCGAGCTCAATGTCGATGGGCACGGCCTTCGCGGGGTCGAGCAGCGGGTGGCGCGCATGGCGCAGATACACGCTGCCGTCCTTTTTGAGCTCGGGGCGCATGGCATTCATGCGGTAGCTCAGCTCGCCGCGCGCGAAAATGAGGTCGAGGTGGACGAGAATGTCATAATCCCACAGAATGTCGCGGCTGAAGCTCGCCGCCTCGCCCGAGAGGGCGTAGAGGATGCGGTCGATCTCCTTCTCCTCTTTCGCTTCGAGCTCCTTGAGCTCGTTGTTGGCCTGCACCACACCCATCGGCTCGACGAAAATCGTCGCGCCGCTCGAGGACGTGTCGTGCACGAGGCCCGGCAGCTCGCCGCGGCACTCGGCCTTCACCGGCACGACGAAGCGCCCGCCGCGCTGCGTGATCAGCGCGTCCTGCAAAACGTTCCGGTAGCTCGGGGACGAAATGATGCGCTGCAGGATCTGGCGGCCCTTGGCCGCCGCCGCGCGCTTGTGGCGGCGGATCTCCGCGAGCTCGGGCGAGGCCGCGTCGGCGATCTCGTTTTCGTCGAGGATCGCGGTCGTGATCTTCTCCTCCAGAAAGCGGTTCGGGTGCAGGGAGAGGAAGAGCTTGTCGATGACCGTCCCCTCCTCGTCCTCCTTATAATAATCCTGCACGCGGCGCACATTCGTGAGAAGCCCCGCGATGTCGAGAAGCTCCCGCGTGTTGAGCATGCCTCCGCGCTCGGCGCGGGAGAGCGCTTCGCCCACGTCGCGCACGCCGCCAAAGGCAGGGCTGCCGCGCAGCATGATCATCTTGCGCGCCGCGTCCGTCTCGTCGAGCAGGCGGTTGACCTCGCCGAAATCATCCGATGGCGTCAGCCGCCGCGCCCGCGCCTTGGCCTCCGCGCTCACCGCGTGATGCTCGAGCATCTCCAGTAGCCGCGGCAGTTCCAGCACGCGGATGGATTTTTCAAACAGTTCACTCATAGTTTTCTCCGAAATTTTGATTTCGATTCGTATTTCTTTCGACAGATATTTCGTTTAGTTGTCAATTTTCATGCTTTTGTAGAAGTCCAGCGTCTTGAATCGCCGGTCAAGCTGCACCTGCGCAAACACCTCGCAAGCCGCGGCAAAGCGCTTTTCCGTCTCGCCCGAGAGGGAAAACGACAGCATCCGCTTCGGCTCGGAAAACAGCACATGACGCATCGCCGCGAACGAGCCCGCGTCCAGCGGCAGAAGGCCGCCCCCGCCGTGGTCCGCACATTCTTTGCACAGCAGCACGCCCTGCTGCGCGTCAAACACCGGCTCTTTCGGGTTGTGCGTGCCGCAGACGGCGCAGCCGTCGAGCAGCGGCTCGTAGCCCGAAAGAGCGAGTAACTTGAGCTCAAACGCCGCCTTGACGATGCTCTGCGGTTTTTGCAGCGTGTCGAGCGCATAGAGCGAGTTGAGCAGCAGCGATAAGATCTCCGGCACGGGCTCGTCCTCCGCCGTGACGCACTCGGTCATCTCGGCAAAATACGACGCGAGCGACAGTAGCTCAATGTCCTGCCGGATACCGTCGAACAGCGAGATCGTCGACGCCTCGTCGAGGTAGTACCAGTTCCCGCGCTGATAGAGTACGAGCTCGGAAAAGGCCAGAAGCTCGCTGCCCGCGGCGATGCGGCTTCCCTTGCGCCGCGCCCCGCGCGCCACGACCGCGATCCGCCCGAGCGAGTCGGTCAGAATATTCAATATGTAGTCGGCCTCCTTCGTCGCCGTCGCGCGAAGGACGATGCCTTTGGTCACGAGTTTTTCTGGCATAAAACTCCTCTAAATTGTTTTACACCAAGGGGTGTAAAGGGTGGTTGCCTTGCAGGCAGGATGGTTTTTTCCGCGCACTGCGCGGAGGGGGAATGCAGCGCGTAGGCGCTGCTGCCGGTCAAAGGGGGTGTTCTCTTTCCAAAGAGAACACCCCCTTTGGAACCCCCAGAGAAAGGCAAGGGGGCTTCCCCCTTGACCCCGCACATTGGCAGTTTGTAGCTCGAAGAGCTACGCAGCCTGCGGAATCGGGTGCGATGTACATGGCTTCGCCATGAATCTTCTGCGATTCGCGACAACTCTCAACCGTGCCTTACTATCGTGAGGCGCGAGTGACGTTTGCTTGGCGGCAGACTGCGTGCCAAATGCGGCATTGCTGCGCTCGCCGCATTGTGGGGACTGGCAGTAGACGGAAATTAGGCTGTACTTCTACAAGATGGGCAGAGCAGCACCCGCAAGGGGTGTACCGCATCCGTAAGGCGGCAAAGCCGCCAACGGCTGCGCAACAGCGGATGATAGGAGCAAGTCAAATCGTATAGCAACGCCAACCGCGGCAACGCCGCGCACAGGGCAGTGCAATCGGCAAGCATTGCAGCTCTTCGAGCTGCTCGCTTGCAATGGGAAACGCCTTTCTTTTGGACGGGCGACGCCCGTTTTCTTTCTCGGGAAAGAAAATGGGGGTCGCATCACACGGCACTTGTGCCGCATTGACATTCGCACCTGTGCGAAAAAGAAAGAATTCTCTTTCGAGAAAGAGAATATCCCCCTTTCCCGCATCCCCTGCACGGTGCAGGGGAAAAATCCCTCACCCCTCAAGGGGTACATCATTTACTGCCAGTAAATAAAAAATCGGCTCCCCGGTTTTCAAAAACAGCGCGAAATATCCGTTTCGCAAATCCCTCACCTCATGCTTAGCATGAGGAAAACTCCCGCGAACTATGGCTGGGAAAATTTATTACTGCTTTTTGATGCAATCAATGAAGCTGCCGATCGCCATACCGATGCACGTACCGCTCGCCATACCGGCGGCCATGTTGTTAAAAAGCGGCTGCCCCAGTGCAAAGCCGATGCTCATGCCGATCAGCATACCAAAAATCATACAATTGCCGCTGTCATCGGTCTTCTTTTCTTTCTTATCGGACATGTTTTTCCTTCTTACTGTTCGTCGTAGCCGAAGCTTCTGATATAGTTCATATTGTCGCGCCAGTTTGTCCCACGCAGCCTGCCGCCGCGCAGGAACCCATTAATCCATTGACGGGCGAAGTGAATTCGCCCTATGGCATTCTCCGCTGACGCTCCGAATGACGCCGCGCATGCGGCGGCTTGCTCACGCTCGCAGGAAAACCGGCGTTTCCCCTCTTCTGCGCAGCTTACTGTTCGTCGTAGCCGAAGCTTCTGATATAGTTCATATTGTCGCGCCAGTTTTCCTTGACCTTGACCCAAGTCTCGAGGTAGACCTTTGTGCCCATGAAGCGCTCGATGTCGCGGCGGGCCTCGGTCGAGATCTTCTTGAGCATCGCGCCGTTTTTGCCGATGATGATACCCTTGTGGCTCGCCTTTTCGCAGTAGATGGTCGCGTCGACCTCGATGACCTCGTCGTCGCGCTCAATAAAGCGCGTGATCTCGACGGCCGTGCCGTGTGGGATCTCTTTATCGAGGTTGCGCAGCAGCTTTTCGCGCACGATCTCGCCCACGACCTGACGGTCGGGCTGGTCAGTCGTCATGCCGTCGGGGAAGAGCTGCGGGCCCTCAGAGGCGTACTTACCGAGCTCGTTCATCAGATCGTCCAGCCCCTCGTGCGTGCGCGCGGAAATGGGGATAATGGCGTCAAACGCATACGCCTCGCTGTAGGCCGCGATGACGGCGAGCAGGTCGTCCTTTTTCTCGACAGTGTCGATCTTGTTGATGCACAAAATCGCTGGCAGGTGAGAAGCCTTGATCTTTTCGATGAGCTCGGCCTCAGGGATGCCGACGTGCGCAACTGGCTCAACGAGCAGCAGCACCGCGTCCACGTCCGCGATGGATTCGCGCGTGACCTTGACCATGTAGTCGCCCAGGCGGTTGCGCGCCTTGTGGAATCCAGGCGTGTCGAGCAGCACGTACTGCGTGTCGCCGCGGTTCACCACGCCGTAAATGCGGTTGCGCGTGGTCTGGGGCTTGTTCGACACGATGGCGATCTTCTCGCCCACAAGGGCGTTCGTCAGGCTGGATTTGCCGACGTTAGGCCGTCCGCAGACAGTGATCATAGCGGTTTTCGTTTTGTTCATGATAGGTGATCCTCAACTTTCTTTTGTTCGTTGAACGTTTTTTATTCATACAGCGAAAGCTGTATTTTCTTTTTGGATGCCCAAAGGGCGCGGTGTTCTGTCCCACTGCCGTGGGGACGCGGGGCAAAGGGGGTATTCTCTTTCCAAAGAGAATACCCCCTTTGGAACCCCCAGAGAAAGGCGAGGGGTGTTCCCCTCGACCCCCGACATTGCCGGATTGGAGCTCGAAGAGCTGCACGCGCTGCGCAGTGTAAGTGCGGTGTACATGGCTTCGCCATGAATCTTCTGCGAGTCGTTACGTCTTGCAACCGCGCCTTACTGCCGTGAGGCGCGTGTGACGTTTGTCTGGCGGCAGACTGCGTGCGGAATGCGGCATTGCTGCGCTCGCCGCATTGTGGAGACTGGCAGTAGACGGGAATTACTGCGCACTTCTACAAGATGGGCAGAGCGGCAGCGGATAATAGGAGTAAGTCAGATCGTATAGCAGAACTCAACGCGGCAACGCCGCGCGCGGGCAGTGCAATCGGCAAGCATTGCAGCTCTTCGAGCTGTTCGCTTGCAATGAAAGCCTTTCTCTTGGGGCTCCAAAGGGGGGTATTCTCTTTTGCGAAAGAGAATACCCCCTTTGACCCTGCCGCCCGCAGGCGGCATTTCTCTCGCACCTGTGCGAACAAGAGGGAGTCTTTCTTTGAAAAAGAAAATCTCCCCCTTGACAATATCGATATTCGATAATATACTCTCCTCAAGAATATCGAATATCGATAAAAGGAGGCTGACGATGGCGCGGGAGAAATTCAGCACGCTGACCGAGCAGATGTTTTACATCCTCCTGTGTCTGCGCGAGGAGTGCTGCGGCATGGACGTGATGGCGCGCGTGAACGAGTTGACGGGCGGGCGCGTGGCCGTCGGCCCGGGGACGCTCTACAACCTGCTCGAGCAGTTTCTGGCGGCGGGGTACATCGTCGAAACGCGCGCGGAGGGGCGGCGGCGCAGCTATCAGCTCACAGCGGAGGGCGAAACGCTGCTGCAAAATGAGGTGGAGCGCCTGCAAGCACAGGTGCGGGACTACGAGAAGCTATTTGAGAGATAACGCCCCTTGCGGGCGGAGAGAAATGAGAGAAAGCGAGGGATAGCGATGCTAAAAACAAAATATGAGTACAATTTCTATTCGTTTTACGACCATACGGGCATGGAGCAGCACTTCGAGAAAATGGCGGCGCAGGGCTGGCTCATTGAAAAGCTCGGCTATTTCTGGCGCTACCGGCGCATTGAGCCGCAGGCGCTGCGTTTTTCTGTTGTTTACTACTCCGAGGCCTCGGAATTCGACCCGACGAAGCCGAGCGAGGGCGAGCTGACGTTCTATGATTTCTGTGCGCAGGCGGGGTGGAACAAGGCTGCAAGCCGCGCACAGATGAACGTTTTCTACAACGAAGACGCAAACGCTGTGCCCATCGAGACGGACGCGGCGCTTCAGGTGGAAACGCTGCACCAGTCGATGAAAAAGGAACAGCTCATCGCCTGGTTTTTGATGCTGGCGCAGGCGCTGTGGATATTTTTTGACATGCGTAAGAGCTTTATCAGGGATTTCGCGGCGGCGCTTTCCCGCTTAAGCGCGCTCTCGGCCATTTTGGATTCTGTGCTCCTGTTCCTGCTGTGTGCGTTGGAGCTTGGTGGCTACTACATCTGGCGGCGCAGGGCGAAGCGCGAAGCCGAGCTTGGAAGATTCCTGCCGACGCGCTCACATCCTGTGTTACAGATGCTGGCGCTCTTGGCGCTGGTGATGGGCTGTGCCGTTGTTTTGTACAGTGACAAGGAAGGACGGGGGACTTACCTTGCCATCCTTACGGGTATTGTATTGCTGGACGCATTGATTTGGGGAATCAAGGGGCTGCTCAAGCGTCGCGGCGGCAGCGCAGAGCTAAACAGGGGTATCACGCTGGTATCGGTGCTGATCCTCTCGTTCATTTTTTCGTTTACCTACTTGCGCAGCGTCAGAAACGGACAATTCGACCAGACGCCCGAAAACGCCACGCGCTACGAGGTCACGTGGTCCAATGGCGAGACATCGTTTTACTACGCCTACGATGATCCGCTGCCACTCTATGTGCAGGACCTGACCAAAACAGACTATGACCGCTATTCCTGCGAGTTGGCGGAGGAATCCTCGCCGCTGGCATCTCAGGTCCGCGGTGCGCAGAGGATGCGCACGGGCGATGAGGACGACGCGCCGGAGCTGAACTACGAGGTCACCGACGTGAAATTTGCGCCGCTGTTCGACGCCTGTCTGGACGGCGAGCTGAAATACTACCAGAACTACACGGTGACCTTTTACCGCACGCATCGCCCCTTCCGGAACTGGGAATACCGCGAGGTGGACGCCGCACCGTGGGGCGCGGACCGCGCGTGGCAGGCCTTCGATACCGAAAGCGACGGCTGGGGCGTCTCGTGGGTCTTAACGCGCGGCAAGCGCATCGTGCGCATAGGTGGCAGCGCATTGACCGGCACACTGAGTCAGGCGCAGATGGATACGATCAGCGAAAAGCTGCTAGATGCAGACATAAAATAACGCAAAAAAGGAGCATCCTTTCGGATGCTCCTTTTTCAATGCGGTAGAAGCAGCGATTACTGCTTGTCGTACAGGTCGATGAGCTTGGTGAGGTGCTCGTAACGCTCCTTGGCCGCGTCCTCGTTGCGGGTGAAGAGACCCTCCGCACGCTCGGGGAACTCGCGGGTCAGGCGGCTGTAACGCGCCTCGTTCATCAGGAATTCACGGTAACCGCCGGCAGGAGCCTTGGAGTCGAGCGTGAACTTCTTGTCAGCCGCAGGATTGAAGCGGAACAGGTTCCAGTAGCCGCACTCGACAGCCTTCTTCATTTCTTTCTGGCAGTTGATCATGCCGCCCTTGATGGAGTGCATCTCGCAGGGGCTATAGCCGATGATCAGGGACGGGCCGTTGTAAGCCTCAGCCTCGGTGATGGCCTTGATGGTCTGGGCCGGGTTGGCGCCCATGGCGATCTGCGCGACATAGATGTAGCCGTAGCTCATCGCGATCTCAGCAAGGCTCTTCTTCTTGGTCTCCTTACCGGCAGCCGCGAACTGAGCGACCTGACCGATGTTGGAAGCCTTGGAAGCCTGACCGCCGGTGTTGGAGTAGACCTCGGTATCGAAGACGAAGACGTTGACGTTCTTGTTCTGAGCAAGCACGTGGTCCACGCCGCCGAAGCCGATATCGTAAGCCCAACCGTCGCCGCCGAAGATCCAAACGGACTTCTTGGAGAGGTAATCCTTCTTGTCGAGGATCTCAGCAACGAGCTTGCAGGCATCGCAGTCGCAGAACTTCTCGCCCTTGGCCTTGAGCTCGGCGGCGTGCTCAGCGAACTTGGGCACAGCGGCCAGCTCGTCGACGGTGGCGATGTTCGCCTGCAGGGCCGCGACGTATTCCTTCGCAGCCTCGGCATTGGCGTTGCCGTCGTCCTTGGTGTCGAGCCACTTCTGAGCGGCTTCCTTCAGTGCGGGCTGTGCCCACTCGATGGCAAGGAGCTGCTCGGTCTTGGCCATCAGATCCTCGCGGATCTTCTCCTGGCCGACATACATACCGAAGCCGTGCTCGGCGTTGTCCTCGAACAGGGAGTTGCACCATGCCGGGCCGTGGCCGTTCTTATCCGTGCAGTACGGAGAGGTAGCGCCGGGGCCGCCCCAAATGGACGAGCAGCCGGTGGCGTTGGAGATGTACATACGGTCGCCGAAGAGCTGAGTGACGAGACGGGCATAGCTGGTCTCGGCGCAGCCTGCGCAGGAGCCGGAGAACTCGAGCATGGGCTGCTTGAACTGGCTGCCCTTGACGGTGAGATCCTGCATATCCTTCTTGTCGGAGACCTTGGAGACGCAGTAGTTGAACACATCCTGCTCAGGCAGCTCGGACTCCTGGCCAACCATCGTCAGAGCACCGACCGGGCACTGGCCGACGCAGACGCCGCAGCCCATACAGTCGAGCGGGGAGATGGCCATCGTGTACTTGTAAACACCCTTGCCCTTGCCGGCCTTGATGTCGACGATCTTGGCATTGGCAGGAGCATTCTTGGCCTCTTCCTCGGTGAGAGCGAAGGGACGGATGGTGGCGTGCGGGCAGACGTAAGCGCAGTTGTTGCACTGAATGCACTTCGTCTCGTCCCAGGTGGGAACGGAAACGGCAACGCCGCGCTTTTCGTAAGCGGCAGCGCCGAGCTCCCACTGGCCGTCCACGTGAGGCATGAAGGCGGAAACGGGCAGGCTGTCGCCGTCCATCTTGTCCACGGGATCGAGGATGTTCTTGACCTGCTCGACGAGCTCGGGCTTGCCCTCGTAGGAGACGGCCTCGTCAGCGTCGACAGCGTTCGCCCAATCGGCGGGAACGTCGATCTTGGTGTAGGCGGTGGCACCGAGGTCGATGGCCTTGTGGTTCATATCGACGACGTCCTGGCCCTTCTTCAGGTAAGAGTGCGTCGCGGCGTCCTTCATGTACTGGATGGCCTGCTCCTCGGGCATGACCTTCGCCAGGGAGAAGAACGCGGACTGGAGGATGGTGTTGTTGCGCTTGCCCATGCCGATCTTGATGGCAAGGTCGATGGCGTTGATGGTGTAGAGCTGGATGTTGTTCTTGGCGATGTAGCGCTTGGCGTCCGCCTTGAGGTGGTGGTTCAGCTCATCGAAGTCCCACTGGCAGTTGATCATGAACACGCCGCCGGGCTTGACGTCGTTGACCATCTTGAAGCCCTTGGTGATGTAGCTGGGGTTGTGGCAGGCGACGAAGTCGGCCTTGTTGATGTAGTAGGGGCTGCGGATGGGCTTGTCGCCGAAGCGCAGGTGGGAGATCGTCACGCCGCCGGTCTTCTTGGAGTCGTACTGGAAGTAGGCCTGGACGTACTTGTCGGTGTGGTCGCCGATGATCTTGATGGAGTTCTTGTTCGCGCCGACGGTACCGTCGCCGCCGAGACCCCAGAACTTGCACTCGATGGTGCCCTCGGCTGCGGTGTTCGGGCAGTTCTTGTCTTCGGGCAGGGAGAGGTTCGTCACGTCATCGACGATGCCGATGGTGAACTGACGCTTGGGCTCCGCCTTGGCAAGCTCGGTGTAAACAGCGAACACGGAAGCGGGCGGGGTGTCCTTGGAGCCGAGACCGTAACGGCCGCCGATGACGGTCTTGTCGGTGATGCCGGCGTTGGCCAGCGCGGTGACGACGTCGAGATAGAGGGGCTCGCCCTGTGCGCCGGGCTCCTTGGTGCGGTCGAGGACCGCAATCTTCTTGGCGGTGGCGGGGATGGCCTCGATCAGGCGCTCAGCCTTGAACGGGCGGTACAGACGGACCTTGATGAGACCGACCTTCTCGCCGTGGGCGTTGAGGTAGTCGATGACTTCCTCGGCCACGTCGCAGATGGAGCCCATCGCGATGATGACGCGGTCAGCGTCGGGCGCGCCGTAGTAGTTGAAGAGCTTGTAGTCGGTGCCGAGCTTCTCGTTGATCTTGCCCATGTACTTTTCCACGACTTCGGGGAGAGCGTCGTAGTACTGGTTGCAGGCCTCGCGGTGCTGGAAGAACGTATCACCGTTCTCGTGGGAGCCGCGCATGGCGGGATGCTCGGGGTTGAGGGCGTGCTCGCGGAACGCCTTGACAGCGTCCATGTCGCACATGTCGGCGAGATCCTTGTAATCCCACACGGCGATCTTCTGAATCTCGTGGGAGGTGCGGAAACCGTCGAAGAAGTTGATGAACGGGACCTTGCCGGAAAGCGCGGCCAGGTGTGCCACGGGGGAGAGATCCATCACTTCCTGCACGTTGCCCTCGCACAGCATGGCGAAACCGGTCTGGCGGCAGGCCATGACGTCGGAGTGATCGCCGAAGATGTTCAGCGCGTGGGTCGAAACAGTACGGGCGGAGACGTGGAACACGCAGGGGAGCTGCTCAGCTGCGATCTTGTACATGTTCGGGATCATCAGCAGCAGGCCCTGAGAGGCCGTGTAGGTGGTGGTCAGAGCACCGGCGCCGAGGGAGCCGTGCACTGCGCCGGCAGCACCGGCTTCGGACTGCATCTCGACGACCTTGACCTGGCTGCCGAAGATGTTTTTCAGGCCATTTGCAGACCACTGGTCGACCAGGTCGGCCATCGGGGAGGACGGCGTAATGGGATAAATTGCCGCAACTTCACTGAAAGCATAGCTTACGTGAGCCGCAGCATTATTGCCGTCCATGGATTTCATTTTTCTTGCCATAAATGAACCTCCTATTTATTTCACCGTCAAAAAACGGTTCTTCTGCGTGTGAACGCAAAATTCAACGATGACACTATAGCACACTTTTTTCGCTATGTAAACGCCTTGTTCCCGCAAAAACATTCACTATTTTGCAACAATAGGTTCAATTTCTTTTATTTTTCGAGAACTTTTGCGAGGATTTATTGATTTTGTGCAAAATGTGCAAAAATGCGCGGAGGGGGATTTGCCTGATGCAAAAAATGTGCTATACTAATTGCAAACTGTACGATTCGATGCGAAAGAGGGAGGAAAACAGTATGGTCACAGCGGTGCGCTCGCTCGGCCTTCAGGGCATCTCGGGCTACGAGGTCACGGTGGAATGCTTTTTATCCGGGGGCCTGCCTGCGTTTGACATCGTCGGCCTTGGCGACACGGCCGTCAAGGAATCGCGCGAGCGCGTGCGCGCGGCAGTGAAAAACTGCGGTGTGAAGTTCCCTGTCTCGCGCATCACGGTGAACCTTGCCCCGGCGGGACTTAAAAAAGAGGGCACGCTCTACGATCTGCCAATCCTGCTGGGCATCCTTGCAAGCGCGGGGGAGATCAAGCCTCCCGCAAAGGACGCGGCCTTTGTCGGAGAGCTTTCGCTCACCGGCACGCTGCGCGCGGTGAACGGCGTTTTGCCGATGGCGATGGCCGCGGCGCGCGCGGGCATCAGGACGCTCTACGTCCCCGCGGCGAACGCAGCGGAGGCGACGCTTGCCGACGGCGTGACCGTTTACGGCGTGCCGGACGTCGTGTCGCTCGTGCAGCATTTGAAGGGTGAAAAGAAGCTCTCGCCCCAGCCGAAGTGGCAGGCGGAGCAGACGAGCGAGACCGGCCCCGACTTTTCCGACGTCATGGGACAGGAAAATGTCAAGCGCGCGCTGGAGATCGCCGCTGCGGGCGGACACAATATCCTGCTCATCGGCTCGCCCGGCGCGGGCAAATCCATGCTGGCGCGGCGGCTTCCGTCGATCCTGCCCGACATGACGCGAAAGGAAGCACTTGAAGCGACCGAGATCTGGTCAGTCGCGGGATTGACCGACAGCTCGCACCCGATGCTGCTGCACCGCCCGTTCCGCGCCCCGCACCACACGCTCTCAGCCTCCGCGATGACCGGTGGCGGGCAGACGCCCAAGCCCGGTGAAATTTCGCTCGCGCACCACGGCGTGCTCTTTTTAGATGAGCTCCCCGAATTCCACCGCGATGTGCTCGAGGTGCTGCGCGCGCCCATCGAGGACGGCGAGGTCACCATCACCCGCGCCGCGGGCAGCATCACGCTGCCGAGCCGCTTTATGCTCGTCGGCGCGATGAACCCCTGCCGCTGCGGCTGGTACGGCCACCCCTCGGGGCGCTGCCACTGCACCAAGCAGCAGGTGGAAAAATACGTCGAAAAAATTTCCGGCCCGATGCTCGACCGCATGGACCTGCACGTGAACGTCCCGAGCGTCGAGTTCGAAGCCATGCGCCGGCGCGAAAAGGCGGAGTCCTCCGCCGACGTCAAAGCGCGCGTGAACGCCGCGCGCGACATCCAGAAGCAGCGCTTTTCCGGCACGAACATCACCTGCAATGCGCAGATGACACCCGCGATGGTGGGCGAATTCTGCACGCTGGACGCCGCGGGCGAAAAGCTGCTCAAAGGCGCGTTCGAGCGCCTCGGCCTCACGGCGCGAAGCCACGATAGATTACTGCGTGTTGCGCGCACGATCGCCGACCTCGACGGCAGCGAGAAGATCGAGGCGCATCATCTGGCCGAGGCCATCCAGTACCGCAACACGGATATTTTACAGGGGTGAGTGAGATGAAAAGGTATGACTACATCCAGTTTGGCGCGCTTTCCATTTTGAGCCATATCGCTCAGGGCGCGGCTTTTATCCTGTTGTTCGTGGCGTTTGGAGGCACGGGGACGACCTCGTCCTTTACGTTTGCCACGCCCGTCGGGCTCGCGCTCGGCGTCGTCTATGTGTCGGCGCTTTCGTTCCTGTTCGGCTGGGGCCTGCGGCCGGAGCGGGGCATCGACAAAAATTGCTGCTGGAACGCGGCGATCGTGCTCTATGTGCTGAATCTTGCCTCGCTTCTTGTGATGCCTGTCCCGTTCGGCTCGGGGAGCATCCTTGCGATGATCTGGGAGCTGCCGATGGCGCCCGCCATGGTCGGGATCAACGGGGTGAGCGGAGAGGGCACGATGTTCAGCTATGCGCTCTTTGCCCTGCTGGCCGCCGTTGAGCCGCTGTGCTTTACACTGGGGCTCACCCGCAAAGGGAAAAAGCCTGCCAAATCCGAAGGCAACGAAAATTCAGCCGCATTTTCCGCCGATGCGGAAGCGGCCATAACAAATGAGGAGAACAATACCAATGCATGAAATGATCCTGTGCAAGCTCGGCGAGGTTGTGCTCAAGGGCCTGAACCGCCGCAGCTTCGAAGATAAGCTGATGTCGAACGTCAACCGCCGCGTGTCGAAATGCGGCAATTTCCGCGTCTACTCCAAGCAGAGCACCATCTATGTCGAGCCCAAGGACGACGAGTGCGACATCGAGGCCGCGTTTGAGAGCTGCAAGAAGGTCTTCGGCATCATCGCCGTTTCGAAGGCGCTGCCGTGCGAAAAGGACATCCAGAAGATCATCTCCGCGGCGAAAAATTACCTTGCGTGCGAGATGCGCACGGCCAGGAGCTTCAAGGTCGAGAGTAAGCGCGCTGACAAGACCTTCCCCTTGACGTCCATCCAGATTTCCCAGCAGGTCGGCGGCGCGCTGCATCAGGCGTTCCCGACGTGCGAGGTCAATGTCCACGACCCCGAGCTCGTCGTGCATATCGAAATTCGCGACGATGCGGCCTATGTCCACGGCCCCGCTGAAGAGGGCGCGGGCGGCCTGCCCATCGGCATGGGCGGCGTGGCGGTCAGCCTGCTCTCCGGCGGCATCGACTCGCCCGTCTCGTCCTACATGATCGCCAAGCGCGGCGTCAAGCTCGAAATGGTGCACTTTTTCTCCCCACCGTACACGTCCGATGAGGCGAAGGAGAAGGTGCTTTCCCTTGCCAAGCTCTTAGTTCCCTGGTGCGGGCGGCTGACGGTGCAGATCGTGCCGTTTACCGAGATCCAGGAGGAGATCAGAAGAAACTGCCCCGAGGAATTCTTCACGCTCATCATGCGCCGCTTTATGATGCGCATCTCCCAGCGCGTGGCCGATCAGGTCAAGGCCAAGGCGCTCGTCACGGGCGAGAACCTCGGTCAGGTCGCGTCTCAGACGATGGAGGCCCTGCGCGTGACCGAGGACGTGGTCGACCTGCCCGTCCTGCGCCCGCTCATCGGCATGGATAAGGAAGAGATCGTGCGGCTGTCGCGAAAAATCGGCACATTTGACACATCAATCTTACCCTACGAGGACTGCTGCACGGTCTTCACCCCGCGCCATCCGCGTACGAAGCCGAACCTCGACGAGGTCCGCGAGGCCGAAGCTGTCCTTGATATCGAGGGCCTTATCGACCGCGCGATGACAAACCGTGAATTTGTGCGCATCAAGTTCTGAAAGGAAGTCTTATTATGGCAGAAAAAACAGTCGAACAGCGCTGCTATGAAGCGCTCAAGGCGCGCGGCGTGACCTTCGCCGCGGCGGAGAGCTGCACCGGCGGCCTCATTGCCAAGCGCATCACGGATGTGCCGGGCGCGTCGGGCGTGTTCATGGGCGGCGTCGTGAGCTATACGAATATCGTTAAGCACCGCGTGCTCGGCGTTCCGGCGGACATGCTGGAAGAGTACGGCGCGGTGTCCGCGCCCGTCGCCCGCGCAATGGCCGAGGGCGCACGCAAGGCGACGACGGCGGACTGCGCCGTCAGCGTCACGGGCGTCGCTGGACCCGACCGCGACGAGCGGGGAAATCCCGTCGGCACGGTGTTTATCGGATTTTCGTCGCCCAAGGAGACAATCGCCGAGCGCTTTGACTTCGGCGTAAAGTCCCGCGCAGAGATTCGCGAGGAAGCCGCGGACGAAGCCTTCAAGCTGCTGGAAGAAAAGCTGAAGGAGCACTGAAACAGCGATGAAAAAAGCCTTGGCCCGCAAATGCGGGTCAAGGCTTTTTCTTATAACGATTTGAGGTAGAAGTGGTCCATTGCGCCGTGCTGCACACCCTGCGGTTTGTCGATTTGCTGGAAGCCGAGCTTTTCGTAGAGGCGGATGGCGGCGTCGAATTTGGAGTGCGTCTCGATGTAGAGCGTTTCATAGCCCGCGTCTCTGGCGGCCTGCTCGACGGTTTCGGACAAACGTCTGCCGACGCGCTTGCCCTTGACCGCGTCGGAGAGGTAGAGCTTTTGCAGCTCCGCGCAGCGGTCGAAAACCGCCGTCTCGGCAAAGCCGCAGCCGCCGAGCACCGTACCGTTTTCGCCGACGGCGACGAAGTAGCCGCGGCCTGGTTTCGCGCTGTAAAACGCGCTCAGATGGTCGAGCTCGGGGTCAAAGTACGCCGTGCCGGGGATGGTCAGGTGATACTGCTCAAAATTTGTGCGGATGATTTTGGCGATAAACGGGTCATCCGCCGCCGTGATCGGGCGGATGGTGACGGAAGAGAGCGTTTGCTGTTCCATGGGGAGTGCCTTTCTAAAGAATTAAGTTTCGTCCATCAGATCGACGATCTTGCCGCCGCCGTAGACGTGGACGGTATCCCAGTAGCGGATACCGTTCGCGGTCATTGTGCCCGCGCCGACCTCAATGCTCGTTCCCTGCGGGAGCCAGTCGGTGCACGTTGCGTCGCCGCCGGAGAGGATGAGCTGGGGAATGACCGTGTCTCCCCACTGGTTCACTTCAAATGAACCGTCGCGGAACACTGCATTTTCAACGCCGTCGAGGTACTGCACAGTTCCGCTGCCGCCTGCGATGCAGAGATCGCCGGAGAGCACGAGCGTATCCGTTTCCAGACTGCCCGAGCGGACGAAGAGCGCAGGCGCGCCGCTGTACGAACGCTCGTTTAAGAAAATAGCGCCGCTGCTGAACGAGACATCATCGAGTATCAGGCCGGGAAGGTATGGGAGGTTGTCGCCACCGACACCGATGCCCGCGCCGGCGATGCGCAGCGTGCCGCTGCCGCAGATGACGACCGTGCCGAAGCCTGTGAAGCAGGCGACGTCGGCTGTGCCGCCGTCGGCCCAGCAGTCGCCGCTCACTTCAAGCAGCAGGATACCACCGGGGATGTTGGGGGAGATGTTGGGAATGTATCTGTCCTGCGCGGTCAGGTGCGCGCAATGGTAGCGCTCGCCGTTCCAGACGACGAGCCACGCGCCGTAGTCGAAGACTGCGCTGCCGCCGGTCATGTCGGCGACGGAAATGCCGCTGTCGCCGTCCTGTAAAGCGAGGTCCTGATACTCGCCGTCGTACCACACGCTGTAAGAGGTCGCGTACCCGTCGCCCGCGTTCTGCGCGAGCGGGAGGGATTTGTCCTCCGCGAGAATGCTTACATTGCCGAGGTCGTAGTAGAGCAGGCAGCTCTCGGGCAGCGACGTTTCCTGCGTGTTGTCGACCGGGTTCTGCTCAGACGTGTCCGGCAGCGTCGTTTCGCCGCAGGCGATCAGGAGAAACGCGAGGGAAAGAGCGAGAAAAAGCGCTTTTTTCATGGCGGACACTCCTATTAAAATATGGGGTCAGAATTCGAGCGCGATCTGCGCGTCGTCGACGGTGGAGACGTCCAGCCCGAATTCGCTCGGTAGGTAGCGCGGGCAGACGTTTTCGCCCGTCGTAATGACGGACGCGGCAAGGCGCGTGCCGATCTCGCAGGATTCCATCATCGTTTTGCCGTAGGTCTGGCCGATGACCGCGCCGGCAAAAAACGCGTCGCCCGCGCCGGTCGTGTCCTTGACGTCGACCTTTTTCGCGGGGCAGTAGCCGTCCTCGCCGTCGAGCGTGGCGAACACCGCACCCTGCGCGCCCATCGTGACGACCATGCGGTGGATCTGTGCGCCGCGGATCTTGTCGCGCAGGATGGGAAGCATTTCGTCAGGCGAGAGGCCGTCGTAATTTTCCGAAAACAGGATGCCCGCCTCCTGCTGGTTGCAGATGAAGCAGTGCACCGAGCGCAAAAAGTCGCGCCGCTCGATGGCGATGCTCATGTTGGACACGACCGCGTAGACGGGCTTACGGTACTTTTCCGCCAGCGCGAACGTGCGCTTGACGATGTCCTTTTCCATGTCGATCTCGAGCAGAATGCTGTCGGCCTGCGAAAAAATTTCATCGCCCTGCTCGTCGAGAATGTCGGCAATGGGGCTCAGGTCGGGGCGCTTGGAGATCGACGCGGTCACATCGCCCGTGTTGTCAAAGATCGCAAGCCAGGTTCCCATGCCGTCGGGCGTTGTGCGGATGTAGCGCGTGTCGACCTTGTGGCTCTGGAGCTTTTTGACGATGTCCGCGCCCGCGCTCGTGTTGTCGACAAGGCTCACGAACGTCGGCCGCAGCTCGACGTTCGCGATGTCCTCGACGATGTTGCGGCTCACGCCGCCGTGCACCTGCACGACGCGGCCCGCGTTGCGCCCGCCGGGGATGTAGGAAGAGAGGGGATAGCCCTTGATATCGACAAACACCGCGCCCATCACGACAATACTCATGGAAACGTCCTCCGAAGTTAAGTGTTATACTCAGTATACCATGCTTTTTAGGGATTGCAAAGCGGAGAATATAAGGGGAACGGGGCGAACCGACCGGTTCGCCCCGTTCCTATGAGAGAAAAGAGAGTGGAGAGCAAGTTAATCCTTGATGCGCGCCTTCTGTGCCTCGACATTGCGGATGGCGAAGAGCGTGCCGACCGTCAGCACGACGCCGATGGCGAGGCAGACGATCCAGTTCTGGATAAAGCCCGCGAGCACAAAGCACACAAAGCTCAGGCACGCGACGGTGATGGCATAGGGCAGCTGCGTGGCGACGTGGTTGACATGCTCCACCTGCGCACCGGCGGAGGACATGATGGTCGTGTCGGAGATGGGGGAGCAGTGGTCGCCGCACACGGCGCCCGCGCAGCAGGCGGAAATACCGATGTAGAGCAACGCGCTGTCGCTGGGGAAGATAGCTGTGACAATGGGGATCAGGATGCCGAACGTGCCCCAGGACGTGCCGGAGGCAAAGGCTAGCACGCACGCGACAAGGAAGATGACGGCGGGCAGCATATTGTAAAGGCCCTCAGAGGCAGCGTACATCAGATCGTGCACATAGTCTGCGGCACCCAGCGCGTTGAGCGTGGTCTTGAGGGAGACGGCCAGTGTCAGGATGATGATCGGGGAGATCATGGCCTGGAAGCCCTTGGGGATGCAGCCCATAGCCTCGCGGAAGCCGACGACGCGGCGGGCGACGAGGTAGATGACCGTGAGCACCAGCGCGATGATGCCGCCCCAGGGGAGGCCGACGAACGCGTCCGTGTTGCCGAACGCACCGATGAAGTCGCCGGCGTAATCGGTGCAGCCGGACGTGTCAGCGCCGAAGAAGCCACCGACGTAGAGCATGCCGATGGTGCAGAGGATGATGAGCATAATGACGGGAATGACAAGGTCGATGACGCGGCCCTTGGGGTTGGCGTTCTCCTCGGTGCTGCCGGCGCTGCCGGAGAGGTCACCCGTATTGCGGGCGCGCTCTTCAAAGCCGCGCATCGGGCCGTAATCGAACTTGAGCAGCGTGAGCGTGATGATGAAGACGAATGTCAGAAGGGAATAGAAGTTATAGGGAATGGCTCGGATGAAGAGCTGGATGCCGGAAATACCGGTGTCGAGGTCTTCGGCCGTGGAGGACACGGCGGCCGCCCAGGACGAGATCGGCGCGATCATGCACACGGGAGCGGCAGTGGCGTCGATGAGGTAGGCGAGCTTGGGACGAGAGATCTGGTGGCGGTCGGTCACCGGACGCATGACCGAGCCCACGGTCAGGCAGTTGAAGTAGTCGTCGATGAAAATGAGGATGCCGAGGATGAACGTTGCAAGCTGCGCGCCCACGCGGGTGTGGATGTTCTTTTCCGCCCAGCGGCCAAAGGCCGCGCTGCCGCCTGCTAAGTTGACAAGCGCCACGATGATGCCGAGCAGGACGAGGAAGAGAAAGATGCCCGCGTTGTCCGCGATCGCAGCGATGATGCCATCGTTGACGATCATGTCGATCGTGGCGACGGGGGCAAAGTCGCAGGCGAAGAGCGCGCCGATCACGACGCCGATAAAGAGAGACGAGTACGCCTCCTTGGTGATCAGCGCCAGCGTGATGGCGATGATGGGGGGCACGAGCGCCCAGAAGGTTCCGACAAATTGCATGATGTTTCTCCTTTCCTGTGCTACAAAACACAGAGCAAAAAAATTAAGCCATGATTTCCATCATGACTTAACACAAAAACATCAAACAACCGATGTGAAACACATCAAAGCTCCTGATCGCGTCGATCATGACAGCACTCCGTCCTTCCGGACGACAGTCCGCCGGGTATTTCCCGACGACCCAAGTATCGACAAAACAGGGATTTTATCGACCCTTCGGCGGCGTCCCCTTCCGCACCCCACGGTCTCCTGCCGTTTTGTTGGGGGCTACTCATGTCAGCCGCGCCTCTATCAAGACTTATGAAATTGCTTGCAGTATACACCTTTTTTCGATTCTGTCAAGCAAGAAAAGCATGCTTTGCCGAAAAATGGCTAAAAATTATACGCATGAGCGTAAAACGGAAAAGTTTCGGAGCGATTTTTGTGGAAAACAGAGAGAGCTTACGCCCCGCAGTAGGCGAGCTTGAGCAGGCGGCAGAAAAGCTCGCTCCACGTGAGGTGCGGTATGCTCTCGCCCGCGAGCAGCGGAAGCGACGCGACCGGCGTGCCGTCTGCGTCGAAAATATCGAGCATGCCGAGCGGTTCGCCCTCCTCGACGGGCGCATCAATGCTCTCGGGCAGCGAGACGGCCTGCGTCAGGCCGTTTGCGCGGTTCTTTTCGAGAAGCAGGGCGTTTTCGCTCGTCAGAACGCTCTGCACCGTCTTCTGTGTGCCGAGCGTCACGGGCACGGCGGGCAGCGGCGATTCGGGAGTGACGGTGACGAGCGAGTACGCCGCAAAGCCGTAATTCAAAAGGGCCTTGGCGTCGGTAAAGCGCTTGTCGCTCGTGCTGCCGCCAAGGATGACCGCGATGAGCTCCATGCCGTCCTTCTCCGCGGTCGCGCTGATGCAATATTTGGCCGAATCGGTCGAGCCGGTCTTGAGTCCCGTCGCGCCGGGGTAAAAGCGCACGAGCTTGTTGGTGTTGACGAGCATGGACGCCCCGCCGCGCAGCGAGTCCATCCAGATCGTCGTAAAGCGGCGGATGTCGGGATGGCGCCAAATGAGCTCGCGCGACATGAGCGCGATGTCGTAGGCCGAGGTGACATGCCCGTCCGCGGGCAGGCCCGTGCAGTTGACAAAGTGCGTGTCGTTCATGCCGAGCTCTTTGGCACGCTCGTTCATGCGCGCGACAAACGCTTCCTCGCTGCCTGCCAAGTGCTCGCCGAGCGCGACGGCCGCGTCGTTGCCGGAGACGACGCACACGGCCTTGATGAGGTCCTCGACGCGCATCTGCTCGCCCTCTTTGAGCCAGATCTGGCTGCCGCCCATCGATGCGGCGTGCGCGCTGCCTGTGACGGTGTCGTCATACGAGAGTGCGCCGGAGTCGATGGCCTCCATTGTGAGCAGCAGCGTCATCACCTTCGTCACGCTCGCGGGCTCGCGCGGCGTGTGTTCATCCTTGGCAAAGAGCACCGTGCCGGTCTGCTTTTCCATCAAGAGAGCGGAGGGGGCGTCGAGCGTGAGCTCGTCGGCGCGCACGGGCACGCACAAAAGCAGCGCGAACAGCAGGATCATCGGGAACATTCGTTTCATGGCGGAGCTCCTTTCTTCGTTTGGCAAAGAATATGAAAGAATCAGCGACAACATGAATATTTCGCCTTGAAATGACACGAAGAATATGATATACTCCATCTGTTCGCAGGGTTGGTATATCGGTATTACAGCGGCTTCCCAAGCCGTTAAGGCGGGTTCGACTCCCGTACCCTGCTCCAAAAAAGAAGAGACGCCTTTCCGCTACTCCTGATAGGGGTACCTTGAAGCGTGTCCTCGGATTAGGCAGGCAGTGCAATTGTACTGTCTGCCTTTTCTGTTGTCTCTCCGCATAGAAGCATATCGTCTGTCTCGTTGAGGTTGAAGTCCCGAAAACAGATGTGGATCTTCTGCGGTGCGTGCTTGGAGTATTTGACCTCTTTCTCATACACGATGATTTTCGCCACAAAGGTGCGGAGCAGTTCCGGGGTCAGTTCCGTCATGTCGGTGAACTTTCTGGCCTTGGCGATGAAGTTCTTTGCGTTGGCCATGCTACTGCGTAGTTTCTCCAGGCGCTCCTCCGTGGCAGGGATGGCTTCGGCCAGCTGCGCTTTCTCCTTGGAGTATGCCTCAGACAGCAAACGGAACTGCTCATTGCTCACCCGTCCCAAGGCGCTGTCCTCATACATCCGCTTGAACACTACATCCAGTTCGCCATCCCGTTTCCGCATCGTGGACAATTCCCGTTCCAACCCCCGGATCTCCTTTGCCACCTCAGTAGATTGCTTTTGCTGAATATATGCGGCGAACCGCTCCGGGTCGCTCCTGGCAAACTCTGTGGCTCTGCGGATTGTTTCCAGCACGATTTCCTTCAGTGCCACTTCCCGGATATAGTGAGCGCTACACACTTCTGCCCCGTCCTTCTTGTAGGTGCGGCAGGTGAAATGATTCTGTTCCGGCTTCATGGTGTGCGCCCGGTGCAATACCATGGGCTTACTGCAGTCCGCACAATACACCAATCCAGAGAACATATTCTGCTCATCCATATTCGTGCGGCGGCGCTTATGAGATCGCACCTCCTGTACGATATCCCAGGTTTCCTGATCCACCAGCTCTTCATGAGTATTCTCAAAGATAAGCCACTCTGATTTGGGGCGTTCACATCGTTTTTTGTCCTTGTAGGACTTGGTGCTGTAGCGAAGGTTGACCGTGTGCCCAAGGTAGACCATGTTCTGAAGCATATCCGCCACCATGTCGCCAGTCCAGTTGTAGGGCCGCTCTGCATTCAGCCCGGAATGGGATGTGCCGAATTTCGTATAGGCGTACATGGATGGACTGTAGATGCATTCTTTCTTGAGCTGCTTTGCAATCTGGGCTGGTCCCATTCCGCCGGCGCACATGGCGAAGATGCGTTTGACGACAGCCGCCGCCTCCTCATCCACCAACAGAGGAGAGTCCTTGGTTGCACCCTTGCGGTAGCCGTAAGGAGCTCGTGTCCCCACCCGGATTCCCCGCTGTGCCTTGGCGTTCACTACATTCCGCACCTTGCGGCTGCAGTCCCGCACGTGCCACTCATTGAACAAATTCTTGAAAGGCATCAGCTCGTTGCTGTTTTCATACTTGGTGTCAACATTGTCGTTGACAGCGATGTAGCGCACATCATTGGAAGGGAATATCTCCTCGATATAAAGACCGGTGTGCAGTTGGTTTCTTCCAAGGCGGGAAAGATCCTTTGTGATGATGACGGCGATGTCGCCGTTGCTCATGTCATCCATCATCTGTTCAAAGGCTGGGCGATTGAAATTCGCGCCGGAATAGCCATCGTCCACATAAAATCTGGTGTTCTGGAACCCATTCTCATCGGCGTACTTTTGCAGGATAAGTTTTTGGTTCTGGATACTGTTGGAGTCGCCCTCCAGATTATCATCTCGGGACAGACGGCAATAGAGCGCCGTGATCTTTTGGTTTGGCTGTAACATATTGACCTCCTTCATAAAATGCCAAACCGATTGAGAGATTGCAACCATACAATACCCTCAATCGGTTTGTTTGTCTATGCGAACCTGTTTTTCAGGCGGAAATATTTTTTGCGTCCTGCTCCAGGTCGATGACCTGTTTCATAAGATCGACCGTAGATTGCGTTCCTCCGAAACTGAATTCCGCGAACACAATGTACTCTCTGCCGCATACATGCTGTCGGCGGCTTTTTATAATCTTGCCGTCCCTTTCTTCCACTGCGGTATCCCGCACTGCCTTGGCAGAGGGAATATCCTCATCTCCATGCTTTTCTTCACTGTAGGAGCGGGGACGCTCATTGTATTTGAATTTATACGCCATATCGTTCCTTTCCCCTGACGCTACAGTCAGGCAACAAAAATAGCAGATCGTTACATGGTCTGCTGCTGTGTTTGTTCTGCCTGCTGATCTTCGGTCCACTGCTGTTCTGTAGATGATTGCTCATCCTGTGTGAGCACCATGGCTACGCCGGCCACCAGTCCGATGACAGCGCCGATATTTTTGGCTTCCTGTTCTGCCTGGATACGGCGGTAACGTTCCTCGACATCTTCGTTACCATCATCCAGTAACGCTTCAGTTACCGCCAGACCATACAGTCCAGCGTGGAGCGGCTTCATAGAAACAGGTTGCGGATGTTGCTGACCACTGTCGCTGTGCCATACCCCATCCCCAGCAGTGCCGCCACGATGAGCAGTACCAGTACGATCCATTTGGCCACTACGATCAGGTCGAAGTCCGGAAGCCAGTCCAGCCATTTGCAGGAATGCTTTTCTTTCTTCTTCCCAGCCTGTTCCAGCAGAGTGGTCATCTCCGTCAACGATTTCTGGATCTCCGCCATGCTGTTCTGCACCGCTGTCAGGTCTGTGTGTGATCTCAGGTTCGGAATATACTCCCGCATTCCACGCACTTCCCACCCGATGGATTCTGTCTTCTGTGTCAGCATCGTCAGAGCCTCCGGCAACGGACACTGGATGACAATGGGCGTGATCGGTGAACTCGACTCCTGCGCTGTCGGCTGCGGTGAAGGCTCGGGCCGGTTCAGGGCCATGAGCTCGTCCATAGATAATTTCTTCTCTGATCCTGAATTCATATTCCATGTTCTCCTTTAGATATTTGTCACCGAACAGCAAACGGTCCCGACACTGCCAGCCACTCGGCGTGGTATAGGTGATATTCTTTCGGGACTTTTCCCAGCGAACCTTGTAGCCCTCGCTCTCCATCAGCGCAATGAACTCCTCGCGGTTGGAAGCGTGGCGCATACAGTCATTGATGATATTCATGAGCTGCAGCTTCTTGCTCTGACCACAGGCCGCCGTGTGATACTCTCCGATGGTCATAGTCTTTGTTTTCTGCTTTTGTTCCCTGGGTTGAAATACAGGAAGTGAAAACTCCTTGCAGACCATGTCGTTGCGTTGCCGCAGTTCCTGGAGCTGCTCCTTTGCGATATGCAGTTTCCGTCCGGTATCGAAATTGACCGAGTTGATGAGGAAGTGGGAATGGATGTGCTCACGGTCTGTGTGGGTGCAGACCAGAACTTCGTATCCCTCATAGTACTCGGCCAGCTTCAGCGCGGCCGCGTGAGCGGTGACCGGGTCGACTGCTTCGCCTTTCGGGAAGCTCTGTACCATGTGATAGAACAGTACACCGTCCGTCTTGTGGTAGAGCCGCTTGGTGGTCATGAAATCCGCGTAGACAGATTCCGGCTGACAGTTGATACCTGTGACCAACTGCTGCCCCTCGAACTCGGTCTTTTTATCCTGCATGGTATACCGCATCACGGCGCTCATGCATCCGGTGGTCTGGCCCCGCTTGTAGTTTGTGAAGCTGATGATAGCCATAGCTTACCAGCGCTTTCGTTCAAGGATCATCCGAACGGCACCACAGAGTTCAGAGAACGCCCGACATACGCTTTCCAGATCGATCACGGTCACTCGTCCCATGTGCGCCAGGGTGACGAGCTGGTTCAGATTTCTGCCGATGGACTTCAGCTCCTTCAGCACTTCTTTCAGGCCGTCGATGACCACCACCTGCTTTCCCAGGCAGCAGGCAGTGACGTAGTCGCTCATGGACATCCCGGACTGCTTCGCCAACTCCTTGATGGCCTCCCGGTCTGCGGATGCCATCCGGGTGCTGAATTTGATATCTTTTTTCATATCGTTTCCTCCAAAATAATCATTTTCTAAAACCAAACGAAAGCCCAACGCCAGTGGGTTTCGTTTGGAGAGAAGGCGCAAGGGAGCGTAGTTCGGAATACCTGATCCGTAAGGTGTTCCGAACGGTGCGGACTTTGCGCCGACGAGGGGTGTGGGGCAGTGCCCCGCAAACAGGTGGAAGGCGGGCGGCGGCTGTGTCGGCGACCAGACAAACGCGATGCTGGCCACCTCCAAGGAGGTGATTTCCCTGCACCGAACACCCGCGCTCCGCTTTCGGCCACAAATGGCCACAAACGGCGTTTCTTTTTCCCTGCGGGTGTTTACTCGCCATGCCCGGCAATCTCCCGCAAATCGCCGCACAGCGCCCCAACAGGGTCAACAGGGACGACCACAGGTACACCCTGAGCATCGTCACTTTCGGCACGGCGCAGCTCGATGAGCCGCTTCCCGTTGCTGCGGCGCACCATACCGGAAATTCCGATTTTGCTTAGCGCGTCAAGGTTTTGCAGGATCAGGCGAGACACTTTCTTAGGCGAGATACGCTCCATACCGACAGGGTCGATTTTTCCAGACAGCTCTGTGGGAGTGCCGATAAATTTCGTACGGTCGCGCATCAGTTCAGAGACCAGATAGGTGATCCGGTCGCCCAGTAGCTCCGGCTGCGTTCTGCTGTCTGCTACCATCTCCCACACGTTTTCAACGTTGCGTTCCAGAGACAACTCCCGGTATTCAATGTCACGACCGATGCAGGAGAGCTTCGCCTTACCGCTGCCGCGCCGATCTTCCACCAGAGTAAAACTGGAATCCACCGCCCCGCTGATGGCTGTCGTACCGGAGATACGGTTGAACACATCATCGGCAGTTTCCTTTCGCAGATGATGGATCAGCAGGATGGCGATGCCGTGCTTGTCCGCCAGCCGCTTCAGCACGGACAGGTCCCGGTAGTCATTGGCGTAGGTGGCATCGTGGACGGGGCGGACCATCTGCAGCGTATCGACGAGGACCAGAACAGTATCCGGGTGAGCTACGAGGAAGCCCTCCACCTGCTCCTCCAGCCCCTGGCCGATGGGAGCGCACTCCGTACAGAAATGGACGCTGTCCGGCGCGTCCTCTGTGATCTCGAAGAGACGGTTCTGGATGCGAAGGACGGAGTCCTCCAGGCAGAGATAGAGGGTGGTGCCCTGCTTCACGCTCATTCCCCAGACCGGTTCTCCCTTGGCCACCGTCACCGCCAGCCACAGGGCCAGCCAGGACTTGCCCACCTTGGGTGAACCCGCCAGGATATGCAGACCCTGAGAGATCAGCGTGTCCACCACAAAATTGGGCGGCTCCAGCGGACGGTCCATCAGCGTCCTACCGTCCACCGTGACCAGAGGACGGTCCATTTTGTTGCTCATAGTCAGTACCTCCAATTCAAAATATCTGAATACAAAAATCTCCCACCTCGAAAGAAGTGGGAGTAGTATTCTTTTAGAGGAGCAGTGCCCACAGGACTTTTGAGCATCCCCTTGCCCCTCTGCTTGTATTGTGGTGGAAAAGATGGTATCCTGATAAAAAGCATGGACAGATTAAAAATCAAGTGGGACAAATTATTGCAGAGGAGGGGGCCAGCGGAAATGGAGGGGAGCATCATATTCTATACCTACGGCAGCACCTTGGAGCTGAACGGGCAGCAGTTTGAGGCAGGCAGGCTGACCGAAGATCTGCTGAATCTATCACCGGATGACTACCACCCCCTGCACGAACGGATGGTGCGCATCCGTACCCTTATGGACATCTACGAGTATGTCCGCAAGAGTGAACTTTGGTGGAAACTGAATGATGAGATGGAGCAGCTCTGTCAGGAACTTCGCCGATATACTGTGTTCCGCTTGCTACCGGACGATTGCTATGACGCTTTCTTTTCGGTGATACGGGAGATCACAGGACAGTTCAGCTTGTTTCCTCCCGAGGAGCACAGCCTTTCAGAGGATGATCAGACAAAACTTCTCAGCGCCTCAGCGGAAGAATTCTTCCAGAGCGATGATGGGGACAGCGATCCTGAAATCTCCTTGGGACTGCTGGATCTGTTTCGTCGCAGAGAGGGCAGCGAGGAAAAGGGCGAGTTGTTTTATTACGAGATGTTTCGCCTCCTGGGAGCGTGCGAAGATACCTGGAGTGCCTACAAGAAATACATCGACCGCTACATGATGTATCTTCACGACATCCGTGCCTTTGTTCCTACCATCCGGAATTTCATCAAGTTTATCCTCTCCACACTCACGACCAATGGGCCGGAAAGTTATGCGGCAGCGCTCTATGGTTTCTATAACGATGATCGCACCGCAGAGAAGCTGATCGTCAACCCCATCACTTACCACGGGGACTGCTACAGGAGACACGATGAATATATGCTCTCCTATGTCCCGCGGGAGCTGCCGGACGGCTCCATGGCCATCTGTCAGGAGCATGTGACGGACAGCTTACAGGCGCTGATGAAGGCAGACTATATGCTGGCCCTGAATAGCGGACACAACATCCGCCGCTGCATCATCTGCGGAAAATACTTCATGCTGAAGAGCGGCGTCCACGCTTTGTACTGCGAAGGGGCCTGTCCCCACGCTCCTGGCTACACCTGTCGGCAATTTGGCACGGTGGAAGTTCAAAAGGAACTGGCAAAGAACAACCCCAAGGTGAAGGCCAAGCTGACTGCCTTTTCCAGGATCACGAAGGATATGCAGCGGGGAGCTATCTCTCAGGAGGATGCCAGAAGAGCCAAGGATCATGTGCGAGACCGGCTCTACGATGCGCTGCGCAGCCCAGATATCTCTGTTGAGGAGTTTTCTGAACAAATATCTACTGCGCAAGTGTATGAATATTGCCGCATCACCAGAGTGAGCAAGCCCCGAGGGCGTCCACCGAAAGCAAAGGCGGGTGGGACCCATGACCAATGAGGAATTGGTCCGCCGATATTACGGCGGTGATGAGCGCGCGCTGGAGGAGTTGTACCGCAGGAATCTTGGGCTGATCCGGCGCATCGCCCGGGAGACTGCCAGAGAGTTCAACTGTCTGCATATGGACAGGGAAAGACCGGGAGAGTTGTCCGGCTATACGAAAACGATTCTGGAGGATCTTTGCGGCGAGGGTGCGTTGGAATTTCTGACACGGGTCCAGAGTAGAGAATACGATGAGAGCCGTGCTGTGCTTGCCACCTACCTGTACCCACATCTGAAAGGCCGGATGACCCGTTGGCTGGAGCAACATATCGGAAATCTTTCTCTGAGCAAGCACGAGATGGATGCTGTCCGGCAGGCACAAAGGCTATATCATTCAGGTCAGTTCAGCATCGAAGAGATCGCGGAGAAAATGGATGTCCTTCTGGAACAGGCTGTCAAGCACATCCGTTACAACACCCATTTTGTTGGTGTCAATGATCTTATCCCTGGGAGCTATGACGGTGATCCCTTTGAGCGGCTGATGCCTGGGAATCTCTCTGTTTCTGCGGAGCAGGTCGTGTATCGAAAAGTCTGCATTGAGCTGCTGCAGGAACTATTTGATGCTCTCCCGAAGAAGGACAGGGACATCCTCGGAAAATTCTACGGCGTATTCGGATTTGAAAAAACTTCGCTGAAGGAAATCGGCATGTACCACATGATGAAGGAGTCCGCCGTGGAAAAGGCAAAGGAGCGTGCTGTCACAAAGCTGAAAAAAGCCTATCCGGGTAGCAGGCTGCAGATCTGGAGGAATGTTCATCGTATGATACGCAGACCGATCCTGCCAGCGAAGGATGACAGAGCACTGCGGCGCAGCTTCACGACTTCGACCCTACGAAATCAGGAGTCTGGAAGATCGTAGTTTCGATACAGTCTGGTGAGAATTTTGCGCAGACAGGAGACCGCAACAGTCCCCTTTAGGACATGTTTAGGAAAAATCAAGAGTCATACTCGCTTTTTTATACATTCCGTGCTATAATGCAGAAAAACACGAAAGGCCGGCAACTATGGCTACACATATTTTAGTCGTCGATGACGAGACTGCGATCGCAGATCTGGTGGAGGTCTATCTGAAAAACGAAGGCTTCACCATCCACAAATTCTATAATGCCTCCGACGCCCTGGCTTGTGTGCGGACGACACGCTTGAATCTGGCGGTGCTGGATGTGATGCTGCCGGACATGGACGGCTTTACCCTCTGCCAGCGCATCCGGGAGGACCACCTGTTCCCCATCATCATGCTCACCGCAAAGGTGGAGGATATGGACAAGATCATGGGGCTGACCTTGGGAGCGGACGACTACATCACCAAGCCCTTCAATCCTCTGGAACTGGTGGCCCGGGTCAAGACTCAGCTGCGACGCTACACCCGGTACAACCCCAGGGAGGGGACAGTCCAGGAGGTCACCGAATACGACTTTCGAGGCCTTCAGATCTCCAAGGCCACTCACAAGTGCGTCCTGTTCGGCGAGGAACTGGCCCTGACGCCCTTGGAATTCTCCATTCTCTGGTATCTATGTGAGCACCGGGGGAATGTGGTGTCCAGCGAGGAACTGTTTGAACATGTTTGGGGCGAGGCGTTTATGGACAGCAACAACACCGTCATGAGTCACATCGCCCGGCTACGGGAAAAGATGCATGAGCCCAGCCGAAAGCCCAAATTCATCAAGACCGTTTGGGGGGTGGGGTACACCATTGAGTAAGAAAGGAAATACCCGCAGCCGCCGGAGATCTTTGCGCATCTGGGGCGGCTACCTGCTGGTCCTCATGGCTTGGGTGGTCGCAGTGATGGCCTTGGCATTCCTGGGCTTCATCATCTGCGCCAGCATCACCTGGCAGCCCTCGCCGCTCTACGACTTCCTGAATTGGGTTCGAGACTACATCGTTCTGGTCTGCATCGTCACAGTGCTGGCGGGCTGGGTGGTCATCAGCTTCTATTTTATCTCCAAGCCCATCAAGCAGCTGGACGTGGTGGCCAATGCGGCAGAGCAATTATCCCGCCCCAGTGAGGAGCCCATCCAGCTGCCGGATTCCCTGGAGGACATCTCCATCCAGCTGAATCTGGCCCGGGA
>ENA-UEQE01000100-UEQE01000100.1-human-gut-metagenome-genome-assembly--contig:-NODE-100-length-61890-cov-7.206413_pt1 | contig 61890 bp, 56 predicted proteins | sample MGYA00242934_ERZ507935 | MGnify/ENA primary metagenome ERZ507935 (study PRJEB26167, sample SAMN06115423) | human gut metagenome | host: Homo sapiens | place: China:Anhui | collected 2015-03-30 | study... | reverse complement strand
CCTCTCCCGGAGACGGGGGACGAGGGCCGGGGCTGCGGCCCCCGCCTTTGGAAACCAGCCCCCGAAGACGGGGGACGAAGAACGGAAAAACGGCTGAAAAGCCGCGAAATTTGAAAGGAGCACAAATATGGAAAAGTACATTAAGGCATCTGACGGTAAGGACATCCGCATTTCCACCCGGCCCGAGCCCTACGGCGGCGCGGACTACGGCGCACCCATCCCCATGATGGACCCTGACCCTTCCCGAGCGGACACCACCATCACGGCAGGCGGCTTTGAGCTGAGCTATGACAGCAAGGGCTACTGCTACAAGCGGGTGCGGGTCCATGGTTGATACGTTTGCCTGCGCCAAAGCGCAGGTATACCACAACACGGCCAAAAAGTCCCCGGCACAGATCAAGGCGGAGACCGGGTGCAGCCACATCATTAACGGGTATCTCTTTAACGGCAAATTCCAGCCGGTGGGGTGGACGGTCATTGACGGTCAGATCATCAGCCGGGACGCATACCGGGATTGGGGCCTCTCCATCGGCAACGATAACAAGCCCCGTATGCTGACGGACCGGGGCGGGAGCTTTCTCTCCGGCGTGCCGATCCTCAAGGGCGGGGCCAAGCTGTACCGGGATCTGACGCCGGACGTGGCCCGGTCCGCTGCCCGGACAGCGGTGGGCTGGCTGGCCAATGGCAAGGTGGTGCTGTGGTGCGACAAGACCGCTATGACGCGGGAGACGCTGCAAAATAAGCTCTTGGGGCTTGGTGTGGAGGACGCACTCATGCTGGACGGCGGCGGCTCTACACAGGGCATTTTTCCGGGGGGCAAGGTGACAAGCACTCGCAAGGTGCCGACACTGGTGCTCTTTTGGGAGGAGACCCCGGCCAAGGCGGAGGACCCGGCCATTGCGTGGGGCAAGGCAAAGGGCCTGCTGACAGACGCCAACGCCGGAGAGACTGTGACGCGGGAGGCTCTGGTGCGGGCACTGTACAAGCTGGAGGGCGGCCATGGTTGAGATCAGCGCCTACAGCAAGGCCAGCGACGGAGCCAAGCAACTTTCCACCCACTTTAAGGTGCGGGAGTTTGCGTGCCGCAGCGGGGCGGACGCTGTGCTGATCGCGCCGCGTCTTGTCATGGTGCTTGAGTCCATCCGCGCCCACTTTGGCAGCGCTGTGACCATCAACAGCGGCTACCGGACGCCGGAGTACAACGCCAAGGTTGGCGGCGCGGCTCACAGCCAGCACTGCTACGGCACGGCGGCGGACATCGTGGTCAAGGGGCAGACGCCGGAGGCCGTGGCGGCGTTTGCAAGGACGCTTATGCCCGATTGGGGCGGGGTGGGCGTCTACAAGAGTTTTACACACATCGACGTCCGGGAGGCCCGCGCCGACTGGACGGGCTAAGCTAAGAGAGGAGGCCGGAGGATGACAACATCCACGCGGTACGCCGCGCTCTGCAAGTCCGGGGCAGTATGGACCGAGCACATCGAGACATCCGGGCGCTGTTGTCATCTATGGCGCCCCGGCGGGCCGAGGAGGCTGTGCGGCGAGTAGGTCTGCCCGCAGACGAGGAGGCGGCGGTGCTGGCGGTGGACGTCCACGGCCAGAGCTGCCTGCAGACCGCACAGCGGCTCCATGTCAGCGTGGACGGGCTTGCCAAGATCCGGCGGCGGGCCTATGCCAAAATAGCGGACGATATCAGGGGATAAGGAGAGGGCGTGTCCGAATCGGACACGCCCCTCTTGCTTATTTGGCTTACCAGATCAGGTCAAACTGCTCATCAATGGGATTGCTGGTCTCAACATTGTAATAGTCTCCGTCATTATAACGGGCTTCGAGGAGCTCCTCGCCAGCGAGGCCTTCGGCGTCATCGGAGACGTCAAAGACAACAGGGATGCCAAGCTCTTTGGCGGCTGCCAGAGTATGATGCTTATCGTTTTGCATTGCGTATTCCACACCATCAATAACGCCAACGTAAGTGCAAGGGATAACAACCTCAGACACGTCTACAAGCTCCGCTTTTTTGGCCTCAACGATTTCCGGGTCAATGTAATGCTGGCTGCTAATGTACGTCATGATTTTTACCTCCCGGGCTGTGCCCCTCTCTTTATGCTCTCATTATACGCTAATATTAGCGTAAAGTCAATAGAAAAAAGCAAAAAAATTTATTTTTTTTCGGCGGCGTCCCGCTCCTTTTTGGCCTTGCGCTGGGCCTTGATGCGCTCCTTGTTTTGGGCGTAATACTTGGCCTGATAGGCTTTGAGAGCCTCCTTGTCTCCGGCCTTTTTTTGCTGGTTTTGCTTGCTGCGCTGCTTTATCTCGTCCTTGTGGGCGGCGTAATATGCCGCCTGGTAGGCTCGGACGGCCTCTCTGTTTTTTGCGTAATCCTCCCGGCGCTTGGCTCGGCTCGCCTCCACGTCTGCATAGTAATGCTCATTACTCGACTTTTGGGCGCTCTCCAGTCTACGCCGTAGGGCGCAAGCCCGGCAAAACCGAGCATTTTTGCTTTTTTTGACAAATAGCTGCCCACAATCCGGGCAGCGCTTAATAACAGACAGCAGGTCAGCCTCTAACTCCTTGATGATCTCCGGCGTCAGCTCCACCGGAGCCAGAGGAAGCTCCTTGCCCAGCCGCTCAACCGTGGCAGGAAATTTGCGATTGCCCCGCTTGATCTCCGCCTTGCCCTGATTATATTTTATCCGGAGCTTGTCACACTCCTCGGAGCATGTTACGCGCGGTGTTCCCGGCGGCACAGGCTTGCCGCAGATCACGCAGATCTTCTGGCCGCTCCGGGGCTGCTGTGACCGCTGCTGATAAAAATTATTCTCAGCGTTCCATTTTTTCGACGCCTCGCGGTCAACCTCCCGGATTGCTTCCGGAGCGCAGGCCGGGCAATACCGCTGCCGCGCAGAATTTACGACATATTCTTTGCCGCAAATAATGCAGTGGTCAATGCTTCCGAGCGGGCGTGATGGGCCATTGTCCCTGTAATGCTTGGCAGACTCTTTCTCCCGGGTCTTTCTGCATTCCGGGCAGTACCACGCTCGAGGACCACCGTCAAAAATAGCACCGCACTGGCGGCAGGTCCGGGGTCGGATGGTGGTGGACTTGGCCGTAGCAACGCACTCGTCACACAGCGTCTGCTCGTTTTTGGCGGTGTTAAATAGCTTGCCGCATTTAGCACATTTTTTGAGCCGCATTATACCAACGCCCTCACGTCCACGCCCAAGGCGTCCGCCAGGGCAATAATATTTTTAGCGGACAGGTTTCCGGCCTCCGCCTCGCCCAGCTCCACCCGCTGGATCTGGCGGATGTTGACGCCGGACGCTTTCGAAAGCTGTGCCTGCGTCAGCCCGGCTTTCAGCCGGTAGTACAGCAGCCACGTCGTTGTGGGGTAGCCCTTGTAGATCTCGTCGTCTCCCATTTCCTTTGCGGCGGCAACCGGCATGCAGCCGACATTGCTGATCGTCCTGCCCTCTTTGATACAGCCGGAAATGCACTCACTCCCTCGCGCGCAGGCGTCCTTGATACTGTCGGCGCAGATAATTGCCTTGACACGGCCAAGGAAAACTTTTGCGTGCGGTACGCCGATCTCCTTTGTCTCTTGCTCCGTCGGCGCGCGGTCAAGATCTGCGGTAACATAATAGGTTGTCATGCTTGATCTCCTCTCTCATTAGCAAAAATACTCGGCGACTTTACGGTCGGTGGTAAACCAGTTGGAAGATTCGGGGTCCCAGCAGAAGCCTGCGGACTTGAGCTCCTTGCGGGCGGCGTAAGTCTTGCCGGTCACGATCCAGCCCATCGCATAGTCGGCTACGACGGTGCGGCGGAGACCGAGGCGGATGCCGTTGATAACCTTCATGCAGTCGTTGGACATGAGCTTCTTGGTGGCTTCAAGGGTGCGCTTGGCGTTTTCCCATGCGCGGCGGAGGCACTCACCGAAGCTGAGCTTGTTGACCCACTTCTGAGCCGTTCTGTAAAGGGTCCATGCGGCTTTCATAATCTCACTCTTGTTGTACTTCATTGTTTTTTCCTCCTGGGGTGTTCCCCTCTCTTGTTTACATCCTTATTATACGCTAATATTAGCGTAAAGCCAAGAGGAAAAAGCAAAAAAGTCAAAATATTTTTTGGGCAGTTTGAGGGCAGAATACAGGCAGTTTCCGGGCAGTTTGGCTGTCCGGATTTTTGCTACCATAAGAGCAAGACAAGGAGGTGCGCGATGTATGACCGACTGCTTGCCATCGGCTACACGGAGCAAATGGCAATGGATATTTTAAGGCTGTTCCCGGTCCCGGAGGAGCTGCGGACCTACGTGTATTTTGCGGAGCTGTTCCATGTTTAGCTATTTTAACCAAAACCCCTGCGGGAAAAATGTGGGGGACTGCACCGTGCGCGCTATCTCCAAGGCCACCGGCAAGGATTGGGGCGAGACGTATCTGCGATTGTGCATCCAAGGCTATCTTGACGGGGATATGCCCTCCGCCAACGCCTGCTGGGGGCGGTATCTCCACAGCATCGGGTACAAGCGGTACCTCATGCCGGATACGTGCCCGGATTGCTACACGGTTGGGCAGTTTGCGAACGATCACCCGGTAGGGACGTATATTTTAGCGTTGTCCGGCCACGTAGTCTGCGTACAGGACGGGGTAATCTGGGACAGCTGGGACAGCAGCAACGAGACAATCTTATATTACTGGGTCAAGGAGGATGATTGACATGGCATACACACCTTACGGCTGGCAAAATCCCTATTACGCGCCGCCTATGCCGGATAACCTCATGCAGATGCGTCAGCAGCAGATGCAGCCCATGACGCCCCAGATGCCGCAGGCACCTCAAAATCCGGTGGCTCAGAGCGGCGTCCAGTGGGTGGCCGGAGAGCAGGAGGCCCGCAACTGGATGATCGCGCCTAACGCCGCCGTGGCGCTGTGGGACAGCACGGCTCCCACCGTGTATCTCAAGCAGGCGGACGCCAGCGGCAAACCGTCCCTTAAAATTTATGACCTCGTAGAGCGCTCTCAGACGCCGCCTGCCGCACCGCAGGCTAAGGCCGTGGATTTTGTCACGCGTGAGGAATTTGACCGTCTGGCGGCGCTTGTGGGCGAAATTCGGAGCAAAGAAAAGCCCACTAAGAAAGTAAAGGAGGCGGAGGCTGATGGCTAATCCATTTTTTAAAGCCATGGGCGGCGGTCAGATGCCGGGGCCAATGGGCCAATTCCAGCGGCTCATGCAGCAATTTAACCAGTTCCGCGCCACGTTTCAGGGTGATCCAAAAGCGGAGGTGGAAAAGCTGCTGCAATCCGGCAAAATGAGCCAGCAGCAGCTGAACCAGCTGCAGGCAATGGCAAAGCAATTTGAGAGCTTTTTGAAGTAATCAAAATCGTGGCCACGATTTGATTGATAAAATTTTGAAAGGAGAGATATCATGTCTCTATCTGACGGTATGCCGACGATGACCATGCCTGTGGCTCCCGCCAACACCTCCGGCAGCGGAAACGGCTTTGGCTGGGGCGGTGACGGTGCATGGTGGATCATTATCCTGTTTTTGTTTGTTTTTTGCGGCTGGGGCGGCAACGGCTGGGGCAACAACGGCGGCAATGGCGGCGGCGTGGTCGACGGCTATGTGCTGACCTCTGACTTTGCCAATGTTGAGCGCAAGATCGACAGCGTAAATCAGGGCCTTTGCGACGGATTTTACCAGCAGGCGCAGCTTGTCAACGGCACCAACATGGCGATGGCAAACGGCTTTGCACAGGCCGAGCTTTCCCGCAGCAACCAGCAGGCGGCTCTCATGCAGCAGTTGACTGCCATGCAGATGCAGGCCGCTGAGTGCTGCTGCAACCAGCGGGCCGACACGGCACAGCTCCGGTATGACATGGCTACGCAGGGCTGCGACACCCGCAACACCATCCAGACCGCAACGCGGGACATCATCGACAACGCCAACAGCAACAGCCGCGCGATCCTCGATTTCTTGACCCAGAGCAAGCTGCAGGATCTCCAGAGCGCCAATCAGGAGCTGCGTCTGGCTGCCTCTCAGGCCGCCCAGAACAACTATCTGATCTCCCAGCTTCGGCCCACGCCCATCCCGGCGTACCAGTCCTGCAACCCTTGGGCGGCAGGCACGTACAACGGCTGCGGTGGCTGCGGCTGCTGACAACTGCACAATGTAGCTTCCCGGCGGCATGACCGGGATGATCGGCCCCATGCCGATACTGACAACAACGCGGCGGGGCAGTAGCCCCGCCGCTGTTACATGAAAGGATTGATTTTATGGCTGAGTATACCAACTCCAATATTGTTGAGGTCGCGGCAGGCCAAAATGTGCCGCTGACTGAGACAGCGGTCAACAGCAAGCCCTGCATCGTGCACCGTGAGGGCGCGGGCATTGTGACCCTGCGGGGCCTTACCAACCAGTGCAAGGCCCGTTTCCGGGTGACGTTTGGCGGCAACATTGCTATCCCCACCGGCGGCACGGTGGAGGCCATTACCGCCGCGCTGGCTATCAACGGTGAGCCGCTGACCAGCGCCACGGCCACCGTGACCCCGGCTGCCGTGGAAAACTATTTTAACATTTTTGTCAGCGCCATTGTGGAGGTCCCCCGTGGCTGCTGCCTGACGGTGGCCATGGAAAACACCAGCACGCAGGCAATCAATTTTGCCAACTCCAACCTGACGGTTGACCGGGTAAGCTAAGGAGGTACATTATGGGTATGCAATCTATGTATGAGCTGCGGGAGATGCTGTGCCGTGAGCTGGACGAGCTGACCCGCAAGGGCGAGCTGGGCGCTGGTGATCTGGACATTGCCCACAAGCTCACCGATACCATCAAAAATATCGACAAAATCGACCGTCTGGAGGACGAGGGGTACAGCCGGGGTATGGATTACTCCCGGGGCCGCTACTCCCGGGACGGAAACTGGGAGGCGGACATGAGGGGTACCTATAACCGCGGCAACTCCTATGAGCGGCAGGGCACGCACTACGTCCGGGGCCACTACAGCCGCGCCGAAGGCAAGTCCGCTATGCGTCGGCAGCTGCAGGAGATGCTGGACGAGGCAGACAACGATACTATCCGCAGCGCCATCCAGCGGTGCATGGATGCCGTGGAGGTCTAAGGGGGTGCAGTCCCCATGATTGACGAGCAAGAGCTGGGATTGTGGATCAAGCGTCTGGAGGCCGAGGACTCCAGCTGGCGCAATTATGAGCGGCTGGCTATCCTGTATGCCATCCGGGACCGGTTGACCGGCGGCGCCGCTCCGGCTAAAGCCTTAACGCAGCGGGACACCGTGCTCCGCTGGAAAATGGATTTTACCCGGGCAGAGGCGGAAAAGTGGGCGGCGGGGCTGGAAAACGCAGACGGGACCACCGGCCCGCACTGGCCCATTGAGCAGACCGCCGCACTGGCGGACAGCATGGGCATTACGCAAGAGCAGGTACCCGCGTGGTGCTGGTGGATCACCGTCAACATGATGTACGCCGACTACGGTGAGGTGGCCCTGCACTATGGCATCAAGACGGTGGGCTTTTTCGGCGAGCTGGCGCAGGCGTTTTTGTTTGACCGGGACGGACCCGGCTACCGCGACAAGCTGGCGGCCTACTATTTTGGCATCGTCAAGGCCGCAAAATAGTGGGCAATAGATGGGCAATAGACTTCATTTTTTCTCGTTTTTCTGCCACTTTGCAAAAAGCAAAAGGAAGCCTGTAACCGTTGCGGTTACAGGCTTCCTTGGTCCGAGTGGCGAGACTTGAACTCACGACCCCTTGACCCCCAGTCAAGTGCGCTACCAACTGCGCTACACCCGGATATCGCGCTCCGCTTCCCTACCGAAGCGTGGCGACATGAGATATTATACGCATGGAGCGGCCTTTTGTCAACCACTTTCCCAAATTTTTCTCCCACTTTTTTGCAAAAGTATGGTTTTTGGCGTTTGTGCGCACAATTATTTTTCTGCCTCTGCGGCACGGAGCTGTTTGTCTTTTTCCAGCAGCGGTTTCAGGTACTGGCCGGTAAAGCTTTCTGGCACTGCAGCTACCTCTTCCGGGGTGCCCTCGGCCACGATGAGGCCGCCGGCACTGCCGCCCTCGGGGCCCAGATCAATGATATGGTCGGCGCACTTGATGAGGTCGAGGTTGTGCTCGATGACAATGACGGTATTGCCTGCGTCCACCAGCTTCTGCAGCACCTCAATGAGGCGGTGGACATCCGCAATGTGGAGGCCGGTGGTGGGCTCATCGAGGATATAGACTGTCTTTCCGGTGCTGCGGCGGGCCAGCTCGTTGGCCAGCTTGACACGCTGCGCCTCGCCGCCCGAAAGGGTCGTGGCACTCTGCCCCAGCGTGACATACCCCAGGCCCACGTCCAACAGCGTCTGCAGCTTGCGGGCGATTTTCGGCTGGTTGGCGAAGAAGACGACCGCCTCTTCCACGGTCATATTCAGCACGTCAGAGATGGTCTTTTCCTTATACTTGACTTCCAGCGTTTCGCGGTTGTAGCGTGCGCCCTTGCAGACCTCGCAGGGAACGTAGACGTCCGGCAGGAAGTGCATCTCGATTTGGAGGATGCCGTTGCCCTCGCAGGCCTCGCAGCGGCCGCCCCGGACGTTGAAGCTGAACCGTCCCGGGCCGTAGCCTCGCATTTTGGCGTCCTGCGTCTGGGAAAAGACCGTGCGGATGTCGTTGAACACGCCGGTATAGGTGGCGGGGTTGGAGCGGGGCGTGCGGCCGATGGGCTGCTGGTCGATGCCGATGACCTTATCCACGAACTCGAGGCCCTCTACCCCATCGCACTTGCCAGCGCGGGAGCGGGCGCTGTTCAGCTCACAGGCGAGGGTCTTATACAAAATCTCGTTGATGAGGCTCGACTTGCCCGAGCCGGAGATGCCCGTCACGCAAACGAACTCGCCCAGCGGAAATTTTACGTCGATGTTGCGCAGATTGTTTTCGCGCGCACCCTTCACCGTGAGGAAATTGCCGTTGCCAGGGCGGCGGGTCTGCGGCACCTCGATGCGCTTGCGGCCCGACAGATAGTCGCCGGTGATGCTGCGCTTGGCCTTGCAGATGTCCTTGACGGAGCCTGCGGCCACGATCTCGCCGCCGTGGACGCCCGCGCCCGGGCCGACATCCACGATATAATCGGCGCTGCGCATGGTATCCTCGTCGTGCTCGACCACGATGACCGTATTGCCGAGGTCGCGGAGATTTTTCAGCGTTGCGATGAGTTTATCGTTGTCGCGCTGGTGCAGGCCGATGGACGGCTCATCCAGCACGTACAACACACCCGACAGAGCGCTTCCGATTTGGGTGGTCAGGCGGATGCGCTGGCTCTCGCCGCCGGACAGGGTGCCTGCCGACCGGGCCAGTGTGAGGTAATCGAGGCCCACGCTCTGCAAAAACTGCAGGCGGTTCTTGATCTCCTTCATGATCTGGCCGCCGATCTGCTTCTGCTTTTCGGTCAGGTTCGGCTCATTGTCGGCGATGAATTTCAGCTCGTCCCGAATCGACATTTCGCAGAAATCGCTGATGTTTTTGCCGCCGATGGTCACAGCCAGCACCACCGGTTTCAGGCGCTTGCCATGGCAGGCGGGACACTCGACGCCCGACATGAAGCTGCCGATCTCCTCCTTCATCCACTCGCTGTTCGTCTCGCGGAAGCGGCGCTCGAGGTTCTCGACGATGCCCTCAAAGGTATTATAATAGACGCCGCTGCCGAACTCATTCGTGCGGTGCATCTCGATTTTTTCTTCGTTGGTGCCGTAGAGCAGAGCGTTGACGGCCTCGGCGCTCATTTCTTTGATGGGCGTATCCAGCGTAAAGCCGTATTTTTTGCCCAGTCCCAGATAATACATCTCGGCTACAGAGCCTTCGGCGTAGTACCAGCCGCTGGCCTTGACAGCCCCCTCCCGAATCGAGAGGTCCCGGTTGGGCAGGATGCGCTCTTCGTCCACCCGCATGAAGGTGCCGAGGCCGGTACACTTCTCGCAGGCACCCAGAGGGTTATTGAAGGAGAAGAGCCTGGGCGACAAATCGCTGATGGAAATGCCATGCTCGGGACAGGCGAAATTCTGGCTGAATGTCATACATTCGCCACCGATGACATCCACCTCAGCCACGCCGCCGGTGAGGGCAAGCGCCGTTTCCAGCGAGTCAGCCAGACGACCGCGGATGCCCTTGCGCATGGCAAGACGGTCAACGACGATCTCCACGGTGTGCTTGATGTTCTTTTCCAGCGCGATCTCCTCGTCGAGGTCGTACATATTGCCGTCGATTTTTACGCGGGCGTAACCGGCGCGGCGAGCGGCGTCCAGCTCTTTCTGCTGAGTGCCTTTGCGCTGACGGACGACAGGCGCGAGGACCTGGAACTTCGTCCCCTCTTCCAGCTTGAGCACAGCGTCCACCATCTCATCCACGCTCTGCTGGCTGATGACCCGCCCACACACCGGGCAGTGCGGCACGCCCACGCGGGCGTACAAAAGGCGCAGATAATCGTAAATTTCCGTCACGGTACCCACGGTGGAGCGGGGGTTGTGGCTGGTGGTCTTCTGGTCGATGGAAATGGCCGGAGACAGGCCGGTGATCTCGTCCACATCGGGCTTGTCCATCCGGCCAAGGAACATCCGGGCATAGCTGGACAGGCTCTCGACATAGCGGCGCTGGCCGTCGGCGTAGATGGTGTCGAAGGCAAGGCTCGACTTGCCCGAGCCGGACAGGCCGGTCATAACGATGAATTTTTCACGCGGGAGGGTCAGATTCACGTTTTTCAGGTTGTGCTCCCGCGCACCCTTGATGACTATTTTATCGTTTGCCAAGGTACTTTCTCCCTCTTCTCTGTGTCTGTGCATGGTTCTGCTTCCGCTCCGTCTCTGCCGAGGAATCCACAGTGGGATTCTCGCCCCGGCGCAGGCGGTCGATCTGGTCGCGCAGGAAGGCCGCGTGCTCAAATTCCAGCAGCTTGGCAGCTTCCTTCATCTCCCGGGTCAGGCGGTCAATGGCGGCTTCGCGCTCAAGCTTGCCCATCCGCCGGGTGTTCATCCTGGCATTCTCAGCCTTGTCGCTGATTTCAATCGAATCCGGGATGGCCTTGACGATGGTCTTCGGGACGATGCCGTGTTCAGCGTTGTAGGCCATCTGGATGGCGCGGCGGCGTTCTGTCTCGGTGATGGCGCGGTCCATGCTGTCCGTCACCTCGTCGGCGTACATGATGACCAGACCTTCCGCGTTGCGGGCGGCGCGGCCGATGGTCTGAATCAGGCTCGTCTCGCTGCGTAGGAAGCCCTCTTTGTCGGCGTCGAGGATGGCCACAAGGCTGACCTCGGGCAAGTCGAGGCCCTCACGCAGCAGGTTGATGCCCACCACCACGTCGATAGTGCCGAGGCGGAGGTCTTTGATGATCTCCATCCGCTCGAAGGTGTCCACCTCATGGTGCATATACTTGACCTTTATCCCCTGTTCGGTAAAGTAATCCGTCAGATCTTCAGCCATTTTCTTGGTCAGCGTCGTGACCAGGACGCGCTCATGCCGCTCGATGCGAGCGTTTATCTCGCCCAGAAGGTCAGTCACCTGCCCCTCTACAGGGCGCACCGAGATGAGCGGATCCAGCAGACCAGTGGGCCGGATGACCTGCTGGGCCACCTGGGTGCTGTTCTTCCGCTCGTACTCGCCGGGGGTGGCCGAGACAAATATCATCTGGTTGAGCTTGGATTCCACTTCCTCGAACTTGAGGGGGCGGTTATCAAAGGCCGACGGCAGACGGAAACCGTACTCCACCAGCGTCTTTTTGCGGGCGTAGTCGCCACCGTACATGGCCCGCACCTGCGGCAGGGTGACATGGCTCTCGTCCACGAAGAGCAGGAAGTCGTCCGGGAAATAGTCAAGCAGAGTCGTGGGCATACTGCCCGGCGCACGGCCCGACAGAACGGCAGAATAGTTCTCGATGCCCTTGCAGATACCCACTTCCGTCAGCATCTCAATGTCGTAGTTCGTCCGCTGCTGGATGCGCTGGGCCTCGATGAGCTTACCTTCCGAGGTGAACTGCTTCACCTGCGCGTCGCACTCGGCGCGAATCTTTTCAATGGCGGCAGCCTTTTTGTCGGCGCTGACGATATAGTGGCTGGCCGGAAAGATGGCAACATGCTTGACCACGTTCTGCTTGGCGCCCGTGAGGGGGTTGAACTCGGTGATGCGGTCGATCTCGTCGCCGAAGAACTCCACCCGGATGGCCAGCTCGCTCATATAAGCCAGATAGATGTCTACGATGTCGCCGTGGACGCGGAACTTATTGCGGATGAAATTGACATCGTTGCGCTCATATTGCAGCGTCACCAGCTTTTCGCACAGCTCATCCCGCTCCATCTGCATCCCGGGCCGCAGGCTGATGACCATGCTGCGATAGTCGATGGGGTCGCCCAGCGAGTAGATGCAGGACACCGACGCGACGATGATGACGTCCCGCCGCTCCGAGAGCGCCGCCGTGGCCGAGTGGCGCAGGCGGTCTATCTCGTCGTTGATAGCGCTGTCCTTTTCGATATAGGTATCGGTGCTGGGGATATAGGCCTCCGGCTGGTAGTAGTCGTAGTAGGAGACGAAATATTCCACGGCGTTATCCGGGAAAAACGAGCGGAACTCGGTGCAGAGCTGGGCGGCCAGCGTCTTATTGTGGGCCAGCACCAGCGTCGGGCGGTTGCACTGGGCGATGACGTTCGCCATCGTGAAGGTCTTGCCGCTGCCGGTGACGCCCAACAGGGTCTGGCAGCGGTCGCCCCGCTCTACCCCCTCTACCAGCTGTGCGATGGCCTGCGGCTGGTCGCCCGTGGGGGCGTAGGACGACACCAGATGGAATTTTTCCTCTGCCACAAAAAGCCCTCCTTCCCAAAACTACGATTAGTTGTATCTCTCGCAGCCATTATACCACAATTATTTTATAATGTAAATCATTCTCTTCCATATGGGCGTAACATTGCGCCGGTCTCGAAGTCGTAGAACGGCAGGCGGTTGGATTCCCGCATGGAGAAGTAGTCGTTTTCGGCGAGGATGATGTGGTCGCGCAGGCGTATCTTGACCAGCCCCAGCGCACGGACGATGTTCTCGGTGGCGGCGAGGTCTTCGCGAGAGGGCAGCGTCACACCGTTGGGGTGGTTGTGGCAGAGCACGACGCTTTCTGTCCCGCCCCGGAGCGCCGCCGAGACGACGTCCTTCACCTCGAGGCTCACCATCCGGGCGTTCCCCTCTTTGAGCCAGTACACGCTCTTTACCCGGCTGCGGCTGTCCAGCGAAAGGAGCAGAGCTTTCTCCTGTTTTGCCCCGGCGAAGCGGGGTTTCAGGTAAGCCGCCAGCCGCTCGATGGTGGTCAGCGCACCCTCGGTGCTGGTGCGGCTGTGCTCGTAGTACCGGCTCACCTCGGGCAGAAGATGCAGCATCCGGGCGCTGGCCGGGCCGACGCCCGGCACACGGCAAAGTTCTTCTTCACTGGCTTCCAGCACACCGGCAAAGCTGCCGAACCGCTCCAGCAGCGCGTGGGCGATGCCATTGGTATCCCGGCGGGCGTTGGTGATGTAGAGCAGATATTCCAGTGCCTCGTGGGGTGCGAGGCTTTCCAGCCCGTACTGCTCCACCCGGGCGCGCATCCGCTGCCGGTGACCCTCGTGGCTTATGTTCTGTCCTGCCATAGCTGCGCTCCTTTGTTTGTAGTCGTTTCTTTTATAGTACCCCATTTTCGGCAAAAGACAAGAGCCGACAGAAAATATTCTGCGTTGACTTCATGAGGAGAGTAGATTATTATAGGTGTATCAGATACTTTTTATATAAGGAAAACGAACATGAAACAATACACTGCCACCGCCAACGACGAGGGCGTCCGCCTCTCCCGCTTTGTCCAGAGCGTGACCCGCGACTTCCCTACCAGCCTTTTATACAAGAGCTTCCGCAACAAACGCATCAAAGTCAACGGCAAAAAGGGTGTACCCGAAGACCGCATCAAGGCCGGCGACCTCATCGAGCTCTACATCAACGACGAATTCTTCCCGCCCGAGGGTGCAAAGCCAACCCGCAAGCCCGCCCCCAAAAAGCAGCAGAACCAGCCCAAGGTGACGGTCATCTACGAGGATGAGAACATTGCCGTTCTTTACAAGCCCACCCACCTGCTCTGCCACAGCGACCGCACCGGCGACGCAAACCTTGTGGACGCCTTCACCCAGTATCTGGCCCAGAAGGGCGAGTACGACCCCCAGGGCGAGAACCGCTTCAAGCCCGGCATCTGCAACCGCCTCGACCGCGGCACTGAGGGCCTCGTCATCGCGGCCAAGAGCTACGCCGCCCTCCGGGACATGAACGAGATCATCCGCACCGACCTGCTCAAGAAGGAATACTACACCATCACGGTGGGCATCCCCCAGAGCGGGCGCTTCACTGCATGGTGGGAGCACGACGAGAAGAACAATAAGGTGAGCATTCACGCCCACCAGTCCCAGGACGAGCGCCGCAAGCAGATCATCACCGATGTGGACGTGCTGCAGACGGCTGGCCCCTTCGCCCTCTGCCGCATCGGCCTCATCACCGGCCGCACTCACCAGATACGCGCCCATCTGGCCTATCTGGGCAAGCCGGTGCTGGGCGACATCAAGTACGGCAACCGCAAGATGAATGAACGCACCGGCACCAGGACGCAGGCCCTCTGCGCCGTCCGCATCAGCTTCCTCGACATTCCCGAGGAAAATACCCTCCACTACCTCTCCGGCAAGGTCATCAAGCTGAAAGAGCCGCAGATTCTCAAGCAGTTCGATGGGCTGGACAAGAACAAGCAGGCCCCCGCCGAGGAGAAGTAAGATGGAAAAAGTCGATAGGCCCCACTGGGAGCGGGCTGAATTGTTCGAGTTTTTCTCCTCTGTTTCCCACCCTTTTTACAGCGTCACCTTCCGGGTGGATGTAACAAACCTTTACCGCTATGTCAAGGAGCGGCATTTGTCGTTTTATTACGCGATGGGGTATCTCGTGACGGACGCCGTGAACAGCGTGAAGAATTTCCGCTACGCCATCCGGGACGGCGGGGTGTGGCTGCTGGATGAGCGCATTCCCAGTCTGACCGACCTGAAACCCGGCAGTGAGCAGTTTCACATCGTCACCCTGCCAAAAGTCGGTGGCATTGCGGAGTTCTGTGCCTCTGCACAGGCGAGAAGCGCTGCCCAGAAGACCCTTCTTGACCAGGACGAAGAGAACGACAACCTCATCTATATCTCCTGCACACCGTGGTTTGATTTGACCGGTTGCACCAACGAGCGGGATTTTGACCGGGACGACAACATCCCCCGCATCACATGGGGCAGATATGGCGAGGAAAATGGCCGCAAGAAATTGGGGATGTCGGTGGAGGTCAATCACCGCTTCATCGACGGTCTCCATCTGGGGAAATTCTACGAGAAACTACAGGCCGACATCGACGCACTATAAGGAGGCATTCTGATGTATCCTGACCACAAAACCCGCAGGTAAGTCTCTCCCCTCTTTTTGCATTGGAGGTACAGCACCATGCACAAGCCCTGCATCATCTTTTTCGACATCGACGGCACCCTCATCGACATGGAGAAAAAGCGTATTACTGAACGGACACTGGACGCTCTGCGCCGCTTACAGCAAAACGGCATCCTGCTGGCCGTCGCCACCGGGCGTTCTCCGCTCATTGTGCCGAGATTCGACGGCGTGGAGTTCGACGTCTTTCTCACCTACAACGGCTCCTACTGCTACGACCGTCGCGGAGATATTTTTGCCAGCCCCATCCCGCCGCAGGATGTGCAGACGCTGATCCAAAACGCCGCAGCGCTTGGTCGTCCGGTGTCGGTTGCAGGACGGACGCAGCTGCTCTCCAACGGAACGGATGACGATTTGACGGCATATTACGCCATCGGCGGACGAGCGCCGGTCATTTCCGATAAGTTCGATGAAGTCTCCCGAGGTGAAGTTTTCCAGCTGCTGATGGGCTGCCGCGAAAGCGACTGGCCCGCCATCCTCAAAGGCACGAGCGGTGCAAAAATCGCCGCCTGGTGGGACAGGGCGGTGGACATCATCCCCATCTCCGGCGGAAAAGGAGCCGGTATCCGGAAAGTTCTGGCCTATTACGGCCTGACGCCCGAGGATGCAATGGCTTTCGGCGACGGCAACAACGATATAGAAATGTTTCAGGCTGTCGGTCACAGCGTTGCCATGGGCAACGCCTCTGCCGATTTGAAAGCCATCGCCAGCGAGGTCTGCGGCACCTGTGCAGAGGATGGTATTTACCACTACTGCAAAGAAAATGGTTTGATTTAAGAAAACAAAAAGAGGCCGCTGTGTTCAACCTCTCCGTCACGGCTTCGCCGTGCCGCCTCCCCTATCGAGGGGAGGCTTTGGCATGGCAGAAAGCCCAATCTCTTCGCCAGAGGCTCCCCTCGGTAGGGGAGCTGTCGAACGAAGTGAGACTGAGAGGTTGCTTTTACAGCCGCCTCTTATTTTTGCTATTTACTTTTCTTCTCGTTCCGCCTTTTCGGCCTCCTGCTGCCGGCGCAGTTTCTTGATGCGCTTTTTCTCGCTCTCGACGCGGGGCCAGGGCCACGAGAAGCCCTCGTTCTCCTTGCACCAGCGGGTCAGCGGATAGAACGCAAACGCCAGCCCGAACAGGTACAACAGGACGTACAGCAGACCCGAAAGCGTTACCAGCGCGTCCAGCGCACCAATGAGCGCCATGATGAAGCCAGCTTTCAGGAAAAACAGGCCGTTCTGGCGGCAGTACTCGGGGAAGTTTTCGGCCTTGACGGCCTGACGGCCCTGGTCGCCCCAGACCCGTGGATTTTTCATGACCGAATAGCCGTAAAAGACCAGCATCAGGCCACAGGTGAGTTGGAATCCAAAAAACATCTGCGTCGTTCCTCGCTTTATTCTGGTGTGATGGAGTCAGAAGCGTGCTCAGTCGTCGTTGTACTCGCCCAGCAGCGGCTTCATGAAGGGCAGGAAGTCCAGCGTTGCAAAGTAGTCCCGGGGAGTCTCGGCACGGCGGATGAGGCGGTGAGAGCCGTCCTCGCAGAGCAGGACCTCGGCGCTGCGCAGCTTGCCGTTGTAGTTGTAACCCATGGCAGAGCCGTGCGCACCGGTGTCGTGGATATACACAATGTCGCCGATGTCGATCTTGGGCAGCATACGGTCGATGGCAAACTTGTCGTTGTTCTCGCACAGACCGCCGACCACATCGTACTTGTGGTCGTGGGGAGCATCTTCCTTGCCCAGCACGGTGATGTGGTGGTAAGCGCCGTACATGGCGGGGCGCATCAGGTTGGCCGCGCAGGCATCCAGACCGATGTATTCCTTATAGATGTGCTTCTCGTGGATGGCAGTAGCTACCAGAGCGCCGTAGGGGCCGGTGGTGAAGCGGCCCATCTCGGTGAAGATGGAGACATCGCCCATGCCGGCGGGGACCAGAATTTCTTCAAACTTCTTGCGAACGCCCTCGCCGATGGCCATGATGTCGTTCTCCGTCTGCTCGGGGCGGTACGGGATGCCGACACCGCCGGACAGGTTGATGTAGGCGATATGCACGCCGGTGGCCTTCTGGACACGGACAGCCAGCTGGAAGAGGATGCCTGCCAGCTCAGGATAATAGGCGTCGGAAATGGTGTTGGAGGCCAGGAAGGCGTGGATGCCAAAGTTTTTGGCACCCTTTGCCGCCAGCTTCTTGTAGCTGTCGATCATCTGCTCCTCGGTCATGCCGTACTTGGCGTCGCCGGGCTTGTCCATGACCTGGAAGCCCTCTTTGCTCTCGCCCAGCTGGAAGGTGCCGCCCGGATTGTAGCGGCAGAAGATGTTCTCCGGCACACCGGCCACGCGGTCGAGGAAGTCCACCATCGTGGCGTCATCGAGGTTGATATAAGCGCCCAGCTCGTAAGCCTTCTTCATGTCCTCCACAGGGGTCTGGTTGGAGGAGAACATGATGTCGCTGCCGCTGAAGCCGCACACTTCGCTGAGCATCAGCTCGGTCAGAGAGGAGCAGTCCACGCCGCAGCCCTCTTCCTTCAGGATCTGGAGGATGACGGGGTTCGGCAGAGCCTTGACCGCAAAATACTCGCGGAAGCCCTTGTTCCAGCTGAATGCCTTGTTGATGCGTCGGGCGTTCTCCCGGATGCCCTTCTCGTCATAGACGTGGAAGGGGGTGGGTACGTCCTGAATGATGTCCTGAGCCATCGACTCAGTCAAAAACGGTTTCTTTTCCATGATTGTACATCCCTCTCATATATTTTTACACAGCAAAGGTGCCGTGCAGCCAGCGGTTTTACAGCTTGAGGTTCTCGCGGGTGGGGGTAAAGGTAGGCACCATTTTGGCCAACTGCTCCACCACGCTGTCGTCGTTGTGCTCGGCGGCGACGGCCAGCTCCTGGAGCTGCTGGTAGAACTCGCCCAGGTCGATGTTCCGGGGCGGAGCCACGAAGATCTTATTGTGGACGGTGCGGCGCATCTTGTCCTGCTCCTCGTCCATCATCAGCTCTTCGTAGAGTTTTTCGCCGGGGCGCAGACCCACGATCTTAATATCCATGTTCACGCCCGGCTCATAGCCGTAGAAGCGGATGAGCTGTTTTGCAAGGTCCATGATCTTGACCGGCTCGCCCATGTCCAGCACATAGATGCTGCCGCTCTCGGCCAGCGCACCGGCCTGCAGCACCAGCTGTGCCGCCTCCGGGATGGTCATAAAGTAGCGCTCGATGTTGGCATCGGTGAGGGTGACGGGGCCGCCCTTTTTGATCTGCGCCTCAAACAGCGGGATGACGCTGCCGTGGCTGCCCAGCACATTGCCGAAGCGGACGGCGACGCACTTCATGTCGGTGTTGCCCGCGAAGGTCTGGATGAGCATCTCACACAGGCGTTTGGTGCAGCCCATGACGCTGGTGGGGTTGACGGCCTTATCGGTGGAGAGCTGCACCAGCCGCTCCACGCCGTGTTCGCTGGCACTGGTGAGCAGGTTCTTGGTGCCAAAGACATTGTTCTTGACGGCCTCGGCGGGGCTGATCTCCATCAGCGGGACATGCTTGTGGGCGGCAGCATGGAACACCACCGTCGGGTGGTAGGTCTCAAATACCTCGTCCAGACGGGCCTTGTCCCGGATGGAGCCGACCAGCACCGTGACCGGCACATCACGGCCATACTTCTGCTGCAGTTCCATCAGCAGTTCATAGGCACAGTTCTCATAAATATCGAAGATAAGCAGTTTTGCAGGTTTGAAGCGCATGACCTGACGGCAGAGCTCACTGCCGATGCTGCCGCCGCCGCCCGTCACCAGAACGGTCTTGCCGGTGAGGTAGCCGGAAATTTTCTCCGTGTCCAGTGTAACTTCCTCACGGGAGAGGAAATCGGCGGTGTTCAGCTCACGGAACGCACCCTGCTGAGGCGTGCCTGCACCCACCAGCTGGGGGTCGCTGAGCATCTGCACGGCGCAGTGGGTGGAGACGCAGAGGTCGATGACGTGGTTCAGGCGGTTTCCCTTCAGGGTCGGGATCGCCACGATGATGGTATGGATGTTGTAGCGGGTACACAGGTCGGGAATTTCTTCCAGTGTGCCGCGCACCGGGACACCGTGGATGGTCTGGCCCAGCTTGTTGGGGTCATCATCCACGGCTACGATGACATGGCCATAGCTGGTGTTGGTCTTGCAGACATTGATGGCCCACGCACCAGCCTCGCCCGCACCCACGATCATGACAGGGCGGTTGGGGTCCTTGCTGGCGTTGCCGCGCAGCCGTTCGCCCAGCGGGTGGTTCAGGAAGAGCCGCCAGGCCAGACGGCTCCCGCCGATGAACAGGAAAATGAGCACCGCCGCCATGGCGTTGGCCGAGTTGAAAAGCACGCCGTGGATGAAGCAGCGGTTGACCAGATAGACGATGCCCGTCGGGACGGCGATCATCCCTGCCAGACGGATGAGGTCACGCTCCCCGGCGTACTTCCAAAGGATGGTGTAGAGCCGCCCGGCCAGAAAGCTGAGCAGGTAGACTGCCACGATCCAGGGCAGATTCGCGTAGAGCAGGGCGCGGTTATGGGGCCACCAGGAGGCCTCGACAGCACCGTCTGCGCGCAGCAGCAGGGCGAAATAAAAGCTGAAGGCTACGATGGCTCCGTCCAGCGCCACCAGCAGAGCCCGGCGGGCCAGTACCTGCAGCAGATTTGTTTTCTTTTCCTTCACAGCATATCCTCTTTTGCATCGGGGGCCGGCATCCGAAGATGTCAGCTGCCGTTTTTCATTTCAAGGGCCTATCACCCCATAATATCTTTAGTATTATACTCGATTCTCTTCCCCGTGTCCAGCTATTTCACTTTTTGGACATTTTTCTTATGCCGCCTTTCCCCTGCCGCCACAGCCCGCAGCTCTTCGCCGAGACCCAGCGGCCACGCCGCCGCAAAGCAGACCACTGCCATCCCCGCGCCGCCCAGCGCTACCGTCGCCAGCTGCAAGAGGACTCCGCCGGTGAGCCAGTCCGCTAAAAGATGCCGCAGGGCCAGCCCGGCCCCGGCGCTGACGGCTCCCGCAAAGCCCGGTGCGCCCAGCCACCGCCAGAGTTGCAGCCGCAGGCCGCAGCTGGACAGCAGCCGCCCCGTGTTGGCGGTGCAGGTGTAGAAGCTGGACAGCAAGATCACAAAAAGAAAGCCCTTCATCCCGAAGCGGGGCAGCAGGAGCAGCACGCCCACAATGCGGAGGCAGGAGTCCCACATGCTGTACCGGAAGACGGCTTTCTGTTCTCCTACCCCCTTCATGGCACCGTCCACCATGCTCTCGAGATACATCAGCGGCATGGCCGGGCCGAGGATGACGAGGTAGCTGCCCGCCTCGGCACTGCCGTAGAGGGCTTCGGCCAGCGGCTGACCCCACACCCAGAACGCCGCTCCTGCCAGCGCCGAGAAATAGCCGGTGAGCCGGAGCATCCTGTCGATGAGAGCCGCCAGCCGCCCGTTCTGGCCCCGGAGGTGGGCCTGAGTGATCTCGGGCATCAGCAGGACGGAAAGGCTCCCCAGCAGTCCGAATGGAAAGGTCAGCAGAGGCAGGGCCATCCCTTTGAGGCTGCCGTACTGGGCCACGGCTTCGGCACGCCCGCCGGAAAATTGCAGATAGACTGCCAGACAGGCCGGCACCAGCATATTCTCCGCGGTGTGGAGAGCGCTGGCGAGACAACGTCCTCCCTCCACCGGCCAGAGAATGTCCCAGAGGCGCTTTCCCGGCTCCTGCGGGCGGCAGGCAGGCCGCGCACCGAAGCAACGACGGGCCTCTTTACGGTAAAAAAGTGCCATCAGCCCAGTGCTGACGGCCTCGCTGACCGCCGTTGCGCCCAGCACTGCCGTACAGCGCCCGCCCACGTCCCAGCCGAGGACGTCGGCCCGCTCCAGCGCAGCCCATACGATGCCGATGCGGACGGTCTGCTCGGCCAGCTGGCTCAGGACGTTTGGCTCCACCTGCCGCCGGGCGATGAAAAAGCCCCGCAGCACCGACGACACCGCCATCCACGGCAGGCCCAGCGACGAGACACGCAGCGCCCCCGCTGCCCGGACATCACCCAGCCACCATTTTGCGGCAAGGCCCGCCAGCCCGAACTGCGCCGCCAGCGCCAACATGCCCAGCCCGACCCCCGCCAGCAGGAGACGGTGAAGCATCCCCCGGGCCTCCGCCGGGCTGCGGGCCAGCTCTTCGGCCATCAGGCGGGTGGCCGCCACCGAGACGCCCGCCGTCGCCAGCGTGACGAAGAGCGAGTAGACCGCCAGCACCAGCTGGTACAGTCCCATCCCCTCGCCGCCCAGAGCGTTCGCCAGCCAGATGCGCAGCCCCATGCCCGCCAGACGGAGCAGGACGTCCGCCCCGGTCATCAGGGCTGCGTTTTTCAGATAGCTCTGCCGCACAGCGCACCCCTCCCTTTCCCCAGTGTATCTTTTTATAAATATGTAAACTGCTCTGGGAAATATGAGCGGGGCCGTGGGTTGTTTCTTTCCCAGTTTTATGATATGATATATATTGTATCTGGCGGGAATGTTCCGCCAGACCGGATCTAAGAATGCAAGGAGGAAGCGCACCCCGGTACCACGGCCGTGCGCAACGAGACAATGAGTGAAGAATGTACCCATGACTGCTCCAACTGCGGGGCAGCGTGTTCTTCCCGCAATGCTGCGCCCCAGCATGACGCACCCAACCCCAATAGCAGCGTCAAGAAGGTCATCGGCGTCGTATCCGGCAAGGGCGGCGTCGGCAAGAGCATGACCAGCGCCCTGCTGGCCTGTGCAATGGCACGCCGCGGCTACCACTGCGGCATCCTCGACGCCGACATCACCGGCCCGTCCATCCCCAAGCTGTTCGGCATCCATGGCCGTGCCATGGCTGACGACAAGGGCTGCTGGCCCATCCAGAGCCGGATGGGCATCGACGTGATGAGCATCAACCTGCTGGTGGAGAACGAGGAAGACCCCGTCGTCTGGCGCGGCCCCGTCATCGCCGGTGCGGTCAAGCAGTTCTGGACCGATGTGGTCTGGAAAGACGTCGATTTCCTGTTCGTGGATATGCCTCCGGGAACCGGCGACGTCCCTCTGACCGTCTTCCAGAGCCTGCCCGTGGACGGCATCGTCGTCGTGGCAAGCCCGCAGGAGCTGGTGAGCATGATCGTGGCCAAGGCCGTGAACATGGCCGAGATGATGAAGGTGCCGATGCTGGGCATCGTCGAGAACATGAGCTATATCGTCTGCCCCGACTGCGGCAAGCACATCAATGTGTTCGGCGACAGCCATGTGGACGAGGTGGCCGCAAAGCATCACCTGCCCGTTCTGGCCAAATGCCCCATCGACCCGCAGCTGGCTGCGCTGTCCGACGCCGGCATGATCGAGACCTACGGCGGACAGTTTCTCGAGGGTGCCGCTGACGCCTGCGAGAAGCTGCTGAAGTAAGACTTTTCCTCCCTGCACCGCCTGTTCTGAGCCGGTGCAGGGATTTTTTGTTTCTTTACAAAAGCAGGTTTTATCGCAATTTTTTGATGTGTCCCGTCTTTTTCGTGAAGTGCATTCATCTTTTCCATTGTATTTTGAAAGATTTTCCGGTTTTTGCGGGGCGGGCCATCTTGTAAATCGGCAGATAAAGCTTTATAATAGCAAAGTGGTCAGAGGCTTATCGCACCCGCCGTGGGAAACGGGATAGCCGAAGCCTCCACACAATAGAGTTAAGGGAAAAGGAGTATATCATTATGCTGACGAATGAATATCTGAAGCGTGTCTACGAGGGCCTGGAAAAGCGCAATGCCAACGAGCCCGAATTCCTGCAGGCTGTCCGCGAGGTCCTGGAGAGCATCCAGCCCGTCGTGGAGAAGCATCCCGAGTACGAGAAGGCCGGCCTCATCGAGCGTCTGGTCGAGCCTGAGCGCATCATCACCTTCCGTGTACCCTGGGTCGATGACCAGGGCAAGGTCCAGGTGAACCGCGGCTACCGCGTCCAGTTCAACAGCGCCATCGGCCCCTACAAGGGCGGCCTGCGCTTCCATCCTTCTGTCAATCAGGGCATCCTGAAGTTCCTCGGCTTCGAGCAGACCTTCAAGAACAGCCTGACCACCCTGCCCATGGGCGGCGGCAAGGGCGGCTCTGACTTTGACCCCCACGGCAAGAGCGACATGGAAGTGATGCGCTTCTGCCAGAGCTTCATGACCGAGCTGTACCGCCACATCGGCCAGTTCGTGGACTGCCCCGCCGGTGATATTGGCGTCGGCGGCCGCGAGGTCGGCTATATGTTCGGCCAGTACAAGCGTCTGACCAACAGCTTCCAGGGCGGTATGCTCACCGGCAAGGGCCTGACCTTCGGCGGTTCTCTGGCCCGTACTGAGGCTACCGGCTACGGCCTGTGCTACTTCACCGCTGAGGCTCTGAAGTGCATGCGCAACGACAGCTTCGAGGGCAAGACCGTGGTCATCTCCGGCTCCGGCAATGTCGCTATCTACGCCTGCGAGAAGGCCACCCAGCTGGGTGCCAAGGTCGTCACCATGTCCGACTCCAACGGCTATGTCTACGACCCCAACGGCATCGACCTGGCCTACGTCAAGGATCTGAAGGAAGTCCGCCGCGGCCGTATCAAGGAATATGCTGAGACCCACAAGGATGCGACCTACGTTGCTGACTGCTCCAAGGTCTGGACTGTCCCCTGCGACATCGCCCTGCCCTGCGCTACCCAGAACGAGATCAACAAGGAGTCCGCAGAGGCTCTGGTGAAGGGCGGCTGCACCGTGGTCTGCGAGGGTGCTAACATGCCCAGCACTCCCGAGGCTATTGAGGTCTACCTGTCCAACGGCATCCTGTACGGACCCGCAAAGGCTTCCAACGCCGGCGGTGTGGCCACCTCCGGCCTGGAGATGAGCCAGAACTCCGAGCGTCTGAGCTGGAGCTTCGAAGAGGTCGATGCAAAGCTGAAGGGCATCATGGAGGGCATCTTCCACGCTTCCTACGATGCATCCGTGGCCGCCGGCTCCGAGGGCAACCTGATGGTCGGTGCAAACTGCGCCGGCTTCCTGAAGGTCGCTACCGCCATGATGGCTCAGGGCATCACCTACTAAGCTTTTCCTGATCTACAAGGGCCGCATCCGCGAGGGTGCGGTCCTTTTGTTTTGCCCGCCTGTCTGCATAACTGTCTGCTGTCCCGCTCATACTCCTTTCATCAAACGAAAAGAGGTTTTTGCATGGACGAAATGATGTTCTGTTATCAATGTGAGCAGGCGGCAAACTGCACGGCCTGCACCGGAAAAGCGGGTGTCTGCGGCAAATCAGCCGAGACAGCCGACGCGCAGGACAAGCTCACCGGGGCACTCATCGGCTTTGCCACCCTGCTGCTGGACATCGGCAGACCCATCCAGCCCCCGCAGGCACTCCTGCTGACGGAAGGGTTGTTCACCACCATCACCAATGTTGATTTCGACCCCCAGACGGTGGCGCAGCTGACCGATAAGGTCTGGAAGGCCAAGCAGGAAGCCTTTGCCTCGGCCAGCCCTGCACCTGCACCAGTGTCGGACTACGATATGCAGAAGCTGTGGCAGGAGCCGGACCCTGACCGGAAGAGCCTGTGCTCCTTTGTCCTCTTTGGGCTGCGCGGCATGGCAGCTTACTCCTACCACGCGCGGGTGCTGGGCTATACCGATGGCGAGATCGACCTGTTTTTCTGCACGGCGCTGCGGGCCATCGCACAGGAGCAGGACAAGGACAAGCTCTTCCAGCTGGTGGAGGACACCGGGCGGATGGCCTACCGGGTCATGGCTGAGCTGGACAAGGCCAACACCGGCGCGTTTGGCGACCCGGAGCCGGTGGAGGTACCCCTAACCATCGAGAAAGGGCCTTTTATCGTCATCTCCGGCCACGACCTCTACGACGCCAAGTGCCTTTTGGAGCAGACCGAAGGCAAGGGCATCAATGTCTACACCCACTCCGAGATGCTGCCTGCCCACGGCTACCCGGAACTGAAAAAGCGCTTTTCCCACCTGAAAGGCAATTTTGGCACCGCATGGCAGAACCAGCAGCGGGAGTTTGAGGACATCCCTGCGCCGGTGCTCTTCACCACCAACTGCATCATGCCCCTCCGGCCCAGCTATGCCGACCGGGTATTCACCACCTCTGTCGTCTCCTATCCCGGCGTCACCCACATCGGAGAGGATCGGGATTTTTCGCCGGTCATCGCCAAGGCGCTTGAGCTGGGCGGCTACCCGGAGGACACCCTCATCCCGGGCATGAACGGCGGCAGTGTAGTCACCACCGGCTTTGCCCACCATGCCGTACTGAGCCATGCGGAGGAGATCGTCCAAGCCGTCCACGAGGGTGCCATCCGGCACTTTTTCCTCATCGGCGGCTGCGACGGCACCCGCCCCTCCCGCCGGTACTACACGGATTTCGCCAAGCTGACCCCGTCCGACACCGTCATCCTGACGCTGGCCTGCGGCAAGTTCCGCCTCAACGACCTGCCGCTGGGCACGGTGGCCGGTCTGCCCCGCATCCTCGATGTGGGCCAGTGCAACGACGCCTACAGTGCCATCCGGATCGCGCTGGGTCTGGCCGAAGCTTTTGACTGCTCGGTCAACGAGCTGCCCCTCTCCATCATCCTCTGCTGGTTCGAGCAGAAGGCGGTCTGTGTGCTGATGGCCCTGCTGGCGCTGGGCATCCGGGGCATCCGTCTCGGCCCCACCCTGCCCGCCTTCCTCTCCCCCGGGGTGGCCGCTGTTTTGCAGGAGAAGTATGACCTCCGGCCCATCACCACGCCGGAGGACGATCTTGCCGCCTGTCTGGGCCGTCACTGAGCCGGAAAAGGCATACTCTTCCCCACAAGACCTATCTGTTTTTCACAAGAAGAACCGTCGCCGTGTACCCAGCTTTGGTGCAGCTGTCACTTGAATCTTTTTCAGCACCTTTGTATAATATTCTTGTTATCCGGAACAAGGGCGTTCCAGATGAGTCTTCGCCGACCCATCTGGGACGCCTTTTCTTTTTACCGGCATTAAGAGGGACTCTGCGGAATGTGCCGCAGCACTGCCAGGATATTCTCCGGAAAATCGAAAAAAGGATGGGAAAGTCTATGGAAAATTTCACGGAGCAAAAAGGGCCTCTGGGCCTCTATGACCCCCAGTTCGAGCACGACGCCTGCGGCATCGGTGCCGTCGTGGACATCAAGGGCCGCAAGAGCCACCAGACCGTCAGCGATGCGCTGTCCATCGTGGAGCGCCTTGAGCACCGCGCCGGCAAGGACGCCGAGGGCAAGACCGGCGACGGCGTGGGCATCATGCTGCAGATCAGCCACCGCTTCTTTGCCAAGGTGGCCGACGAGCTGAACATCAGCCTTGGCAACGAGCGCGAATACGGCGTTGGTATGTTCTTCTTCCCCCAGAACGAGCATCTGCGCGCTCAGGCCATGAAGCTTTTTGAACTTGTCACCCGCAAAGAGGGCCTCGAGTTTCTGGCATGGCGCGCAGTGCCTGTAGACCCCGACGCCGTGGGCCAGAAAGCCCGCGACTGTATGCCCGCCATCTGGCAGTGCTTCATCAAAAAGCCCGCCAAGATGAGCAAGGGCATCGACTTTGACCGCAAGCTCTACATCGTCCGCCGGGTCTTCGAGCAGGCCAGCAACGGCACCTATGTCCCCAGCCTGTCCAGCCGCACCATCGTGTACAAGGGTATGTTCCTCGTCCACGACCTGCGCCAGTTCTACCTCGATCTGCAGGACGAGGACTATGAATCCGCCATCGGCATGGTCCACAGCCGCTTCTCCACCAACACCAACCCCAGCTGGATGCGCGCCCACCCCAACCGCTTCATCCTCCACAACGGCGAGATCAACACCATCAAGGGCAACACCGACGCCATGCTGGCCCGTGAAGAGACCATCTCCTCCCCCATCATGAAGGAGGACATGAACAAGATCCTGCCCATCATCAACACCTCCGGCTCCGACTCCGCCATGCTGGACAACGCCCTCGAGTTCATGGTGATGAACGGCATGGACCTGCCGCTGGCCGTTATGATCACCATCCCGGAGCCATGGGAGAACAACAAGAACATCAGCCAGAAAAAGCGGGACTTCTATCAGTATTACGCCACCATGCTGGAGCCCTGGGACGGCCCTGCCGCCATCCTCTTCTCCGATGGCGACGTGGTGGGCGCTGTGCTGGACCGCAACGGTCTGCGCCCCAGCCGCTACTACATCACCAAAGACGGCAGGATGATCCTCTCTTCCGAGGTGGGCGTGCTTCCCTGTGAGCCGGAGAACATTCTGGTCAAAGACCGTCTCCGCCCCGGCAAGATGCTGCTGGTGGACACCGTCAAGGGCGAAGTCGTGGACGACGAGAAGCTGAAGGAATACTACGCCAGCCGTGAGCCGTACGGCGAGTGGATAGACCGCAACCTCGTCCAGCTGAAGGACCTCAAGATCCCCAACATCAAGACCCCCAGCTACACCGGCGACGACCTGCTGCGCCTGCAGAAGGTGTTCGGCTACAAGTATGAGGACATCAGCACCCTCATCCTGCCCATGGCACGTCAGGGCGCAGAGCCTTCCGGCGCAATGGGTACCGATACCCCGCTTGCCGTCCTCAGCGGCCAGCACCCGCCGCTCTTCAATTATTTCAAGCAGCGTTTTGCACAGGTCACGAATCCGCCCATCGACGCCATCCGCGAGAAGATCGTCACCTCCACCAGCGTCTATGTGGGCGCACACGGCAACCTGCTGGAAGACAAGCCCGAAAACTGCAAGGTGCTCAAGGTCAACAATCCCATCCTCACGTCCACTGACCTTCTCCGCATCAAGTACATGAACGTCCCGGGCTTCAAAGTCTCCACTGTCTCCATCAACTACTACAAGAACACCAGCCTCGAAAAGGCCATCGACCGCGTTTTCCTGGAGGTAGACCGCGCTTATAAAGAGGGTGCGAACATCATCATCCTGTCCGACCGGGACATTGACGAGTACCATGTGGCCATCCCCAGCCTGCTGGCGGTTTCTGCCGTGTCCCAGTACCTCATCCGCACCAAGAAGAGCACCGCACTGGCTCTCATCCTCGAGAGCGCAGAGCCTCATGAAGTGCATCACTTTGCCGCTCTGCTGGGCTACGGTGCCTGTGCCGTCAACCCCTATCTGGCCCATGAGACCATCGGCCAACTCATCGACGACGGCCTGCTGGATAAAGATTATTACGCCGCCGTGGACGACTACAACAAGGCTGTGCTGGGCGGCATCGTGAAGATCGCCTCCAAGATGGGCATCTCCACCATCCAGAGCTACCAGAGCAGCCAGATCTTCGAGGCCGTCGGCATCTCCAAGGACGTCATCGACAAGTATTTCACCGGCACGGTGAGCCGTGTGGGCGGCATCGGCCTCGAGGACATTCAGGCTGACGTGGAGGCCCTGCACAACGCAGCCTTCGACCCGCTGGGCCTTGACATCAACATGCAGCTGGAAGACGGCGGCGCCCACAAGTTCCGCAGCGGCAAGGAAGAGCACCTCTTCAACCCCCAGACCATCCACCTGTTCCAGAAAGCCTGCTTCACCGGCGACTACGACACCTTCAAGCAGTTCACCCACACCGTGGACAACATGGGCCAGAACGGCGTCCATCTGCGCAGTCTGCTGGACTTCAACTATGCCCCCGACGGCGGCACCCCGCTGGACGAGGTAGAGCCGGTGAGCTCCATCGTCAAGCGGTTCAAGGCCGCTGCCATGAGCTACGGCGCGCTGAGCAGCGAGGCCCACGAGACCATCGCCATCGCGCTGAACCGCCTCGGCGGCCGGAGCAACACCGGCGAGGGCGGTGAGCCCGAAGAGCGCTACCACAGCGAGAGCAATTCCAAGATAAAGCAGGTGGCTTCCGCCCGCTTTGGCGTCACCAGCAAGTATCTTGTCTCGGCAGAGGAGATCCAAATCAAACTGGCACAGGGCGCAAAGCCCGGCGAGGGCGGCAATCTGCCCGGCGCAAAAGTGTACCCGTGGATCGCCAAGACCCGTCACAGCACTACGGGTGTCGGCCTCATCTCTCCCCCGCCGCACCACGACATCTACTCCATCGAAGACCTTGCAGAGCTTATCTACGACCTCAAAAATGCCAACCGCCACGCCAACATCAACGTCAAGCTGGTCAGTGAGGCCGGCGTCGGCACCATCGCTGCCGGTGTCGCCAAGGGCGGCGCACAGGTCATCCTTGTTTCCGGCTACGACGGCGGCACGGGCGCAGCGCCCCGCAACTCCATCAAAGATGCCGGTCTGCCCTGGGAGCTTGGCATCGCCGAGACCCACCAGACCCTTATCCTCAACGGCCTGCGCACCCGTGTGCGCATCGAGAGCGATTCCAAGCTGCTCTCCGGCCGCGATGTGGCCATCAGCTGTATGCTGGGCGCTGAGGAGTTCGGCTTCGGCACCTCTCTGCTGATGACCATGGGCTGCGTCATGATGCGTGTCTGCAACCTCGACACCTGCCCCATGGGCATCTGCACCCAGAACCCCGAGCTGCGCAAGCACTTCCGCGGCAAGCCCGAGCATATCATCAACTACCTGACCTTCGTGGCGCAGGAGCTGCGCGAATACATGGCAAAGCTGGGCATCCGTACCATCGACGAGCTGGTGGGCCGCACCGACCTGCTCCATGTCAAGCCTGCCCCTGCCGACAGCCGGATGTCCAAGATGGACCTCGACTGCATCCTGCACAACCCCGCCATCGTCAACAGCAATGTCCACTTCCAGAAGGAAGACACCTACGACTTCCATCTGGAAGACACTCTGGACATGAAGGTGCTGATGAAGAAATTCAAGCTCAACAGCAAGACCCCTCAGAGCGTGAAGCTGGATGTCTCCAACACCGACCGCGCCTTTGGCGCCATCTTCGGCAGCGAGATCACCCGCAAGTATGGCAGCGACCTGCCTGATGATGTCTACACCGTCCACTGCACCGGTGCAGGCGGCCAGAGCTTCGGCGCATTCATTCCCAAGGGTCTGACGCTGGAACTGACCGGCGACTGCAACGACTACATGGGCAAGGGCCTCTCCGGCGGCAAGCTCGTCGTCCGCCCGCCCGAGGGCATCACCTTCAAGCCCGAAGAGAACATCATCATCGGCAACGTGGCGCTCTACGGTGCCACCAACGGCAAAGCCTTTGTTTCCGGTGTGGCCGGTGAGCGCTTCTGCGTCCGCAACTCGGGCGCTGTGGCCGTCGTCGAGGGCGTGGGCGACCACGGCTGCGAGTACATGACCGGCGGCACCGTCGTCGTTCTGGGCCAGACCGGCAAGAACTTTGCAGCCGGCATGACCGGCGGCATTGCCTATGTGCTGGATGAAAACTGGGACTTCTACCAGCGAGTGAACAAGGAGACCGTCAGCCTCGAGCCGGTGGAGCACAAGTACGACGTCGCCACCCTGAAAGAGCTCATCCGTGAGCACGTCGAGCTGACCGGCTCGCCCCGCGGCAAGGAGATCCTGGACGATTTCAGCGAGTTCCTGCCCAAGTTCAAGAAAGTCCTCCCCTACGATTACGACCATATGCTGCGGGTCATCGCCTCCATGGAAGAGCGCGGACTCGACGGCGAGCAGGCGCAGATCGAAGCATTCTACGCCGTGCAGAAGAACAAGTAAGGAGGGGAACATCATGGCAAAACTCACTGGTTTTATGGATTACACGCGCAAGACCAGCACGGATGTTCCGCCGCTGGAGCGCATTGAAAACTTTAACGAATTTCACATCTGGCTCTCCCGGGAGGAGCAGCAGACCCAGGCAGCCCGCTGCATGGACTGCGGCGTCCCCTTCTGCCAGGCGGGCATGATGATCGGCGGCATGGCCTCCGGCTGCCCGCTGAACAACCTCATCCCCGAGTGGAACGATTTGGTCTATCAGGGCAAATGGGAGCTGGCCCTCCGCCGCCTGCGCACCACCAACCGTTTCCCGGAGTTCACGAGCCGGGTCTGCCCTGCCCTGTGTGAGGCCGCCTGCACCTGCGGCGACGTCACCGGCAGCAGCGTCACTGTCCGGGAGAACGAACACGCCATCGTGGAGACGGGCTACGCCAAGGGCTGGCTCCATGCCGCCCCGCCTCCGGCCCGCACCGGCAAGAGCGTGGCCGTCATCGGCAGCGGCCCGTCGGGCCTGTCGGTGGCCGAATACCTCAACATCCGGGGTCATGCCGTCACCGTCTTCGAGCGTGCTGACCGTGTGGGCGGTCTGCTGATGTACGGCATCCCCAACATGAAGCTGGACAAATCCGTCATCGAGCGCCGCATCAAGATCATGCAGGCCGAAGGCGTCGAGTTCCGCACCAATATGGATGTGGGTGGGGCTGTGGATGCCGCTGAGATCTTGAACAGCTATGACGCCATCGTGCTCTGCTGCGGTGCCAAGAAAGCCCGCGATTTGAACGTCCCGGGCCGCGACGCGAAGGGAGTTTACCTCGCGGTAGACTACCTCACCAGCGTGACCAGGAGTCTGTTGGACAGCAAGTTTGCCGACGGCAGGGCCATCAACGCGGCAGGCAGGAATGTCCTCGTCATCGGCGGCGGCGACACCGGCAACGACTGTCAGGGTACCGCCCTGCGGCAGGGCTGCACCGACCTCGTGGCACTGGAAATGATGCCCCAGCCCCCGAAAGAACGGGCCGCGAATAATCCCTGGCCCGAGTGGCCCAAGGTTCTGAAGGTGGACTACGGCCAGACCGAGTGTCTTGCCAAGTTCGGCAAAGACCCCCGCGTCTACCAGACCACCGTCAAAGAGTTTCTGAAGGACGACGCCGGCAACCTGACCGGCGCGGTCATCTCCTATCTCAAGCCCCAGCGTGACCCCGACACCGGCCGCACCAGCATGGTACCCACCGGCGAAGAGTTCACCTACGACTGCCAGCTGGCCTTTATCGCCGCCGGTTTCGTGGGCTGCGAGGACTATGTGGCCGAGGCGTTCGGCGTGGAGCGGAACGCCCGGGGCAATGTGGCCGACCACGGCTTCCGCACCAATGTAGACAAGGTCTTTGTCTGCGGCGATATGCGCCGGGGCCAGAGCCTCGTGGTCTGGGGCCTGCGGGAGGGCCGCGACTGCGCCGCCGAGGTGGACCGCTATCTGATGGGTTACACCAATCTGTGACCCCCCTATTTATGACATTCTCTTTCCTATCCTAAACAGAAACGGGAGCTTTCCTTCAGCGGGAGGCTCCCGTTTCTGCATTTCGGGGCTTTTATTTTCACAAAGTTTTCACAGTTAGTATTTCCTACCCGCTTGAAATAGATACCCCCAAGTGGTAAAATCAGAGTGTCGGGAGATTTACCCCCACAGGGTACATTTCCTCTTCACACTGATACACCCGGAAAGGAGTTATCTGCTATGACTGATGCTGAAAAAAAGCCCTGCTGCTGCGCCGCTGAGCCTGCCGAAAAGGACACTGTCCCCTCCTGCTGCCGCCACAAGGACCGTACCCCTGAGGAGTACCGCGCCCTTGCCAACCGGCTGAGCCGCATTGAGGGCCAGGTGCGTGGCATCCGCGCGATGCTGGACAAGGACGTCTACTGCGCCGATATTCTGGTGCAGGTGGCTGCGGTGAACGCTGCACTGAACGGCTTTTCCAAAGAGCTTCTGGGCCAGCACATCCGCACCTGCGTGGCCGACGATTTGAAAGCCGGCGAGACGCAGAAGCTGGACGAACTGCTGCAGCTGCTGCCCCGGCTCATGAAATGACCCCGTTCCGGGCATCCTATAAGAGGGAAAGGAATCCACAATGGAACAATACAATGTCACAGGCATGAGCTGCGCGGCCTGCTCTGCCCGGGTGGAAAAGGCCGTGAAGAAGGTGCCGGGCGTCACGAGCTGCTCGGTGAGCCTTCTGACAAACTCCATGGGCGTGGAAGGCACAGCCTCCCCTGCCGCCATCCTCTCGGCTGTGCAGGAGGCAGGCTACGGTGCAAGCCCGAAGAGCGCCTCCGCCAGTAAGGCCGCTGACACCAGCGCCGACCTCGACGCACTGGCCGACCGCGAGACGCCGAAGCTCAAGCGCCGTCTCATCGCCTCGCTGGGCTTCCTGCTGGTGCTGATGTACTTCTCCATGGGCCACATGATGTGGGGCTGGCCCCTGCCCCACTGGTTCGATGGCAACCACGTCGCCATGGGCCTTGTCCAGCTGCTGCTGGCGGGCATCGTCATGGTCATCAACCAGAAGTTCTTCATCAACGGCTTCAAGGGCCTCATCCACGGCGCACCCAACATGGATACGCTGGTGGCCCTCGGCTCCATGGCAAGCTTCGTGTGGAGCACTTACGCCCTCTTCGCCATGACCCGTGCCCAGGTGGATGGCAACGACGAGCTCGTCATGCACTATATGATGGAGTTCTACTTCGAGTCTGCCGCCATGATCCTGACCCTCATCACGGTGGGCAAGATGCTGGAAGCCCGCTCCAAGGGCAAGACCACCGACGCCCTCAAGAGCCTGATGAAGCTGGCCCCCAAGACTGCTACGCTGGTACGGAACGGCGCGGAAGTGACCGTGGCCATCGCCGACGTGCAGAAGGGCGACGTCTTTGTGGTCCGCCCCGGCGAGAATATCCCGGTGGACGGCGTGGTGCTGGAAGGCACCAGCGCAGTCAACGAGAGCGCCCTGACCGGTGAGAGCATCCCGGTAGACAAGGCCGTCGGCGACAAAGTCAGCGCCGCCACCACCAATCAGTCGGGCTTCCTCCGCTGTGAGGCTACCCGCGTGGGCGAGGATACCACGCTGGCTCAGATCATCAAGATGGTCAGCGATGCCGCCGCCACCAAAGCTCCTATCGCAAAAATCGCTGACACCGTGTCGGGCTTCTTCGTCCCGGCGGTCATCTCCATCGCCGTCGTGACCACCATCGTCTGGCTGCTGCTGGGCCATGAGCTGGGCTATGCGCTGGCACGCGGCATCTCCGTTCTGGTCATCAGCTGCCCCTGCGCACTGGGCCTTGCAACACCTGTGGCTATTATGGTCGGCAATGGTCTCGGCGCAAAAAACGGCATCCTCTTCAAGACTGCCGCCTCGCTGGAAGCCGCAGGCCGCACCCAGATCGTGGCGCTGGACAAGACCGGCACCATCACCGAGGGCGCACCCCGCGTCACCGACCTGCTGCCTGCCGAGGGCGTCTCCGAGACGGAGCTGCTGACGCTGGCCGCCGCGCTGGAAAGCCGCAGCGAGCACCCTCTGGCAAAGGCTGTTCTGGCCGACGCTGAGGCAAAGGCCATCACTCCCCCGGAAGTCACTGACTTCGCGGCCCTGCCGGGCAATGGTCTGGCGGCCAAGCTGAACGGCATGGGCATCTATGCCGGCAATGCCGCCTTCATCCAGACCAAGCTCACCCTGCCCGCCGCACTGGCACAGCAGGCTGAAAAGCTGGCCTCTGAGGGCAAGACTCCCCTCTTCTTCGGCGGCGCAGGCCGTCTGCTGGGCGTTATCGCCGTGGCCGACACCATCAAGGAGGACAGCCCCGAAGCCATCCGTCAGCTGCAGAACATGGGCATCCGGGTCGTGATGCTCACCGGCGACAACCAGCGCACCGCCGATGCCATCGGCAGGCAGGCGGGCGTGGACGAGGTCATCGCGGGCGTCCTGCCCGACGGCAAGGAGGCCGTCATCCGCCAGCTGCAGGCCAGCGGCAAGGTGGCCATGGTGGGTGACGGCATCAACGACGCTCCCGCCCTCACCCGTGCCGACACCGGCATTGCCATCGGCGCAGGCACCGACGTGGCCATTGACGCCGCCGACGTCGTGCTGATGAACTCGAAGCTCTCGGACGTGCCTGCGGCCATCCGCCTCAGCCGCGCCACCCTGCGGAACATCCACGAGAACCTGTTCTGGGCGTTCATCTACAATATCATCGGCATCCCGCTGGCGGCTGGTCTGTTCATCCCCTTCGGTCTGACCCTGAATCCCATGTTCGGTGCTGCTGCCATGAGCCTGTCCAGCTTCTGCGTCGTGAGCAACGCCCTGCGGCTGAACCTGTTCGATTTGCACAGCACCAGGCACGACCACAAAACCGCTTCTCCCGCTGCTGCCCCGGTGCAGTCTGCGGCTGAAAATAACAAAAAATCGGACGCCGAAGCGCCCGAAGTCAAAACGGAGGATAATACCATGAAGAAGACCCTGAAAGTGGAAGGCATGATGTGCGGCCACTGCGAAGCCCGCGTGAAGAAGGCTCTGGAAGCCCTGCCCGAGGTGGACGAGGCTGTCGTGAGCCACGAGGCCGGCACCGCCATCGTCACCCTGAACGCCGAGGTCGCCGACGACGTGCTCAAGAACGCCGTCGAGGCACAGGACTACAAGGTCACCGGCATCCAGTAAGCTGTAAGATGCAGAAAAGCCAGCGCACGAGAAATGTGCGCTGGCTTTTTTGTTGTTGCTGTAAGCCTCTCCCATTGGGAGAGGTGTCACCGAAGGTGACGGAGAGGGCAAGCCCGGTACGAAAGAGCTGCCGCACAGCGATAAGCAAGCCCTTTGTCAGAGCGATACTATCGCCGCGCCTGCGATTCTCTGTCCGCATCCTTGCCCTCTCAGGCGCTTTGCGCCAGCTCTCCCAAGGGGAGAGCCTGAAAGAGGTTACGGAGTCAGACGGTTGGGGCCGCGGAACAGGAACTCGGCGTCCTTGATGGACTGGCCGCAGAGCAGCATGGTCAGACGGTCGATGCCCAGACCGAAGCCGCCGTGCGGGGGGCAGCCGTACTGGAAGAACTCCAGATAGAACTTGACGTCATCGGCCAGGCCCTTCTCCTCTGCCTGCTTCTTCAGCACGTCGTAGCGATGCTCACGCTGTGCGCCGGTGGTGATCTCCACGCCGCGCCAGATGAGGTCGTAGCCCTGCGGCACGCCGTTCTCGTCGCGCATGTGGTAGAAAGCACGCTTCTCGGCGGAGTAGTCGGTGATGAACAGGAACTCGTGGCCGTAGTGCTTCTTGACCCAGTCGTAGCTCAGGCGCTCGGCCTCGGTGGTCAGGTCGCCCTTCTCGCTCTCATCGACAGTGTAACCGAACTCCTCTTCCAGAGCCTTGTACAGGTCGGCCAGCTTGACCACAGGGAACGGCGTGGTGGGGACGACGACTTCCAGACCAAACAGCTCCTTGATCTGCTCGCCGTACTGCTCCTTGACGGCCTTCAGACCGGCAGTCAGAAGCTCTTCCTCCATCTTCATGACGTCCTTGTAAGAGGTGATGTAGCTGAACTCGAGGTCAAAGCCGGAAAACTCGGTGGAGTGCTTGTTGGTGTAGCTCTTCTCTGCGCGGAAGACGGGGCCGGTCTCAAAGATACGCTCGAAGCCGGCGGCCATGGCCATCTGCTTATAGAACTGAGGGCTCTGGGCCAGATAGGCGTTGCGGTCGAAGTAGTCCACCTTGAACACCTCAGAGCCGCTCTCGCTGGCAGCAGCGATGAGCTTCGGGGTGTGGATCTCGATGAAGCTGCGCTCGAGCAGGAACTGACGCATGGCGTTGACGAAGCAGCTCTGTGCCTTGAACATCAGCTGGTTTTCATCGGTGCGCAGGTCGATCCAGCGGTAGTCGATGCGCTGGTCGATGCTGGAACGCTCCACAGCCTTCTTCTTCTTGGTGGCGGCGATCTCCTTGCGGACGATGGGCAGCGCGTCGGCGATGCTCTCGATCTCGATAGCCTCGGGGATCATCTCGATGCCGCCCATCTTGACGTAGTCGTTCTCCATCACCTTGCCGGTGACGGTGATGACAGAGTCCGGGGTCAGCTTGTCGATGGTGTCCACCAGCTCAGGGTGGTCCTCCTTCTCGACGGTGATCTGAAGTTTGCCGGTAATATCCTTCAGCACGATGAAGGCCATATATTTGCTGTTGCGCAGGTTCTCGATAAAGCCCTGCACCTTGACCGTGCTGCCAATTTCCTTTTGTACCTCATTGATATAGGTGCGTTCCATGGAAATCCTCCTTCTGTGTCTTGTATACTGTTTTATTATACGCTTTTCGGGGGATAAATCAAGAGAAAGGACGAATCACTTTCCTTCTTCGTGCAGCGTCCCGGTGCCGCCCTCCACCACGCCGTCGTGGTCGGCCACAGCCTTGATGGTGCCGAAGAAACATTTGATGTCCAGCCAGAAGCTCATATGCTCCACATACCAGCCGTCGAGCTTCGCTTTCTCCGTGATCTCCAGCTCGTCGCGGCCATGGATCTGCGCCCAGCCGGTCAGGCCGGGGCGGACGTCGTTTGCGCCGTACTTGTCCCGTTCGGCCAGCAGGTCGTACTGGTTCCAGAGGGCCGGGCGCGGACCGATGACTGCCATATCGCCCACAAGGATATTCCACAGCTGGGGCAGCTCGTCCAGGCTGGTCTTGCGCAGGAAACGGCCCACCCGGGTGATATACTGCTCCGGGTCGTGGAGCAGATGGGTGGGCATGTCATGGGGGGTGTCGATGCGCATGGTGCGGAATTTCAGGATGTTGAAATAGCTCTTATGGATGCCCACCCGCTTCTGCTTGAAGAACACCGGCCCCGGCGAGTCCAGCTTGATGGCAAGGCAGAGCAAAAGCAGCAGCGGCGACAGCACCAGCAGCCCGCAGGCCGACAGTACCACGGCCAGCAGCCGCTTGATTCCTTTTTGATACATGATGGTTCTCCCTTTTATTCCTAGAATATACTTATTATATACCATTTTCCCCTGCCCAAACAAGCCCCGGGCCGCCTGTTCTGCCGAAAATGCCGGTTTTGTTGTATCGTTCTGACGGTTTTCTCTCTTGCCCCGCCGGGCCGGACGGCGTACCATAGACATAAGATCATCTGAGAGGAGCACTCTGTTTATGATACAGCGTTTTGTCATCGGGAAGCCTTTTCCCACCGAGAGCGTCGTGCTGGACCTGCCCGCCGAGACCGGCCCCGTGCCTTACCTGACACCGGACGGCGATGGCTGGCAGTATGTCATGCAGGAGAAGGACATCGTCTATGGCTTGGGCGAGATGCCCCGGGGCCTCAACAAGCGCGGCTGGCACTACGAGACGAACAACACCGACGAGAGTGAGCACGGCGAAGACCGGCTTTCCTACTATGCCGCCCACAATTTCCTGCTCATCTCCCCTGCCGACGGCAGCGAATGCATCGGCATCTTCATCGATTTCCCGGGCAAAGTGAGCTACGACATCGGCTATACCCGTCACGACACCCTCCGCTTTGCCACGGCAGAGCCGAACTATGCGCTCTACCTCATCACAGCCCCTACAGCGGCAGAGGTCGCAAAGAGATTCCGGCAGCTCATCGGCCCCAGCTATATCCCGCCCAAGTGGGCGTTCGGTCTGGCTCAGAGCCGCTTCGGCTACAAGACCGAGGCCGACATCCGGGAGGTGGCCGCGCAGTACAAGGCCAACGGCCTGCCGCTGGACATGATCTGCATGGACATTGATTACATGCAGTCCTACGCTGATTTCACCATCGACAAGGCCCGCTTCCCCGACCTCGGCAAACTTGCCGCCGACCTGAAAGCCGAGGGCATCCGGCTCGTCCCCATCATCGACGCAGGCATCCGCTGTGATGACAATGACCCCGTCTGCCGCGAGGGCCTCGAGAAGGGCTATTTCTGCACCAAAGAAGACGGCACGCCCTTTGTGGCGGCGGTCTGGCCCGGCAGGGCCTACTTCACCGACTTTCTCCGTCCCGAGGCCCGGGCGTGGTTCGGCAAACAGTATAAGATGCTCACCGACCTCGGCATCGAGGGCTTCTGGAACGATATGAACGAGCCCGCCCTCTTCTACTCCCCTGAGCGGCTGAAAGCCTTCTTCGAGAATGCCGCCGCCCTCAGCCGGAAGGATAACCTCGACCAGAACGATTTCTTCGGGCTGGTACGCTCGGTGATGGGCCTGATGAATGCCCCCGAGGACTACCGCAGTTTCTACCACGATACCGCTGCCGGGCGGGTGCGCCACGACCGCGTCCACAACCTCTACGGCGGCTGCATGACCCGGGCTGCCGGCGAGGCGTTCCAGACCCTGCGTCCCGGCCAGCGCACTCTGCTCTACTGCCGCAGCAGCATCATCGGCGCCCACCGTTGGGGCGGGATCTGGCTGGGCGATAATCACTCCTCGTGGAGCCAGCTGCTGGCCAACATCCAGATGATGCCTGCCGTCCAGATGTGCGGCTTCCTCTACAGCGGTGCCGATTTGTGCGGTTTCAGTGAGGACACCACCCCCGATCTGGCGCTCCGCTGGCTCGAGTTCGGACTGTTCACCCCTCTCATGCGCAACCACGCCGACGCCGAGAGCCGGGATCAGGAATTTTACCGCTTTACCGATGTTCTGCCCGCCATCCGCAATATGCTGGATCTGCGGTACGCCCTCCTGCCCTACCTCTACAGTGAGTTCATGAAAGCCGCGCTTGAGGACGCACCTTACTTCCGGCCTTTGGCTTTTGACTACCCTGCCGCCCCCGACGCCCGGGAGGTGGACGACCAGCTGCTTCTTGGCGAGGGCCTGATGGTCGCACCCGTCCACACCCAGAACGCCCATGGCCGGACGGTCTATCTGCCTGAGGGGATGAAGATGCTGCGTCTGCGCAGCGTCTCCGACTACGACGAGGAAGTTCTGTCCGCCGGGCGGCACTATCTGCCCTGCGAACTTGACGAGGTGCTGCTCTTCATCCGTCCGGGCCACACCGTACCGGTGGCACAGCCCGCCGCCAACACCGCCCAGCTGGACGATACGGCCCTCACCTTCTGGCGCTTCGCGCCCGACGGCCAGCCTGCGCCCTACCGAATGTATACCGACGACGGCGTGACCACCGATCACAACAAGCCCGAACACTGGCGCATCGTCGGACAATAACACAAAAACACCCGGAAGCATCTCCGGGTGTTTTTTGGTATTACAGGTATGCGACCGTCGCGGACAAGGGCTTTCTCGAGCCGTGGTTTGCCAGCGGCCCTGCGCCTTCTGCGGCATAGCCGAGGTCGAGGATCATCAGGACCTCTTCATTTTCCGGCAGGCCCAGCTCCTTGGCCAGCTCATCCGGGTCAAAGAAGTTGAGCCAACAGCTGTCCACACCTGCGTTGGCGGCGGCCAGCATCAGGTGGGTCGCCACGATGGCGGCATCCTCCACGCCGGAGTCCCGCTTTCCGCCGGGATAAGTAAAGACGCTGTTTTTATCGAAGGCCACGACGAGGCAGGTAGACGCACCATAGCGGCAGGGCGTCACCTTGTCGAGCTTTGCCAGGCTTTCTTCTGACTGCAGCACATAGATGCGCTGCTCCTGAAAATTCTTGGCGGTCGGGGCCAGCCGCCCCGCTTCCAGGATCTCCGTCAGTTTCTCGGCTTCTACCTTACGTGTGCTGAAATTCTTGCAGGAATAACGCTCTGCAACGACCTTAGTAAATTCCATAACCGTTGTCCTCCTGACTTTGGGTGATAGACTTTTTATGTACAGAAGTCTCAGCATTATTGTAGCACGCTTTTTCTCTGAGAGCCACTGTTATTTTTACTATCGCAATTTTCAAAAATAGTGCCGGTCAAAACGGCATCTTTGCGATATGCAGTTTGCGGCTGTTGCTTGTGCATTAAAAACGCAAACTGCTATAGTCAGAAAGAGAAACCGGAAAAATAGAGGTGCTCCACCGTTTCCTTTTCGGCGGCGGAGAGGGACGTGTCTGCGGCCATGGCGGCGCGGATGCTTTCCTGGGTATCCGGGTAGGAGTTGAGGGTGATGCAAGCGGTTTCGCTGTCGGCATCGAAGTGGAGGGCGTCGCGGTCTCGCGGTGTCCAGGCATCCCAGCCCGGGGAACCGCTGGTCATGAAACTGGCAAGCGCCTGCTTCAGCTGGGCCGAAAGGGCCTGCGCACCTGCTGAAGACAAATCAGCACAGGCAGAATAGCTGCTTTCGGACGAGAAGAGCGCCAGCGGCAGGCCGTGGAAAGAGCCGAGGCCCGGGATAGCCGTCTGACTGTCGGTCCCGCCGTAGTCGATGAGGCCAAGCCAGACCGGAGCACTGCCGCCCAGCGCTTCGGCGACAGCTTCGGTGCTGCTCCAGCGGCAGAGGGCTGAGCCGTATTTTACGGCATAGGCCCGGGCCGCGCTGGAAGCGGGCCGCAGGTCGTCCCGGACAAAGCCGCTGAATTCAGTGGCGCTGCTGAGCAGCAGGAGGGAAACAGCACTCCGGGCGCCCCGGGAGAGCACTACATCGTCTGCGTAGAGGATGGTTGGTTTGCCGAGGGCGGCAATGCGGGCCGGTTCGAGGCCGCAGAGCCATTCCCGGACGTCAGACCCCGGCGTCAGCAGCCATTCGGCGGCAGAAGCCGTGTCAGCGAACCGCCCATCTTCCACGGCCAGCGGCGCGAAGCGCTCGGCCAGCTGACGGGCCGAAGCGTCCGGGTCGGCGAGGAACAGCCCACCGGAGATGGCGACGGCCTTCTGGAAGCGCCCACGGAAGAGCGGGCTGCCCGCAAGGGCCGCTGCCATCCGTCCGCCGTCAGAGAAGCCGCAAAGGGTGATGTTGTCGGCGTCGCCGCCGAAGCGGCGGATGTTGTCCCGCACCCAGTCCAGCGCCCGGGCGATGTCCAGCAGGGCAAAGTTTCCGGTGGCGTCCGGGTCTGCAGTGAGGGCGGGCAGGCAGTTCCACCCGAACAGCCCCAGCCGGTAGTTGAGCGCAACAAAGACGCAGCCCGCGTCCCGCACGAGTTCGCAGCCGGGCAGCTCGAGAGATGAGCCTGTGGCGGCGCTGCCGTGCAGATAGACGAGGACGGGCCGCTTTTTAGCCTCGGCGGAAGAATAAATGTCCAGTGTCAGGCAGTCCTCGGTGCCGAGGGGGAAAGTGGTGTACTGGTAGGCCGCCGGGGCGGGGCTGGTGCAGTCCCGCACAGTCTGCCAGCGGGAAGGCTCCAGCGGTGCTGTCCAGCGGCTTTCGCCCGTGGGCGCGGCACCGTAGGGGATGCCGTACCAGCAGAGCAGGCCGTTTTTGCCCTCTCTGCCCCTCACCGGGCCGTACTGGGTCTGGCAGAGAGCAGAGACAGGGGAGAACAGGCCGTTTTCGGTTTCAGAAGAAGCCGCATCAGCCGGGAGGAGCGGGCTTGAAAGAACCGCTGCGGCGGCTGCGCTTCCTTTGAGGAAGCTGCGGCGGGAAAAGCAATGTGTCATTTGATCTACCTCTTTATTACAATAGACAGATTATAACATGATTTGACAGGAAAACAACATCCTCATTTTTGCGGATCTGTAAAAATTTTTCTTGCTTTTTACGTTGGTTTCTGTTATACTAGCCCTGTTACCGCGATACGGGGCTGGGAGTATGCCCACTCGGGAGTACCGTTTTCCCGCTGCTGTGTCGCTGGCAAATAAAAATTTTATAAAGAGGTACTGTTACTATGAACAAGCAGGAAGTTATGGCCAAAGTCGCTCTGACCGAGAAGGACACTGGCTCCCCCGAGGTTCAGGTCGCTCTGCTGACCGCTCACATCAACGAGCTGAACGAGCACCTGAAGAAGAACCCTAACGATCACCACAGCCGCCGTGGTCTGATGAAGATGGTTGGCCGCCGCCGCAATCTGCTGGCCTACCTCCAGAAGAAGGACATCGAGCGTTACCGTGCTCTGATCGCAACTCTGGGTCTGCGTAAGTAATAGAAAACAGAGGGCAGGTACCGCAAATGGTGCCTGCCCTTTGCTCTTTTATGTTGGATTTTCCCTTGTATCCCAGGCACTGGAACAAATAGGCCGCTGCTGCGTGTTGCAGCAGTAAATCGAACGCCTGTGTGAAGCGGCACGGACGCTGGATTTATTGCTATGATGCGCGGCGGGCAGCCTTTTGGAATATCAAACGGACATAAGGAGGCAAACCAAATGGCAATCGAATTTGGTTCCCGCAAAGAAAACTTTGACAACTTCAAAGTTTACGAGACTACGCTGGCAGGCCGCCCCTTCAAGGTGGAGATGGGCAAGATGTGCGGCTTGTCCAACGCAAGCGCCCTCATCCGCTACGGCGAGACCTGCGTGATGTGCAACGTGGTCATGAGCCCCAAGCCCCGCGAGGGCGTCGATTTCTTCCCCCTGAACGTGGAGTACGAGGAAAAGCTCTACGCCGCAGGCCGCATCCCCGGCAGCTTCATGCGCCGTGAGGGCCGCCCCGGCGAGCGCGCCATCCTGACCAGCCGCGTCGTGGACCGTCCCATGCGCCCGCTGTTCCCGAAGGAGATGCGCAACGATGTCTGCATCACCATGACCGTCATGAGCCTTGACCCCGACTGCAGCCCTGAGATCGCCGGCATGATCGGCGCTTCTCTGGTCACCGCGGTGTCCGAGATCCCCTGGAACGGCCCCATCGGCGGTGTGCAGGTGGGTCTGGTGGACGGCGAGATCGTCCTGAATCCCACTCAGGAGCAGCGCAAGAAGAGCGACCTCGCCCTGACCGTCGCCGCCACTATGGACAAGATCGTCATGATCGAGGCCGGTGCCAATGAGGTCGATGAGGACACCATGCTGAACGCCATCAAGGCTGCTCACGTGGAGATCAAGAAGATCATCACCTTTATCAACGGCATCGTGGCCGAGCGCGGCAAGCCGAAGATCGATTTCCAGGTCGTGGGCCTCGATATGGACGTGTTCCACGCCATCAAGGAGAAGTATCTCGACGACTTCAAGTCCGCCATGGATACCGACGACAAGAATGTGCGTGATGCCGCTCTGCTGCCCATCATGGACAAGATCGCCGAGGAGTACCCCGACCTGACCGAGGCCGACCTCGACCTCGTCAGCTACAAGATGCAGAAGTACGTCGTCCGCCGCTGGCTGCTGGACGAGGGCAAGCGCGTGGATGGCCGCGGCATCAACGAGATCCGCCCGCTGGCCGCAGAAGTCGGCATCCTGCCCCGTGTGCATGGCTCCGGTATGTTCACCCGCGGCCAGACTCAGGTGCTCACCACCTGCACCCTCGGCGGCACCAAGGACAACCAGCTCATGGATGACCTGACCGACGAGCAGACCAAGCGCTATATCCATCACTACAATTTCCCGCCGTACTCCGTCGGCGAGGCCCGCGCACCCCGCAGCCCCGGCCGCCGAGAGATCGGCCACGGCGCACTGGCTGAGCGCGCTCTCGTGCCTGTGCTGCCCTCTCTGGAAGAGTTCCCCTACACCATCCGCTGCGTGTCTGAGGTCCTCTCTTCCAACGGCTCCACCTCTCAGGCTTCCATCTGCGGCTCCACGCTGGCTCTGATGGACGCAGGCGTCCCCATCAAGGCTCCCGTCGCCGGCATCTCCTGCGGCCTCATCACCGAGGGCGACCGCTGGATGACCATGCTGGACATTCAGGGCGTCGAGGACTTCCACGGCGATATGGACTTCAAGGTGGGCGGCACCCGCAAGGGCATCACCGCCATCCAGATGGATATTAAGATCGACGGCCTGACCTACGACATCATCGCAGAGGCCTTCGAGAAGTGCCGCAAGGGCCGTCTGTACATCCTCGATGAGATCATCAAGCCCGTCATCGCAGAGCCCCGCCGCGAGCTGAGCCGCTGGGCCCCCAAGATGTTCAGCATGATGATCCCCACCGATAAGATCAAGGACGTCATCGGCAAGGGCGGCAAGGTCATCCAGGACATCTGCGCCACCTGCAACTGCAAGATCGACGTGCAGGAGGACGGCCATGTCTTCGTCTCCGCTGTGGATCAGGAGGACGCAAAGCGCGCCATCTTCACCATCAGGACCATCGTGGAAGACCCCGAGATCGGTGCTATCTACAAGGGCAAGGTCACCCGTCTGATGAACTTCGGTGCCTTCGTCGAGATCGCTCCGGGCAAGGAGGGCCTCGTCCACATCTCCAAGCTGGACACCAAGCGTGTCGAGCGCGTGGAAGATGTTGTTGCTGTGGGTGATGCCATCGTCGTCAAGGTGACGGACATCGACCAGCAGGGCCGCATCAACCTGAGCCGCCGCGACGCCATCCTGGCTCTCGAAGCCAAGAAGGCACAGCAGGAGCAGGGCTGATAGATAGCTTCTGAATATGCCCCCGCGCACACAGCGCGGGGGCATATTTTGTCTCATGGGCGAAGAATCTTCAATTCCCTACTGAAAAAGTTTGTTTTAGGGGGTTGACAAATCCCGTCGAGGCGAGTACAATAAACGCAATATCACTAAAATGGCTGTGAAGAGAAGAGTAAGCTTTCGCATGAGCCTTACCAGAGAGCCCGGCAGGTGGAAAAGGGCAGGAAACAGGGAGCCGAAAATGGTCTCGGAGCTGCGCGGATGAAGAGCAAGAGCACTAGTCCGCGACGGGTGCGCCCGTTAAAGCGTCCGGCTGTAAGCAGAAAAATCCTGCCGCAGTTTTGAGGCAGTGTCCGCGAGGATGCTGTGAACCAAGGTGGTACCACGGAAGTTTCAGGCCTCCGTCCTTGTGCAGCGCATGGCTGGCAGGGACGGAGGCTTTTTTGATGCTTCCGCTCAAGGCGGGCGCGGACTGTGCCGCGCCGCCGCTGTACATTCTATTTATCCAATAATAGAGAGGGAAAAACTATGATTACTCGTCGTGATTTTCTGAAAGTTACCGGTGTCGCAGCCGCTGCTGCTGCCCTGACCGCCTGCGGCGGCTCTTCTTCCACCGCAAGCTCTGCTGCTTCCAGCACTGCCGCTTCTTCTGAGGCTGCTTCCGCTGTGGCAAAGCTGGACAAGGTGAAGGTCGCTGTCCCCAACGACACCACCAACGAGGCCCGCGCTCTGACCCTGCTGGAGAAGAACGGCTTCTTCAAGCTGAAGGCTGACGCCGGCCTGACCGCCACCAAGAATGACATCGAGGAGAACCCCCTGAACGTCACCGTCGATGAGGTCGAGGCTGCTCAGGTTCCCAACGTCCTGCAGGATGAGGACTACGCTGTCATCAACTCCAACTACGCCATCTCCGCTGGTCTGGACCCCATGACCGACGCTCTGGCAATGGAGGACGGCTCTTCTGCTTACGTCAATGTTCTGGTCTGCAAGGAGGGCAACGAGAACGAGCCCAAGATCAAGGCCCTCGTCGCTGCTCTGCAGAGCCAGCAGGTCAAGGACTTCATGGATGAGAACTACAAGGGCGCTGTCGTCTCCGTCGTCGAGACCCCGACCGATGGCTATGACGCTTCCATCGACTACGATGCGCTGAACGGCGAGACCGTCAGCTGCGCTGCTACTCCCGCTCCCCACTGCGAGGTCCTGGAGGTCTGCAAGGACATTCTGGCCGCTAAGGGCATCACTCTGGACATTCAGGAGTACGACGACTATGTGATCCCCAACACCATCGTCGAGGACGGCCAGTGCGACACCAACTACTTCCAGCATCAGCCGTATCTGGATAACTTCAACGAGGAGAAGGGTACCCATCTGGTGACCGTCGCCGGCATCCACGTCGAGCCCATGGGCATCTACGGCGGAAAGCAGGACAGCCTGGCACCCATCGTGGGTTAACCTCTCCGTCATTGCTTCGCAATGCCACCTCTCCTATCGAGGAGAGGCCTTGGCATTTCGTAAAGCTTTATCTCTTCGCCAGAGGCTCCCCTCGGTAGGGGAGCTGTCGAGCGAATGCGAGACTGAGAGGTTCAGCCCCATTAACTAAGGAGTAAATCGTGATCGAGATCAAACACCTTTCCAAGACCTTTCAGATGAAGGACGGCGCGGTGAACGCGCTGAAGGACATCGACCTGACCATCCCCGATGGCTCCATCTACGGTATCATCGGTATGTCGGGCGCGGGAAAATCCACGCTGGTGCGCTGCATCAATCTGCTGGAGCGCCCCACCGAGGGCAGTGTCGTCATCGACGGAACCGCGATGGAGACCCTGTCTCCCGCAGCCCTGCGTGAGCGCCGCCGCGACATCACCATGATCTTCCAGCAGTTCAATCTTCTGATGCAGCGCAGCTGCCTGAAGAACATCTGCTTCCCGATGGAGCTTGCGGGCGTGAAGAAGGCCGATGCCGAAAAGCGCGCCAGGGAGCTGCTGGAAATGGTGGGCCTGCCCGATAAGGCAAATGCCTACCCGGCCCAGCTCTCCGGCGGCCAGAAACAGCGCATCGCCATTGCCCGTGCGCTGGCCACCAACCCCAAAGTCCTGCTCTGCGATGAGGCCACCAGCGCGCTGGACCCCAACACGACCCACGCCATCCTGACCCTCATCAAGGACATCAACAAGAAGCTGGGCATCACCGTGGTGGTCATCACCCACCAGATGAGCGTCGTGGAAGAGATCTGCGACTCCGTCGCCATTCTGGACGGCGGCGTGGTCGTGGAGCAGGGCGAGGTGCGCGAGATCTTCGCAAATCCCAAGACGGCTGCGGCCAGACGCCTCGTCGCCCCCAACGGCGGCAGCGCAGCCCGCGACCTCTCGAGCTTTGCGCCCGACGATCATGTGGTCCGTGTTACTTTCAATGGTTCGTCTGCCGCAAAGCCGCTGGTGGCGAGCCTCGCTGCGGAGAAGGGTATCCTCGTGTCTGTGCTCAGCGCCGACACCCGCGACCTGAGCGGCCAGTGCTACGGCTCCATGCTGCTCAAACTTCCCCGCGATACCGAACAGGCAAAGCAGGCTGCGGCCTATATGCGCAGCCAGAATGGTGTGACCGTTGAGGAGGTGACCGGAGAATGAGCTTTGCAGATTATGGCTTCGCCATTTGGGAGACGTTCTACGTGACCGTCCTCTCCACGGCATTTTCTCTGGTTCTGGGCCTGCCGCTGGGCGTTCTGCTGGTGGCTGGCGATAAGGACGGCGTCCTGCCCCTGCCGGGCTGGCTGATGCACATCCTGAACATCGTCATCAACATTCTGCGCAGCGTGCCGTTCCTGATTTTGATGATCTGCGTCTTCCCGCTGACCCGTGCCATTGTGGGCACCACCGTCGGCACCAAGGCCACCATCGTTCCGCTGGTGGTTGCGGCCTTCCCCTTCGTGGCCCGTCTGGTGGAGACCAGTCTGCGTGAGCTGGACGAGGGTGTCGTGGAAGCTGCCCAGAGCATGGGCGCGACTCCCTTCCAGATCATCACCAAGGTCATGATCCCCGAGTGTCTGCCCGGCCTCATTTCCAGCATGACCACTGCCCTGACGACCATCCTCGGCTACTCGGCCATGTCCGGCGTCATCGGCGGCGGCGGTCTGGGTAAGATCGCTCTGTCCTACGGCTACTACCGCTACCAGACCAACATCATGATCGTCTGCGTCGTGCTGCTGGTGCTCATGGTGCAGGTGTTCCAGACTGTCGGTACCTTCTGGGCGACCAGGAGTGATAAGCGGCTGAGAAAGTAAGTTTCTGCTTCCTGCAGGGAATAAAATTTAACGAATCGATTCCCCGCAGGAGGCTCATGCTCCTGCGGGGAATTGTGCTATACAGACAAACCCAGTAAAGGAGTATGTTGCAATGAACCGTGATACCATCTGCGTGCAGGGCGGCTACACCCCCGGCAACGGCGAACCCCGCCAGATCCCCATCATCCAGTCCACTACGTTCAAGTACGCTACCAGCGAGGACATGGGCAAGCTGTTCGACCTCGAGGCCGACGGCTACTTCTACTCCCGCCTGCAGAACCCTACCTGCGATATGGTGGCGAAAAAGATCTGCGAGCTGGAAGGCGGCACCGCCGCCATGCTGACGTCCAGCGGTCAGGCGGCCAACTTCTTTGCGCTGTTCAATATCTGCGAGGCAGGCGACCACATCGTGGCGTCCAGCACCATCTACGGCGGCACCTTCAACCTCATCTCCGTCACCATGAAGAAGATGGGCATTACCGCCACCTTCGTGGATCCGCTGTGCAGCGAGGAAGAACTGGATGCCGCCTTCCGGCCCAACACCAAGGTCGTGTTTGGCGAGACCATCGCCAACCCTGCCCTCGCCGTGCTGGACATTGAAAAGTTCGCCAAGGCCGCACACGCCCACGGCGTACCGCTCATCGTGGACAACACTTTCCCCACGCCGGTCAACTGCCGCCCCTTCGAGTGGGGCGCTGACATCGTGACCCACTCCACCACCAAGTACATGGACGGCCATGGCGCTGTGCTGGGCGGTGCTATCGTGGACGGCGGCAAGTTCGACTGGATGGCCCACGCCGACAAGTTCCCCGGCCTGTGTACTCCCGATGAGAGCTATCATGGCATCACCTACGCGGAGCGCTTCGGCAAAGAGGGTGCTTTCATCACCAAGGCCACCGCACAGCTCATGCGCGACTTCGGCTCGATGCAGTCCCCCATGAACGCCTATATGCTGAACCTTGGCCTTGAGAGCCTCCACGTCCGGATGCAGCGCCACTGCGCCAACGGCATGGCCGTCGCAAAGTTCCTTGAGGCTCACCCGAAAGTGGCCTATGTCAACTACTGCGGCCTCGAGTCCAGCCCCTACCATGCGCTGGCTGAGAAGTATCTGCCGAACGGCAGCTGCGGCGTCGTTTCCTTTGGCCTGGCCGGCGGCCGCGAAGCCGCCAGCACCTTTATGAAGGAGCTGAAGCTTGCCGCCATTGAGACCCACGTTGCCGATGCCCGCACCTGCTGCCTGAATCCGGCTTCCAGCACCCATCGCCAGATGAACGACGAGCAGCTGGCCGCTGCCGGTGTGCCTGCTGAGCTGGTGCGGATGAGCTGCGGCCTCGAGAGCAGCGAAGACCTCATCGCCGATATTGCACAGGCGCTGGATAAGATTTAAGAAACACGGTCAGCGCCATCTGCCGGTTTCGGCCCCTTCCCGTGAAAAAAAGCGTCTCCGGATGCAGATAAAAACTTCCTGCTAAAATCGTCAAAAGGAGCAACGATGCTATGCCGCTGATCATCCCCAAGACTCTTCCCGCCTACGATGCCCTCTACGAGGAAAACGTCTTCGTCATGCACCGGGAACGGGCGCTCTCCCAGCATATCCGCCCACTGGAGATCCTCATCCTGAACCTCATGCCGACCAAGATCGCCACTGAGACCCAGATCGCCCGCCTGCTGGCCAATACGCCCATTCAGGTCCACATGACCCTGCTGCAGACGGCCAGCCATGCGGCGACCCATGTCTCTGCGGCCCACCTCGAGGCGTTTTATAAGACCTTCGACGAGGTGAAGAACAACCGCTACGACGGCATGATCATCACCGGTGCGCCTGTGGAGAAAATAGACTTTGAACAGGTGGACTACTGGCAGGAGCTGTGCGAGATCATGGACTTCAGCGAGACGAATGTCTACTCCACCCTTCATGTCTGCTGGGGCGCACAGGCGGGGCTTTATTACCACTATGGCATCCGCAAGCAGCTTCTCGACCAGAAGATGTTCGGCGTCTTCGAGCATAAAGTCACCCGTCCCTCGAACCCGCTGGTGCGCGGCTTTGATGAGGTGTTCTACGCCCCTCACAGCCGCCACACCGGCATCAGCCGGGAGGATGTGCTGAACTGCAAGGCCCTGCGCATCCTCGCCGAGAGCGACGAGGCCGGCCCCTTCCTGATGAGTACCGAGAATGGACGGCAGATCTTCGTCACCGGCCACCCGGAGTACGACAAGTACACACTGGACGCCGAGTACAAGCGGGATGTCGGCAAGGGCCTGCCCATCGCGGTGCCGAAGAACTATTACCCCAACGACGACCCCGAGCAGCCGCCTCTCTTCCGCTGGCGTGCTCACGCACACCTGCTGTATGAGAACTGGCTGAACTACTACGTCTACCAGAATACGCCCTACGACCTGGGTGCTATCAGCAAGGTGGAGCACGAGGAAGAATAAAATCAGCCCTCTCCGTCTGGTGGGGAGGGGGCATTTTTGCAAGGAGAATACTTATGGGAATCGAAGCAAAATGGAAGAGCCGGGGCATCCGGGTGGGCAAACTGCCCTGTGGGCCGCTGGACAAGATAAGCGATGTGCCGGGCGTGACGGTGGGCCACTGCACACTGGCGGACGGCGAGGTCCAGACCGGCGTGACTGCGCTGCTGCCCCATCAGGGCGATATTTTCCACGATAAAGTGATGGCGGCCAGCCATGTCATCAACGGCTTCGGCAAGACCACCGGCCTTGTCCAGATCGACGAGCTGGGAACGCTGGAAACGCCCATCCTCTTCACCAATACCCTCAGCGTAGGTACTGTGGAGACAGCGCTGGTGAAGTATATGCTGGATAAGAACCCCGACATCTGCGAGACTACCGGCAGCGTCAACCCGGTGGTCTGCGAGTGCAACGACAGCGGCCTCAACGACATCCGGGGCCTCCACGTCACAGAAGAAAACGTGAGGGCCGCACTGGCCGACTGCCGCGCTGATTTCGCCGAGGGCGCTGTGGGCGCGGGCCGGGGAATGCGCTGCCACGGCCTGAAGGGCGGCATCGGCTCGGCCTCCCGTGTGGTGGAGCTGGACGGAAAACAGTACACCATCGGTGCGCTGGTGCTCTCCAACCACGCCGTCTTCGATGACCTCGTAGTGGCAGGCACCCCCATCCAGAGCCTGCTGGACGCCCACATCCCGCCCCACGAGGACAAGGGCTCCATCATCACAGTGCTGGCGACGGACATCCCCTTGAGTGAGCGCCAGCTGCGGCGGCTCTGTCACCGGGCGCTGGTGGGCCTGTCCCGCACCGGCTCTTTCTGCGGAAACGGCTCCGGCGAGATCGTCATTGCCTTCACCACCGCCAACCGGGTGCCGCACTACTCCGAAAAGGCCATCCTGCCGATGGGTATGCTCCACGACGACGCCATCAATCCGCTGTTCCGGGCGGTGGCCGAGTGCGTGGAGGAAAGTGTGCTGAGCAGTCTGCTCCATGCCGAGACGGTCACAGGCTATCATGGCCGGACGGTCAGATGTCTGAGTGATCTGCTCGACGAGAAATAAAAAAATGGGAAGCGCTTTAGTGCTTCCCATTTTTCATAGTATTATCTGCGGGGCTTCCGCGTCGGCTTTTTCTTCCGCACGCTGTAGCCGAAGGTCCCCAGCTTTTTGCCCAGAGCCAGATATTCGCCGTGGCTGTAGACGATGAGTTTGGCCTTGTCGAGGCAGAGCTTACCGTTCTCGTCCAGCAGGCTCTCGTCCACGTCGCAGGCGACTACTTCGGCGAGGAAGAGGTCGTGGCTGCCCAGCGGGATGACCTGCGTGACCTTGCACTCGAGGTTGACGGGGCTTTCTTCGAGGATGGGGCAGTCTGTCAGCACCGAGCCGGGGGCAGAATGGAGTTTGCAGGCTGCGAATTTGTCAAAGTCCCGGCCGCTCCTGACGCCGCACCAGTCCACCGACTTCACCAGTGCCTCGGTGGGCAGGTTGATGGCAAACTGGCCGCTCTCCCTGATGAGGTGGTGGCTGTATCGCTCGGGGCGGACGCTGATGGATACCATGCTGGGCTGGGTGCAGATGGTGCCGGTCCAGCCGATGGTGATGAGGTTGGGCTTGTCCAGCCCGCCGCAGGAGACCAGCACCGGCGGCTCCGGGTTCAGGAGGGTGCTGCCTTTCCAGCTCTGTTTGCTCATCCGTGATACTTCCTTTCGTAGGGAGCCCATGTGCGCTCGCTGATGATGTAGCGGGGGCGGGCCTTGGTCTCCATATAGATCTTGCCGACGTATTCGCCGATGACGCCCAGACACACCAGCTGGACGCCGCCCATGAAGCAGACGATGCAGATGGTGGAGGCCCAGCCCGCCACGGCGCTGCCCAGAACAGCCTGCACGATGGCCCAGATGACGCCGATGAAGCTGATGAGGCTGACCGCGATGCCTGCGCCGGTGATGAGGCGGATGGGCTTGTTCGACAGGCTGGTGATGCCGTCGAAGGCGAGGGTCAGCATCTTGCTGAGGGGATAGTGGCTCTCGCCGGCCAGACGCTCGTGGCGCTCGTAGTAGACGGTGTCGCTGGGGTAGCCCACCAGCGGCACCATGCCCCGCAGGAAAATGTTCACCTCGCGGTAGTCGGCAAAGCTCTCCAGCACCCGGGTGCTGATGAGCCGGTAGTCGGCGTGGTTGAATACGATGTCTGCGCCCAGCGCGTTCATTACATGGTAGAAGCCCTCGGCGGTGAACCGCTTGAAAAAGGTGTCGGTGTCCCGGCGGCTGCGCACGCCGTAGACTACCTCGGCGCCGTCCAGATACTTTTTGACCATCTCATCCATGGCGTTGATGTCGTCCTGGCCGTCGCAGTCGATGGAGATGGTGATGTCGCAGCTGCCGCTGTGGAGCGCCTCCATCAGCCCGGCCAGCACGGCATTCTGGTGGCCGCGGTTCCGGCTCTGGGAGATGCCGATGAGGTGATCATCCTCAGAGGCGAACTTCTGGATGAGGGACCAGGTGGCGTCGCGGGAGCCGTCGTTGACGAAGAGCACCCGGCTCTTCTCGCTGACAAGGCCCGCTGCGGAGAGGTCGTTTATCTTTTTCAGGAACAGGGGGGCCGTGATGGGCAGCACCTGTTCTTCATTGTAGCAGGGAATAACGATCCATAAAATCGGTTTGGACATGATGAAGTTCTCCTTCTATATAAGGCTCTCCCAAAGGGAGAGGCTGTTACAGCACCATATGCCGCAGCGCGTCCGGTTCCAGCAGCTTGAAGCTGCTCTTATAGGTCTCGAGCAGGCCGTCTCGCTGCATCAGGCTCAGCTCCCGGGAGAGGGCGCTGCGGTCGCAGTTGAGGTAGTCGGCCAGCTGGATGCGGGAGTAGGGAATGGTGAAGGTGAGGCTGTGGTGAACCTCGGCCTCGCTGAGCAGGTAGGCGCACACCTTGGCCCGCAGGCTCTTGAGCAGCAGCAGGTCTACCCGGCGGGAGAGCAGGAAGTATTTGTCGCTGATGGTGCGCACAAGGTTCTGCAGCACCCGCTGGCGGGCCGGGTCGGCCCCGGGCAGCAGAAGCTTCTCGTAAGGCACCAACAGCACCTCGCAGGGGGCCGAGGCCATCACCGTTACCGGGCTGGAAAGGCTCGAGCCGCCCAGCACGTCGCCGAACACACCGCCCGGCCCCATCTGGCTGATGGGCAGACGCGCCCCGCTGGCGGCGGGATGGTAGGCCTCGATGGCGCCGGAGAGCACCACGCCTACCCGGCGGTTCGACTGTCCGGCCAGTACGAGGGTCTCGCCCCGGCTGTAGGTGCGCAATACGGCCCCCACTTCGCCCAGCAGGACCCGGAGCGCTTCGGCTTCCAGTCCGGCGAACAGAGAGGTGGATTGTAACAGCGGAAGATAATTTTCCATACCCATTCCGTGAGGTTTTCCCCGGGCCCTCACCGCCCTTCTGCGATTCCGTTGCATGTGCAACGGTATTTTTTCTCTTATTATAGTAAACTTGAGGGCGTAAAGCAAATGGTTTTGCAAATTTTTTGCGGGAAAATTTCTCCCAATGAAAGTGAGGAACGAAATCCTATGAAAAAACTGACATCTCTGCTGCTGTCGCTGGTGCTGATGGTCAGCGTGCTGGCCTGCGGCGCATCGGCCAAGACGAGCAAAAAAGTGCGCATCGCCGGCCTGAAAGGCCCCACCACCATGGGCCTCGTCAACCTGCTGAGCATGGAGAAGGACGGCACTGCTTCCCTCGACTATGACCTGCAGCTCTACGGCGCAGCCGATGAGATCGTGCCGAAGCTCATCAAGGGCGAACTCGACATGGCTGCTATCCCGGCCAACCTCGCCGCGACCCTCTACCAGAAGACGAACGGCGGCATCCAGGTCATGGCCGTCAACACGCTGGGCGTCCTCTACGTCGTGGAGAAGGGCAATACCGTCCACAGCTTTGCTGACCTCAAGGGCCGCACCATCCTTTCCACCGGCAAAGGCACGACGCCCGAGTACGTCCTGCGCTATCTGCTCAAGAAGAACGGCCTCGACCCCGACAAGGACGTGAAGATCGAATACTACAGCGAGGCTTCCGAGGTCACGGCCCAGATGGCCGCTGCCAGGAAGGATGCCATCGCCGTCCTGCCTCAGCCCTACGTCACCGCTGCCCAGATGAAGGACAGCGACCTCCGCGTCGTCCTCGACCTGACCAGGGAATGGAACAGGGTCTGTGACACCCAGCTCATCACCGGCGTCACCGTGGTGCGCACCGAGTACGCAAAGCAGAACCCCGACGTCATCGCAGCTTTCCTGACCGACTACCAGAAGAGCGTCAAGGCGGCGAACGAGGACATCGACGGCACCGCCGCCCTCTGTGAGGAAGTCGGCGTGGTGGCCAAGGCTGCTATCGCCAAGAAGGCCCTGCCCAAGTGCAACATCGTTTACCGCAACGGTCAGGAGATGAAGAAAGACATCTCTGCCTACCTGCAGGTGCTCTACGATGCCTCTCCTGCCGCCGTGGGCGGCAAGCTGCCGGACGATAACTTCTACTACACCGAGCCGTCCGTCCTGCGCAAGGTCATGGCGGCTATCCGCAATTCTGCAAAGTAAGCTTTGAAACAAAGAAGGGGCTGCTGCACATCGTTTTAGTCGAAAGTGCAGCAGCCTCTTTCTTTCTTACGTTAGAAGGCCCGCGCCGATGCCGATGAGAGCCGGCAGCAGCCAGCCAAAGCCGAGGCTGCTCAGGGGCAGAGCGTTCATCAAGGTGGAGAGGGAGCCGAAGGGCAGGGCAGCAGGGATGCTCTGGATGGCCGTGAAGAGGATACTCAGCCGCCAGACCGATGTCCGCTGGAACCGTCCGGGCAGGAACTCCACCACGATGAGGATGATGGCGATGGGGTAGATGGCGTTCAGCACCGGGACGGAAAGGCTCAGGATGTCCGCAAGGCCGATGTTCGCCAGCAGCATACTCACCAGCGCGAAGAAAGCCGCAATGGCAGGGTAGGGCAGCTGGGGCAGAAGCTCGTGGAAGTATTCGCCTACGCTGGCGATGAGGCCGACGCAGGTGTTGAAGCAGGCGATGACGAAGATGGCGGCCAGAAGCACCTGTCCCACCCGGCCAAACAGGCCGTCGGCCAGTGCAGTCAGGACGGCGGCACCGGTGCCGCTGCCGGGGAAGGTCGCCCCTGAGATGCCGCCGATGTGGGTCAGCATGGCGTAGACCACCAGCAGCATCCCGCCCGCGATGAGCCCGGCCCGGATGGTGCCGCGCCGGACGGCGGATTCCTCCGTGATGCCCACCGCCTGAAGGTTCAGCGCGATGACCGCGCCGAAGTTGAGCGCTGCCAGCGCGTCCATGGTCTGATAGCCGTCCAGCACGCCCTGTGCGGCTGGGAGGGCGGCGTAAGCCTCGGCAGGTGTGCCGTAGCCGGGCGCGGCCGGGCGGAGGATGCAGCCCGCGAACAGCACCACGATGAGCACCAGCAGGGCAGGGCAGAGGATGCGGCCCAGCCGCTGGGTCAGCTTTTCGGGCTTGAGGGCCACGAAGTACGCCGCAGCAAAGAACACGAGGGAGTAGATGAACTGTCCCGGTGTGCTCCGCCCCACCAGCGGCGTCAGCATCTCAAACGAGGTGCTGGCCGTGCGGGGGATAGCGAGGCAGGGACCGATGGACAGATAGACCAGCACAGCGAACACCTGTGCGAAGCGGGGATGGACCCGCCCGGCCAGCGCAGGCAGACCGCCTGCCCGGGCCACCGCGGCCACGCCCGCGATGGGCAGGCCGATGGCGCTGACGGCAAAGCCCACAAAAGCGGGCCAGAGCGCCGTCCCGGCCTGTGCGCCGAGGAAGGGCGGGAAGATGAGGTTGCCTGCTCCGAAGAACATCGAGAACAGGGTGAACCCCACCAGAAGGAGCTTTTTGCCCCGGAGGGCCTGAGCGGAATCGTGCATGGTCATCTCTCCCAGCTGTGCGCGGAGGCACGTAGAATAAGGATTACTTTATTCCAGTGTAGTGTTTTATGACCTTCATGTCAAGAGAAGAAAAGATGAAGGATTGTATTCTCATACATGATGTGATATTCTGAAAGCGAGAAAACGAACAGGAGCAAAGAAATACATGGATAAAACAAAAAAACGCCGCATTCAAATCTTAGCGGCGTCGGTGTTCTGGCTGGGCGTCTGGCAGGCGGCGGCTGTGGCCATCGGGCAGGAAGTTCTTCTTGTCTCGCCGGTGCAGGCCATCGGTACGCTGGTGGAGCTGCTGCCGCAGGCCGAGTTCTGGCAGCGCATCGGTTTCAGCGCCGGGCGCATCCTGTTGGGCTTCGGGCTGGGCGCGCTGTCCAGCGCGGTGCTGGCGGTAGCCGCCGAAAAGTGGGAGTGGGTGGACGCCCTTCTCGCCCCCGTGATGCAGCTGGTCAAGGCTACTCCGGTGGCGAGCTTCATCATTCTGGCGCTGGTGTGGGTCAGCGGCTCGTCGCTGTCCGTCCTTATCAGCTTTTTGATGGTGCTGCCCGTCCTCTACAGCGCAGTGCGCACCGGCATCGGGAGTGCTGACCGCCAGCTTCTCGAAATGGCGCAGGTGTTCCGTCTGCCTCTGGGGCGGCGTCTGCGGGCGGTCTGGCTCCCGGCGGTGCTGCCCGCGTTCCGGCAGGGATGCAGCGTGGCGCTGGGCATCTGCTGGAAGAGCGGCGTAGCAGCAGAGGTCATCGGCCTGCCCGATGGCAGCATCGGCGACGCGCTTTACCGGGCAAAGATCACCCTTTCCACCGGGGAGCTGTTTGCCTGGACCTTCGTCATCATCCTGCTGAGCGCCGTATTCGAAAAGCTGTTCCTCGCTCTGCTGGATAAAGCGGTAGCGGCGGTTCTGGGCGAAGAGGGGGCTGAAAAATGAGTGAAACCAACAACAAACTGGAAATAAAGAATCTGTCTAAACGATTCGGAGAGAGAATCCTCTTCGAAAACCTCTCGCTTACCGTGGACGACCCGGCGGTGCTCTGGGCGCCAAGCGGCTGGGGCAAGACGACCCTGCTCCGTATCCTGATGGGGCTGGAAGCGCCCACCTCCGGCAGCGTGGAGGGCGTGGGCCGGGTCGGCGCGGTCTTTCAGGAAGACAGGCTCTGCCCCCAGCTGACCGCCGAAGAGAATGTGGCGCTGGTGCTGCCCGCAGAACAGTACAAGGTCAAAACACAATACAAAGAGCAGATACGAGATGACCTTATACAATTAGGACTGGATGAAGAAGCCCTTGCCCTGCCTGCCCGGAAGCTCTCCGGCGGACAGAAGCGCCGCACCGCCTTGCTGCGCGCGCTCTGGGCCGAGAGCGACACGCTTCTGTTGGATGAGCCCTTCACCGGCATGGACCCCGCCGTCATGAAAAAAGCCGCAGCCATGCTCAAGGTACGCTGCGGCAGAAAGCCCACCCTGCTGGCGACCCATGATAAAGAAGCCATCCGGGAGCTGGGGTGGAAAGTGATCGAACTGGGCTGAAACGAAAGGAGCCTGACCATGGAGAAAAAGACAAGCTGCCTGCTCTGCGTTCTTACCGCGCTGCTTCTCGCTGTGCTCTATCTCTGGGCCGCCCTCCGCCCGGGCGTCTGGCTGCGGGATGCCTTTTTGTACCGGCAGGCCGACGGCAGCTTTTCGGGCAAGGATGCGTATGCCGCCTACACCATGCAGGTTGCTCAGATGGAAAACGGTGCGGAAGTGGATTTCACGATGGACGGAGAGACGCGGCACTATCGGCTCGAATCGAAAGCCGAGGGCATGAGCGACCCGGGCGTAAAAATTGAGCAGGACGGAGTGGTCATTTTTACCGGGACCGCGCTGGGCAGCCCCGGCGACGCCATCCTGTGGCGGGAAGACGATGGGGGCCTTGCCGACGAGGTGAACGTCATCGTCAACGGCGAATACCAGAGATCCGACCTCTGGCCCAGCTGTAACTGGCTCTATAATGTGGCCGTCGGCGGGCGGCGGGAGACCCGGGGCAGCGTGGCGTTCCTGCTGCCGATAGGGGCGCTGGTGGTGCTCCTTGTGCTGGATGTCCGGTTCCCGCTGCTGTTCTGGAACCTCCGCCACGGGCTGGAAGTGTACGGCGGTGAGCCCACCGACTGGTATTACGCGATGCAGAGGGTGAGCCGTATTGCCAGCATCATCGGTGTTTTTGTGCTGGCGGCGATGAGCTTTGCTGTTCACTGAGGCTCACAGCAGCTCGGCAAGGATGCTGTTTTGTACGATGAGCCCGGCTGGCGTGAGGGCGAGGGTGTGGCCGTCAAAGTTGGCGTAGCCGCTCTTCACGCAGTTTTTCACAAAGGCCAGCTGTGCGGTGGAGAACTCCCTGCCATAGCGTTTTTTGTATTCGTCGAGGCTCAGACCTTTGCGCAGACGCAGCTGCAAGATGAGATAATCCTCCGCACCGCAGCCACCGTCCATGACGGGCGCGGCCTCGTCCCGCAGAAAGGCTTCGGTGTCGGCGGGGTAGTAGAACCGTTTGCCGCCCATGCAGGAGTGGGCGGCGGGGCCGATGCCCAGATAGTCGCCGCAGTCCCAGTAGATGAGGTTATGCTTTCCCTCATAGCCCGGGCGGGCGAAGTTGGAGATCTCATATTGCCGGTAGCCATGATGTTCCAGCTGCTCGACGGCATAGAGGTAGAAGTCTGCCGCCTCGTCGGAGGTGGGCAGACCTTCGGGGGGCGTCCGGCCAAAGGCGGAGTCAGGCTCGATCTTCAAGAGGTAGGCGGAAATGTGGGTCGCGCCGCCATCCTCGATAAGTTCCAGCGTCTCGTCGAACTCGGCCTGCGTATAATGGGGCAGGGCCAGCATGATGTCGCCGCTGATGTTCTCGAACCCGGCACGGCGTGCGGCGGCGAAAGCGGCCCGCGCCTGCTTTGCCGTGTGGGGGCGGCCCAGCGTCTTGAGCTGGCTGTCCCGGGCCGACTGGACGCCGAAGGAAATGCGGTTGACGCCCGCCTCCCGGAATGCCCGGAGAGAGTTTTCGGTCACGGTCTCAGGGTTGGCTTCCAGCGTGATCTCGGCCCCGGGCAGGGGCTGCGCTGCGTCGATGAGCCGGGCGGCGTCTGCCGGGTCCAGCAGACTGGGCGTTCCACCGCCGAAATAAAGGGTGTCCGGCCGCAGGGGCGCGTCCGGCGCAAACCGGGAGAGTTCCCGCAAAAGGGCGTCCACATAGGCATGGGGGACGCCGCGCTGGCCGGGGGCGGAGTAGAAATCACAGTACCGGCATTTGGAAAAACAGTAAGGAATATGCAGATAAAGTCCGAGGGACATCAAATATCACAGCCTTTTTCATGAATCGTTCATTTCTATGCAGTATACTATATTTCGTAGACCGGGGCAAGGCCGAGGCCGATGCCCTGATTTTGAATGGAGGATTCCTTATGGATTACAACAACTATGACCGCGGCTATGCGGAGCCTTCGATGAGCGCATCGGACTATATGACCCGCACCTACCGCTGGATGGCCGGCGGCCTGCTCGTCACCTTCGCAATGGCCTATATCACGGCGACCACGCCCCTTATCTATCTGGTCGATTCGCTTTACTTCCTGCTTACCATCGGTGAGCTGGCACTGGTGTTCATGCTCAGCGCCCGGGTGCAGAAGATGTCCATCGACGGAGCAAGAGCCGCGTTCTTCGGATACGCCATCCTGAACGGCATGGTCCTGAGCTACTACTTCCTGATGTTCTCGGTAGGCACGCTGGTCATGGCCTTCCTCGCCACGGCGGTCTACTTCGGCCTTATGGCTGTGTACGGCACCACCACCCATAAAGACCTCACCGGCTGGGGCCCCCGCCTCATGATGGCTCTGGTGGCCATGATCGTCACCAGCCTCGTGGGCGCGCTCTTCGGCTTTGGCTTCGGTACCTCGGTGCTCTACTGCGGCATCGGCCTGGTGGTGTTCATGCTGCTTACCGCCTATGATACCCAGAAGCTCCGCCAGATCTACGCCTACTATGCAGGCGACGCAGAGCTGGCCGAGAAGGCTTCCATCTACGGCGCACTGACCCTGTATCTGGACTTCATCAACATCTTCCTGTACGTCGTCCGCCTGCTGGGCATGAACAGCCGCAGCCGCAACAATTAAATCAAATTTTCCGGAGCCGCCGTGCAGAGCGTTTGCACGGCGGCTCTTTTTGTCAGAATGCCTGCTTTGAATCATGATAACTGTGCGATTTGCCAAAAATCGAGGAAAAGGTTGACAGAATGCGGGGGGGGGTAAAATTTGTGTGGTGATGCGGCAGACGATGTTTGCGGCAGCAGCACACAGAGCTTATTTTTATTGAGGAGGGGTTTCGAATGAAACTGTTCAAAAAGGTTCTCGCCGCAGCCCTCGCGGGCGTGCTGGCACTGTCCGTCCTGACGGGCTGCAACAACAGCAATAGTGTGGCTACCGTGAAAATGCTCGATGCGCTGAATGACTGGGCGAAGGTCTATGGTGTGGATACTACCTTCGAAAAGGGCAATAAAGAATTGCAGGAACAGGTAAACGCACTGGTGAAGACCGTGGATGAGGTCGGCAAGGGCATCGATTTTGGAGATGCCAAGGACTTCGATGATGTGTACAACGCCATTATGAAAGATAAAGCTGCAAGGCTGAAGCTGGGGGCTTGGGCAGCGAAGTTTACTCAAGCAAATGTTGGTGATGGTTCGCCGCTGTATGAGTGTGGCTTTGCCGATATTAGCGTAGCGCTGTCTGCAAGTAGCAATAAGAACATTTACTATGCAGGTCAGCTGATGACTTCCATA
>ENA-UEQE01000098-UEQE01000098.1-human-gut-metagenome-genome-assembly--contig:-NODE-98-length-61943-cov-24.639705_pt1 | contig 61943 bp, 53 predicted proteins | sample MGYA00242934_ERZ507935 | MGnify/ENA primary metagenome ERZ507935 (study PRJEB26167, sample SAMN06115423) | human gut metagenome | host: Homo sapiens | place: China:Anhui | collected 2015-03-30 | study... | reverse complement strand
AGAGGCATTGACAATTATTTCTCTCTGCATCGGCATACTGGTCATTTATTTAGTCGTAAAAGCAATCAAATCAAAATAAGGAGTTGAGGTGCATTTATGAAATTTAGCGTACCGGAAATCTTAATGATTATATTAACAACAGCAGTCGTGATAATCGCTTTTCTTGCACTTGCAAAATACCTTATCCGCTATGCTGTCAAATTCTATATTAAAATAAAAGGAGATGACTTAAAATGACGTTGAGAAAAAGGTTGATTTCGCTTTGCATGGTAATGGTATTGGTATTTTCACTTTCGGCTGTTTGTGCTTCGGCCGCACAAGAGGCAGTAGCAGAACAGCCCACTGTTTCGATGTCCTTTGATCTTGACAATCGCGTCAAGCACGAAAAAACTGTGAGATTGCCAGATGGTTCGATTGCAAAGATCACTGCCGAACCCATCAATACGGGTCGAGCACTATCTGGAGTGTGGAAGATTACAGGAACAAATGGGTTGGCAACAATGGAATATTGGATTGAATTGGAAAAAGCTGGCCTTTACACAAAAATTAAGCGGACATGGGGGCTTGCGATAACTGGAATTATGACATCGTATGAAGATGCCAAGATTAACGTTGTTAGGCAGATGGAATCGCCTGTTCTTCCTGCTGTTGTTGAGGGATATGCAAAATTCACATATTTTGACAATCCGGTTGTTACGCTTTGGACGAAAAGTGGAGGCGTGAGAGCCTCGATTTCTGGCAATCAGATCACTACAGAGCTGTACTGATTTTTTCAAGAATTTGCTTGTTAACAGCTTCAGAATCACTTAAAGAAGTTCGCCGGATATATTTTAAGATGTCCGGCGAACTTTTTAATTGTTGTAAGACGGAAAGGAAAAAATTCTAAATGTCTTGATTTCTCTATGAAAAAATGGTATATACATTATACGAAACAATGCTTTGAAAGAACGCTCCACCGTTCAATGATGTAGAATGAGAGGTGTCCGCCATGACTGCCGTGATCTACGCCCGCTATTCCAGTGACAACCAGCGCGAAGAATCCATTGAAGGCCAGATCCGTGAATGCACGGCCTATGCCGAAAAGAATGACATCACCATTGTCAAGCACTACATTGACCGTGCCATCTCTGCCAAGACGGATAACCGCCCTCAATTCCAGCAGATGATCAAGGACAGCGACAAGAAGCTGTTTGACATTGTTCTGGTCTGGAAACTTGACCGTTTTGCCCGGAACCGCTATGACAGTGCCCGGTACAAGACCCAGCTGAAGAAGAACGGTGTCAAGCTCATGTCGGCTACGGAGATCATTTCAGAAGGGCCGGAGGGTATTATTCTGGAATCGGTGCTGGAGGGCTATGCGGAATACTACTCCGCTGACCTTGCCGAAAAGGTTGTCCGTGGACAGACAGAGAACATCCTGAAAGGACGCTGCAACGGTGGTCGTGGAACATTTGGATATACGCTGGATTCCGAGCGGAAATTTCACATCGACCCGCTTGCATCCCCTTTCGTACTGGAATCGTTCACGAAGTATCGGGATGGCCTCACGATGAAAGAGATTCGGGACTGGCTGAACGAAAATGGCATCAAGAACCCGGTCGGCGGTGCGTTCACCTATAACAGTGTCGAACATATGCTCAAGAATCGGCGGTACATCGGGGAGTTGAAATTCCGGGATGTGGTCGTGCCGGATGCGATCCCGCCCATCGTGCCACTGGAACTGTTCGATGATGTGCAGGAAAAGATTGCCAAAAACAAGAAAGCCCCTGCCCGGAGAAAGGCAGAGGACGATTACCTGCTGACCACCAAGCTGCACTGTGGCTGCTGCGGTGCGCTGATGTTTGGCGAAAGCGGTACAAGCCGGACGGGAGAAGTCCACCGCTACTATAAATGTGCCACGGTCAAAAAGAAGAAGGGCTGCAAGAAGAAAACCGTCCGCAAACAGTGGCTCGAAGATCTGGTGGTCAACCAGACCATGCAGCTTGTCCGGGACGATGCCGCCATGGAATCCATCATTGCCAAGGTCATGGAGCTGCAAGACCGGGAGAACACCAATCTTCCCCTCTATGAGAAGCAGCTCCGGGATGCGGAATCGGGTATCCAGAATATGCTCAACGCGATTCAGGCCGGAATCCTCACTAGTTCCACCAAGGAGCGGCTGGAGCAGCTCGAAGAAACCAAGCGAGAGCTTGAAGCCCGCATTGCGGAAGAAAAGCTGGCAAAGCCCAAGATCAAAGAGGAATTTATCCGTTTCTGGCTGATGAGGTTCCGTAAATTGGACATGAGCCTGAAAGACCAGCGGCAGGCGTTGGTGGATACGTTCATCAATTCGATTTATCTGTACGATGATAAGGTTTTAATTGCCTTCAACTATAAAGAAGGGACACAGACCATCACGTTTGAGGAAGCGGCCCAAGCCGCATCAAAGGAAAATGGTTCGGATTTGGATTGCTTTACTGCACCAAGGACTGCTGCATAGGTTTTGTGCAGCAGTCCTTTTTATTATTTTATCGAATCCATCTTGCAAAAGCAGCGCAGTGCCTTATAATAGAGGCTGTGCCCCGGTGTGCGCGGGTACGGTTAGGATGTATAGGATAAAGGAAAAAAGTATGAGTTCTCAAACGAATACGCTGACGGAAGGCCCTCTGGCCAAGCAGATCTTTCTGGTCAGTCTGCCGCTGGCGCTTTCCAACCTGCTGCAGGTGCTGTTCAATATGTCGGACGTGGCGGTGGTGGGGCGCTTTGCCGGGTCTACGGCGCTGGGCGCTGTGGGCTCCACCAGCACGCTGGTGACCCTGTTCACCGGCTTTCTCATCGGCCTGAGCAACGGCATCAACGTGCTGGTGGCGCGTTTTTACGGTGCGCGTCACCCCAAGGACGTGGAAAAGACCGTCCACTCGGCGGCCATCATCAGCGCCGTTGCCGGTGTGGCGTTGCTGCTCATCGGCCTGCTGGGCTCCCCCGCCATGCTGCGGCTGCTGAACACCAAGGAGGATCTGCTGCCCGGCGCGATCTTGTATCTGCGGGTGTATTTTCTGGGTATGCCGGCGCTGGCGCTGTACAACTTCGGCAACGCGGTGTTCAGCTCCATCGGCGACACCAAAAAGCCGCTGATGTATCTGTCCATTGCCGGTGCCCTGAACATTGCGCTGAACCTGTTCTTTGTCATCGTGTGCGATCTGAGCGTGGTGGGCGTGGCGCTGGCCAGCGCCATCAGCCAGTGCGTTTCCGCGTTTCTGATCCTGCGGGCGCTGACCCGGGTGCAGGACTGCTACGCGCTGGACGTACATAAATTACAGCTGGACCCGGTACAGGCCAAGAGCATCCTTGCGCTGGGCGTGCCCGCCGGGCTGCAGAACGCTATTTTTGCCATTGCCAACCTGTTCATTCAGGCGGGTGTCAACTCCTTCGACTCTTTGATGGTCAAGGGCAACAGCGCCGCCGCCAATGCAGACGGCCTGATTTATGATTGCATGGCGGCCTTCTACATGGCCTGCGCCAGCTTTATGAGCCAGAACTACGGCGCGGGACGGCCTGACCGGGTGAAGAAGAGCTACTTCATCAGTCTGGGCTACTCCTTCGGCGTGGGGCTTGTGCTGGGCGCGGCGCTGTTCTTCTGCGGGCCGGCCTTCCTTGCGCTGTTCACCACCGAAGCCGCCGTTATTGACGCCGGCATGAAGCGGGTGGCTGTGATGGCCTTTGCCTACTGCGTCTCCGCCTTTATGGACTGCACCATCGCCGCCTCCCGCGGGCTGGGCAAGACGGTGGTGCCCACCGTCATCGTGGTACTGGGCTCCTGCGTGTTCCGGGTGATCTGGGTGTACACCATCTTTGCCCACTTCCACACCATCCCGGCGCTGTACCTGCTGTATCCCTGCAGCTGGATACTGACCGCGCTGGCAGAGATCGCCTATTTTGCCAGCTGCTACAAGCGTGCCATGGCCATCTTCCGCAAGCCTGCGGCGGCATAAGAGGAAATATGATATAAAAAGGGCTGCTGCACGGTTTGTGCAGCAGCCCTTTATTTATGCTTTTGTCAGGGGGTCAGAGCGCAGCTCAGATCTCCTTCTTCAGGGTCTCGCCCATGATGTAGCCGTAGGTCAGAGCGGCGTCGAAGCCCATGCCGTACTGCTTGGCGTCCTTCTCCTCGATGGAGCCGCAGACGTCGCCGGCAGCGTACAGGCCGGGGATGGCCTTCTTGTCCTCGGTCAGGACGTGGCAATCGGTGTCGATGGCCAGACCTGCGGTGGTCAGGTAGAAGGTGGGGTCAACGCGGATGGCCCACAGACCGTCGCGGGTCTCGATGTAGGGGCAGTTGCGGCGGCCGAACTCATCGGGCTCGCCAGCCAGAGCAGCGGCGTTGTTGGCCTCGATGGCGTCTGCCAGATTGGGCAGGTTCAGCTCCTCAGAGGCCTTCTCCACGCTGTCGTAGTGCACAGCCTCGCCCTTCTCGAACATGGCAACGTAACCGTTGAAGCCGTAGGACTCGCTGTCGCGCAGCTTGACGGCAGAGGACTCGTCGAACACATAGTAGAAGGTGTCGCCGTTGTCCTTGTTCAGCTTTGCCTTGGCCATGGTGTAGTGGTTATCGGAGACGATGTTGCCGATGTTGTCGCCCTTGATGTTGACCATGATGCCGGGGGCAGACTGGTGGATGAAGGCCAGCTCAAACTTGCTCTTGTAGCTGGACAGGAAGGCGGGCAGAGCGCGGTTTTCGCACTCCACATAGCCGCCGGCGTCGATACCCATCTGGATGCCCTCGCCGGTCATGCTGGAGGCGCAATTGAAGAAGAAGTCGGCGTAGTCGGGGCTGTACTTCTTCAGCATTTCGGGGTTCTTGGCAAAGCCGCCGGAGGCAAGGCAGACCGCCTTGCCGCGCAGGGTATAGCTTGCGCCGTTTTCGCCCTTGGCGTGGAAGCCCACAACACGGCCGCTTTCGTCCTTGATCAGGTCGGTGACGCTGGTGGAGTAGATGATCTTGCCCTTCTCGTACTTCTCCACGCGCTGTGCCATGAACATCATGGCGTAGCCTGCGCCGCCCTCGTAGCAGCCGGGTGCCAGATACGGGGTGGAAGCGCCGTACTGGGTAGCGCTTTCGTAGTTGCCCATGGTGTTGAAGCCGATGCCGATGCCTGCCATCCAGTCCACCAGATCACCGGCGACGGTGTACTGCTTGGTCATGTAGGGCATTTCACCGTTGAAGAACTCGGTGCGGTGGTACTTCTCCATGGTCTGCCAGAAGTTCATCATGCCCTCCAGCGTGCCCATGGCAGAGCTGCGGAAGCTGCCGTCCACATCGTAGTTGTACTGCAGCTTGGAGCCTGCGGTGGCAACGCCGCCGTAGGTCATGGACATGGAGCCGCCGGGGATATCGCGCTTCTCCACCAGAATGACGCTGTAGCCGGCCTCCAGCAGGCGGCAGGCGCAGGTCAGGCCGGAGGTGCCGGCACCCATGATGACGACATCAGCCTCTTCCTCGATGACCTCGTTGGAAGCAGCGATGGTGACCTCCTTGGAGAAGTCGTCCACGTTATAACCGGCCAGCTCGATGGCCTCCTTCACAGCTGCCTTGACAGCCATGGAGGTGATGGAGGAGCCGCGCAGGTTGGGCACGTTGACGCTCTGGTGCTCTACGATAGCGGCAGGGATGCGGGAGCAGGCATAGTTGCCGATGCCGATGGTCTCCTCGTGAGACAGCACCTCACAGGCAGTGATCTTGCCGTCAAAGAAGGTGGTGGCAACGTGCACCCAGCTTTCGTGACCCATTGCCTTGGTGACGTACTTGCCGTCTACCGGGGAGGAGGGCTTGGTCACAGCGGAGGAAGCAGCAGAGGAAGCTGCGGAGGAAGCGGGAGCACCGGTGGTGCTGGAAGCGGAGTTGCCGCAGGCGGTCAGCAGACCGGCAGCAGCTGCGCCCATGGTGCCCACAGCGGCACCGCGCATAAAGTTGCGACGAGAGATCTTAGCCATAAGGTTCGCCTTTCTTTTTCTTTTCTCTTCTTTTTTGCGTTTTTCCTGTTCCTTCGTGCATTTTGAACATTGACACGATTATAGCAAAGTTTTGCCCCGGTGTGAAATACAAATTTGTGTCAGAATTTATCAAATCTCTTTATAAATCGTTTTCCCTTTACGGCCTGTGCGGAATCCTGTATAATAAAGATGACCAGCTTTTTACACAAGGAGGGGCGCCGTTCTATGACGATTTACCAGTTGGAGTGCTTTATTGCCGTAGCAGAGGAGCTGAATTTCAGCGCCGCCGCCGAGCGGCTGTTCACCACTCAGCCCGCCATCACCTACCAGATCAATGCGCTGGAAAAGGAGACCGGGCTGCACCTGTTCGAGCGCACCACCCGCCGCACCAAGCTGACCGCTGCCGGGCAGTCCTTTTATCTGGACATGGTGCAGATGACCAGCTTTGGGCGGCAGGCGCTGAAGAAGGCGCAGGATATTCAGGACGCTGACCGCTCCCACCTGACCGTCGGGCTGCGGCAGCTGTTCGATTACAGCACCTTTTCCAGCATTCTGGCCCAGTTCCAGCACCAGTTTCCCAACGCCTGCGTAGACGTTGTGCCGCAGGACAACCGCCGCCCGCTGGAACAGCTGCGCTCCGGGCAGCTGGATATCGGCTTTTTCTACGCCACCGAGCACTCCCGCGACCGGGATATCTCCTTTACGCCCCTGTTCTCGCTGGGGTACCATGTGCTGATGAACCCAAACTCTCCCCTTGCCGACCGGCGGGCGCTGCATCTGGCAGACCTGAAGGGGCAGAGCGTGGTGTCCTCCGGCGCGTTCGACAGCTTTCTGTCCGCCTGTCAGGGGCCTTCGCTGGAGCAGCTGGCGCAGGTGGGGGTGGATTGCAGCAAGATCACCCCCAGCTTTGAGGGTGCGCTGATCATGATCCAGATGGGCACCGCCATGTCCATTGTGCCCTGCCTGTCCACGGCGGTGATCCCGGGCATCGTCAAGGTGCCGCTGCTGGATTTTCCCCCGGTGACGGTGGAGATCGCCGCTATGCGCCACGCACCCCGGCTGGAGGTGCAGTCCTTTATCGAGATCGCCAAGCAGAAATACGCCCATCACCCCGACCCGCTGCGGATGGAGGCGCTGATCTGAGACGCAGCTGCTACTGTTCAAAAGTCCCCTATGACCCATAGAGTTTTGAATAGTTACTTTTTCTGCGCCAAAACACGCAGAACGATGCGCTTTTTGCCCCGACTCTTCAAAAGTAGCCAAAGTTTTGAAGAGTCGCAAACACAACGAAACTACGTTACTTTTGAATACTATTCAATATAAAAAAGTGGTAATAATGTCCGACTCTTCAAAAGTCCCCTTATATCATAGGGCTTCGCCGCCTGTTCTGAACAGCAGCACTGCCCTGTAAAAGCAAAAGCCGGACGGCCCGCAGGCTGCCCGGCTTTTTACTTTTCTGCTTTTACTGATAATCATGGTTGAGGAACAGGGCCTTGATGACCACCACCTCGTCATATTCCTCCTGCTCCACCTCCACGTCCGCGTTCAAGGATTTCAGGCGCGCCTTGACTGCATCCAGTGCCTCGGGCACGGTGACGGCGCGGCCCTCCTCCACGGCGTCCATCATCTGCTTGAGCACGATGGGGTGGGCGTACCAGCTTTTTACCGGGAAAGCGCCGTGGGGGTAGTGCTTGACATACTCTGCCATGGCTGCCTCGGCCTTCTCCGCACGCTTCATGATGGCGTTGTTGTTATTGTGGGCGGTGGGCAGCATATTGTAGCTGGAAAACAGGAAGATGGCGGCAAAGCCGAACAGCGCAAAGTACACGCCGTAGCTGCCGGTGTGGCTGAACACGGAGTACAGACCGTAGGCCGCCGCCGCAACACCCAGCACAAAGATGGCCAGCGCCACATAGCGGTACACCGGCTTGCTTTGCAGCTGCGCACGCTTGCGGCGCTGGGCAGCGCTCAGCTCGGCGGAAAGCTCCGGCTTTGCGTCCAGATACTCCTTTGCCCGGCGCAGCACGGTAAGGCTGTGCTGCGCGTCCTCGGAAAGCTCCGGCAGCTTGCGGGCGGCCTTTTCGGCAGCCTTTTTCTCCAGCGCCTGCTCACCGGCGGCGCTCAGCAGATGCAGCTGCGGCTGCTCCTTGGCAAGCACTTCCAGCAGGGCGTCCACGTCCCGCTCGTCCTTGAAGTTGCACTGCTTCTGCTTGCCGCCGTCGTACTCCACCACAAGATACGCCATGGAGGCAAACACGCCCTTGCCGGAAAAGCCGCCGGAGCTCATAGCCACCCGCTTGAACACCCGGGTGATGCTGCCGTAGGGCAGATAATAGCGGCGGTCGATGTAAAAGCTGTTCAGGTACAGCGCCTTTTTGCCTACGCCGCAGGGGCCGATCTTCCGGCAGGCTTTTTTGTCTGCCTCCAGCTCCTGCGGGTCAAGCTTTGCCATGCCCAGCTGTGCGGGTTTGAAAATCATGGGTAGTTCCCTTCTTTGCTTTAAATTCTACGCCCCTATTTTCCCACGGGACGGGGGCAATTGCAAGCCTTGATTTTTAAAAAACAGCGCCCGCCGCTGTACGGTCAGGCAGCGGCGGGCGCAAGTTACTTACGGAAATATGGAGCCGTCAGTTCCTTATGCCTTGGAAGTAGAGCTCTTCTTGGTAGCATGGAGGAACAGAGCCAGCATTGCGATGGCAAAGACGATGCCAATGGGGTAAGCAACGGCGGTGTTGTAAGCCACCAGCTTGCCGTCCGCATAGGTGTTGATCATCTTGCCCAGGCACTCGGGAGCCAGCACGAAGTAGGTGCAGGACACAGCGCTCATGAAGGTTGCAGGCACGGCGGTGATCCAGAAGTTCTTCTTCTCCTTGAACAGGTACATGGAAGCAGCCCACAGGACGATCATAGCCAGCGTCTGGTTGGTCCAGCTGAAGTAACGCCAGATGACGGTGTAGTTGATGAAGCCCAGTGCGTTGCCGATGCCAAGGAAGGCACCAACGCCCAGCACGGGGACACACAGCTTCAGGCGGTTTGCGTAGCTGTCCTGATCGATCTTGAGCCAGTCGGCCAGAGTCAGACGAGCGGAACGGAATGCAGTATCACCAGAGGTGATGGGGCAGATAACGACACCGATCATAGCCAGTGCCACGCCGACATTACCCATGGTCTTGAGGCAGACGTCGTAGATAGCAGCAGACTGACCGGCAGCCAGAGCCTCGGCCAGACCGACCATCTTGCCATCGGTGATGGTGTACAGTGCGCAGCCGGCAGCAGCCCAGATCAGAGCGATGATGCCCTCGCTGACCATTGCACCGTAGAATACGAAGTGACCCTGCTTCTCACTCTTCATGCAGCGAGCCATCAGAGGCGACTGGGTGGAGTGGAAACCGGAAATAGCACCACAGGCAACGGTGATGAACATGAAGCTCCAGATAGGAGTGTTGGAGGGGTGCATATTGCTGAAGTTTGCCCAGATCTCGGGGATGGTGTAGGCGGGGTTGGTGAAGATACCAAAAATAACGCCCACAGCCATGATGATCAGGCAGATGCCGAACACAGGGTAGATCTTACCGATGATGGCATCAATGGAGATAAAGGTTGCGATGAAGTAGTACACCAGAATGATGATCAGCCAGAACAGGGTGGTGGTCAGCACGCCGGACATACCGCCGTTCTTGCACAGGGTAACGATCAGGCCTGCGGGGCCGACTGCGAACACGGTACCGACCATGATCAGCAGCACCACAGAGAACACACGCATGATGTTCTGCATCACGGGGCCCAGATAGCGGCCGGTGACCTCGGCGATGGAAGCGCCCTCATTGCGCTCGCTCATCATACCGGAGAAGTAGTCATGTACGCCGCCGGCAAAGATGGTGCCGAAGGTGATCCACAGGAACACCACGGGACCCCACAGAGCACCCTGCAGTGCACCAAAGATGGGGCCCAGACCTGCAATGTTCAGCAGCTGGACGAGGAACAGCTTCCACTGGGGCATCACAACGTAGTCAACGCCATCGTTGATGCGCACAGCAGGAGTTTCGCGGTCGTCCGGTCCGAACGTGTTGTCCACGATCTTACCATAGACAAAGTAGCCTACGATCAGAAGTGCCAGACACAGTAAGAAACTAATCATACCAGAAACCTCCTTTTGAATTTCAGCCGCCGACAGCTTATGCCATACTGCGGCTATGACCGATCTCTGGCTTCATGTTAACACCTTTTTCATAATTGTGTTAATATTTTTTAGGTATGGTTCCTATATCAAAAAGTATATGGCAGCTTATTTTATTTGTTTATTTAAACTTGTATTTTATGTCGATAGTTCGTTTTAATTTGTTCTATTGTTTCTCGAAAATATTCTTCCGGGAACGGTCAAAAGCGTCCCCGCCAAACTTTGCGCCGCCTTTTTGTGCACTTTGCTTAATCGTTTGCGATTTTCTCCCCAAAACGTGGAATTTGAGACGAAAAGAAGGGAAATCTGTCCTCTCAGGTGGGGCACCCGTGAAAATGGGCTAGCAGAGCGTCCGCAGACGCTCCGCTAGCCCGAAAATAAAAACAATTCTTCCGCTGCAACAACGACGACCGCCGCCAGCGGCGGAAACAGGGAGGAGTTGTTGGGGCAGCGGCCAGCAAGACGCGCGTGCCGCCCAAGGCACGATGCGGATGCTGGGTGCCGCAACCCGGAAGACGCGGCGCGCATTTCAAATCTTCTTTCACCCGCTGTCCTTAATGGTGGCATCCGCCTGCTTGTGCAGCAACTGCACAAACAGCTGCTCCTCCGGCTGCAAAGGCTCCCGCTCCGGGTACACCAGCACGTCCCGCATCTGCTGCTTCTGCGCCGGGCAGTTATGCAGTGCCAGATGGTACTGCTCCAGCGCGCGCTGCGGCATGGGGGACGACCACATATAGGCCGTGGGCAGGTTTTGCAGAATGGAGAACTGGCTGCACCGCTCGTACACATGGATGCGGCGGTTGGGGTTTGCCTGCCAGCGGGAAACAGTGCTCTCCTCCCCGGGCAGATGGGTGTCGCCGTGCAGCACCTCGATGTAATCGTTCAGTTCGTCCAGCTCGCGCACCTGCCGCCGCGCCAGCGGGCTGTCCTGACTGGTGAGCAGCAGGTAGGAAAACTCCATGATAGGCTCCTGCCGCAGACCGTGGCGCTGGCAGTAGCGCAGATAATAGTCCTCGTCCTCGGCGGCATAGCGCAGCAGTGCTATGTGGTAGCCCTGCCGCAGCACAAAATCCAAAGCTTCAATGGCACCGCTCTCCCGGATATGCACCCGCAGCTGCTCGCTGCGGGCTGCCTGCTGCAAAAAATCCACCGCCGCATAGGAGGCGTAGGTGGCATGGGTCAGCACCACCCGCAGCTCGGCGCAGCTGCGCTGCTGGTGCGCCTCCTGCTTCAGCTCGTCCACCTGCTGCAGCACCCGCTGCGCCTGCCGGATGAACCGCTTGCCCTGCTCGGTGGGGATCATGCCCGTGGAGGAGCGCTCAAAGATGCGCAACCCGTATTCCTCTTCCAGATTCTTCAGCGCCTTGCTCACATTGGGCTGCGCCGCGTACAGCTGCTTTGCCGCCGCCGACACCGACCCCCATTTCATGATGGCTACCAGATACCGCAGTTCCGTAATATTCATGAACCCCTCCGCGTTGTTTGCAGTCGTAACTGTATTGTAACAATTTCTCCGCGCCGCTGTCAAGCGGGGGAGAATAAACCCTCTCAGTCCGCTCCCCCTTGCACCAAAGCCCCCGGGTGCTATATAATAAGGAAAAACACAAAGGAGGGGCTGTACCATGCCGGAATACCGCGTGCTGCGCATTGACGAGCAGCTGTACGGCTGCGAGGAGCTGCCCGCCGGGCAGCCGGTGCTGTGCGATGTGACCCTGACCGATGCCGCCGGGGCTGCCCGCATTCTGCCCTACCCGGACAGGGAGCTGACATGTCTTGGCATCGACGAGGGAGACACCGTTTGTCTGCTGCCGGACGGCACCCTGCACAAGCTGTAAGGAGTAATTTTATGCATAATATCTATTTCACCCGCCACGGCGAGACGGTATGGAACGTGGAAAATAAGATCTGCGGCATGACCGACAGCCCGCTGACCGCCCGCGGGCAGCAGCAGGCGCGGCAGCTGGGCGAGCTTGTCCGGGACAGCGGCCTGCACATTGACGAGATCTTGTACTCTCCCCTCTCCCGCGCCGCCGACACCGCAAAGGCCATTGCCGCCGCTACCGGTCTGCCCGCCCGCTGCGAGCCCCGCCTGCGGGAGCAGTGCTTTGGCAAATACGAGGGCACGCCCCGGGACGGTGCGGAGTTCCGCATCTCCAAGACCCACTTTGCCGACCGCTATGACGGCGGCGAGAGCATGATGCAGCTGGCACAGCGCATCTACAATCTGCTGGACGAGTTGAAGGCGGACACCGGCAAGACCTACCTGCTGGTGGCGCACAACGGCATTGCCCGGGTGGTGCACTCCTATTTTTACGATATGACCAACGAGGAATACGCCGCTGCAGGCATCAAAAACTGCCAGCTGGTGGAGTATACCTTTGAATAACAGGAAAGCCGCCGGGGTCCCGGCGGCTTTTTTGTTATGGCGCGTCAAACATGACGGTAATGGAATTTCTGGTCTTTTGTCACGAACATATACACGCTCACCGCCAGCGCGGCCAGCTCAGCGGCGGTGACAGCCAGCCACACGCCGTCAATGCCCCACAGGGCGGGCAGCAGGAGCAGCGCGGCAAGCTGGAACACCAGCGTGCGCAGAAAGGAGATGAGGGCGCTGGTCACGCCGTCCCCCAGCGCTGTGAAGAAGGAGGACGCATACACGTTGAAGCCCATGATGAGGAAGCTCAGCGCATACAGCCGGAAGGCGCGGCTGGTCAGCGCCAGCAGCTGAGCGTCGTAGCCCACAAAGATGCGTGCCACATAGGGAATAAGCACCATGGATACGGCGGTCATGCTCACAGCTACCACGGCGATCAGGCGCAGGCTCTTCTGGTAGAGGTTATGCACCTCGGCATGGTTGCGCGCGCCGTAATGGAAGCTGACGATGGGTGCGCTGCCCACGGCATAGCCCACGAACACCGCCACAAACAGGAAGGCAGCGTACATGATGACGCCGTAAGCCGCCACGCCGTTTTCTCCGGCAAGCCGCAGCAGCTGGAAGTTATACAGGATATTGACCAGCGACATGGAAAGGTTGGTCATCAGCTCAGAAGAACCGTTGATACAGGCATCCCACAGCACGCGGCCGTAAAACTGTGTTCTGCACAGGTGCAGGCGGCTGGTATTGCCGTGGTCGATAAAGTAGAACACCGGAAGCACGCCGCCCACCAATTGGCTGATAAGGGTGGCAACGGCAGCGCCCTCCACGCCCCAGTGCAGCATACCCACCATCACCACGTCCAGCACCATGTTGGTGCAGCCTGCACCTACGGTGAACCAGAAGCCCAGAAGCGGCTTTTCGGCGGTGACGAAAAAGCTTTGGAACATATTTTGCAGCGCAAAGGGCGGCAGCGCCAGCATCAGGATGCGCCCGTAGCGCACGGCGTAGTCCAGCAGCTCTCCCTTTGCGCCCAGCAGCATGGCGACCGGCCGCAGGAACACAAAGCCCAGCACGGCCAGCACGCTGACCGAAACAAGCGCCGCCAGCAGAAACATAGTAAAATAGCGGTCGGCTTTTTTCTGGTCACCCTCGCCCAGCGTGATACCAACGATGGCGCTGCCGCCGGTGCCCAGCATAAAGCCGACAGTGCCCAGCAGCTGCGGCAGCGGCATGATGAGGTTGACCGCCGCAAAGGCCGTTTTGCCCACAAAGTTGGAAACGCACAGGCCGTCCACGATGCCGTAGACGGAGGTGAACAGCATGGTGCCGATGCAGGGCAGCACGAACCGCAGCAGGCGGGAATAGGTAAAATGATCGGACAATTGGATGGTTTTCTTTGGCATAGCTCCTCCTTTTTGAACTTCACATATGCAAAAAGGCCGGATAAGAACCACCGCTCCGGTGCATTCCCTCTTCTGCTGCGGCACTACGGTGCCCACAGCCTCCGGGAAACACGAACGATGACATCTTATCCGGCCCTTCAATTACGTTGAAACAGCCCTCCGATGAGCGAAAAACAGTATAGCAAAGTTTATTTTTGATGTCAAGTCCTGCTTTGCATCATTCTGCCGCAAAGTGTAAAACACGAAAAAAGAGAACACCCGCTGCGAATGCGGCGGGCGTTCTCTTTTTTGAGCAAGGGTGGGGTGACGATTCCCACATCTCCTAACAATGGGCGACGGCTGCCTGTTCCGTCCTCCGTTGCTCATCTCTATCCACTATTATTATATCATAGGAATTCAAAATGTCAACACACGATAACGCGTCAATATTTTTTCAAATTTCCCTTGTCGATAAAGCTGCGGACACGATTTGGATTTAATCTGTAAACCGACCTTGCAAAAAGTTGTCCTTTTGTAGACACCCGTACCGCAACTTTGACAAACACATGGTCTATTTCTACTTCTCGGACATATTCAATGGAGTTATCCTTTTTATTTTGCGCCACATAATCCGGTTCTCTTAAAATATCCGGGATGTACTCTCCATATAATGCAAAGTCCTCAGGATGGCGTGTTGTCATGTGCCCAATGTTGGAATCGCCAAGAAGAATATCTTTTCCTTCCGGCAACTCCAATTCCAGCAGTTCGATCACACGTTTTGTCAGAACTCCAACTCGTCTTGTTTTTTCCATTCTACACCCTTTCTTTTATTTCTCCGCAAGGCGGACAAAGGGCGCGATGGCGTTGGCGTCGCCGTGGCGGACGATGGAGTAGGTGATATCGCAATAGGGCTGGATGGCAGTGCTCTTTTCCACGGTGGAGATGAGCAGCACCTGCAATTGCAGGCGGCGGAACAGTTCCATCATGGGGCGGATGCGGTCGCTGGTCATCTTGCTGAAGGCCTCGTCCAGCAGCACCAGACGGATGCTGTTTTCGCTCTTCTGGTAGATTTGCAGCAGGCTTGCGCAGATGGCCACATAGAAGGGTGCCTGATTCTCGCCGCCGGAGGAATCGCGGCTGACGCGGGACAGATACGCCTGCTGCCCGGTGACCTGATTGGTCACCTTGATATCGTAGTCCAGATAGGTGCGGTAGTCCACATAGTCCGAAAGGGTGGCACCGGCGGCGGTGCGTCCCTCCTGCCGGGCGCGGGTGTTCTCGTCCACGTCCGCCATGATCTTTTCCATCAGTTCGTCCACCTGACGCTCGTAGGCGGGGTCGGCGGTGGCGGCAAGGTTATCCAGAGAGTCACCTTCGGTCATCTGCTGGTTGCCCTTGTCCACGATGACCTGATAGAACGCCGCCAGCTGCGGGTCGCGGCTGGGTTCCAGCTCAAAGCGGTAGACCTCCTCGCCGTAGGTCAGCTGCTCCATGACCTTGTTCAGCTCCCGGAACTGCCGCCGGGCGTTGAAGATATCGTCCTTCATGCGGAACAAAATATCCTTGCGGAAGCGGTCCTTGCAGTCCCGCTGCGCCTGTTCCAGACGGGCAGCGTAGCGCTCCAGATCGATGCGCACAAGGCTCTCGTGCTGGGCGCGGTACTGTTCCAGCCCGGCAAGCCCCAGAGGATAATCGCAGACATAGCGCCGGTTGTATTCCCGCTGCGCCGGTTCCAGCGTGCTGTTCAGGTAGACGGTCAGGGCATCGTCCAGCTTGGCCTGTGCCTTTTCGGCAGCCTGCGCGGCGGCGCGGGGAGATTTGTCCGGCCCGGTCAGCGCCTGCTGACGGCTGCGGGAGAGCGGTTCCACCAGCGGGTGGGCGGCAAAGAAACTCTCTGCGGCCTGTGCGCTCTTTTCGGCGGTGTCCACTGCCTTTTGCTGCTCCGCCTCGCAGGAGGAGATCTGTTTTTCGCACACGCGCAGATCGCCGCCGGTCTGTTCCACAGCGGTACGGGCGGCTTCCCATGCGGCTTCGCGCACCTCTTCCTCCTTGTACAGCTGCTGCAAAAGCGGGTTCTCGCGGCACTCCGCCAGCTTTGCGGCCTGCTCGTCCACCGCCGCGCGGGCGGCGGTCAGGGCGGCGCGGGCGTCCCACAGAGCGGCAAGCTCTTCCAGTGTTGTGCCGCGCAAAAGGGTCTGGTACTGGCTGTATGCGGCTTTCAGGTTCTGCTCTGCCTGTGCGGCGGCGCGCACCTCCTCGGCAAGGGCGTTCATCTCCCCTGCCAGTGCCCCGGCGCGGGCGCGGCGGGCTTCCAGACCGATATAGCGCTGCGGGGTGCGCAGACGCTCCAACCGGAAGGGGTGGTGGCGCAGAAGATCCCGGGTGGCGCTGTCGGGGTAGTTTTCCAGCGTGTCGGGGGTGTCGCAGCAGACGATGCGGCGCAGGATGGTGTCTGCGTACTGCGCGGCCAGCGGGTTTTCACTGGTGACCTGTGCCGCCAGACTGTCGGCGGGGGCAGTGTCGGCGCGGCGGTTGGCCTTGCGCAGACCCGGGGTGTCCAGCAGGCTGATGGGGCCTACCTTGTCCTTCAGCGCCACAAAAGCGCTCTTTGCGGCGGCGTAGTGGGCGGGCGGCACAAGGATATCGAACCGGCGGTCGCCCAGACAGGCTTCCACGCAGTCCTGCCAGCTTTCGTCCTCCACGTTCAGCAGCTCACAGAAGACGCGGGCGTCCGGCTCCATGCCCCGGCTTTTCAGCTCGGCGTTCACGGCGTCCCGCACCCGGGTGGCAGCGTCGCCGTGGGGGTACACCCACTTGCCGCCGGATACGGCATCCAGTTCGGCGCGTTTCTCGGTCTGCTGCCGCTGCAGGGCGGCGGTGTGCTGCCGGGCGGCAAAATAGGCTTCTTCCAGCGGCTTTTCCTGTGCGGTCAGCCAGTCGGTCAGGGCGGGCAGGGTGTCGGGGGTCAGGTCTGCCAGCTTCTGCCCGGCGGCAAAACCGCTGCGGCGCAGCACAGCCAGCAGATTGCCGGTCTTTTCGGCGGCTTTTTCAGCGGTATCGGCGCGGCGGGCGGCGGCATCCAGTGCGGTCTGCCGATGCGCCAGCTCCTCGTTGAGGGCGTCCAGTGCGCGGCCCTCGCCGCTGGCACCGGCGGCGCTGTGGGCGGTCAGGTAGGCGCGGCGGGCTTCCGCTTCGGCGGTCTTGGCTTCGGCGTAGCGGGTGCGCAGCGTTTCCTGCTGGCGGCGTCCTGCGTCTACCCGCTCCTGCCAGACGGCCTTTTCCCCGGCATCGGCAGCAGCCCGCGCCAGCAGGGCGGCACCCCGGTTCACAAGGGCTTCGGTCTGTTTTTCGGTAGCTTCGCGGCCATAGCGCACGATCTCGTCCAGCGCATCGGCGCGGGTCTGGGCTTCCGCCAGAACGGCGTGCAGGTTTTCCAGCTCTAAGCGGTCACCCTGCAAGGCTTCCAAGTCCAGTTCCGGCTGGGGCAGGATATACTGGTACAGAAACTCCCGGAAATTCGGGATCTCGTCCATGCTGGTGCCCATCTGGAACACCTCGTTGAACTTTTTGCCCAGCGGGCTGGCTGCGCGCCCGATGCCCAGTGCGCGGCAGATGCGGTCCCGCGCTTCGCTGGGGCTGCGGGTGTAGGAAAGCCGCCCTTCGGCGGGCTTGAAGTCCTCCTTGGCGCTGGGCGCACCGGTGCGCGGGTCGATAAAGGGCAGCTGTTCCAGCGTGATGCCGTCCTCCGAGATGTACCACGTCTGGTCACCGGGGTGCAGCTCCTGCATGGGGCCCTCGGACTCCACCCGCACCGCGATGACAAAGCTGGTGTGCTTTACGCTGTCCCAGAACTCCGCCCCGATATACGCCACGGTATGCCCCGGGCGGCGGTAGGCGTTCTCGCCGCGCTGCTTGGCGTGGACAGAGCCTTGCAGGGTGCGGCCGCTTTTCTTATTGCCCAGCGCATTGAAGTTGCGGTTGGTGGTAAGGCAGTAGCGGATGGCGTCCAAAATGGTGGTCTTGCCCACGGCGTTCACGCCGATCATATAGGTCAGGCGGGCGCAGTCGAAGGTGGTATTTTCAAAGTTGTGCCAGTTGATAAGTTTCAGGCGCTTGAGTTCGATCATGCTTCACCCTCCCCTGCTTCGGTGTCTGCGCCCTCCGGGCGCTCGTACAGGCCAAGCTCGGTGCGGGTGCGGGCGCTCTCGGCGGCGGCATCCGCAAGGTCAGCGTCCGGCAGCGCCAGCAGCACCGTGGGAAATACCTCAATGCGGCTGTCCAGCCCGGAGAGCCGCCCCACCGGACGCGCCAGATTGTACCGGCGCAGGGTGCGCATGAGCCTTTCCAGCGTTTGCTGATCCAGCTTGCGGGGCAGGTTCATCTTTTGCAATTCGGCCTGTACCTCTTCCACCGTGACCAGCACCTCGTCCGCGCTGGCGGCAAGGCTTTCCCGCTTTTGCAGGTACAAAAGCCGCAGCACCAGCAGCAGAATGCTCTCGTACTTGAGCAGCCGTGCCTGACTGCCCTCGTGCTCGTTGACCAGCGCCGCCGCCTGCATGGGTGCGGGGTACAAAAGCACCGCGTAGCCCAGCGGTTTGAACACCGCACGCACCTCGTTGAGGTGATCCTGAATATACAGATATTTTGCCCGCTGTTCCTCTACGCAGCCCAGCACGAAGCAGTGGTTGAGCAGATAGTTTGCGGTTTCTTCCAGCAGATCAATGGTTGCCATCCGTGTTTACCTCCTTGCGGCGGGTCAGGACAAAATCCTGAAACCGGAAGCCGCCGCGCTCCACCCAGTTTCCGGTCATGGTGATATCGTACTCCCGGTGCGGCGACTGGGAATAGGTGTGCAGGCCGATGATGCCTGTAAAGTCGTTCGGGTATTCCTCCACAAGGGTGGAGGCGTTTACCTGCCCGCGAGCGGCCAGTGCCTGCCGCGCCAGCAGCGCCACGTTTTCCTCGGTGACGGCAAGGCGGGCGTAGTCCAGCAGAAGCTGCTGCTCCTGCCGCAGCCGGTCGGGGTCAAGAGGTTCGGTGCGCACCGGGGCAAGAGGTGCTTCGGTGCGGGGCGCGGCGGGGGGATACAGCGGCTTTGTGCCGAACACTGCCGCCGGGTACAGGTGCAGCCGCGCCGCCACCGGGCCGTCGTCCGGCTCAAACAGCTGCTCCGGGCTGCGGATGTCCTCCGCATAGCGGCGCAGCAGGGCGGTGACGCTGCCCTGCGCCGAGCGGTCGCTCAGCAGCAAAAACTGTGCCCGCTGCACCGCACGCTTGCGGTAGCGGATGTGGCTGGCGTCGATCTCCTTCATCAGGGTGCTCATCTCTTCCAGCGCGTCCCGCTGCTGCTGGATGAGAGCACGCACCCGGGGTGCCGCCTCGCCGGGGGCGCAGCGCTCCACCCGGGCGTAATCCAGCGCCAGCCGGGGCAGTTGGTTCTGCTCGCAGTCGTCCAGCTCTTCTTCCAGATAGGCGCGATAATTGAACAGGTTATCGCTGGTTTTAAAGCGATGGTACGCCGCCGCCACAACTTTTTCTTCGTACTGATCGAACAGTTCCAGCACCTCCTGCGGGGTGCGGTTATGGGTCAGGCGGTCGATATAATGCCCGATGGAAGCGTTGAGGGCGCGCAGGGACTTGTTCAAAGTTTCAAGGTCTGCCGCCACCTCCCGCAGCACGTTCTCGTAGGGGCTTTTTTCCTGCCCGATGCTGCCCAGCAGCTGCCACGCCTTGTACAGCTTGCCGGTGTAGGTGACCACCCGGGGGTTCAGTATTTCTTCCAGCGCGTCCAGCAGCGGGGTGACCTCCGGCATAAAGGCAAGGGTGGGCTCGCTCTCATAACTGCCGGGCTGCTCCTCCAGCCAGCCGGTGCGGCGCAGACGCAGCAAAAAGCCCACCGCCAGCGTGTGGGGGTCGCGGGTGGGCTGCTCGTCCTCATCGCCCGCGCCGTCGGCATCCAGCGCCAGCGGCTTTGCCAGTGCGGCAAAATAATCCTCGGCGCGGGAGACGGCCTCGGCGCGGGAAATGCTGTAATCTGCCGTATGGCGGCACTCCTCCCAGAGCAGCAGCAAAAGCTCTGCATAAAACGCCCGGTTAGGCCCCGCCAGCGGGCGGAACAGCCGTGGGCTGACCAGTTCAAACAGCTGCATGGAAACGTCCTTTCTGTGTGAGTTCGATACCCTTTTATTGTACCACAGCGGGCGGGGTTTGTCACAAAAAGGCGAAAAAAAGCCCCGGGGAGCGGGGTGCTCCTCGGGGCGGGGTGGGGTTCAGTTCTATGGGGTGGTGTTGGTCAGCTCAAAGCCGATGGCAACATAGGTCTTGCCGCCGATGGTCTTTGCGCCGACGCCCAGCGCGGTAAGCCCCAGCGTTATGCCGTTTTTCTTTGCGTTGGCAATCTCCTCGTTCACGGTGCGGAGCAGAGCTCGAACATTGGTAGAGTTCGCTTTGATGGCTGCGGTTTTGGCGGCCTCGTAGAAAAGCGGCACATAACCTTTTCCGGTGTCTTTTTTCAGTTCCCAGCAAAGCATCACCTGCCGCACCACGGTCTTTCCGTCGCCCTTTGTTTTCCAGAGCGTCTCACCGGTCAGGCTGTCCGCGCCGTGTTTCTCCTCGATGTGCTCGATGGCCAGCCTCTTGATGTCGGCATCGTTTTCAAAGCTCGTCCCGAATGTATTATTCAGCGCGTCAAGATAGGCGCTTTCCACCTTGGGATCAAACTCGGGGTTGCCGGGGTCGCTGTCGCTGCAGGCGGTGAACAGTGCCAGTGCCATGATACCGGCCAGAAGAACAGCCGCAAGACGCTTTAACTTTTTCATGCAATGCTCCTTTTATAAAATGCAGGGGCCCATGCGGATGCACAGGGGTATTCTGCTTTCATTTTACAGCAGCGCGGCAGGGTTCGTCAATGGCAAGTGTGCCTGTTTTTTGCCGGGATTTTTGGGCAGAGCGCAAAAAAGCCCCGGAGGGCGGGTGCTCTCCGGGGAAGAAAGGACTGATGATTCTTTTATTTGTTGTAAGCGAGGTTCTTGACCTGAATTGCGACTGCTGCATAGCTGTCGCCCTTTTCATTGGTTCTGACAACGACAGCAGCCTTTGCCCACTTGGAATCGAACTTCACGTTGCTGTTCGTGGCCTCGATCTTGCCGAACTCTTCCGTGATCTTTGCAATCAAGCCAGCCACAAAACCTGCAGTCTTATAGTCTGCCGACAGGGTAACCGTCACATACTCCTTTGCGGGCTTGATTCCCGTTGTGTCAAACTTAATCGCCAGGTAGCCAAACATGTTGGAATTTGCTTCTGCCTTGATTCGTGCATCCAGCAGTTTTGCAGTTTCTTTATAGAGCTGGCTGTCATTCTTGACCTTGCCATCTTTGTCACACAGAGCTGTTGCCTCGGTTTTCTTGCCGAGCTGCATCTGGATTGCTTCTTCCTTCTCTGTGTCCGCAGCAGCGCCGCCGCCGGTACAGGCGGTGAGCATCACCATAGCCATTGCGCCTGCAAGCAGCAGAGCGACGATCTTTGACAGTTTCTTCATAGGGGTATCCCTCTAATCAGCGTTTTTTGTGGATATGTTTCTTTTTTCTCGAAAGGCTTTCGCAACCATCGTTGCCTTTCTGCCCTGATTATATCCGACACCTGACGGTTTTGTCAATCGGGAATATCGCTAAACTTCCCGAAACAGTTTCGTGAAAATGATGAAAATAAGCGGGATTTGTTGCAGTTCTGATATATTCCGGAATAAAGTCTGTCTACAATTCACAGAATCATCTTTTCCCTGCCCCGGCGGCGCGGTTTTGCCGGGTGCGGGAGCACTTAAATTTGGACATATGTTGTGTTAGCGGTATTAACTCCCTCAGACGCGGCTTGCGCCGCGCCAGCTCCCTCTGGGAGGGTATTTCCCCATTATTTTGCCTTTTTACACATTTTCACCACGTTTTAGTGGTAAAATCATGCCCAGATTGAAACGAACTTGGAGGAAGTACCCATGCAACACTGTCCCGCCCGCGCGGCACAGCGGCTGGCGGCGGCAGTTCTGGCGCTGGTTTTGCTGCTGTGCGCCTTTTTGCCCCATGCCCACGCCGCTGAACTGAAAGAGAAAAACGGCATCCGGCTGCTCAGCTTCGACACCAGCCACATTCTTTCCATCGGCAACCAGACCTCCGGCAAGTGCAGCCTGTATGCGCTGCGCTACGCCCGCACCATTCTGGACGGCAAGGTGTGCTCCGGCAGCGGGATGTGGTCGAACGGTGCGGTGTGGTCCGCAGCGGGCTACACCGGGTACTCCGGCACCCGCGCCGAGTGCCTGAAAAAGCTGTACAGCGAGCTTTCCGCCGGGCATCCGGTGATCGTGCACCTGAAAAATACCACGGTCAGCGGGGTAAAGCGCCACACGAACCGCACCTCTACTTATGAATACCACCTGACTTCCTCCGGCTGGGACGAGGTGAACTACCCCCACATTGCCACCAGCAGCACCTACGGGCACTGGGTATGCGTGGCGGGCATCTCCCCCACCGCCGACCCGGAAAACCTGACCGAGAGCGACTTCTACGCCCTCGACCCCGCCCGGGTAACGGCAAATGGACGGCTTGCCGTCACCCGCCTGCTGGATCATACCCTGTGGGTGGAAAACTCCCCCCTCAAGGTGCTGGGGTGAAAGTATAATATGATAGAAACAGAGCGCCTGACACTGCGGTGTCAGGCGCTCTGTTTCTATTCAGTTCCTTTAATATCCCTTCACCGAGAACCCGCGCTCCCACGGGTCGGGCGGGATATTCTTGCTGCGGATGCCGGTAATTTGGATATAGTCGCTCTTCTGGATCATGGCGAACAGGGAGATGAATTTATCCGGGTCGCCCTGCACCTCCAGCGTCACGCTGCCATCGTCCTCGTTCTGCACCCAGCCGGTCAGGTCAAGGGTCTGCGCGGCGTACCGCGCACGATAGCGGAAACCCACCCCCTGCACCTGCCCGGTGATGGTGTAGCGCCGCCGCACCGTGCCCTGTGGCAGCGCGGGCGGGGTGCGATCTTTTTTGGAAAGAAAATCAAACACGGCAGTGTCCCTTTACAGCTCCTGATAAGCGGTCATCAGGGCGGGAATGAACTGCTTTTTGCGGCTCACCACGCCCGGCAGCGTCCAGCTGGCATCGGCGGCGGGCTGGGTGTCGAAGCCATCCGTCAGCACCTCGGCGGCGTAGCGCCCGTTGCAGATGACCACGCTCTCCTCCTTGGGCACGTCGGTCAGCAGCATATAGATGTCCTCCACGTTCTGCTTGTTGCGTGCCTCCTCGAGATAGGGCTTCAGCAGCGCCTCGGCGGCGGTCAGGTTCTTGCGGGTCATGTAGCTGCCCTGCGCCACGCCAAAGCGGATATCACCGCACATGAACACCTTGAAGTCCTGCAAGAACACTTCCTCGGCGGTCTTGCCGTCCAGCTTTTCGCCGGCCTCAAACATCTCGTTGGCAAACTCGTTGATGTCCACCCCGGCGATCTTTGCCAGACGGTTGGCGGCGTTTACGTCGATGGGGGTGCAGGTGGGGCTGCGGAACACCAGCGTATCCGAAAGGATGGCAGCCAGCAGCAGACCGGCGGTCTTTTGCGGGATGGTCACGCCGTTTTCATCGTACATCTGGGTGACGATGGTGGCGGTGCAGCCCACCGGCTGGTTGCGGAAGTACACCGGGCCGCTGGTCTCCAGACTGCCGATGCGGTGGTGGTCGATGATCTCCAGAATCTCGGCCTGATCAAAGCCCTCCACCGCCTGTGTAGCTTCGTTGTGGTCCACCAGAATGATGCGGCGCTTGCGCAGGTTGATGATGTTGCGGCGGCTGATCATGCCGCAGTACTTACCGTCTGCGTCCAGAATGGGGAAATACCGGTGGCGCACCTTTGCCATCACGCGGGTGACGTCTGCCACCGGGGTGACGAGGGTGAATTTAATGATATCGTCCCGGGTCATGTAATAGGAGATGGGCGCACACTGGCTGATCAGCTTTGCCGCCGCGTAGGTATCGCAGGGGGCGCTCATGATAGCTACGCCGGTCTCGGCGGCGATATGCTGGATGGTGCGGCCCACCTTTGCGCCGTTGCAGATGATGATGAGAGAAGCTTCCTTTTCGATGGCGCAGAGCTGGCTTTCGTAGCGGTTGGTCAGGATGACGATATCGCCCTTTTCCATGTTGCTTTCCAGCATTTCCGGGGTGGCTGTGCCAATGCGGATGTGACCGGTGGTGCACACTGCGTCCTCGCTGCCCACCACCATGGTAGCGCCCAGCGTTTCCAGAATATTGCGGTAGCTGGTGCGGCTCTTGGCAAGGATGCCGGTGTCGAACAGATCCATGTTGGCGGTGGCGATATCCTTCACCGTGATGACGCCCTGCAGTTCGTCCTCCTCGCTGGTCACGGGGAGGGTGTCGATCTTCTGGTCGCGCATGATCTCCCACGCCTTGCGCAGGCTGGTAGAGCCGGGGATGCCGGGGATCTGCCGGTAATCCACGTCCCGAATTTTAGGGTTGACATCGGTGCACATCCGGGGCGGCGTGACCCCGAACTTTTTCAGCACGAATTCCGTTTCCTGATTCATCTTGCCCGCACGCCGGGCTTCGCAGACCAGATCGCTGGTCTTATTTTTCAGCTCTGCATAGGCAATGGCAGAGCAGATGGAGTCGGTGTCCGGGTTGCGATGCCCGATGACAACGACCTTGTGCGCAGTTTGCTGCATACTGTACCCCCTTATGGGTCTTTACCTTCTTATCATACCTTATCCATTTATCAAAGCAGCGCCCCTCTCCTGCACAGCGGGGCGGGCTGCAACCTTATTTTAACACAACTGTGCCCATGGGTAAAGGGCACGAAACGCGGCGGGCTGTTGCTTTTTGACACTTTCTTGTATACAACCTCTTGCATTTCGACAGCTTCCGCTGTATGATAGAAGCATTCGAGCTTTTTTGTCATTTGCAACGGAGGACAGCATGAAATCGTCCAAATTCACATCCACTCCCCTGTTTCCACGGCAGGCGCTGGTGGCGCTGCTGCTGCCGCTGATCGCGGAGCAGGCGTTAAGCGTGACCATTGGTCTGGCTGATACTTTAATGGTATCCTCGGTGGGCGAGGCCGCCGTGTCCGGCGTGAGCCTTGTGGACAGCTTCAACACCCTGATGATCCAGATCATGAGCGCACTGGCCACCGGCGGTGCGGTGGTCACCAGCCAGTACATCGGCCATCAGGAGCCTAAAAACGCCAAGGCGGCGGCGGCGCAGATTTTATTCGTGCTGTCCAGCTTCAGCGTGCTGGTGGCGGCGGTGGTCATCGGCGGACGGCACGCCATCCTGCGGGGCATCTTCGGCTCCATTGACGCGGACGTGATGCGCTACGCCGAGACCTATTTTCTGCTTTCGGCGCTGAGCTACCCCTTCATCGGCCTGTACAACGCCGGTGCGGCGCTGTTCCGGGCGCAGGGCAACAGCAAGATCAGTATGCTGTCCAGTCTGGTGATGAACGTGGTGAACATCGGCGGCAATGCGGTGCTGATCTACGGCTTCGGCATGGGGGTCATGGGTGCGGCGCTGGCAAGCCTTGTGTCCCGTGCCATTGCCTGCGCGGCGGTGCTGTATCTGCTGCAAAAGCCGGGCTGCGCCCTGCGGGTGGACAGCCTGCGGGCGATGGCTCCGAACGGCGGGCTGATCCGGCGCATCCTGCGGGTGGGCATCCCCGCCGGTATCGAGAACGGCATGTTCCAGATCGGCAAGCTGTCGGTCTCCAGCCTGACCTCCACCCTTGGCACGGCAGCCATTGCCGCCAACGCGGTGGCCAATACCACCACCACCTTCCTGAACATCCCCGCCAACGCCGTGGGCATGGCTGCCCTGACCGTGGTGGGCCAGTGTCTGGGCGCGGGCGAAAAGGAGCAGGCGGTGTACTACTCCCGCCGCCTGATGCTGACCGCCTACTGCGGCGCGTGGGTGATGAACCTTTCGGCCTTCTTCTTCGCCAACCGGTTCGCGGTGTCTCTGTTCAATCTCTCGCCGGAAGCGCAGGCCATGGCGCTGGACATCATGGTGTGGTTCAACATCGTTTCCCTGTTCGTGTGGCCGTCCAGCTTTACCCTGCCCAATATCCTGCGCGCCGCCGGTGATGCCCGGTTTACCATGACCGTGAGCATCGTGTCCATGTGGGCATTCCGGGTAGGCTTCTGCTATCTGGCAGTGCTCTGCTTCGGCGGCGGGCTGCTGAGCATCTGGATGGGTATGTATCTGGACTGGGTGTTCCGCTCGCTGTGCTTCTACCTGCGCTTCCGCCGCGGCAGCTGGCTGGAGCAGAGTGTGATTTAAACTTTTAGCATCCACCCCTTTGCCGGTCTGTAAAGACCAGCGAAAATGGGGTGGATTTTTTCTTTTTGCAGGAAACCGCCGCTTTGATTCGTATTATCAGTAGCAGAACGATGGTATTTTTTACAAGTTCCACAAATTATTTTTTCAGCGCTTGACAAAGTTTTCACCTTTCGTTCTTGCAATCTTCATCGTTCGGGCGTATAATTTCTCAATGCTATCGAGTTCTGCTCTTCTGCAAAAGGAGGCTATTCTATGAAACGCAGCTGGCTTGCGCGCCACCCCATCGGGTTCATGGCGCTGTATACGATATTTTATCTTTCCGTTTTTCACTATCTGGAGGCAAACGTCCCCCTGCGCAGCATTCTGGTGCACTGCCGTCTGGACGATCTGATCCCCTTCTGCAAATATGCGGTGATCCCCTACTTTGCATGGTTTGTGTGGATCCCCTTCACCCTGTTCTATCTGCTGTGGAAGGCCCCGCGTGAGGACTTCTGGCGGCTGTGCCTGCCGCTGTTCTCCGGCATGACCATTGCACTGGCGTGCTACGCGGTGCTGCCCACGGCGCTGGACCTGCGCCCCTACTGGGTGCCGGGCAGCGATATCTTTGCGCAGACTGTGCGCTTTTTGTACCGCACCGACACCGCCACCAACGTCTGCCCGTCCATCCATGTGTTCAACTCGGTGACGCTGTTGCTGGCGTACTACCGCAGCCGCATTTTTGATGCGCCCCGCCGCCGCTGGATGCGTCCCGCAGCCGCCGTGCTGTGCATTTCCATCGTCTGCTCCACCGTGCTGCTCAAGCAGCACAGCTGCATTGACGTAGCCTTGGGTGCGCTGCTGGCACTGGCGCTGGACAGCGCCTTTACCGCCCTCGAGCGCAGCCAGCTGCCGCAGGTGCGGAGAGCCTAAGGAAGAAAAAAAGCGGCTCCTGTCAGCGCCTTTGGCGCTGGCAGGGGTCGTTTTTTCATTTCCTTTTTTAAAACAGCCCCTCGGGCAGGCAGATATCCTGCTTGGGGACTTTTGTCCACGCAAAGTCCGGCACAAGGCTTTCCGGGGTGCGGGGTGCAGGCTCCGGCTGCAAGCCGTAGGCAAACGCCAGCTTGCCGATGATCTCCGGGGCGGTGTATTTTGCCCGCAGATTTTCAAGGCTCTGGTCGCCGTCCCGCTTGGACAGCCGCCGCCCGTCCGCTGCCAGCAGCAGCGGGCAGTGGGCAAAACGGGGCGGCTGCAAGCCCAGCAGCCGGTACAGGTACAGCTGCCGCGCCGTGGAGGAAAGCAGGTCTGCCCCGCGCACCACCTCGGTGACGCCCATGCGGGCATCGTCCACCACCACCGCCAGCTGATAGGCAAACACCCCGTCTGCCCGGCGCAGATAGAAGTCGCCGCAGTCCCGCAGCAGGTTTTCGGTGTGGATGCCCATGCAGCCGTCCGTAAAGGTGATGGCCTCGTCCGGCACCATCAGGCGGTAGGCAGGGGCTTTCTTTTTGCGCTTTTCCGCGATCTCCTCCGGCGTCAGCCCCCGGCAGGTGCCCGGGTAGATGACGTTGCCGTCCGAGGTGTGAGGTGCGCTGGCGGCGTGCAGCTGGGAGCGGGAGCAAAAGCAGGGGTACACCAGCCCCTTCTGCTCCAGCTTGCGGTAGCTTTGGGTATAGATGTCCCCGCATTCGCTCTGGTAATAGGGCGCGTGTGCGCCGCCGGTGCTGCCGCCCTCGTCCCATGTAAGCCCCAGCCACGCAAGGTCCTGCTCCAGCAAGTCGGCGTAGACGCGGGGGCAGCGCTCGGCGTCCAGGTCCTCGATGCGCAGCACGATGCGCCCGCCCTGACTTTTTGCGCTGAGCCATGCCAGCAGGCTGCACGCCAGATTGCCCAGATGCAGCCGTCCGCTGGGGCTGGGCGCAAAGCGCCCGGTGACCGGGCGGTTTTGGGATACAGGGACTTGGTTTTGCATGGGTGTGCTTCCTTTCGCTTTTACTGGTTTTTTCTCATTATAAGCCCTTGCTGTGCAAAGGTCAATGCGCATAAAAAAGCCGCCGCAGGCGGCAATGCCTGCGGCGGCGGGAAAGCCGGCTGCTCAGTGCAGCTCCGGCCAGTAGCCCTTGTTGGCTTCGATCATATCGTCCAGAATGGCCTTGGCAACGCTCATGCTGGGCACAGTCTTGTTCAGGGTAAAGGCCTGCAGCACCTTCTCGTAGCTGCCTTCCACACAGCCCTCTACCAGCAGCTTTTCGCTGTTGAGCTGCTGCATCATCAAGCCCTGCTGGAACAGCGGGATGTTGTCCCGGGCAATGACCTCCGGGCCGTTTTTGCCGATGTAGGCGGGCAGCTCCACCATTGCGTCATAGGGCATATTGGGGATCGCGCCGCGGTTCTCGGTGATGATGAGGAAGCGTGCCTTGGTGTCGTTCTTCAGCGCAGCGGAAAGATCTGCGATCCAGTCGCCGTGGCTGCCGGCATAGAAGGTGTTGGCGTCCACCTTGCCGGTCTTGAGGTAGTGGTCGATGCCGTCGAACAGGTTCTTTTCGCGGGTCTCCTCCACCTCGTTGGCACGGGTGTGGTTCGGGTCCGAGTGCTCCACGAACTCCTTGGCCTGCAGATAGTAGTTCAGGTAGGTGTTGGGCAGGTACTCCGGGAAGTTTTCCATGATCTCGTACTCGCCCTTCCACACATAGTACCAGCTGCCCTTGGTGTGGCGGTTCTGGCTGCTGGAGGAGGTCAGGGCGCCCATGCCCTTGAGGTAGCTTTCCGGCAGAAGGATCTGGTTCTCCTTGATGTAGGCGCGCAGCTTGGGCATCAGATCCTCGCCGTGGTACTGGATGGAGGTGAACCAGCCGAAGTGGTTCAGACCAAAGTAATCGTAAACGATCTCCTTCTTGTTCTGGATGCCCATGGCAGCTGCCACCACGTCAATGATGGCGATGGGCATATCGCAGATGTTGATGATCCGTGCCTTCGGGCGCAGCTTGCGGCAGGCTTCGGATACGATGGCGGCGGGGTTGGAGTAGTTCAGGATCCAGTAGTCCTTCTTGGCATACTTTTCCACATCGTCGATCAGCTTGATCATGGGGAAGATGGTACGCATTCCGTAGGCCATGCCGCCGCAGCCGCAGGTCTCCTGTCCCACGCAGCCGTGGCGCAGAGGGATCTTTTCGTCCTGCTCCCGCATGGCGTAGCCGCCCACGCGCATCTGGGCAAACACAAAAGAGGCATCCGTGTAAGCCTGCTGCACATCGGTGGTGACCACCAGCTTGATGTCGGTATTCAGCTCCTTGTGCAGGACCCAGTCCACCACAACGGCAACCTTGTCCTGCCGCTCCTTGTTGATATCGAACAGACGGATCTCGTCCACTTCCAGTTCTTCCCGGCGCAGGGCGATGGATTTGACGATACCGGCGGTAAACGTACTACCGCCGCCAGCAATGGTAATGACCATAGTATAAACGCTCCTTTTTTGTATTTTTCAGGTTAGCCCGGCGCAATCCGCCGGGGCACGGAAAAGCGGTTTACTGGTTTTCCAGCTGTGCCTCCACAGCACGCTTAATATCGGCTACCTGCAGACCGTAAACGATCTGGATATCGGTGCCCTTTTTCACGATGCCGCTGTTCGGCAGTTTGTTGATGGCAGCTTCGTCCAGCTTTGCGGGGTCCTTGATGTTTACACGCAGGCGGGTGAAGCAGTTGTCCACCGACAGGATGTTCTCCTTGCCGCCCAGACCGTCGATGACGCACTGCACCTCGGCAGCGTTCTTCACGCTTGCCTTCTTGGCGGGTGCATCGCTCCCCGCGGTCTCGGTGCTCACCTCTTCCCGGCCGGGGGTGTGCAGGTTAAAGGCCTTGATCAGCAGGGTGAACACCACAAAGTACACTGCGATCTGGCACAGCGCCAGCAGGTACAAGGTGGGATAGTTGGTCTTATCTGCACCGGCAGAAAGGTTCATCAGCACCGAGCCGAGGAGGTTGGTGGTAAAGCCGGTGACATGGAAGATGTGCAGCAGCACGATGAACAGGCCGGAGATGCAGGCGTGTGCCACCCACAGGATGGGAGCAGTGAAGCAGAACATGAAGTCCAGCGGCTCGGTGATGGAGGCCAGAGAAGCGGTAAAGGCCAGCGGCACCAGAACGGCAGCAGTCTTTTTGCGGTTCTCCTTGCGGGCGCAGAAGATGAAGGCCGCCACGATGCCAAAGTAGCCGAAGGTCTTGGTGAAGCCGGTGTACATCCACACGATGCCGTCCGAGAAGGGCAGACCCATGCTGTACTCCATCATCATGACAATGTAGGAGCCGGTGTAGGTGGCATCGCCCACGGTCAGGCTGTTGCCCAGTGCAGAGAACTGGAAGGGGGTGTAGATGAGGTGGTGCAGGCCGGTGGGGATGAGGAAGCGCTCCAAGAAGCCGTACAGGAACAGGCCGAAGTTGCCGGAGGTGGCGATCAGATCGGTCAGTGCGCTGATCACGTTCTGCACCGGCGGCCAGAAGAAGCAGGAGCCAAAGCCGAACAGGATGGAAAAGACCACCATGCAGGTAAAGGACCAGCGGTTGCCGGAGTAGATCTGGGTGATGATGCCCTTGAACTGCTTTTCACAGGTGCGGTTGTACACCCAGCCGCAGACCAAGCCCAGCAGGATGCCGCCGAACACGCCCATATCCACCGTCTGGATGCCGAACACGGTGGACTGACCGGTGCCGTACAGACCCACCATCGGGTCAGCCTCGGCCAGCATACCCAGCTGGGTCAGGGTGACGTTGCCGGCGGTCAGGTACATAAAGTAGCTCATCAGGCCGATGATGGCAGCCTGCTGCTTGTTCTTTTTGGCCAGCACCGCTGCGATGCCTACGCAGAACATCAGGCTGAGGTTGTTGATGATGACCATGATGCAGTTGTAGATCAGCTGTCCCAGCAGCTTGATGGGGGTCCACTGCAGAGCGGGGATCATCGCACTAAGGCTTGTGCTGGTAAGCAATGCGCCCAGCACAAGGATCAGGCCTGCTGCTGAGATATACGACAGCGGTGAGAGCATGGCTTTGGAGAACTTTTCCAAGCCATTCATGACTTTTTCTTTCATCGTGTAATACTCCTCACTTTTGACTTGACTGTTTTTTGGGGGATGATTTCTATTCCGCAGGGCTTCCGGACGCCCTGTTGAAACATTTTAACCAACGATCTTGGTCAGGTGGATGAGCAGATAGACCTGCTCCTGATGATCCAGCTCATAATCAAATTCCTGCCGCAGATAGGCATTGATGCGCTGTAAACACACCTCGTTGCGGCTGTCGCGCTGCAAAAGCACCGTATACATGGATTCCAGCCCGGCGTCCTGCCAAGGAGTGTGCCGCAGGATGCGCGCCGCCAGAAACTTGAGGTGCACGGTCAGGCGGGTGGTCTCAAGGCTTTCTTCCTCAAAGGTGCAGTGATAGGTGTCGCAGATGATCTCCTTGACCGCTTTGACGAACTTTACGGTATCATAGGCCAGTGCGCCGTCCGCCGCACCGGCTACCAGATGCAGGGCAATGTAGCCCGCTTCGTCCTCCGGCAGTTGTACGCCGCAGAACTGCCGGACAAGTTCCAGCGCCCTTTGCCCCACTGCGTACTCCTTCGGGTACAGCATCCGCGTCTCCGAGAGCATGAGGTTGGGCAGAAAGGTGCCCTTTTCCACACGTTCCAGCGCAAAACTGATGTGATCCACCAGCGAGATGGTGCTTTTGCTGCTGAGCAGGATGCCCTGCTCCTCTGCCGCCAGCGAGATGCGCTCGGCGGCCTGCATCACCTGCGGGGTGACGTTATCCAGCATCTTGAGGAACTTGGTCTGCAGCTCGTTCTGCACATAGTACACCTTGGAAACGCGGCTTTTGTCGATCACGTCCCCCGGGCGGCGGCCAAACCCAAGCCCGTTGCCCACGAGAATGGCTTCCCTGCCGTCCGGCATGACCACCGACACCGCATTGTTATTGAATACCTTTACAGCCTGCATCGCCGCACTCCTCCGCTTCCATGCCGCAGCTTTTGTGAAAAAGAAAAAGGGCACAAGAACCAAAGGGATGCCGTTGCCGCCTTCCCTCTGATGCTCATGCCTGATCGAACAGTTACACGCACTGATAAATTCACTTGTCTGCTTTTGATTATACGAGCCAGCGCAGAAAATGTCAATGCGTTGAACTGCCCGAAATTCAAGCTATATTTTTGTATATCCTGCACAGGTCTGCTTGAAATTCGTCCTGCGCAGAACGATTGACAACGCCGTGCGCAGAACGTATACTTAGAGTGTAGATTCCGCTTTGCTCCGGCGGCTTGCCGGAGCACCGTTTACGGAGGTTTTTCTTATGAGATCGAAATATATCCGTCCCCTTGCGCTGCTGCTGTGCGCCGCTTTGCTGGGCTGCCTGCTTGCAGCCTGCAGCGGGGCTGCCGACAGCAGCCCCGCATCCAGTGCTGCACCTGCCTCGGACAGCGCATCCGCTTCCGGCAGCAGTGAGTTGCCTTCCTCCGCCACAGAGGCCAACACCGGAGAGCTGAACCCCGGCAACTTCGACGAGAACTCGGTGTTCTCCATCACCGGCACAGAAAACGCCTTTGCGCCCTGTCTGGGCTGGGGGCCCGGGGTATCCGGCTGCTCTTTGAAATCGGTCATCGCAGCGGCATCGCTGCTGCAATGGGCCGAGGGCGCACGGATGTCCAGCCGCTCCCCGGAGGCCATTCAGGAGGCCTTTTACAGCTGGTACGACGGCCTGACCGACAACCAGCAGGAGGGCTTTGCCGAGGCATGGCCGCTAATTAAGGACGCCGCACTGGACCTGCTCAGCGACAAGGACAGCATGACCGACCGCATCGCGGACGCAGGGCTGGACGCTGACACCCTGCCCGGCTGCACCCTGAAAAACTGGCAGGCGCTGCAAAGCGTGCTGGACGGCATCGTGCCGGAGACGAACGGCGAGGCCTAAACGCAACCTTAAACTTTAAAGCGCAATGGGGCGCTGACCGTATGGTCAGCGCCCCATTTTGTCTTTATACCTTTTTCAGCACATACTGGCGGGTGCCCATGCCCACCTTCTCGGCCTGTTCAAGGGTGGCCTTCCACTCGATGTTGGGGTTGGAGTCCTTGAAGTTGTCGTGGTAGCAGTTCCAGCCCGGCTTTGCAAGGTTCGTGCCCAGCTGGCTGTTGGGCAGCGGGGCGGCGTTCAGGCAGGCGTCCACGCAGGCCTGATCCAGCGCCACAGGGTCGAAGGACGCAAAGATGCCGATATCCGGCAGGATGGGTGCATCGTTCTCGCAGTGGCAGTCGCAGTTGGGGCTGATGTCCTGCACCAGAGAAATATGGAAGCAGGGGCGGTCGTGGCAGACTGCGGCGGCGTACTCGGCCATCTTGCGGTCCAGCAGCTCGTTGGCACAGTCGTTGGGAGAATAGATGGCGTCAAAGCTGCACGCGCCGATGCAGCGGCCGCAGCCCTTGCACTTGTCGTAGTCGATGACCGCCTTGTTTTCGGCATTGTAAGTAATGGCGTCCGAGCCGCACTCCTTGGCGCAGCGGTGGCAGCCGCGGCACAAGCCCTCCTGCACGGCGGGCTTGCCGGCAGCGTGCTGCTCCATCTTGCCCGCGCGGGAGCCGCAGCCCATGCCGATATTCTTGAGCGCACCGCCAAAGCCGGTGGACTCGTGGCCCTTGAAGTGGGTCAGGCTGATGAACACGTCCGCATCCATGATGGCGCGGCCGATCTTGGCGGTCTTGCAGTATTCGCCGTTGGGCACCGGCACTTCCACCTCATCCGTGCCGCGCAGACCGTCACCGATGATCACCTGACAGCCGGTGGTCATGGGCCAGAAGCCGTTCAGCTGGGCGCAGCTCAGGTGCTCCAGCGCATTCTTGCGGCTGCCCGGGTACAGGGTGTTGCAGTCGGTCAGGAAGGGCATACCGCCCTGCTCCTTGCACAGGTCTGCCACCACCTTGGCGTAGTTGGGACGCAGAAAAGCCAGATTGCCCAGCTCGCCGAAGTGCATCTTGATGGCCACGAACCGGCCGTCCATGTCGATGTCCTTGATGCCGGCGGCAATGCACACCCGGCGCAGCTTTTCCAGCAGGCTGGTGCCCACCGGACAGCGGAAATCCGTATAGTAAACTTTGGATGCTTCCATGGTGTTTTTCCTCCCATATCCTTCCGGCGGCGTCTGCCGCGCGGTCTCTCTTTTATTCAGTATAGCACACCCGGCCGAGCGGTGTAAACAGAAAATGGAGCAGCGCCGTTTTTCTCTGCCCATTTTGGGGTTGACAGTCCTGCCCTGCGGTGTTATCTTATATCGGTTCCAAAAAACAGAACGGATGTCAAGATACAGGAGTTATTTCTATGAACGATTTTGATACATTCCGGCGCGAAGCCGTAGCCGCCGTCCGGGTGGCGCTGCAATGGTTCTTTCTGGCCGTTCCCATGGGTCTGCTCTGTGGATTTCTGGGCACCTTGTTCCACCTTGCTGTCGAGCACGCCACCGAGCTGCGCGCCGCGCAGCCTTGGCTGCTGTTCCTTTTGCCTGTGGCGGGTCTGCTCATCAATGCCCTTTATAAGGTAACAAAGTGCGAGGGCGTGGGCACCAACAACGTTATCCGCGCCGTGCAGAGCGGCGAGCCGGTCAGCATCCTGCTGGTGCCCGCCATCTTTCTGGGCACGGTGCTCACCCACCTGTGCGGCGGCTCTGCCGGCCGCGAGGGCGCTGCCTTGCAGATGGGCGGCAGCATCGGCTGGAACCTTGGCACCCTGCTGCGGCTCAAGGACCACGACCGCCGCACCGCCACCATCAGCGGCATGGCTGCGTTCTTCTCTGCCCTGTTCGGCACCCCGCTGGCGGCGGCCTGCTTTGCCATGATGGTGGAGGATGTTGGCCTGACCTTTACTTCTGCCTTTGTTCCCGCCTTTACCTCTGCCCTTATCGCCTACGGCTGCTCGCTGGTCTTTGGCATCGCGCCCACCCACTTTGCCCTCACTGCGCCGGAGCTGAATGTCCGCACCGCCCTGCTGGTCATCCTGCTGGGTGTGGCCTGCGCTGCCGTTTCCCGCCTGTTCTGCTACACCCTCCACTTCATGGAGCACACCGTGCCAAAGCTTCTCCCAAACCCGTGGGTGCGGGTCTTTGCGGGCGGCGTGCTGGTCATCGGCTTTTCCTATCTCTTCGGCGTGGGGCGCTATAACGGCGCGGGCATGAGCGTCATCACCGCTGCCGTGGAGCAGGGACAGGCACTGCCGTGGGATTTTCTGTGCAAGATCTTCCTTACCGCGCTGACCCTTGCCTGCGGGTTCAAGGGCGGCGAGGTGGTGCCCAGCTTCTTTGTGGGCGCTACCTTCGGCTGCGTGGTCGGCCCGCTGCTGGGTCTACCCGCCGAATTTGCGGCGGCGGTGGGGCTGGTGTCCATCTTCTGCGGTGCCACCAACGTCCTGATCCCCTCCATCCTGCTGGGCTTTGAGCTGTTCAGCGGCGCCGGGCTGGAGCTCATCGCGCTGGGCTGCGGTATCTGCTTTATGCTCTCCGGCCACCACGGCCTGTACAGCAGCCAGACCTTTGTTACCAACAAACTGCGCTCGGAGTATATGTCCCACAAGTGGCGCGTAAAGGTGAAAAAAGCGGAAGAATAAGGTTTTGGTACTAAAAACAGGGGGCTGTTGCGCAAGCAACAGCCCCCTGTTTTATCATAACAAAATTTCTCTTATGCCAGCGCGGTGATGGCTGCCACAGCCAGCACGATCGCACCCAGCACGATGCGGTAGATGCCGAAGAACTTGAAGTCGTGGCGCTTGACGTAATCCATCAGGAAGCGGATGGCCGCAAGGCTGACGACAAAGGCCACGACGCAGCCCACCAGCAGCACGGCGACCTCGGTGCCGGTGATGGATACGCCGGAGACCGCGAACTTGACCACCTTGAGCAGGGATGCACCCGCCATGACCGGGATGGCCAGATAGAAGGTGAACTCTGCCACACAGGCGCGGGAGAGACCCAGCAGCAGACCGCCCACGATGGTAGCACCGGAGCGGGAGGTGCCGGGGATGATGGCAAGGCACTGCCACACGCCGATGAGCAGCGCGTCCCGGTAGCTGATCTGTTCCAGCTTTGTGACCCGGGGCGTGGTGCGGCGGTTTTCCACCACAAGGAAGAGCACGCCGTACAGGATCAGCATGGCGGCTACGGTGATGTAGTTATAGAAGTGTGCCTCCATCCAGTCGTCCAGCGGGCTGATGACCAGCACCGGCAGGGTGGCGGCTACCACCTTGAACCACAAGTTCCACACACTGGGCTTGGAGATGACCTTGCCCTGCCGCAGCCCGAAGGGCCACAGCTTATTCCAGAACAGCACCACCACGGCCAGAATGGCACCCAGCTGGATGACCACCCGGAACATGGACATGAATTCTTCACTGGCATTGAACTTGACGACCTGCTCCACCAGAATCATGTGGCCGGTGGAGGAGATGGGCAGCCACTCGGTAATGCCCTCTACGATACCCATCAGGATCGCTTTGATGATCTCGAAAAACGTAATAAATCCCTCCTGCAGCACCCGGTTGGATGCGTAGTTTTTTCAAAAGCAGTTCCAGTATACCATACTATGAGCCGCTGTGCATACAGATTATAGAAATTTTCCCCCGGGCGCTGTATTTATCTGCCCCGGGAAATGTGCTATACTATAAAAATAAGAAGTCTGTCCGCTTTCTGCGCCCGGCGCTGAAAGCTCTGAGAACAACGAGGTGAACCTTCATGAACATACTGGTGATCGGCTGCGATCAGGTGGGTGCGGCGCTGATCCGCGATCTGGAGCGCATCGGCCATGATATCTCGGTGGTGGAAAAGGACCCTGAGCAGCTCAAGCGTCTGGATGCCTTTGACGATTATACCTTTCACGGCACTGCCCTTGTGGGCGACCCCACCGACCCGGACACCCTGCGCCGGGGCGGCGTGGAAAACTGCGACGCCGTGGCGGCGGTGACCGAGGAGGACTCGGTGAACCTGATGGCGGCGCAGCTGGCCAAGAACATCTTCCGCCGGGACAAAGTCATCTGCCGGGTATCCGACCCGCATCTGCAAATTTTATACCACAAGGCCTACGAGCTGGAGACCATCTGCCCCACCGTGCTGACTGAGCAGGCGGTGTTTCGGGCTCTTTCCAAGTAAAACAGCCTGTTTTTGCTTTACAGACCGTAGAATGAGGTAACGATATGAAAGTTTGTATTGCCGGCGGCGGCCGGGTGGGGATGTATCTTGCCCAAAGCCTGCTGTCCCACCACCATAAGGTGACCATCATCGAGCCGCAGGAGGCGCTGTGCCGCACCCTTGCCGACACGCTGGATATCCCGGTCATCTGCGGCGACTCTCTGAGTTTTGACACCCTGCGCACCGCCGATGTGGCCAGCTGCGACGCCTTTGTGGCGGTGACCAACACCGACGAGACCAATCTGGTGGCGTGCCAGATCGCCAAGCGGGAGTTTGGTGTGAACCGCACCGTGGCGCGCGCCTCCAACCCCAAAAACCGGGACATTCTGCACACGCTGGGCGTGGACACCGTGGTGTGCGGCACCGACAACCTGAGCCATATCCTGGAGCGGGAGATCGAGACCGACACCATCCGGCAGCTGCTGTCTCTTGGCGGCGGCACTGCCAGCCTGAACGAGATCCTGCTGCCGGAGGACTTTCAGTTCGCGGGCAAGGAGATCAAGGAGATCCCCATTCCCGGCGATGCCATTCTGGTCAGCATCACCCGGGATACCGAGTTCATCATCCCTCACGGCAGCACGGTGCTGCTGCCGTGGGACCGGCTGCTGTGCCTGACACAGGACGACACCCTGCATCTGCTGATGGATGCATGGGGTCTTTCCTCCCACAAATGAGCGAGCAGGAGCTGCTGCGCACCGCGCTGGTGCTGCCGCCCCGCGCCCGCCGGGTGCTCTGCGTCTGGGCAGCTGTGCCCGGGCTGGTCTGCGCGCCCTTTGCCTTCTGGCAGAGCGTGTGGGCGGGGGCAGTCTTTTGCGCTGTATGGGCGGCGCTGGTGGCGCTTGTCCGGGCGCGCTGCTGCAGCTTTGTCGCCGCCCTGACGGCGGACAGCGTCACGGTGCAGGCCGGGGTAGCTGTCCCTGTGCTGCACCGCATCCCGCGCCGGGCGGTCACCGGGGTGCAGCTGCTGCGCACCCCGCTGCTGTGGGCGGCAGGGTGCACTGTGCTCCTTGTGCGCAGCCCGGGGCTGCAATTGGTGCTGCCCGGCATCCCCGCCGCACAGGCGACTGCGCTGGCAGCGGTTCTGATGGAGGGCAACGTATGAACCGGGAAAAGCACTTTCACCCGCTGGCGGCGCTGCATCTGCTGCGCAAGACCCTGCTGGTCTACCTTCTGCCGCTGGTACAGGTGCTTTTTGACCGCAACTGGGACGCTTTGCGTGCGGCGCTGCGGCAGGAGCTTGTATTGCTCTTCTTTATCAGTGCCGTGTGCTGGGCGGTGTACTACGGCGGCCGCTGGCAGGTGGATGCCGAAGGCACGGTGCACGTCAGCTGGCGGCTGGGCGTGCGGCTGGACCGCGCCCTGCGCGCCGAGGGGCTGGCGGCGCTGATGTTGGAGCAGCCCCTGCTCTACCGCCTGACCGGTGCCTGCCGGGTGGTGCTGTACCCTGTGGGGCAGACCAAGACCATCACGCTGTATCTTACCCGGCAGCAGGCCGAGGAGCTTGCCGATGTGCTGCTGCCGGTGACAGACCCGCTGTGGCACGCGCCCAAGGGCGGCGAAAAGCTGGCCTTTACGGTGCTGGGTGCCAACGGCCTGTCCACCCTGATTTTATGGTGGCTGGCCATCCACCAGACCCAGAGCTACGCCCCGGATGCCCAGACCGCTGCCCTTGCGCAGCTGGGACATCTGGCGGCGTTTGCCGCCCGCTGGCTGCCGCTGGGCACGGCGTGGCTGCTGGTGCTGGCGGGCACCCTGTTCTGCATCAGTCTGGTGCGCAGCGCTTTGCAGGCGGTACATTACACCGTCTGGCGCACCGACACCCAGCTGGGCAGCCGGGGCGGATTGATCCGCCGGTACGAGATGCGGCTGCGGCTCTGCCAGCTGAACTACGCCGACCTGCGCCGCTCCCCCGCCACATGGGCGCTGCATTATTGCCCGGTATTTGTCTCGGCAGGGGCGTGCCGCCCGGAGCTGCCCTTGTTCGTCTGGCGGGAGGGCACCCCGCTGCTGCGGGAGCTGCTGCCGGAGATGGCACAGCTGCCCCCGGATACCCGCGCCGACACCACCGACCGCAGCATGGTATTTTTTCTGCCGGCGGGCATCCCGCTGGGGCTCTGCCTGCTGCTGACGGCGGTATCCCGCACCACTCTGCCTGCCCTTACCCTGCCGCTGCTCATCCCCACCGGGGTGTTTGCCGCCCTGCTGGGCGCTGCCGCCGTGGGCTGGCACCGGGAGGGCGTATGGCAGCAGCAAGGACAGCTGCTGCTCTGTCGGCAGCACCAGTTCCATCTGCACCAGCTGTGCGTGTTCCACCCGGACACCGGCTTTACCGCGTTGCAATCCCCTTGGGCGGTGACGGTACAGCGTGCCAACCTGACCCTTGTATTTCCCGGCAAAGAAAAGGTCACCGTGCGCAGCGTGCCGCTGGCGGCTCTTGATTTTCTGGAGATATAGAAGTATACTTGCGATGCCCCGCTGAACCTACGGTCGGCGGGGCATTTTTTGTATCACAGACCAACGGAGACTATTTTATGATAAAGACTGTATTATTTGATCTGGACGGCACCCTGCTGAACACCATCGACGACCTTGCCGATGCCGGCAACTGGGTGTGCGCACAAAACGGCTGGCCCACCTTTACGGTGGCACAGTTCAAGCTGATGGTGGGCAACGGCATCCCCAAGCTGGTGGAGCGATTCTCCCCCGCTGACGCCCGCACCCCGGCGCAGCTGGCGGCGACGCTGGCGCAGTTCACCGTCCGGTACGATGCCCACAAGGAGGACAAGACCGCGCCCTACCCCGGCATTCCGGCACTGCTGGACGCACTGAAGGCCGAGGGCATCCAGTGCGCGGTGTTCTCCAACAAGGCTGATGCCCTGTGCGGCGGCATCATTGCCCACTACTTTGGTACCGGCCGCTTTGCCGCCGTGCGGGGCAACCGCCCGGGCGTACCTACCAAGCCCGACCCCACCGGGCTGTACGCCCTGATGACCGAGCTGGGCGCAGACCCCGCCGCCACCCTTTTTGTGGGCGATAGCGACGTGGATATCCTCACCGGGCACAACGCGCAGCTGCCCGCCATGGGCGCGCTGTGGGGCTTCCGCGGCCGCGCCGAGCTGACCGCCGCCGGTGCCGATGCGCTGGCAGAGGTGCCGGAGGACATCCTGCGGTATGTGCGGGAAAGGAACCGGTAAAATCACAAAAGGAACACCGGACAGATGCCATCTGCCCGGTGTTCTTCTTTATACAAAGCAAAAACGCCCTTGCGCATTGCGCAAAGGCGTTTTTATGACCCGTACGGGAATCGAACCCATGTTACAGCCGTGAAAGGGCCGTGTCTTAACCGCTTGACCAACGGGCCTTACAAATACAGAGCTTCGCTAAAACCTCCGACTTTCATCGTCCACTACTGCGGACGACCGTCCCCCTTATCTTAGCGAAACTCTGTAACGTGGTAGCGGTAACTGGATTTGAACCGGTGACACTTCGGGTATGAACCGAATGCTCTAGCCAACTGAGCTATACCGCCACATATTTAACTTGCACTCGAACGGTGCTTTATTATTATATCCATAGATGCCCCTTTTGTCAACACATATTTTCAAAAAATTTTGCAGTTTTTTGATGTTCTTAATTTATTTACATAGGTGCGTTAGAATATTGCATTTCTTGTCATTTTTGTAAGGGTTTTGCTGCAAAAAGAGACGAACCCTCTCAGTCATCGCTGCGCGATGACTGCTCCCCCGAAGGGGGAGCTTATAGCGCTGCCGCAAACTTCCCCATGATGCCTAATACTTTAGCAACGAGCCTTAGACCTTGGCTCTCCCTTCGGGAGAGCTGGCGCGGGAGCGCCTGAGAGGGTCAGCCGTCCCCTTGAGGGCCGACTTCCCCCGGCCGGGGGAAGATGTCGCGTAGCGACAAAAGGGGGTGTGGCTTGACGCGAAGCGGCAAGACGGAAGGGGTACCCACGCAAAAAGCACCGCTTCCCTGTGCGGAAAGCGGTGCTTTTTTCAACCTTTTTCTGTCCGGTTGTGGAAAACCCGGTGCAGTTTTAGTCCTTCTTATTGGTGGGGACCATGACCTTCAGGCCACCCATGTACGGCTGCAGCACTTCGGGAATGGTCACGCTGCCGTCGGCCTGCAGATGGTTCTCCAGGAAGGCGATCAGCATACGCGGAGGTGCCACGCAGGTGTTGTTCAGGGTGTGGGCCAGATAGGTCTTGCCGTCCTTGCCCTTGATGCGGATGTGCAGGCGGCGTGCCTGTGCGTCACCCAGATTGGAGCAGGAGCAGACCTCGAAGTACTTCTGCTGGCGGGGGCTCCAAGCCTCGATATCGCAGCTCTTGACCTTCAGGTCAGCCAGATCGCCGGAGCAGCAGTTCAGCTGGCGCACGGGGATCTCCATGCTGCGGAACAGCTCCACGGACATCTTCCACAGCTTCTCGTACCAGTCGGCGCTCTCCTCGGGGCGGCAGACCACGATCATCTCCTGCTTCTCGAACTGGTGGATGCGGTAGATGCCGCGCTCCTCAATGCCGTGTGCGCCCTTCTCCTTGCGGAAGCAGGGGCTGTAAGAGGTCAGGGTCAGGGGCATCTTGCTCTCGTCCAGCGTCTGGTCGATGAAGCGGCCGATCATGGTGTGCTCGCTGGTGCCGATCAGGTACAGGTCCTCACCCTCGATCTTGTACATCATGGCGTCCATCTCGGGGAAGGACATGACGCCCTGCACCACGTTGCCGTGCATCATGAAGGGCGGGATGACGTAGGTAAAGCCCTTGTTGATCATAAAGTCGCGGGCGTAGGCCAGCACAGCCTCGTGCAGGCGTGCAATGTTGCCCAGCAGGTAGTAGAAGCCGTTACCGGCCACGCGGCCTGCGGCGTCCATATCAATGCCGTCAAAGCTCTCCATGATCTCGGTGTGGTACGGGATGGGGAAATCCGGCACGACAGGCTCGCCGAAGCGCTGAGCCTCCACATTATAGGTATCGTCCGGGCCGATGGGCACGCTGGGGTCGATCATCTGAGGAATGGAGTACATGATCTCCTGAATGCGGGCAGACAGTTCCTCCTCTTCCTTCTCCAGCTCTGCCATCTTGTCGGCGTCAGCCTTGACGGCGGCGTTGTTGGCGTCGATCTGTGCCTGCAGCTCAGCCTTCTGTGCCTCATCGGTGCACTTCTTCAGCTGACCGAACAGCGGGCCGTTGGCCTTGCTCAGCTTGTTACGGGCGGCCTTCAGGGCCTCCACTTCCTTCAGGGCTGCACGGTACTTGGCATCCTTTTCGATGACCTCGTCCACCAGCGGCAGCTTGGCATCCTGAAACTTCTTTTTGATGTTTTCCTTAACGGCGTCCGGGTTCTCGCGGACAAATTTGATATCCAGCATGATTGACTCTCCTTAACTCTATTGGGCTTGCAGCGGTGCACCTGGGGCTTTCCGCTGCCGTTCAAAGGCGGCAGTTCCCGCCTTGGATCGCATGATTATTCGGTTTCCATCTGGTACTGTCCCAGCAGATTTGCAAAGGCGCGCAGCTGCTCGTCGGAGTAAAAATGCACTGTCAGCTTGCCCTTGCCGCCGTGGTAGGCCACGTTCACCTCGCTGCCCAGCACCTGTTTCAGGCTCTCTTCCACCTCCACCGGCAAAGTGCCGCGGGGTGCGGGTTCGCGGGGCTCCTTGGCGGGCTTTGCCATCTTTTTGCAAAGCGCCTCGGCCTGACGGACGTTCAGCTGGTTGTCCGCGATGATCTGCGCGGCTTCGGCCTGCAATTCCGGTGTGGGCAGACCCAGCACCACCTTGGCGTGACCGGTATTGATAAAACCGCTCTTCAGCAGTTCCAGCACCGTTTCCGGCAGGTTGAGCAGACGCAGGCTGTTTGCCAATGCGCTGCGGCTCTTGCCCAGCTTGCGGGCGGCCTGCTCCTGTGTCAGGTCGCAGCGGGTCATCAGCTCCCGGATGCCGGCAGCTTCTTCCACCGGGTCCAGATCCTCGCGCTGTAAATTTTCCACCAGCGCCAGCTCCATGGCCTGCTCGTCGGACACATCCTTGATGACCACCGGCACCTCGGTAAGACCCGCCATGCGGGAGGCGCGCCAGCGGCGCTCGCCCGCCACGATGCTGTAACCGCCCATGGGTCTTGGCCGCACCGCGATGGGCTGCAATAAGCCGTGCTCGGCGATGCTGGCAGCCAGCTCACTGAGGGTCTCCTGTTCAAAGGTCTTGCGGGGCTGGTCGGGGTCCGGCTCGATCTCGCGCAGCGGCAGCGTTTCCACCGCTGCGTGCTCTGACTCAAAGACCGGTGCTGCGTCCTCAAACAGACTGTCCAGCCCGCGTCCGAGCCCTCCTTTTCCTCTTGCCATTGTTTACCTTGTTCCCCCTGTTTTAATCTTCCAGAGCATTTTTCGCCGGCTCTGCGGCGGGTGCAGCCTTTGCGCGGGACTTCTTAGGTTCCTGCGGGCGGTTGTGCTTGACGAATTCGATGGCCAAGTCCATGTAGGCCTCGCTGCCCTTGCCCTTTGGCTCGTAGAAATTGATGGGCTGGCCGTAGCTGGGCGCCTCCGAAATGCGGATGGAGCGCGGGATGGTGGTCTTGTACACCTTGGAGCCGAAGTACTTCTGCACCTGCTCCACCACCTGCACGGTCAGGTTGTACCGCAGCGAGAACATGGTGAACACCACGCCCTCGATATCCAGATACGGGTTATACTTTTTGCGGATGGTCTTGAGGGTGCTGATGAGCTCCGACAGACCTTCCAGCGCATAGTACTCGCACTGCACCGGGATCAGCACACTGTCGCAGGCGCTCAGGCCGTTGAGGGTGAGCAGATCCAGACTGGGCGGGCAGTCGATAAAGATGAAGTCGTAATCCTTCTGCACCTCAGCCAGCGCCTTGCGCAGACGCCCTTCACGGCCGGGCAGGTCGATCATTTCCAGACTGGCACCGGCCAGACGGGTATTGGAGCCGATGACATCGGTGCGGTACTCGGTGTGCCGAATGGCCTGTGCCGCCGTTGCCCTGCCGATGAGCACCTCATAAGTGCCCGCTTCTACGCTGCGCTTTGGGATGCCATAGCCGGTGGTGGTGTTGCCCTGCGGGTCGAGATCTACGATAAGCACCTTTTTACCCAGCGCCGCTACGCAGGACGAAAGGTTGACGGCGGTGGTGGTTTTGCCCACTCCGCCCTTCTGGTTTGCGATCGCTACAATTTTTGCCACGCGCTTTTCTTCCTCCCGGGGAAAGATTTGTTCCACATGGAACACGCAGTCGTGCCCGCCGGTTTCCCCGTCCGGCAGACACCTTGGCTTTTAGTATAACACATCCAAATTGTTTTTTGAACCATCTGGAGCGTTTTTTAGCTGGATTTTTAACTTTTGGGGGTGGGAAAGCGGAAATTTCCCCTTCCGTCTTGCCCAAGGAGACGGCTTTTGGTGGTGGCGGGAAAGTTTCTCGTTGCCTTTGATACATTAGTGACAGGGCTAACGGCGTGCGCCCTCTCAGTCAAAACCTACGGCTTTGCCAGCTCTCCCAAAGGGAGAGCCAAGAGCACGCCCGGAAGCTTCCTCTTTGTACCTAATACTTTAGCATCGAGGTTAACGGCTTGGCTCCCCCTTTGGGGGAGCTGGCGCGGGAGCGCCTGAGAGGGCGTCTCCCCTGTTCCACATGGAACAATTCACTTCTCCGCGGCGGCGGTGGGGATGCGCACGGTGTACTCGATGTAGCCGTCCTTCTCTTCCCGGTGGGCGGTGGCGGGCACGCCGTTGTCGGTCATCAGCCGGATGGCGTGGTCGATGGTATTGACAAAAATGCGCACGTCCCGCACCATGGAGATGCGGTGCCCGGCCTTGGGCGGGCTGTTCAGCAGCTGCTCGATGTAGCTGTCGGTCTGACGGGCGTTCAGGCGGCGCTTGGCAATGGTGATGAGCGCCTCGCTGCGGCGGTTCTCCGGCAGGCGCAGCACCGCGCGGGCATGGCGTTCGGTGAGGTTGTTGTCCAGCACAAACTGCCGCTGGTCTGCGGTCAGCTGCAACAGCCGCAGCTTGTTGGCAAAAGTGGGCTGCGCCATGCCCAAACGCTTGGCTGCTTCGGCTTGGGTGCAGTCCCACAGCACCATCACATCCCGCAGCCCCTGCGCCTGTTCAAAGGGGTTCAGGTCGGCGCGCTGGATGTTTTCCAGCAGACCCAGTGCGGCGGTGCGGTCGTCGGCGTAGCTGCACAGGATGGCGGGGATGGTGGTCATCTTTGCCAGCTGGCAGGCGCGCAGCCGCCGCTCCCCTGCCACCAGCTCGTAGCCCTCTGCCGCTTTGCGCACCGTGACCGGCTGGAGCAGACCGTTCTCCCGGATGCTCTGCGCCAGCGCCGTCAGCTCCTGCTCGTCAAAGCTTTTCCGCGCCTGAAAGGGCGATGGATGGATCTGGTCGATGGGCAGAGAGAGTAATTTCCCGGACGGTTTCTTGCGTTCAAACATGATGCTGCCCCTTTCCTGTGAGATAAACCTTCGGTTTTTCCACATTTCTCCGGGAAATCGTGGAAAACCTGTTTAGCCCCAGTGTAGCACACAAAGAAAGACCCCGCCAGAAATTTCGTTCGGCAGGGTCTTACAGGTTGCGTCAAGTTATGCGTTATTTCAGCGGGCTTTTTGCAATTTTACCGCCGTTTCTGGGGTATGCTGTCGGAGTTTGCGAAATCTTTTTGCACAAAATCAGCGTGCGGGTGTCGCCGCCGGGCAGGTGCAAAGTGCGGGTCTCGCGGTACTCGCCGCCCAGCTTTTTGATAGCGCCCCGGGCAGCGGTCAGCTCCTCTTCCCCGGAGGCGCCCTTCATGGCAAGGAAGTTGCCGCCCACCTTCACCAGCGGCAGGCAGTATTCTGCCAGCATGGGCAGGGCTGCCACGGCGCGGGCAGAAGCCAGATCAAACTGCTCCCGCCACACCTTGCGGGCGGCTTCCTCGGCGCGCTCCTTGGCAAACTCCACCCCGGTCAGCCCCAGCTGGGCGCAGGCGTACTTTAAAAACTCCACCCGCTTGCCGGTGGGCTCCATGAGGGTCAGTTCCAGCTCCGGTTTGAAGATCTTGGTCACGATGCCCGGAAAGCCCGCCCCGGCACCCACGTCCACCATGCGCCCGGCAACCTCCGGCTGGCTGGCAAACAGCAGGCTGTCGAGGAAGTGCTTATCCTCGATGCCCTCCGGGTCGGTGATGGCGGTCAGGTTGACCTTCTGGTTGTAGTCTACAAGGATCTGGGCAAAGGCGTCCAGTTGATCCAGCTGGGTGCCGGTGAGGGCAATGTTCCATGTGGAACACTTTTCCTCCAACCGCTGTTTGTCGATCATAGTGTTTTCCTTTCTGTCGGGTGGTTGAGGTAGCGCAATCGTTTATTTTATCGCAACTTCGTATTATTTTTGTTGTTTCCCTGCCAGTGCGATGCTCAGCTGCGCCACATCAGAGGGCGAAACGCCGGGGATGCGCCCCGCCTGCCCCAGATTGCGGGGACGGATGCGGGCAAGCTTTTCCCGGGCTTCCAGCGTCAGGCCGGTCAGGGCGGCGTACTCAAAATCCTCCGGGATGAGGGTCTTTTCGTGGCGTGCCACCTCCCGAATCATCCGATCCTGTCGGGCGATGTAACCGGCGTACTTGATCTCGGTTTCCAGCCGCTCCGCCAGCATGGGGGTGATCTCCTCTCCCCAGCCGATGATGCCCGCCACCAGCGGGTAGCTGATCTCGGGACGGCGCAGCAGCTCCTCCGCAATGCCGCCCTCGGCGGCAGGGGCAAGACCGGCGGCTTCCATGGCGGCACGCAGGTCTGCGGTGCGCAGATGCGTCTCGTGCAGGCGGCGGCGCTCGGTTTCCAGGATCTGCTGGGTGTGCTGGTACTTTGCCCAGCGGTCATCCTGCACAAGGCCGTATTCCCTGCCGATGGGGGTCAGGCGCTGGTCGGCGTTGTCCTGCCGCAGGGTCAGCCGGTACTCACTGCGGCTGGTCATCATGCGGTAGGGGTCCATGACGCCCTTGGTGACAAGGTCGTCCACCAGCGTGCCCAGATAGCTGGTGTGCCGGGGCAGCACCAGCTGCTCCTTACCCAGCGCGTTGCGGGCGGCATTCAGACCCGCCAGCAGACCCTGCGCGGCGGCTTCCTCGTAGCCGGAGGTGCCGTTGAACTGCCCTGCCCCGTACAGACCCCGCACCACCTTGCTTTCCAGCGTGGCTTCCAGACTGGTGGGGTCTACGCAGTCGTACTCGATGGCGTAGGCGGGGCGCATGATCTCCAGATGCTCAAAGCCCTTGATGCTGTGGTAAAAGGCGTTCTGCACATCCTCCGGCAGGCTGCTGGATGCTCCCTGCAGATACATTTCCTCGGTGTTCTCGCCGCAGGGCTCTACGAAGAGCGGGTGACGGTCCTTGCCGGAGAAGCGCACCACCTTATCCTCAATGGAGGGGCAGTAGCGCGGGCCGACACCCTCGATCATGCCGCCGTACAGCGGGCTGCGCTGGATGTTGTCCAGAATGATCTTGTGGGTCTCGGGGTTCGTGTAGGCGATCCAACATTCCACCTTGTTGTGCATGGGCGCATCGGTCAGAAAGCTGAAGGGCTGCAATTCGCTGTCCGGGTCGCCGGGCTGGCATTCCAGCTTGGAAAAATCAATGCTGCGGCGGTGCACCCGGGCGGGCGTGCCGGTCTTGAACCGGCGCAGCGGCAGACCGGCGGCTTTCAGGCTGTCGGTCAGGGCGTTGGCGGCGTGCATCCCGTCCGGGCCGGAAGCATACCACGCATCGCCCACGAATATTTTGCCGCCGAGGTTCGTACCGGTGGCAAGCACCACGCACTTGGCGGTGTACTCGCCGTGCAGCTGGGTGACAACACCCTTCACATGGCCGTCCTCGACCTCCAGCGCCACCACCTCAGCCTGATGGATGGCAAGCCCCGGGGTCTGCTCCAGCGCGTGCTTCATGTATTCGTTGTAGCGGCGGCGGTCGGTCTGCACCCGCAGTGCGTGCACGGCGGGGCCTTTGCCCTTGTTCAGCATCCGGCTTTGCAGGTAGGTAGCGTCTGCCGCCAGACCCATCACGCCGCCCAGCGCGTCCACCTCCCGCACCAGCGTGCCCTTGGCGGTGCCGCCGATGCTGGGGTTGCAGGGCATATTGCCGATGGCGTCCAGACTCATGGTAAAGACAGCCGTTTTTGCGCCCAGCACAGCAGCTGCGTGGGCGGCTTCGATGCCCGCATGGCCAGCGCCGATGACGATGACATCATAATCTCCTAAGTGGTTCATATACTTTCGGGTTTCCTCTAACAAATGATTTGAAATGCAAATTTTACCTTGGGCTGAACTCCCTCAGTCAAAACCTGACGGTTTTGCCAGCTCCCTCGGAGAGGGAGCCTCTGGCGTACCGGAAACTTTGCAATTTACCCGGCAACTTTGCCGTCATGTCAAGAGCCCCATCCCAGAGGGGGCTGTCGAGCGGATGCGAGACTGGGGGAGTTTTCCCCTTCCCTTATTTCCCCACACAGAACCTCTCGAACACCTGTTCGATGACGGCTTCCGAGGCGTTTTCGCCGGTCAGGTCGCAGAGGGCGTCCAGCGCGTCATCCACGCAGACCGAGACGGCGTCCAGCCCAAAGCCGCCGGCGGCGGCATCCAGTGCCCCGGCTACGGCGTCCCGGGCGCGGAGGGCGGCGGAAAGCTGCCGCTGCCCGGACAGGCTGGCGGCGTGGGGGTCGATGCTGCCCGTGCCCAGCAGCCGCGCCACCGCAGCGGCGATGACCTTGCGGCTCCCCTCTTCCCGGCAGCAGACCGGCAGCACCATGGCAAAATACGGGGCAATAAGTTCCGCATCGAACCGGGTGGGCTTGTCCTCCTTGTTTACAAGGGCGATGGCGGGGCGACCGGCGCAGCGCTGCGCCAGCGCCAAGTCCTCCCGGCTGGGCGGCTCGGAGCCGTCAAAGACAGCAAGGATCAGCCCAGCTTCTTCCAGTTTTTTCCAGCTGCGGCGGATGCCCTCGGCCTCGATGGCGTCCTCGGTTTCCCGCAGACCGGCGGTATCGAAGAGGTTCAGCCGGATATCTCCCAGCTGCACCGCTTGCTCCACCACGTCGCGGGTGGTGCCCGCCACCGGGGTGACGATGGCACGGTCGAAGCCTGCCAGCAGGTTCAGCAAGGTGGACTTGCCCGCGTTGGGGCGTCCCACGATGGCGCAGTCCACGCCCTCGCGCAGCACCGCACCGGCATCGTAGCTGCGGATAAGGGCGTCCAGTTCCTCCCGCACTGCACCCAGCACGGTGCGCAGGTGGGCGGGGTCCAGCTCCGGCACATCCTCCTCCGGGAAGTCCACCCAAGCGGCAAGATGCGCCTGCAGGGCGGTCAGCTGGGCTTTCTGGGCGTTGATCTTTTTCGCCAGCGCACCGCCCAGCGCGGCGTTTGCCAGCGCTGCCCCCTGCCGCCCGTCTGCCGAGATCAGGTCTATGACCGCTTCCGCCTGCGTCAGGCCCAGCTTGCCGTTCAAAAAGGCGCGGCGGGTGTACTCGCCGGGAGCGGCAGGCTGCGCACCGGCGGCAAGGCAGGCTTCCACCAGACGGCGGGCCACCGCATTTCCGCCATGACAGGAAAGCTCCACCACATCCTCGCCGGTATAGCTGTGAGGCGCACGGAAAAACAGGGCCACGCCCTCGTCAAAGGCTTCTTCTCTGTCCACGAAATGCCCGAACAGCGCAGTATAGCCCTTGGCCTGTTCCACTTTTTTTGCGGCGTTGGCCGGGCAGAACACCCGGGCCGCCACCTGATAGCTCTCCGCACCGGAGAGCCGCACCACGGCAATGCCGCCCGCCCCGGGGGGCGTTGCGATGGCGGCAATGGTCGATCCCTGCATACTGCATCCTTTCCGCGCACGCGTCCTGCGGGTGCGCTGTGCTGGTGCGCCCGGTACGGCAGACCTGCCGCAGCGCACACTTTCTAATTTTACAGTTTATTTTACCACGTTTTTGCGCAAAAAGATACACCCGCCGCGTGGTTTTTCCACATCTTCCAAAATGTTTGTGGAAAAAAGGATTGAAAATGGCGGGAAGCATCCTCGCCCTCTCAGTCAAGCCCTGTCGGGCTTGCCAGCTCTCCCAAGGGGAGAGCCCTTGGCATAGCGGTATAGTTTCAGGCTCAAGTGCAGAGTTTGTGGTTTCGCCAGAGCCTCTCCCTTTGGGAGAGGTGGATTTGTGAAGCAAAGACGGAGAGGGCGAGGATGCTTGCCTGAGAACGAACCCTCTCAGTCTCGCTACCGCTCGCCAGCTCCCTCGAGGAGGGAGCCTTTGGCATGGCGGCACTGTTTCCGGCTGAAGCGCAAAGCTTGCGGGCGTACCCGCTCCCCCTTGGGGGAGCTGTCGCGCAGCGACTGAGGGGCTATAAATCGGCGGAGCCGGAAAAAACGGTTAAATGATCTTCACGCCGAACAGGCGTGAATCTTCAGTTTTTTCCGGCGTAGCCCACTTCTTTGGGGTTAAAAGGGGCGAGCAGCCCCTTTTTCGTGGCTCCAGCGCGTCGAAATCGCTGGCACTTTTCTGGTTCTCTTTTGGTGTCAAAAGAGAACATCCCTCGGCGTGCGCTCATAATATCAAAAAGCGCCCCGCACTTCCAGTGGAAATGCGGGGCGCTGCATAGTTTTATTGAAACCTGCCGATCACAGCTCGATCTTGCCGAAGCTGAAATCTGCAAAGTCGTCCACCCGCTCGGTGCGCTTGGGTGCTACGGGTGCTGCGCTCTCGGCGTCGCGGGGGGCGTAGGTGCGCTCCGGCACACCGGAGGGACGCGGGCCGCGGGGTGCACCGCTGCGGTTGCCACGGTAGCCGCCATTGCTGCGGCGCTCGCCGCGATAACCGCCGTTGCGGCTGCCGCCGGGACGACGGCCATTCCGGTTGCCGCCACGGCCACGGCGCTCGCCGTAGGTATTCTCGGTCTGGGCATCCGGTGCGGTGGAGTAGATGACCACGCGGCGGTCACGGCCCTCGCCCTTGCTCTCGCTGCGCACACCCTCCATCTTGCTGATGGCAGAGTGGATGATGCGGCGCTCGTAGGGGTTCATGGGCTCCATGGCAAAGCTGCGGCCGGTCTTGCGCACCTTGGCACCAATGCGCTGTGCCAGTGCGGTCAGGTCGCTCTCGCGCTTGTCGCGGTAACCTGCAACGTCCAGACCCAGCTTGATGTAATCGCCTTCCAGACGGTTTGCCACAAGACTTGCCAGATAGGACAGGCTCTCCATGGTCTCGCCACGGCGGCCGATGAGGGCGCCCAGCTTTTCACCGTCCAGACGGATGATGGTGGCTTCGCCCTTCTGCACGGCGCTGAAGGTCACGTTCTCCACGCCCATCAGGGTGATGACTTCCCGCAGATAGTCCACGGCGGCCTTCACCTTGGCGTTTTCCTCGATGACGATGGGCTCTTCCACCTCTTCTGCCTCCTCGGCAGCTTCGGCGGGCTGCTCTGCGGCGGGAGCAGCGGGCTCTTCCACAGCAGTCTCTTCTGCCACAGGAGCAGTCTCCTGCACGGGGGCGGCAGTCTCAACAGGCTGCTCTGCCACCGGCTCCACCGGCTTTGCGGGTGCAGCGGCGGGGGCATCCGGCAGTTCCACGCTCACGCGCACCTTGGCGGGGGTGGTCTTTAAGCCCAGAAAACCGGTCTTTTGGGGCATTTCCAGCACTTCATAGCTGACATTCAGATCGTCGGCCTGCACGCCCAGCAGGGCGCAGGCTTTGGCGCGGGCTTCGTCCACCGTCTTGCCGGTGGATTCCTGTGTACGGATCATAACCGTTTACCTCCCTTGTTACTGTTTATCCTGCTTGTCAAGCTCGCTCAGCGGCACGGTGCGCTCGTCCTTGTAGCGTTCGGCGTCCAGCTGACGGGCATACTCCAGCCGGCGCTTGTTCATCTCGCTGGCGGAAAGGTTCTTTTCCACGCTCTTGCCGGTCTTGGGGTCGGTCACCGTGATGGTGGTGTTCTTCACACCGCGCTTTTCCTGCTTGCGCTTGGCGGCGATCTCCGCTTCCACTTCCTTGCGCATCTTCTCGGGGTCGTAGAACTTGCGCATGACCTGAGTCTGTGCGGTCATGACGATGTTAGAAATGACGTAGTACAGAGAGAATGCCAGCGGGTAGGTAAAGCAGAAGAACAGGTACATCAGCGGCATCATATACATGGTCAGCTTCATGCTGCCCTGCATCTGCTGGCCGGAGGCCTTCATACTGATGTGGGTGGACAGGAACATGGTGATGACCGACAGCAGCGGCAGCACGATATCCAGAGAAAGCCCCAGCTTCGGGATGCGGGTCAGGTCGATGCCAAAGAAGTTCATGTGCTGGCTGAACTCGGTGATGGTAGCGATCTGCTGTGCGGTAAAGCAGCCCAGCACGCCGCTGTTGCCGGCAACCACCTCGGCGATGATGTTGGTATCGCGGGTGATGGCGGTAAAGGAGATACCGGCGGCGGTCATAGCCTCGCCTGCGCTGGCCAGTGCAGCGGCGCTGATGTGGAAAATACGCTCCAGCGGGTTATACACCACGCCGATAACACCGAACATGACAAGGAAATTCAGCAGCATGGGCACGCAGCCGGCCGTGGGCTTATAGCCAAAGTCCTGCTGCAGCTTCATCAGCTCTTCCTGCTGCTTTTCAGGCTTATTCTTGTACTTGGTCTGGATCTCCGCGATCATGGGCTGGAAAGCAGACATTTTCGCCATGCTCTTCTGCTGGCTGGTCTGCAGGGGGATCTTGACGATGTTGATGAGCAGGGTGAAGAGGATGATGTCCCAGCCGTAGTTCGGCAGCAGCTTGTAGATCCACTCCATGACATAGCCGAGAGGACCGCTCAGGATGTAAAAGAAGTTCATACCTTTGTCCATTCTGCCCCGGCTGTGGCCCGGGACGCATTATTTTTTATCGTAGGACACGCCGCCCACAGTGCAGCGCGTCACAAGAAGCGAAAACTTTATCCCCTATGCCGCTTTTCAAACAGCTTTGCAGGCTGTAAATTGCGGGCAGGGCTTTGCCAGCGGCCGGGCGGCGGCACGGGGTCGTAGCCCCACTTGCCCAGCGGATTGCACCGCGCAATGCGCCATGCGCCCAGCAAAATGCCTTTTACACAGCCGTGGGTCAGGATGGCCTGCATGGTGTAGTTGCTGCAGCTGGGCGAAAACCGGCAGCTGCGGCCGATCCATGGGCTGAGGGTATACTGGTAGATGCGGATGGGCACGCACAGCGCCCTGCGGCAGAGCATTTGCAGCCGGTTCACACGCGGAACTCCGGCTTTTGTTTGCGGGCAGGGGGCACGGTGGCGGGCGGCTTTGCATCCGGGCGCTTTGCCTTATCCGGCAGACCGGCCTGGGCAAACAGCTTTGCCACAACGCTGCTCAGCTGCCAGCTTTTCAGTTTGGGGGTCATGCCCCGGGCCACGAAGATCAGATCATAGCCGCCGATATTGTAATCCAGATGCTCGTCAATGGCGGCCTTCATCACGCGGCGGGCGCGGTTGCGCTGCACGGCGTGGCCTATTTTTTTAGTGGCGGTCAGGCCCACCCGGGTGTTGCGGCCCCGAGTCTTGAGCACATACAGCACCAGTGCCGGGTTCACATAGGACTTGCCGCGGGCGTACACACGGCCAAACTCGCTGTTGCGGCGGATCGGACGATAACGCATAACATCGGCACCTCCTTTCGTCCGGGTGCACATAGGTGCACTCTTTAGCCAGTATATCAAAAATTTTTGCAGTTTAAAAGCCCATCCGGGCATTTTTACGAAAAAACTTTTGACGGGTAAAAAAATAAGACCGCCAATGGGATATCAGCGGTCTTTTGTGCGCATATTCATTTCTGCGCCGGATCTCACCTGCAAGGCAGAGATCAGACAGTCAGGCTCTTGCGGCCCTTTGCACGGCGAGCATTGATGACCTTACGGCCGTTCTTGGTGCTCATGCGGGTCAGAAAGCCATGAACTTCCTTGCGCTGACGCTTCTTGGGCTGAAAAGTTCTCTTCATGGTTGTATCCTCCGTAAAAACTTATCCCCGGTATGGGGTCTTGATCGGTCCCAGATTGGGGACAGGCTTGCAATTCAACAGTATATCGCATAGTATGACGTTCTGTCAAGCATTTTTTTCAGTTTTCTGCAAACTTTTTTCTGATTTTTCTGTTAAAAGCTTTTCAACTTTTTCACCATTTTGCTGTGGAAAACTTTTTTCTACCAGATATTGTGGTCTTTTTGGCGTGTTTCCACAAGGGCGCTGCGGGGGCTTATCTTATGTATTATAAATTACATTATAGTAATATAGACGCAGGGAGATTTTTGTGGTATACTAACATGGTATCAGCAGCATTGTTGAAAACTTCGACCGATTCAATGGAGTGGATGTTTTATGGATTCTTTCAAGGACGTTTTAGAAGCGGCCCAGATGTACTGCAAGGCGCAGATGGCCGAGCCAACGTACAATCTCTATATCGACGGGTTGGAGCCCATCAGCTTTGAGGACTCCAGCCATATCACCCTGTCGGTGCGCAACGATTTTATCTGCAAGATCGTCACCGACCGGTATCTTGGCCTGCTCAAGGAGGCCTTCAAGTCCGTGCTGGGCTTTGATGTGGACATCACCCTTGTGGTGCCCAGCACCCCGCCCCACGAAGTAGTGCTGGCCCAGCAGTACGAGGCAAACCCCGCCTCCCCGCAGGGCAACTACGAGTTCACCTTTGAAAACTTCATCAAGGGGCCGTCCAACCAGTTTGCGTTTGCTGCTGCGCAGGCTGTGGCGGCAAATCCCTCCGGGGCCTATAACCCCCTGTTCATCTACGGCGGCTCCGGTCTGGGCAAGACCCATCTGCTGACCGCCATTCAGACCGAGATCAAGCGCACCCACCCCGATTTCGTCATCATGTATGTCACCTGTGAGCAGTTCACCAACGAGCTGATCGCCGCCATCCGCGCCGGCAGCACCGAGGACTTCCGCATGAAGTACCGCGTGGCAGACCTGCTGCTCGTGGACGATATCCAGTTCATCGCGGGCAAGGAGTCCACGCAGGAAGAATTCTTCCACACCTTCAACTCCCTGCACGACGCCCACAAGCAGATCGTCATCGCTTCCGATCGCCCCGCCAAGGAGATCAAGAGTCTGGAGGAGCGTCTGCGCACCCGCTTTGAGTGGGGTCTGACCGCCGATGTGCAGCCGCCGGATTTTGAGACCCGGGTTGCCATCGTGAAGCGCAAGGCAGAGCTGCTGCATCTGGACCTGCCCGAGGACGTGGCAGAGTTCATTGCCAACCACCTGAAAAACAACATCCGCCAGCTGGAGGGCGCGGTGAAAAAGCTGAACGCCTATTATATGCTGGAGGGCATCCAGCCGGTGATCAGCGTGGCGCAAAACGCCATCAAGGATATCCTCAACGAGACCCAGCCGGTACCGGTGACCATCGAAAAGATCATTGGCGAGGTGTCCCGCACCTTCAACGTGTCCCCTGCCGACATCCGGGGCACCAAGCGCAACGCCAACGTGGCTTCCGCCCGGCGCGTTGCCATCTATATCCTGCGGGAGGTCACCGGCATGAGCATGGAGGAGATCGGGCGGGAATTCTCCGGCCGCGACCACTCTACCATCGTCTACTCCCTCAAGACCATGGAACGGGACATGAAGAACGACCAGCACCTGCGGGAGACCGTAAGCGATATCATCAAAAACGTGAAGGCCTAAACCGGGGAAAACCGGGTAAAAGTCATACTCATTTCAGGGTGTGACCCCAAAATATGGGGAGAAAACGGAACAAAAAGGGGAAAATAAGCCTATATCTTGTGGCAAAAAGGCGAAGCTTTCCACACTTTCCACTTAGTTTTCAACATTTAACATCAGTTCTTCACATCGGCTGTGGAAAGAACCACCGTTCCCCACCTTTCAACATTTCCTTCACGAGCCTTCCACAACCCGGTGGAAAGCCAAAGCCCCGCTTCCCGGCAAGACATTTCCGGGTTTTCAACATCTTCCCCACCCCCTACTACGGTTACTACAACAAGTTCAATATATTACTGCCTTCCGGCAGCAGCCCAAAGGGCAGGGATCAAGCCGGAAGTGTGAAAAAAGGAGAGATACTGTTTTGAACATCGTCTGCGATAAAACACTGCTCAGTGCAGCCATCGACGGCGTTTCCAAAGCTGTCACCATGCGCTCGTCCATCCCGGTGCTGGAGGGCATTCTGCTGAAGGCCGAGGGCTTTCAGCTCACCCTGACCGGCTACGATCTGGAAATGGGCATCGTGACCACCATCGAAGCCAACATCAAAGAACCCGGCGAGATCGTGCTGAATGCAAAACTGCTCAGCAGCATGATCAGCCGGATGCCGGCAGGTCAGATCAGCATCGTGGCTGCCGATAACGGCAAGACCACCATCCAGAGCGGTGTGGCACAGTTCGAGATCCAGTCCATGCCGGCTACCGATTTCCCGGATCTGCCCAACACCGGCGCGGAGCAGACCCTGACCATCAAGACCGGCGTGCTGCGGGACATGATCGACCGCACCCTGTATGCCGTCAGTCAGGACGAGAAAAAACCCGCCCACACCGGCGAACTGTTCGAGATCGAGCTGGACAAGCTGACCATAGTGGCGCTGGACGGCTATCGTCTGGCCATCGTGGAGCGCCCCATCACTGCCGTGAAGGATATCCGCATCATCGTGCCTAGCAAGACCATGACCGAGGTGTCCCATCTGCTGGCCAACGATGACGAGGAGGATGTGCACATCAGTGCCAACCGCCGCTATGTGGTGTTCACCACCGCCGGTTACACCATCATGAGCCGCCTGATCGAGGGCGAGTTTTTGAACTACCGCAACGTCATCCCCGCCGGAAGCCGCACCCGGGTGACCATCGACACCAAGGACTTCATCTCCACCATCGAGCGTGCCTCTCTGATTATTACAGAGCGTTTAAAAAATCCCCTCCGCATCTCCTTTACAGAGGGTAAAGTCGTGGTGCGCTGCCAGACCAACCTCGGCCGCGTGGTGGACGAGTTCAGCGCCGCCTGCGAGGGCGACGAGGTAGAGATCGGCTTCAATAACCGCTATCTGCTGGATGCTTTGCGCAACGCCCGCACCGAGCAGGTGCGCATGGAGATCAGCGGACCTTTGAGCCCGGTGAAGGTGCTGCCGGTAGAGGGCAACGACTTTTTGTATCTGGTACTGCCGGTACGCTTTAAAAACGACTAAGGAGCGCGTTTTATGCAGAAGATTCTCATTCATACCGAGTTTATCAAGCTGGATGCCCTGCTCAAATTTGCCGGTCTGTGCGAGACCGGCGGCGAAGCCAAAGAGCTGGTGCAGGGCGGTGCTGTGAAGGTGAACGGCGAGGTGTGCACCATGCGGGGCAAAAAGTGCCGCGCCGGAGACGTTATCGAGCTGGACGGCCAGAGCGTAGAGATCGGGCAGGGCCAGTAAATGCGTCTGCTTTCGCTGGAAGTACAGAACTATCGCAATATTTGTGCGGCACGGCTGGAGCCCGGGCGGGAGCTTACCGTCATCTGCGGCAACAACGGCCAAGGCAAGACGAACCTTTTAGAGGCCATCTGGCTGCTGACCGGCGGCAAAAGCTTCCGGGGCGGCAAGGATGCCGAGCTTGTGCGCCGGGGAGAAGCATTCGCGGTGCTGGAAGCCGATACCCAGCGGGATAGGCCGGAAGGCTGTGAGCCCGCCGAACCTGCCCACATCCGCATGACGGTGGGCACCCCGGAAGCCGCAAAGCCCGGCCGCTATGCGGCGGTAAACGGCGCGGCGCCCAAGCGGGCGGCGGCACTGGCGGGCAGCTTTCCGGCGGTGGTGTTCGACCCCGGCCACCTGAGCCTTGTCAAGGGGGCACCGGAGGGGCGGCGCAAATTTCTGGACGCTGCGCTGTGCCAGCTGTACCCCGGGTATCTGGCCAGCTACCGCCGCTATGTGCGGGTTTTGCAGCAAAAAAATGCGCTGCTGCGCCACTCTGCAACCGGGCAGGAACGCCCCTACGCGGAAAAGCGCACCCTGCTGGAAGTGCTCAACACCGAGCTTGCCGCGCAGGGTGAGGCTCTGCAGCAGCGGCGGCGGGAGTATCTGAAACTGCTGGCTCCCCGCGCCTGTGCCAACTACGCGGAGCTTTCCCACGGGGCAGAACGGATGAGCATCCGTTATGCCGCCCAGTTTGCGCCGGGCGGGCTTGCCGACCTGCTGCGTCAGCGGCAGGAGGAGGAACTGCGCGCCGGGCAGAGCCTGTGCGGCATCCACCGCGAGGACTTGGAGCTGCTGCTGGACGACCAGCCCGCCCGGGTGTACGCCAGTCAGGGACAGCAGCGCAGCGTGGTGCTGAGTCTGAAAATGGCCGAAGCTGCCGCAGCGGCGCAGATCACCGGGGAGCACCCGGTACTGCTGCTGGATGATGTGCTGAGCGAGCTGGACGAAGGGCGCAAGCAGTATCTGCTCACCTGCATGAAGGAAAAGCAGACCTTTGTGACCAGCTGCGATGACACGGACTTTTTAAAGACCGACGGCGAGGTGTACCGCATGGACGGCGGGGTGCTGAGCCGGGTCCGACAGCATGGATAAATGTTGTAAACGATGTTGCATAAAAGCTGCATTTTCGCAGACTTTATGCAAACAAAAGACACGGGAGAAAATACAGTATGTATATTCATCTGGGGCGGGACTATGTCCTGAACGACCGTGATATCATTGGCATCTTTGATCTGGAAACCACCACCACCTCCCCCCGGGGGCGGGAGTTTTTGAACTACGCCCAGAAGAACGGGGCGGTGGTCAGCCTTTCGGACGAGCTGCCCCAGTGCTATGTGCTGGCAGACGGAGGGCTGGTGGATGCGGTGTATCTTTCGGAGCTGTCCAGCGCCGCCATGCGCCGCAGAGCGCAAAAGATGGTGGAGTGAAATTTGCGGAAAACGGGCGGAAGATCCACAGAAAAAAGAGGGATGGGAAAGCCCCGGAACTGCCCGGAAAGCCGCACCGTGCCAGCCGGAACGCCCTCTGCGGGCAGCGCATGAAAACACAACAAAACGGCGAGAAAAAAGTACACCATGGTGTACCGGTTCCCGCTTTGCTATAATTTGAAGAAACAAACGCAAAAATGAACAAAAGGGAGAAAGGATATGGCAGAAGAAATCATTACCAGTACAAATGCCGATACCGTAACCGACCACGAGTATAACGCCAGCGAGATCCAGGTGCTGAAGGGTCTGGAGGCGGTGCGCAAGCGCCCGGGTATGTATATCGGCTCCACCGGTGAGCGCGGTCTGCATCATCTGGTGTACGAGATCGTGGACAACGCCATTGATGAGGCGCTGGCCGGCTACTGCGACCACATCGAGGTCAAGATCCTGAAAGATAACATCATTCAGGTCACCGATAACGGACGCGGCATCCCCGTGGACATTCAGGCCGATACCGGTCTGCCCGCCGTCACCGTGGTGTACACCATCCTGCACGCCGGCGGCAAGTTCGGCGGCGAAAATTCCGGCTACAAGGTGGCCGGCGGTCTGCACGGCGTGGGCGCTTCGGTGGTCAACGCCTGCTCCGAGTGGCTCACTGTCAATGTGCGCCGCGACGGCAAGGAGTACGAGCAGACCTTCCGGCGGGGCGACCCGGACGGCGACCTCAAGTGCATCGGCACGGTAGCCGAGGGCGTCACCGGCACCCGGGTCACCTTCAAACCCGACCCGGAAATGTTCAAGGACACCACCGTCTACGACTTCGACACGCTGGAAAAGCGCCTGCGGGAGGAAAGCTTCCTGAACGCCGGTGTCAAGATCACCCTGACCGATGAGCGCCAGCTGTACACCCCCGTGCTGGAGGATGGGCAGGAGGGCGACCCCTGCTACCGCTCCGAGGTCATGTGCTACGAGGGCGGCATCAAGAGCTTTGTCACCTATCTGGGCGAAAAGCGCAAGCTGGAAGTGCTGCACCCCAACGTTATTTACCTCAAGGGACAGACCGACCGCGGCGTGGCAGAGATCGCCTTGCAGTACAATTCCAGCTACAACGAGCTGCTTTTGAGCTTTGCCAACAACGTCAACACCCCGGACGGCGGCACCCATGAAGAGGGCTTCAAAGCCAGCCTGACCCGCGTGTTCAACGACTACGGCCGCAGCCACGGCCTGCTGAAGGACAAGGACGAGAACCTGTCCGGCGCAGACGTGCGCGAGGGTCTGATCTGCGTCATCTCGGTCAAGCTGCAGGAGGCCGAATTTGAAGGCCAGACCAAGGCAAAGCTGGGCAATACCGAAATTCGTACCCTCGTTTCCAACATGGTCTACTCCAAGCTGATGGAGTTCTTTGAGGAGAACCCCGGCGTGGCAAAGGCCATTTTTGAAAAAGCCACACAGGCCGCCCGCGCCCGCGCCGCCGCCAAAAAGGCCCGCGAACTGGTGCGCCGCAAGAGCGCGCTGGAAACCAGCCGGATGCCCGGCAAGCTGGCCGACTGCCGCGAAAAAGACCCCAGCCGCACCGAAATCTTCATCGTCGAGGGCGATTCTGCAGGCGGCTCTGCCAAGATGGGACGCGACTCTGCCATTCAGGCCATCCTGCCGCTGTGGGGCAAGATGCTGAACGTGGAAAAGGCCCGCGCCGATAAAATTTACGGCAACGACAAACTGATGCCGGTGGTGCTGGCACTAGGCTGCGGCATCGGTGACGAGTTCGATATCTCCAAGCTGCGGTACGACAAGGTGTTCATCATGGCCGATGCGGACGTGGACGGCTCCCACATCTGCACCCTGATGCTGACCTTCTTCTTCCGCTATATGCGCCCCCTCATCGAGCAGGGGCATGTGTATGTGGCACAGCCGCCCCTGTTCAAGGTGCAGAAGGGCAACACCATCAAGTACGCCTACAACGACGCGGAAATGGCCATCCTCTCGCAGGAGATGCCCGGCGCAAAGGTGAACCGCTATAAGGGCCTTGGTGAGATGAACCCCGAACAGCTGTGGGAGACCACCATGAACCCGGACAACCGGGTCATCGTGCAGATCACCATCGAGGATGCCGAAAAGGCTGACGAAGCCTTTACCATCCTGATGGGCGATCAGGTGGAGCCCCGCCGCCGCTTTATCGAGACCAACGCCCAGTACGCAAAGCTGGACGTGTAAGACACGGAGGAACAAATGGAAGAAGATTATGTGATGATACCGGGCAGCGGAACCAAAAAGATCATCCGCGACGTCAAAAAGGAGATCGAAACGGCCTTCCTGGATTATTCCATGTCGGTCATCGTGTCCCGCGCCCTGCCCGATGTGCGGGACGGCTTGAAGCCCGTCCACCGCCGCATCCTGTACACCATGCATGAGCGCGGCAACGACCCCAGCCATGCATACCGCAAATCTGCCGATACCGTTGGTGCGGTGCTGGGCTCTTACCACCCCCACGGCGACGCATCGGTCTACGACGCCATGGTACGTCTGGCACAGGACTTCTCGCTGCGCTATCCGCTGGTGGATGGTCAGGGTAACTTTGGTTCTGTGGACGGCGACCCCCCGGCTGCTTACCGTTACACCGAGGCCCG
>ENA-UEQE01000078-UEQE01000078.1-human-gut-metagenome-genome-assembly--contig:-NODE-78-length-65993-cov-19.121124_pt1 | contig 65993 bp, 50 predicted proteins | sample MGYA00242934_ERZ507935 | MGnify/ENA primary metagenome ERZ507935 (study PRJEB26167, sample SAMN06115423) | human gut metagenome | host: Homo sapiens | place: China:Anhui | collected 2015-03-30 | study... | reverse complement strand
CAGCGGGTTTTCAATCTCGGTCAGGCTGCCGTTTTCGATCTGCCACAGGCGGCTGCCCATCTCCCAGTACAGGGCGCTGCCGTCGGTCAGGTTGTAGCCCGCAGCCGGGTCGGTGATAATGGCGGTGTCCAGCGCAAGGTAGGTGCTGCCCCGGTGCAAGGTGCCCTTGCCGCAGCGGACAGGCTGGCTGAGGGCGATGCAGTCCGGGCTACCGGGCAGCAGCGGGTCGGTGGTGAACTGCATCCCATACCCCTTGGGGAGAAACTGATTTATGCTGGTGCGGTTGAGCGCCGCCGAGGAGTTCAGCGTGCCGAACTGTAAATGCCGGTCGTTTTCATTGGTAATAAAAAAGCGGAGGATATGGCTGTACAGGGTGCTGGAATAGTATTTTTCCTGCACGGCTTCGTAGGCGGCAATGGTCTGGGTGCCGTTGATATTTTCCTGCGAGATGTACCGCCGCACGGTGCTGTCGATGGAAGCCCAGTTCAAAAGAGCATCGGCGCTGTCCAGACTGGTCTCGATGGAGGTAGCCACCAGCCGCAGGTTGAACTCTGCCGCCTGCAGGGAGTTGGCGCGCACATATTGGTTGGAGAGGGTGAACAGCGCCGCGCCCACGGCCAGCGAGGTAAGAATGGTAAAAAAGCGCATCCCCCACACGATCTGCCGCCGCAGCGGGAAACGATGGCTGCTCTTCATAGCGGAGCCTCCTTTCCGGTAATATTTTGCATTCTTTCCTTTATACAGTACTGATTCCGGCGCGGTTTGTCAACGACTTTTTTCATGAAAATTGTGTACTTTATACGCTTTTTTCTTGTGCTACGGATGTAAACTGTGCAAGAGAACAAGAAAGTGCAGACTCCAGTGTAAGAAAGTGCATCTTTTTTTAAAAGATACAGAAAAACTGCAACTCTTCCCGGAATTTTTCCATTCCGGTTTTTGCGTTTGTGCGGTATCCTAGTGTCAACAAAAGCGAGTGGCTCCCCGGCACGGGGGAGACCGTTGCACGAAATACACACACTGCCCTGAAGGAGGACACACTTATGAAAAAGATCTCTCGTCGTTCGTTCCTTACCGCTGCCGCTGCCTGCGGCGCTGCTGCTGCTCTGAGCGCCTGCGGCGGCTCTTCCGCAAGCTCCACCGCTGCTTCCTCCACTGCCGGTTCCACCGCTGCATCCGCAGCAGCAGGCCCTGTTACCCTGCAGTGGTCGGTGTGGGATAAGGAATCCACCCCCTACTGGCAGGCTATGGCCGACGGCTACATGGCAAGCCACAAGGACGTGACCATCGAGATGGTGGATCTGGGCTCCAGCGATTACATGACCGTTCTGGCTACCCAGCTGGCCGGCAGCGCCGATCTGGATGTCGTGACCGTCAAGGATATCCCCGGCTACGCAAACCTGATCAATCTGGACTACCTCAAGCCCCTGAACGAGGTGCTGACCCGCGATACCGGTGATTTCAACGGCACCATCGAGCAGCTGACCACCGATGACGGCAACTTCTACGCCGTGCCCTTCCGCAGCGACTTCTGGGTGCTGTACTACAACAAGGATCTGTTCGATAAGGCCGGTGTGGAGTATCCCTCCAATGACCTGACGATGGAAGATTACGATGCTCTGGCACGCAAGATGACCAGCGGCTCCGGCGACACCAAGGTCTATGGCTGCCACTACCACACCTGGCGCTCCGCCGCTTCTCTGTTCTCCATTCTGGACGGCAAAAACACCATCATCGACGGCAAATACGACTTCATGAAGCCCACCTACGATATGGTCATTGCCCAGCAGAAGGACGGCATCTGCATGGACTACGGCTACCTCAAGACCTCTTCTCTGCACTACTCCGCAGCCTTTGAGAACCAGCAGTGCGCAATGGTCAACATGGGCAGCTGGTTCATTTCCACGCTGGAAGCTTACATGAAGGATGCCGAGACCAAGTTCAACTGGGGCATCGTCAAGTATCCGCACCCCGCCGGTGCAGAGGCTGGTTCTACGCTGGGCACTGTGACTAGTCTGGCCATCAACGCCGATTCTCCCAAGGCAGAGACCGCTGCCGACTTCATCAACTGGTGTGTCTCCGAGGAGGGCGCACAGGCCATTGCCAAGACCGGCACCTTCCCGGCTTGCGGCTCCGCTGCCACCGCCGAGATCATCAAGTCCACCGAGGGCTTCCCCGAGGACAGCAACTCTGTGGATGCACTGACCACCAGCAATGTCTATCTGGAAATGCCCTACACCCAGTACGCATCTGATATCGAGACCATCCTGAACGCCGAGCACGATGCCATTATGACCATGAGCGAGACCGTGGACGAGGGTATCCAGAACATGAACGATCAGGTTCCCGCAGTTCTCGGCTGATAAAGCGTTTTCCGCAATGGTTTGCGGTTCTCCTTCTTCATCATTTTCGATCCCCATTCATTTTCCGATGACGAGCATCGGAAAAAAGCCCTGTCCGAGCGGGGCGGGTATGCAAAGCGCCCGCCCCGCTCATTTTTTGGAAAAGCTGTTATACTTCCGGGAAAGGAGGCTCTTTTATGGCGAGTGCTGCTGTCCAGAATAAAACTCCCCGTAAAGTGCTTAAAAAATCGACCCGCGATTCTCTGATCGCGTATTCCTTCATTGCGCCAAACTTCATTGGCTTCTGCGTGTTTACGCTGGTGCCCATGGTGTTTGCCATTGCGCTGGCCTTCTGCGCATGGGACGGCCGCCACGCCATCGAGTTTATCGGCCTGAAGAACTTTGTAAAGCTCTTCACCACCGATAAAATTTTTCAGGCGGCGCTGAAAAACACCGTCGTCTATGTCATCGGCACAGTGCCGCTGACGCTGGCCTGCTCGCTGGCCATGGCTGTGCTGCTGAACCAGAACGTGAAGCTGCGCAATTTCTTCCGCACGGTGGCGTTCTTCCCCTATGTTGCCTCGCTGGTGGCGGTGGCAGCGGTGTGGAACATGATCTTCAACCCCTCCATGGGCCCCATCAACATGCTCCTGAACCAGTTCTTTGGCGTGGCGGTGGAAAACCTGCCCCGCTGGGCTGCCGGTAAGGACACCGCTATGATCACGGTCATCCTGTTCAGCGTGTGGAAGAACATGGGCTACTACATGGTCATCTATCTGGCAGGCCTGCAGGGCTGCAACCCGGACCTGAACGAAGCCGCCGAGCTGGACGGCGCAAATCGCTGGCAGCAGTTCTGGCACATCACCCTGCCGCAGCTGCGCCCCACCACCTTCTTTGTGGTCATTATGCTCACCATCTCCGGCTTCAAGGTCTACGACCAGATGTACATGATCACGCAGGGCGGCCCCGGCACTGCTACCATGACGCTGGTGTATTACATCTATAATGTGGCCTTCGTCAATACCCCGAAATACGGCTACGCAAGTGCAATTTCCATGGTGCTGTTCGTACTGGTGCTGATCGTTACCATCATCCAGTTCCGCGGCTCCAAGGGCGAGAACTGAGAAAGGAGGAAGAACTATGTCTGCTGCTATTATCAAGACCGAAGCCTCTCAGAAGCGCCGCAACTTCATCTCCAAGTTCCTGATCTATTTCTTCCTCATCGTCATCACAGCTTGTATGCTGCTGCCCTTTTTGTGGATGCTGTCCTCCTCCTTTAAGCTGAATAAGGACGTGTTCGGCTTCCCCATCCAGTGGATCCCCAAAAATCCCCGCTGGCAGAACTATGTGGACATCTGGACCCAGATCCCGCTGCTGACCTTTGTGAAAAACACGGTCAAGATCACCGTGGTGGTCACCCTGTTGCAGCTGTTCACTTCCTCCTTTGCAGCCTACGCCTTTGCAAAGATGCAGTTCAAGGGCAAAAACGCGCTCTTCCTCGGCTACATTGCCACCATCGCAGTGCCCTGGCAGGCCTACATGGTGCCCCAGTTCATGATGATGAGCTCGTGGCATTTGAACAACACCCATCTGGCCATTATGTGCCTGCAGGCTTTCAGCGCCTTCGGCGTGTTCCTGATGAAGCAGTTCTACGAGGGCGTGCCCACCGAGCTGTGTGAGGCTGCCCGCATTGATGGCCTGAGCGAGTACGGCATCTGGTGGCACATCATGCTGCCCCTCAGCCTGCCCGCCCTGTCCACCCTGACCATCTTCACCTTCGTGAACACATGGAACGACTTCCTTGGCCCCCTGATCTACCTGACCAAGACCGAGCTCAAGACCATCCAGATCGGTCTGCGTATGTTCATCACCCAGTATTCCGCAGAGTACGGCCTGATCATGGCGGCCTCTGTGGTGGCACTGATCCCGGTGCTGATCGTGTTCCTCTCCCTGCAGAAGTATTTTGTGCAGGGCGTGGCATCCACCGGCATCAAGGGCTAAACAAATCACCCGTAAGCGGGGCGTGGGCAGTACCCGCGCCCCGCATTTTTTGCAGAAACAGAGGGAAAGCGTTATGTTATATCCTGAACAGAATGAAGCGCGCTTGAAGCTGAGCCTTGACGGCACATGGGCGTTTGCGCTGGGCAGCTGCGTGGAAGACCAGTTCGATCCCGCAAAGCCCCTGCCGGATGCCCAGCCCATCGCCGTGCCCGCCAGCTACAACGACCAGAACGACCAGACCACCGCCCTGCGCCGCCACTACGGCTGGGCATGGTATCAGCGCAAAGTCACCCTGCCCGCCTTCTGCGCCGGGCAGCGGGTGGTACTGCGGTTCGGCTCGGTGACCCACACCGCAAACGTCTGGCTGAACGGCCAGCTCATTGCACAGCACAAGGGCGGCTTTACCCCCTTTGAAGCAGACGTCACCGCCCTGCTGCGCCCCGGCGAGACGGTGCTGCTGACCGTCGCCTGCGACAACCGGGTAAACCACAGCACCCTGCCTGTGGGCAACGAGGACGGACAGCTGGCCTTCTTTGGCTCGGACAATGCGGGCATCCCCAGCGTGGAAGCCGCCAAGCGCACCGCCGCACCCCAGAACCGCCCCAACTTTGACTTTTTCAACTATGCGGGCATCCACCGCCCGGTGTGGCTCTACACCACCCCCAAAGAGTATATCGAGGATGTGACCGTAGTGCCCGCCGTGGACGGCACGGTGCAGTACGCGGTCAAAACCACCGGCAGCGCGCCTGTCCATGTCACGGTGCTGGATGCGGATGGCAACATCGTTGCAAGCGCCGAGGGTGCAGAAGGCACGATCACCATCCCGGAGGTGCATCTCTGGGAGCCCAGACCCGGCACGCCCTACCTGTATACCCTGCACATCACCTGCGGGGCAGACGTCTACGACCAGAGCTTTGGCGTGCGCAGCATTGAGGTGCGGGGCACACAGGTGCTTTTGAACGGAAAACCGCTCTATTTCAAGGGCTTTTGCAAGCACGAGGACTTTACCGCCCATGGACGCGGCTTTGACCCGGTGCTGAACGTGAAGGACGTGAACCTGATCCACTGGGCAAACGCCAACGCGGTGCGTACCAGCCACTACCCCTACGCTGAGGAGTTCTACGACCTGTGCGACCGGGAGGGCATTCTGGTCATGGACGAGACTCCGGCGGTGGGCATCGGCGGCGGGGCGGCAGTGAACCCTTATAAGGAATACCCCCTTGCGGAGCATCACCGGCAGGTGCTTGCCGAGATGATCCATCGGGACAAAAACCACCCCTGCGTGGTGCTGTGGAGCCTTGGCAACGAGCCGGATCTGGAGCACTTCCCGCAGGATGCCTACGATTACTGGCACCCGCTGTATGAGCTGGCACATCAGCTGGACCCGCAGAACCGCCCGGTCACCCTCGTCTGCTGCCAGAACGACTATACGAAGGATATCACCACCCGCACCATGGATATCGTCTGCATCAACCGCTACTACGGCTGGTACAACCTTTCCGGCGACATGGACGCTGCCTGCTACGGCTTGAATCAGGAGCTGGATTTCTGGGCAGAGCAGCACAAGCCCATGATGATGAGCGAGTACGGCGCAGACACTGTGGCAGGCCTGCACACCGCCGGAGCCGAGATGTTCAGCGAGGAGTTTCAGGTGGAGTTCTACCGCCGTCTGGATGCAGAGTTTGACAAGCGCCCGTGGTTTGTGGGAGAATTTGTCTGGAACTTTGCAGACTACGACACCGTGCAGGGCCCCATGCGGGTGGACGGCAACAAAAAAGGCCTGTTCACCCGGGACCGCCGCCCCAAGCTGGGTATGCACTTTCTGCGCCAGCGGTGGGCAGAGATCCCTACGTTTGGATTTAAGGAGTAATCATGATGAAAACCTACCAGAACCACGCTATGACCGACGCCGAGGCACGGCAGGCACTGGCCGATGCCTGCAAACAGGTGGAGACCAATCTGCCCCTGTACACCTACCAGTGCCAGAACCATTCCAGCGTGAACAATATCTACCCCGGCTGTGCCAATAACCAGTGGACCTGCGGCTTCTGGCCGGGGGAAATCTGGCTGGCCTACGAGGCCACCGGGGAGGAGAAATTCAAGACCGCCGCCCTCATTCAGGTGGACAGCTTTGCGGACCGCATTGCCCGCAAGGTGGAGGTTGACCACCACGATATGGGCTTTTTGTACAGCCCCACCTGTGTGGCAGCATGGAAGCTGGTGGGCAGCGAAAAGGGCAAAAACGCCGCCATTGCCGCCGCCGACCAGCTGCTGACCCGCTACCAGCCCAGCGGCCGCTTCTTGCAGGCATGGGGCACCATGGACGACCCCGACAACTACCGTTATATCATTGACTGTATGCTCAACGTGCCGCTGCTGTACTGGGCAGCGCAGGTGACCGGCAGCGACCACTACCGCGAGATCGCCGCCGCCCACACCGCCACTACGCTGGCAAACTCCTTCCGGCCGGACGGCAGCACCTACCACACCTTCTTTATGAACCCGGACGGCACCCCCAAGGGCGGCCGCACCTGTCAGGGCTACAAGGACGACAGCTTCTGGGCACGGGGACAGGCGTGGGGTGTGTACGGCAGCGCCATTGGCTACACCTACACCCACGATGAAAAGTTCCTCGAGGTGTTCCGCAAAGCACTGGCGTTCTACCTTTCCCGTCTGCCGGAGGATATGATCCCCTGCTGGGATATGCTCTTTGCCCCGGAAAGCGGCGAACCCCGGGATTCCTCCTCTGCGGCCATCGTGGCCTGCGGCCTGCTGGAAGCGGCAAAGTATGTGGACGAAACAGAAGCTGCCCAGTGGCGCACGCTGGCACGGCAGATGCTGGCTAGTCTGACCGCAAACTACGCAGTAAAGCCCGGCACCCTCGGCTCCGGCCAGCTGCTGCACGGCACTTACAGCAAAAAAAGCCCCTACAACACCTGCACCCCGGAGGGTGTGGATGAATGCACGAGCTGGGGCGATTATTTCTACATGGAGGCGCTGACCCGCCTGACCAAAGATTGGGAGATGTACTGGTGATGAACTTGCAGACCAAAGCGGATTTTACCGCACTGATGCACAAATTTCTCGACCCGCTCAAGCCTTATTATTCCGCAGGCTGTGCCCGGCTGCATCTGGGCGAGACGGGTGTGACCTACAACCAAAATGCCATTGAGCTGGAAGCCTTCAGCCGCCCGCTGTGGGCGCTGGTGCCCTTCTGGGTGGGCGGCGGCTCTGAGCCGGAATTTGAAACCATCTACCGCAAGGGTCTTGCCACCGGCGCCGACCCGGAAAACCCCGAATACTGGGGCACCACCGGGGAGTACGACCAGTGTTATGTGGAGATGGCGGCTATTGCCTGCGGCATCCTCACCGCACCGGAAAAGCTGTGGACCCCGCTTTCTGACACCGAAAAACAGAACCTTGCTGCATGGCTGGGGCAGATCAACGCCCACACCATCCCGGACTGCAACTGGCAGTTTTTCCGCATCCTTGTAAACCTTGCCCTGAAAAGCGTGGGGATGCCTTACAGCCCGGAGCTGCTGGAGGACGGTCTTTGCAAAATCGACAGCTATTACAGCGGCGACGGCTGGTCCACCGATGGCGCCTCGGTGCAGAAGGATTACTACATCCCGTGGGCCATCCAGTATTACGGGCTGCTCTACTCTAAATTTGCCGCCGACACCGACCCCCGGCGTGCTGCCCTTTACCGCCAGCGCGCCCAGCTGTTCGCGCAGCAGTTCGTCTACTGGTTCGATGCCAATGGCGCGGCGCTGCCCTTTGGCCGCAGCCTGACCTACCGCTTTGCCCAGAACAGCTTCTGGGCGGCCTGCATCTGGGCAGGGCTGGAACCGCTGCCCCTGCCGGTGATGAAAGGGCTCATCGTCCGCAACTTCAACTGGTGGCTGGGGCAGAAAATGTTCGACCGGGACGGCATCCTGACCATCGGCTACTGCTACCCGCAGATGTATATGGCCGAGCGGTACAACGCCCCCGGCAGCCCCTACTGGGGCATGAAGAGCTTTTTGTTGCTTGCTCTGCCGGATGACCACCCCTTCTGGTCTGCCGAAGCCGCGCCCATGCCCGCATTGGAGCGGCTCAAGCCCATGCCATACGCCAATATGCTGGTGCAGCGCCGGGCGGGGCGGGTAACGGCCTATGCCGCCGGTGTCAACGAGGGGCACGGCCACGGACAGTTCCCGGAAAAGTACGCAAAATTTGCCTACGATACCCGCTTTGGCTTCTGCGCCTCCCGCAGCCGGGAGGTGCTCAATCAGGCCGCGCCGGACAGTATGCTGGCCTTTGTCATCGACGATAACGTGTTTGTACGCAAGGTGAGCAAAACGTGGGAAATTGAAGCCGGGGCTGTGACTGCGCAGTGGTCGCCCTTCCCCGGCATTGAGGTGACCACTACCATCACCCCCACGGCCACCGGCCACCGCCGCCATCATGAGATTGACAGCAGTTTCGACTGCGAAGCCTACGACTGCGGTTTTGCCGTGCCCAATTTTGCACCGGGCTACGCCGAAAGCGTGGAAAGCGATACCGCCGAAGCCCATTGCGACACCCTGCGCTGCACCGTGCGCGGCAGGGGAGAAGCAGTGGTCATCGGCTGCGACCCCAACACCAGCCTGTACTTCACCAACGTACATCTGCCCGCCGTGAAGTACCACATCCCCAAGGGGCACACGGTGCTGGACACCGAGATCCTTGACGAAGCGGACTGATGCCGCTTCTCTCCAGAAAAACAGTCGTTTTTATGCGGCTGTTTTTCTTATATTCTGTGCTATAATGAGAGCAGAAAATGCTGCGAGGTGACATTTATGCCTTTAAATAATCCTATCACATCGGCACTTCTGGCCGACCCGGAAATTTTCCAGCAGAACCGCCTGCCCTTCCACGCCCATTTTGCGGACCAGACAAGCCCGGAAATGCCCCTGACCGTCAGCTTGGATGGCGAGTGGAACTTCCGCTATGCGGAAAACCTGACCGCACCCTTTACGGACTGGGATACCCTGACTGTGCCCGGCTTTATCCAGATGCAGAGCCTGCAAAAGCCTGGCAAGCCCTACGGCACGCCCCATTACGTCAACACCCAGTACCCGTGGGACGGCCACGAAAAGCTGCACCCCGGTCAGATTCCGCAGGATTATAACCCCATCGGGGAGTATCAGCGTAGCTTCACCCTGCCGGAAAGCTGGGCAAGCTGCTACCTGCGCCTGAACGGTGCCGACAGTGCCGCCGCCATCTGGTGCAACGGCGTTTACATCGGCTACACCGAGGATACCTTCACTCCCGCTGAATTTGATATGACCGCCGCCGTCCACCCCGGCGAAAATACCCTGACGGTACAGGTGTACCGTTTCTCCTCCGGCAGCTGGCTGGAAGATCAGGATTTCTGGCGCATGAGCGGCTTATTCCGCTCAGTAGAACTGTTCACCAAGCCGGAGCTCCATCTGGAAGATGTCTTTGTAAAGCAAGATTTTGCCCCGGATTTTTCCAGCGCCACTGTTACCTTTGATTGCAAGGTCAGCGGCGCGGGAACGGTGTCGGTGGTGTTTGACGGCGAGGAGCAGTCTGCTGAGGTGGGCGAGCCTGCGGAATACGACAGCGGCGTGGTGTTCGGCAAAGGCGAAGCCGACCCGGACGTGGAGGAGGACGTGCAGGATGTTTCCTTTACCTTTACGGTGGAGCATCCCGCCCTGTGGAGCGCCGAGCAGCCGAACCTGTACGAGACAGAAATCGCCCTGCTGCGCGATGGTGCTCTGGTGGAGCGCACCGGGCTGAAAGTCGGTCTGCGCAGGTTTGAGCTGAAAGGCCGCCAGATGCTTTTGAACGGCCAGCGCATCGTGTTCAAGGGCGTCAATCGCCACGAGTGGAGCTGCCGCACCGGCCGCACCGTCAGCCGGGAAGAGATGCTGTGGGATGTAAAGAACCTGAAAGCCCACAACGTCAACGCCGTGCGCACCAGCCACTACCCGGATGACCCCTATTTTTTGCAACTCTGCGATGAATACGGCCTGTACGTCATCGGGGAGACGAATCTGGAGACCCACGGCACATGGCAGAAGCTGGGCGCGGACGGCTCGGACGAGTGGACGCTGCCCGGTGCGCGCCCGGAGTGGCGGGAAAATGTGCTTGCCCGCGCCGAAGCCATGCTGGAACGGGACAAAAACCACCCGGCCATCCTCATCTGGTCTTGCGGCAACGAGAGCCACGGCGGCAAGACCCTGTGGGAGATGAGCGAATACTTCCGCCGCACCGACCCCAGCCGCCTTGTGCACTACGAGGGTATTTTCTGGAACCGGGAATACCCCGCCACCTCCGATATGGAAAGCCAGATGTATACCCCGGTGGCAGACATCAAAAAGTTTCTGGCAGAGCACCCGGAAAAGCCCTTTATCATGTGTGAGTACAGCCACGCCATGGGCAACAGCTGCGGCGGCATCACCGACTACACCGAGTATGCCTACGAAGAGCCGCTGTATCAGGGCGGGTTTATCTGGGAGTATATGGACCACGGCATCGCCGTGACGGGTCCGGACGGAAAGCCCGGCTTTGCCTACGGCGGCGACTTTGGCGACCGCCCCACCGACCGGGAATTCTGCGTGGATGGCCTTGTGCTGCCAGACCGCCGCAATACCCCCAAGATGGACGCCGTTAAGGCGGCCTACGCGCCTCTGAAGATCACCCTGACCGACACCGAAGCCGTGATTGAAAACCGGAATCTTTTTACCGACCTGAGCGCCTACGACCTTGTGTTTGCGTCCTCGGTCAACGGCAAGCCGGAGCGCCGCGCGGTGTTGCGGGTAGAATGCGCACCCGGTAAAACCGTGCGCATTCCGTTCCCGTTCGCTCTGCCGGAAACAGGGCTTGCCTGCATGACCGTTACCGCCATCCAGCGGGCTGCGCTGCCCGGCATCCCGGCGGGCTATGAAGCCGCTTTTGGGCAGGTATGGCACAACTACGCCGCCGCCCGGCTGACCCTGCCCGCCCCACAGCTGGTGGAGATGGACTGCAACATCGGCGTAAAGGGCGAGGGCTTCGAGTATGTTTTTGGCCGTGGCAAGGGCCTTGTGTCCATCCGCTATAACGGCGTGCAGCTGCTGGACGATACCGTGCGTCCCAACTTCTGGCGTGCGCCTACCAACAACGACGAGGGCTGCGCAGAACCTTTTACATTTGCCTTCTGGAAAACCGCCGGTCTCTACGCCCGCTGCGATAACCTGACCGCCAAAACAAAGGGCGAATTTGTCACCGTCCGCGCAAACTACACCCTGCCAAATGGGCAGACCCTGCCCGTTGATTTTGCCATTGACGGCGCAGGCCGCTGCGATATCACCATGACGTGGCAGGGCGAGCACACCGAGCTGCCGGAGTTCGGGCTGCTCTTCCCGCTGCGCCGGGAGCTGACCGAGGTATCCTATCTGGGTCTTGGCCCCCGGGAGACCACCGCCGACCGCACCGCAGGCGGCAAAATGGGCGCTTGGAGCTACAATGTCCGGCAGGATTTTGCCCAGAACACCCCGGTCTACCCGCAGGAGTGCGGCAGCCGTACCGGCGTGTACCGCGCAGCGGTCACCGGCAGCGGATTGAACATAGGCATCGGCTTTGCAGGGGACAGCATGACCTTCTCGGCGCTGCCCTACACGCCCCATGAGCTGGAAAATGCCCGCCATCTCTATGAGCTGCCCCGGGATGACAATAAGACGGTCGTCCGGTGTGCTTTGTTCCAGCGAGGCGTGGGCGGCGATAATAGCTGGGGCGCAAAGCCCCATGCAGATGCCTGCTTTGCGGTGGAGAAGGGAACCTCGTTCCGTTTTACGATTCAAAAGTAAAAATTTACTTGGCTAAAGTGGTGGGAATCATCGTGATACCCGCCACTTTTGTCTTATTGTGAAACCGTAACGAGATAAAAATCAGTGCAACATATAAATAGTATATTGGCGATATGCAATCCAACGATGCAGCTGCTGCATTAAAAAGTTGAATTGCGGTATCCATGTTGTAGCGGCAGGAAAGCAGTTCCATCATAGTAGTGTCCTCCTGGACCTGGACTTGGTTTTGGTGTGCGGCCACGCAAATCAATGCCGCCAAGTCGGTGGAGATAAAACGGCAAGGCCGCCTGCTGCCGCCAAGAAGAAAAAAGGCTGTAATTCTATAAAAAGGACGGAAATCAGAGGAACCTATCAGGATTCTGTGCTCTGGTGGTCGATATCAAGAGACAAGCCGCCAACTTCACCGTGGATCGCCTTTATGTGGTAAGCGACATATTCGCGCGGATTGACACCGTAATTCTTTTTAAAGGAGCGGTAAAAGGCGTTATAATCAGAAAAACCGCATTTGGCCGGGATGGAAGAGATCGGTTCTTTTTTCATCAGCAGCCGTTTGGCTTCCAGCAGCCGCTGCTGGATGACATACTGGTAAAAACTGATCTGCATATTCTGCTTGAACATGTGGGAAAAATTGTATTTATCAATGAAAAGCGCCTTTGCCACCGTGTCCAGCGAAAGATCGCCGCTGAGGTTCAAATCGATATAATGCAGGGCGTTGCTCAGGACGCTTGGTTTCTGCGCCTTGGCAAAAACGTGCTCCCGATTATATAAGGAACGGTTGATGCCGATCAGGATGCGGAGAATATCGGCCATGCCCTCACTGTGGTAACACAGGCTTTCCTCCCGGTAAGCGTGGGTCAGGGCTTCAAACTGCCCGAACCGGGCGCGGGAGCTGTCCACGCTATCCCGAATCAAAAATGTTTTTGCATGACCCGGACGGAGAAAGTAATCGATGTCCGGGTCGATCTTTTTCATGGTATCAAAAGCCGGAGGGCTGAGCCACAACACATACCGCTCATAGGGGATCTCAAAGTCCCGGAAGATGGGATGGTGCATAATGGCAGGTGGGATGATCAGCAGGTCTCCCGGTTTGAGCCGGAACATTTTGTCGTGGACAACATAATCCGCATTTCCGCTGACAAAGAGAAAAATTTCATAGAACTCATGGTAATGAGAAGCGACCGGAGGATAGCTGGCATCCTTGTAATGGTCGATCTCAAAATCCGGCTCGGCCATGTAATGTTTATCGGTTTTGACGACTTTCACAGAAAAATACCTCCGGTCAAAAAATTCTTTTGGGCTAGTTCATCATAACACGATGTACCAATATATGCAATGTTTTGACCAATAAATGCCAACAATTTTGCAAAAAAGGCTGGATTGTACCAAGAAATGCAAGGCTTTTGCCAAAAAAGGCCTGTACATTACAACGCGTTTGCGCTATTTTTATTGACAGAAAGCCTGTTGCACATGGCAGAACAGAAATGGTAGGGAATGCGCAGCCCGAAGCCCTTTGCGGAAGGGATAAATTTCACTCTGACCGACAGGAGATCAAAACCGGTTTTGTACGCAGTCAATCAAACAAAGAAAACTGGAGATGTCAATCATGATAGGAACAAGACGTATTACTCGCCGCAGCTTTCTGGCTGCTGCAGGTCTTGCTGCCGTAGGCGCAAGCCTGTCGCTCACCGGATGCAGCGGCTCGGTTTCAGACGGCCTGAGCTCCAAGCATCTGCTGGTGGCACACAGCCACAGCGAAGCGCACCCGGTCAACGTTGGACTGCAGAAGATGACGGAAGTTGCTTCTGCTGAATCCGACCTGACCTTCAGCGTTTACCCCAATGGTCAGCTGGGCGACAACGCAGCAATGATCCAGCTGGTCAAGGCCGGCGTTCTGGATATTGCAAAGGTCTCTGCTTCCAGCATGGAGCAGTTCAACAGCGCATACGCCATCTTCTCGATGCCGTATGTGTTCGAGAGCACCGAGCAGTATTTTGCCGTTATGAACCAGAGCGAAGCGGTGCAGGAGATCTTCAAGAGCACCTACGATCAGGGCTTCTTTGCCATCGGCTGGTTCGATTCCGGCTCCCGCAGCATCTACACCACCAAAGACGGCCCCTGTGAAGGCCCCGCAGACCTGAAGGGTCTGAAGATCCGCACCCAGGACAGCCCCACGTCCATTGCCATGATCCGTGCCATGGGCGGCAGTGCAACGCCCATGTCCAGCGGCGAGACCTACACCGGTCTGCAGCAGGGCATTATTGACGGCGCAGAGAACAACGAGACAGTTCTGGTGCAGGACGGCCACGGTGAAGTCTGCAAGAGCTACACCTACACCCAGCACCAGATGGTGCCCGATATCGTGATCATCTCCACCGAGACTTGGGAAAGCCTGGACGAGACCGAGCAGAGCGCTATTGTAAACGGCATGACCCAGGGCAACGAAGCACACGAGGCCGTATGGCAGGATCTGGTGCAGGAGAACATTGACGGTGCCAAGGAGATGGGCGTCCAGTTCTACACCGTCGACAAGACGGCCTTTATCGAGGCTACCCAGTCCCTGCGCGACGAGTTCTGTGCCGAGAGCGCCGACAATGCTCGTTATTACGAGGACTTCCTGTCCTATGTACAGGCTTGATGAGGAGGGAAGCATACCATGTTGATCGTTAAATTCCGCGGCCTGATCGATAAGATCATTCAGGTCCTCAGCACCATTATCATGGGTGTCATGGTCATTGCTGTCTGCTGGCAGGTCATCACCCGCTACATCCTGAACAACCCCAGCACCGTGACCGAAGAAGCGCTGCGTTATCTGCTGATCTGGGTGACCATGGTGGGCGGTGCTTACGCATACGGCCGCCGCAAGCATCTGGCAATCACCGCGCTGAGCAAGCGTCTGTCCTTCAAGGGCCAGAAGATCCTGGATATCTTTGTGCAGGCTATGGTCATCCTGTTCTGCGTTGTTGTCATGATCGGCGGCGGCACGCGCCTTGTCAACACCGCTGCGGATCAGCTGAGCGCTGCGCTGCAGCTGCCCATGCCCCTGATCTACGCCAGCGTCCCTGTGGGTGCCATCCTGTTCATCTTCTACGCGCTCATCTTCATCGGTGAGGATCTGCGCGATATGAAGCAGGGCCCCAAGGCAGAGTCTGCCAAAGAAGCATAAAAAAAGGAGGACGAACCTAAAATGGGTACTTTTCAAGTCGGTCTGCTCCTGATCGGCACGTTTGCGCTGCTGCTGGCGCTGAGCGTCCCGGTCTCGGTCAGTATCATCATTTCGTCGGTCGTGACCATGGCCTCCACCCTGTCTCTGGATCTGGGCACTTTCGTTGCCAGCCAGCGCATGGTGGGCGGCGTTGACAGCTTCTCGCTGCTGGCTGTCCCGTTCTACATCCTCTGCGGTGTTCTGATGAACACCGGCGGCATTGCACAGAAGCTGATCGATTTCGCAAAAATTCTGGTCGGCCGCATCCCCGGTGGTCTGGCACACACCAACATTCTGGGCAACACGCTGTTCGGCTCTCTGTCCGGTTCCTCCGTTGCAGCTTCCGTTGCTATCGGCGGCGTTCTGATCCCCATGGAGGAGAAGGAAGGCTACGATAAAAAGTTTGCCGCTGCCGTCAACATCGCTTCCGCACCTACCGGTCTGATCATTCCTCCCTCCGGCATCCTGATCATCTATCCGGTGCTGGCTGGCTGCTCTGTGGTGGGCATGATCATGTCCGGCTACATCCCCGGCCTGATGTGGGCACTGGCCTGCATGGTCGTGGCTTATGTCATCGCAAAGAAGAATCACTATCCCACTGCTGGTAAGGTTCCGGCTTCCGTTTTCTTCAAGTACTTCGTGGACGCCATCCCCAGCCTGCTGCTGATCGTCATCATCGTCGGCGGCGTTATGTCCGGCATCTTCACTGCAACGGAGTCCGCTGCCGTGGCTGTTGCCTACACCCTGTTCCTGTCCATCGTTGTTTACCGCAGCATCAAGATCAAGGATCTGCCCAAGATCCTGCTGGACGCCTGCGAGACCACCGCTGTCATCATGTTCCTGATCGCCGGCTCCAACGTCATGAGCTTTGTTATGAGCTTCACCGGCCTGCCCAGCGCCATCGGCAACGCACTGATCAGCGTTTCCAGCAACAAGTACGTCATCCTGCTCATCATCAACCTTGTCCTGCTGGTGGTTGGCTGCTTCATGGACATCACCCCGGCTGTCCTGATCTTCACCCCGATCTTCCTGCCCGTTGTCCAGTCCTTCGGTATGGACCCCATCCACTTCGGTATCATGATGGTCATGAACCTGGGTATCGGCAACATCACCCCGCCCGTTGGCAGCGCACTGTTCAGCGGCTGCTCGGTGGCAGATATGGACATGGAGGACATGATCAAACCGATCCTGCCGTTCTATGCCGCGATCTTCGTGGCGCTGATGCTGGTAGCTTATGTGCCTTGGTTCTCCATGGCGCTGCCCACCCTGTTCGGCGCAGTCTGATAATGTGAAAAGGAGCAAGTTTTCATGGTTTATTCAGTCACCAAGTATGGCGCTGTCGGCGATGGCGCAACCAATGATGCCGCTGCAATCCAGTCTGCCATTGATGCCTGCAACGCAGCAGGCGGCGGCCGCGTTGTACTGGAGGGCGGTCATACCTACTATTCCAGTTCTATCGAGCTGAAAAGCAACGTAGAGCTGCATCTGGAACAGGGCGCCCTTCTGAAAGCGCACTCCGATATCTCCACCTATTTCAACCCCAACGGCGATGATGCTTCCGTGGCAGCAGTTTCCGGCGCAAAGGCCGTGGATCGTCCGGTGGCAAAACCGGCTTACACCTTTATTCACGCCAAGGATGCAGACAACTTCTCCATCACGGGTCAGGGCGCAGTGGACGGCAATGTTTATGCCTTTATGAAGCGGGCAAGTCGTTACTACTTCAACGGTGATTTCTACCCCCGTCCCACCATGGTGTATGTGGAGCACTGCAACCACATCTCGTTCCATGACGTGACACTGCAGAACTCTCCGTTCTGGACGCTGCACCCTGCCGGATGCAACGATGTGCTGATCTCCAACATCCGGGTGTTGAACCCGCTGGACTGCACCAACTCCGACGGTATCGATCCGGATCACTCCACCAATGTGCGGATCATTGGCTGCCATGTCCAGTGTGCAGATGACTGCATCTGCCTCAAGACCACAGCGGGCAACAACGAGTACGGCCCCACCAAGAACGTCATCATCTCCAACTGCACGCTGACCTCTACCAGTGCCGCAATCAAGATCGGCACAGAGGGCGTGGCAGATTTCGAGAATATTCTGGTGGATAACTGCATCATCACTGGAAGCAACCGGGGTCTGTCCATCCAGATTCGCGACGGCGGCTGTGTGCGGAACGTGAGCTTCTCCAACATCATGATCGAGACCCGCCGCTTTGCCGAGTGCTGGTGGGGCTGCGCGGAGCCTATCGTGATGACGACCCACGACCGGAACGCCAACACCCACAGCGGCAGCATCGAGAATGTCCGCTTCTTCAACGTCACCTGCAAGGGTGAGAACGGTGTGTTCCTCTCCGGCAACGAGGAGAATCACATCAAGAACGTTCTGTTTGAAAATGTCAACGTCTGTCTGGAAGCTACCAGCAAGTGGGAGCGCGGAATGTACGATCTGCGTCCCATTCCGCCTGAAAAGGAAGGCATGCTGCATCAGAAGAGTGCAGCCATGTTCCTGCGCTGGGTAGATGGTGTCACCGTCCGGAACTCCACGCTGGGCTTTGCAGGCGAGGACCGTTCGGACTTCGCACAGGCGCTTCTTACTCAGAACTGCACCAACGTGCAGACCATGGGTCTGACTGCTGAGGCTGCCGCCCCGGAGTACCAGAGCATCGAACTGGGCTGAGCCGCCTATCAATAATGAGCAAGCCGCCGCATCGGCGCTGGCCCCTTTTGCCGGGTCGGGCCGTGCGGCGGCTTCTTTTGAGGGATAAACCAATGAACAAGAAAAAGAACATCATCACGTTTGCCGCGTTCCTGATCCTGATGGTGGGTCTGGGCGCGAACGATGCCATGCGGGGCATTTTTTCCACGATCTTCTCTGCCCACTTCCAGCTGAGTACCGCCCAGTTGTCCCAGATCGTCACCGTAAGCTACATCGGCAACCTCGTGTTTCTGGCCGTCGGCGGATTCGGGGTGGATATTCTGGGCCGCCGCAAGGCCATGCTGCTGTATACCTTTTTGTGGAGCGCAGCCATGCTGCTGTTTGCCACCACGGACTCCTATCTGCTGCTGCTTGTGGGAATGTTTTTTGCCATGGGCACATCCACACTGCTGAACACCAACATGAACCTGATCACGACCGGTATGTTTGCCGTTGCGCCCGGCTTTTTTGTGAACTTCCTGTTCTTCATTCAGGGCATCGGCACCAGCGGCAGCCAAAGCATCATTGGCAACTGGGCTACGGATATTTCCAGCTGGCACACTGTGGCATGGGGACTGCTGGCCATTGGCGCAGTGGCCATGGTGCTGTTCGTGCTGTTCCCCATGCCGGAAGTGCAGGAGCACAAAACGGAGGGGAAGGTATCGCCCAAGGAGATCATGAGCTGTCCGGCATTTCTGTCGTTGGTGCTGATCATCGGCCTGTATTTCATTGCAGAACATGGCATTATGAACTGGCTGGTGAGCTATGCTACCAATGCACTGGAAGTGCCCATGGGACAGGCGGCAAACTTTACCGCTGTTTTCTTCGGCTGTGTGATGGTGGGGCGTCTGGTGCTGAGCAGTCTGGTGGATAAGCTGGGCATCTACCGCTGCCTGCGGCTCTTCGCCACAAGCGCTGCGGTTCTGTACACCGCAGGTGTTCTGCTGGGTGCACCGGGTCTGTGGCTCCTGGCAGTCAGCGGTCTGCTGTTTTCCATCCTGTATCCGACCCTTGTCATGCTGATCCCGCGATACTGGCCTAGTCACGCAGCTTCCTCTGCATCGGGTCTGGTGCTGAGTGTGGCTTCGCTGGCGGATATCCTCTTCAATGCCGTGTTTGGCAGCTTGGTGGATGCCATCGGCTACCGGACCTCCTTCCTCATCATGCCTGCCTGCATGGTGGGATGCACGGCACTGCTCTGGCTGTTCTTTGCAAAAGCTAAAAAGCTGGAACGGTGCGATTAACGGGCATATACGGCCACGCAAACCAATGCCCTCAAGTTTTAAGCGAGCATAAAAAATACCGCCCACGCAGCGCTGCGTGGGCGGTAAACTTTTTTTCTTACCCAAAGTATAACAGGAGAACCGCAGACAGTACGGATGAAAAGTCGTGAAGCAAGATGAATTTTTTAAATTGTCATAAATAGCACGACTTTTTGACTGATAACACAAAATTTTGCACCCTTATTCCGTGGGATTCTCTTTATAATAAGAACAGAAATCAAACGGAAAAAGGAGATGCGGATGATGCAAGCAACAAACCTGAAAACGAATCATCTGACCCAGCCTCTCGGTATAGATGCCGGGACGCTGTTTTTATCGTGGCAGTGCGCCGAAGGCGTGCGCCAGACTGCCTACGAAATCGAAGTGACCGCCGGAGCCGAAACGCTGTGGGCAAGCGGAAAGGCTTTGGGCAGTGTGATGCACACCGAAACGCTCATCGCTGTACCGCCCAAGACGCAGGGACGGTGGCGCATCCGGCTGTGGGATGAAAATGACCAGCCCGGTGCATGGAGCACCGCTTCCTTCGAGACCGGGCTTGCACAGGCAGACTGGCAGGGCGTGTGGGCCTGCCCGGAAACGGAAGAACCGGATATCGACTGCGCTGATGCCATCAACGCCTTTGCAAAGCCCAACTGGGAGCAGAAGCAGGCGGCGCTGGAAGCCTCCGGCAAAGGGCAGGCGCAGCCTTATCAGCCCCACCGCCCGGCAAGCTATCTGCGCAAAACGTTCACCGCCCCGGCGGGGCAGTGCAAGCGGCTGTACATTACCGCCAAGGGGTTGTATGCGGCATGGCTGAACGGCAAGCGGGTCGGCGATATGGTGCTAGCCCCCGGCAGCTTTACCGCAGACAAGCACCTTGGGGCACAGACCTACGATGTGACTGCGCTTGTCCGTGACGGTGAAAATGAGCTGCTTATCGCATTGGGCGACGGCTGGTACCGCAGCACCTCCGGCGTGGATGGAGACCGTGACCTGTTCGGGAAAGAAGTGGCTGTCCTGTTCCAGCTGGAAGTGGACGGCAAGGCGGTCTGCGTTTCGGACGACGACATGGAGGCCACCCAGTGCGGCCCGATTCGCCAAAATGATATGCAGCAGGGCGAAGTGTACGATGCCCGGCTGGAAGGGGATCTTTCCGGCTGGCATGGCGTAAAGACCGAGCCGAACTCCCTGCCCATCACCGGCATGAACACCGTGCCCATCCGGGAGCAGGAGGCCTTTGCTGGCAGGCTGCTGCGCACCCCCAACGGCGAGACTGTGCTGGACTTTGGGCAGAATATGGCTGGCTATGTGGAGATGAAGCTGACCGCCCACGCCGGGCAGAAAATCAAGCTGCTGTGCGGCGAAGCACTGGACGAGAACGGAAACTTTACGCAGGAGAACTTTCAGGACCGCAACCGCCACAAGGAGGGCGGCACGGCGCAGCTGCTGGAACTTATCTGCAAAGAGGGCGAGAACCACTACAAGCCCAGCTTTACCATCATGGGCTTCCGGTACGCAAAGGTGGAAACGGACATCGACCTGACCGGCGCAGAGTTTACTGCCCACGCCGTCTATTCGGAAATGCCGGTCACCGGCAGCTTTGCGTGCGGCAACGCTGATGTGGATCAGCTGGTGCAAAACAGTGTGTGGAGCCAGAAGAGCAATTTCTGCGATATCCCCACCGACTGCCCCACCCGGGAGCGCGCCGGCTGGACGGGCGATATGGGGGTGTTCATCGAGACCGGCCTGACCCTGATGGACTGCTACCCGGTGGTGGAAAAATGGCTGGCCGAGTGCCGCCTGAACCAGTACCCGGATGGACGCATGGCGAACATTGCGCCGCCTACCAGCCGCCCCGGCTACATGACCCCCATGCTCTGCATGTCGGCGGGCTGGGGCGATGCCGCCATTCTGGTGCCCTACGCCCTTTATAAGCGCACCGGCGACCGCAAGATTCTTGCGGACAACTACGAGATGATGCAAAAGTGGTATGGCTTCCTGCTGGGGCGTGCCCAGCAGACCACCGAGGAACAGCAGACCGGTGCATACGCCAAGTACACGGTGCTGAACGGTCTGGACTACGGCGAGTGGTGTGAGCCGGGCATTACCCCCATGCAGGCCATGATGAACCCGCGCAAAAGCGTGGGTACGGCCTATCTGGCTTATTCCGGGCGGCTTCTGGCGGAAATCGCGCAGGCGCTGGGCAAGGCAGAGGACGCAGTGCAGTACCGCGACACGGCAGAAAAGGCGGTAAAGGCGTACCGCGCCGCCTTTACTGACAATGGGAAAATCACTTCTGACCGCCAGTGCGAATACGTCCGCGCCATTGCCTTTGCGTTGCTGGGCCAGGAGGAGAGCCAAGCCGCTGCGGATACCCTGAACCGGATGGTGGTGGAAAACGGCTACCACCTGAACACCGGCTTCCTTTCTACGCCCTTCCTCTGCGAGGTGCTGGCAAAGTACGGCTATGCCGACACCGCCTATAAGCTGCTGTTACAGGACACCGCTCCCAGCTGGCTCTATGAAGTCAAGCAGGGCGCTACCACCGTCTGGGAGACATGGACGGGCTTTGACGCAAACGGCCACCCCAGCGAATCCCTGAACCATTACTCCTACGGTGCCATCTGCGGTTGGCTGTTCGGTGGCGTGTGCGGCATCCATCTGGTAGGGGAGACCCTGACCATCGCCCCCACCCCGAACCCGGCTCTGGGATGGGCAAAAGCGGTGTACGATTCCCCGGTGGGGCGCATTGAAAGCGGCTGGCAGTATGCAGGCGATGCCGTGACCTACACCATCACCGTGCCCTGCAATCTGACCGCAGAAGTCACCCTCCCGGATGGCAGAAGCCTGACCTTGCAGCCGGGCACCCACATTCTGTAACGCAAAAAGATCCCCCGCAAGACACAACGCCCCGTACCGGAAGGAGTAACCGGTGCGGGGCGTTGCTTTTATGGGGATAATGAAGAAGAAAATAATGAGAGAATGGCAGGTCAGAATTTTTGTGCAAGGTATTTTGCACTGAGCTGGAAGCTCTTGACAGGAGAGTTGTCCACCCAGTTGCGGTGGCTTTCCAGAATAACGGCATCCACATCCATGGCAAGGGCCTGCGCCATCAGGCTGTCCAGGTCCATGTTGCCGGTGCCCAGCTCCATGCTGTCGGTTTTCAGGATGGGCGTGATGGCGCTGCCGGTGATGCGGGTGCCCCGGTCGTTGATGTGCCACAGCTTCATGCGGGGACCAAGCCGCTGCATCCATGCCAGCGCGTTTGCACCGCCCTCGGTGAACCAGTAGCTGTCAAACTCAAAGTTGACAAAAGCGGGGTCGGTCTCTTCTAAGAGGATATCGTAGGCGCGCTTTTCCGCATTCACATGCCGCAGCTCGCAGTTGTGGTTGTGGTAGAGCAGATGGATGCCCTCGGCTGCCAAGGCTTCGCCGGCTTTGTTCAGCCGCTGCGCCAGTTCGTGCATGGCGGCTTCATCGCCGTAATCAAACCGGTACATCCCGGTGATGACCACATGCTGTGTGCCGAAGCTCTTGGCTTTCTCGGCCACTGCGTGGGCATCCCGTTCCAGAGAGCCTAGGTCGGTGTGCAGGCTGACCACCTGAAGGCCTGTCTCCTGCACCAGCTTGTGCCAGTCCAGATTGCCGCCCTTGCCCACCGGCATACCGGCGGCCTTGGTCAGCAGCTTTACCACAAAACCAATGGGGTGGATCATAAATCCACACAGTTCAATACCGTCGTACCCGGCGGCTTTCATGGCAGCAAGCGTTTCTCTTGCCTGCTGCTCGTTGCTCAGTACAGTGCCCAGCATAAATTGCTGCACGGCTTTGATGGGCATGGTTTACCCCTCCAGTTTGAAAATCTTACCCGGCGTGATGCCGTTTTCGTTAAAGCTGTCCACGCAGACATAGTATTCCTGCCCGGCGGTCAGAGTGGAAAGGGTCACTTCGTCTGCATCGTACACCAGCCAGCTCAGATAGAGTTTGTCGGGCGCAGCGCCGTAGCGGACATTGCAGCCCTGTGCATTTTCGTTATGCTTCCAAGTGATCTTTGCATCCAGTGCATCTACGCGAGCCCCGGCGGCTTCGGCCTGTGCGGGCTTTGCGCCCTCGCCGTTGCCGAACACCCGCAGACCGCTGATGCGCAGCGGCTGTCCATAGGGCAGTTCGCCGCCGGTCACCCGGACGTACCGTGCGCGGATGCCGCCGGCATATTCGTAGTAGCCGTTGGAGCATTCCCGGGCAACCGTTTCGCGAACCGTCCAGTCTGCGCCGTTCACACTGGTCTCCACCGTGTAATGGGAGATCTGCGGGCGGGTCTCGATGTGGCGGGTCTTGCGGTCGTCACCGTAGCTGTCCGCCGGGAAATCCACCACCAGCTTTTCGTCCACCATGTTTACCTGAATGGCGCGGACATCGCTGTCCTTTCCCAAATCAACACACAGCCATTCGCCCGGCTCTGTACCAGCGGCGCTCCACCAGCTGCGGCAGTTCTCGTTGACTGCCAGCTCCGGACTGCTGTTTTCTGCGGTGCTGGAAGCCGTGACCGGCTTTTTGTAACTCAGCAGCATCCATTCCGGCTGCTGGCTGGCGGCATCGAATTTGCCAGCCGGGATGCGGTGGGGGTAATCGGAAAAGTTCTGGTTGCAGTAAAGCACGCCGTCCTTGTCGAACCCGGCAGGGAACAGCCCCACCCGGCGCTCAAAGTCATAGTTGACGGAAATGCGCATGGTGGAGGCGTGCCACCAGTTGCCGTAGGTGTCAGCAATGGTGCTGCCGTGGCCTGCACCGGTGATGAATCCACCGGGCTTTGCGGAAAACGGATTGGATGCCTGCCGCACAAAGGGGCCCAGCGGAGAACGGGAGGTGTATACACCGTCGGCGTACGTGTTGTACTGGGTGCCGGGGCAGGCGTACTGCAGATAGTAGGTGTCGCCGTGCTTTGTCATGAACGCACCCTCAATGTAGGGTTTGCCGATGGCGTTGAACATGGCAGTCAGGCTTTCGGCACTCAGGCCGGGGATGCTTGCCATCTGCGGCGGCAGATTCAGCTTGCCGGTCTTGGGGTCATAGAACTGCTTCATGGACTGGTACAGGACACTGGCTTCCCGGTCCACAATGCCGTTGTTGCCGGGGCGTTCGTAGCCAAGGGTAGTTTCATTGTCGAAGATCAGCTCCTGCTTTTCACCGATGGGGGTCATGGTGTCCGGGTCCAGCTCCACGCCGTAGATGGGGGCAATATTGGAACAGCCCCAGTAGAAGTACACCCGGCCATCGTCATCGCAGAACAGATCCGGGTCCCAGAAAGCAAAGGGCGCAGAAACCTCGGTAAACGGCTCGATCAGGGGGTCAGCGGTGCGCAGAATGGGGCAGTTACGCCCCTTGCGGCTGGCGCAGAAGTAGAGGTGATCGCCCACCTGCCGCACATCCGGTGCATAGTCGTAGATCAGCAGGCCGGGGTCTGCATGGAAGTCCCAGCTCAGCAGATCCTCCGAATACCAGAAGCCTGCCGACATGGAAACGAACAGATAATATCTGCCTTTGAAGTACACCAGCGTCGGGTCTGCGCCCTCCCGGAAACCCGCTGTGCGGGGGCCTTCCTTCATGTGCTGGTAGCGGTAGCCCAGATCAAGGGGGTTGCAATAGGTTTGTTTCATCAAAGCTTACTCCTTGGCAATGCCCTGCAATACACGGTTCAGCTGCTTGATGTCCTCTTCCGAAGTGCCCGCCTGCATCAGCATGGATTGAATGGTCATCCGCTGCATGGCACGCTCCATCATGGCCACCAGAGCCGGGTTGTCCTTCACGGCGGCGGCCACATCTCCGCGGGCAGCGGCGGCTTTATCAGAAATCTGCTTCAGGATAGGACCAGCCTTGGGGTCTGCCATGGCGGCAGCCATGTTGTCCTTCACCGACCAGCAGCTTTCGTCCAGCTCGCCGTCAAACCAGTTGGTCACGTTTTTGCGGTTGTCCATGGCGTAGTCCGGGTTGGGAGCGTCCACCTTGTTCACTAGGATCACGCTGCTGTGCTCACCGGAGCGTGCCTCAATGCTGTGCTTGCCGGTAATGGGCAGCTGGAAAGTGAACACCTTGTCGCCCTGCTTGGTCTCCACCAGCTGACCGTCCTTGTACAGCGAGACCTCCGGCAGATTGGAGTAGACCTTGATCTCGGTCACATCCTCGGCGCGGTCCACATAGCGGCTGCCGCACAGGTGCACAAAGGGCTCCTTGCTCCAATAGGCCTTGTAGAGATAGAAGGGGTCTTTTTTCAGCTTGCGGTCAAAGGTGACAAGGCCCTTCTGGTTCTCGCCGTGCTTGCCGCCCTCATCACGGCCATCGGCGGCAAAGTCGAACATGTTCCACACATGAGTCGCCCACAGCCAAGGACGGTCGGCAATTATCTTTGCAATGTGCTCGTGGTAAACGCACTGGTAGCTCTCGGTGTAGTCGCCTTTTTCCGGGTGGCTGCTCTGGTACTGGGGGTTGGCATCTGCGCCATACTCCGAAAAGCCGATGCAGCGGTCCGGGAAATCGGCATGGTATTTGTCAAAGAACTCGTCGTTCTGCTCCAATTCGCCCAGATACCAGCCGAAGTAGAGGTTGTAGCTGTTCACATCCGGGATCTCCAGAATGGGGCTGGTGGTCTCCAGCATGAACACGTTTGCCATGGTGGTCTTGCGGGTGGGGTCCAGCTTGTGCGCCAACTTGTTCAGCAGACGGTGGTTTTCCAGCAGATCCTCGTTGACAGCAGAAGCAGCGGTGATCTCGTTAGAAAGGCCCCACACGGCAATGCAGGGGTGGTTGTAGTTCTGGACGATCAGCTCTTCCATTTGGGTCAGGGTGTTGGCACGGCCGTTGGTCATGTGCATGGTGATGTAGGGGATCTCTGCCCAGATGACAAGGCCCTTCTCATCGCACAGGTCGTAGAAATACTGTGCGTGCTGGTAGTGGGCCAGCCGGATGGTGTTGGCACCCATTTCCAGAATGATGGAAATATCCTCCTCCATCATTTCGTTTGTCAGGGCAATGCCGACCCCCTTGCGGTCCTGATGGCGGGAAACGCCCCGCAGCGGATAGCTGCGACCGTTCAGGATAAAGCCCTTCTGGGGGTCAAACTCAAATTTCCGGCAGCCGAAGCGGGCGGAAGCTTCCTCGCCGTTGCCCAGCTTGGCAGAGACGATGTAAAGGAATGGGTCCTCCACGCCATCCCACAGATGGGCATCGTGCAGGGTGAAAACAGCCTTTGCAGTGCCGTTTTCCACCGGGGCAGCGATGTTCTGGCCTTCCAGTGCAAAGGTTACGCTCTGTGCGCCCACCACGGCGGCTTCCACAGTAACCTCGGCGTTCTTGGCAGCAAGGTCGGTGACGATGGGGGTCACCTTCAGCGCCGGTGCGCCATTAGCGGGCAGGGCAAAGTGCTCTGCGGGAACGATGTGCAGGGTCACATCCCGGTAAATGCCGCCGTAGAAGGTAAAGTCTGCCTTCTGGGGGTACACGGTGTCGTTGTCGCGGTTGTCCACGCTGATGGCCAGCAGGTTCTCGTCTTTCAGGTGGTCGGTCAGGTCCACCCGGAAGGTAGAGTAGCCGCCCTTGTGCTCTGCCAGCTTTTCCCCGTTCAGGTAGATGGCAGCGGTCATGGCTGCGCCGTCCAGCTGCAAAACAGCCTTGCCGCCTGCCGGGATGGTGGGCTTTGCCAGGGCCAGCGTATACCAACAGGTGCCGCGGTAGTAATCGTTGCCGCCGTCCTGACCGTCCACCGCGTTCCAGGTGTGGGGCAGGGCAACGGCCTCACCCATAACAGCGGTGGGGATGCCGGGGTTCTCCTTGGTAAAATGCCAGTCGCTCTGATTCAACAGGATGGTCTTGCTCATGGTAAAAACTCCTTTATATTTATAAAAGATGGATAGAATCAGCAAAAACCGAAAGAGCGTATGAGCCCTTTCGGTCTTTGCAGGATGTTACTGCATATGTTCTGCAATTACTTCATGACGAAGGGCGTCTTTTTTATCTGCGATGCGCTTCTGGACGTTGACCATTTCTTCCTTGGTCAGCGGGCAGCCCGGCATGGCGATCAGGGTGATGACCCAGCCCAGCATCGGCAGACCGTACTTGATGGCAAGGGTCATCCAGAAGATGCCGCTGGTGTAGGGATCCGTGGGCTGGGGCATGGTGGTGGTGTAACCCAGAAGGGCGACCGCACCGGTGGCGATGACAGCAGCCACCGAGGTGATGAGCTTATCGATCAGGCTGTAAGTGCCGGAGACAACCGCCGGGATGTAACGGCCGCTGCGGTCCAGCTCGTAGTCGATGGTATCAGCCATGTAAGAGTTGTTGGAGGTGGTGATGCACATATTGGAACCGTTCTGCAGCAGGGTCAGCAGGACGTAAACGATCATGTTCCAGCTGCCGATCACACCGATCTGACGGGTGTCGGTAAAGATGAAGAACAGGATCAGCACAGTGGTGATGGTCATGCTGATGCAGGTCCAGGTCACGATGCCCTTCTTGCTGCCTTTTTTGCCCACATACTTTGCGCCGAAGGCTGCAAAGAAGATGGAGGGAACCATGCTGATCATGCTAAGGGTGGTAGCAAGACCCATGTTGCCGATGAGGATGCCGTTCAGCATCGTGTTGATGATGGCCTGACTGCCTACCTGCTGAGCCAGCTTATCGGAAGCGTTGGAGGCAATGTAGCACTGCAGGGGCTTGTTGTGCTTGAGCACCTCAAGAATATCCGCAACCTTCAGCGGTTCGTGATTTTTACTGATGCTATCAAAGTTTTCGGGCTTGTCGTAAGCGGAGATACCAGCGCAGACGATCAGGGTGCCGATGCCGGCAATGATCAGGACGATGGTGCAGACGGTGCTGAGGAAGTCCTGATTAAAGGTGCCGCCGCACTTGGGCAGGATGACGGTGTAGATCAGCATACTCATGCCCATGGGCACGGCGTAGTTCAGTGCAGTGGTCCAGACATCGATGGTGGGACGCTGCCGGGGATCGTTGGTCATGATGGCGGGCAGGGTCTGGGCGGTCATGTTGGTGATGGTGTAGCCGATGATGTAGATAATGTAAGTCAGGGCAAACACCGGCAGGCCGAAGCCCTTGCTGGAGCACAGGTTGAACATGCACAGCAGGCCGACTGCCTCGATCAGGTAGCCGCTGATCAGCAGAACGCGCAGCTTGCCGAAACGGGTGTTGACGCGGTCGTAGACGAATGCCAGCAGCGGGTCGGTAAAGCCGTCCAGAATGCGGGCGAGCATCAGGATGATGCCAACGGTTGCAGTGGTGATGCCGTAGCCGATACTTGCAGAATAACTTGCCATACCGATCAGGGAGTAGACGCTCATGCCCACAAAGGCGTTGCAGGCGTAGCAGATGATCTGCCATGTTTTAGCGCGGCGGTACTGAACGCCGTCTACCTCGCTGGCGCTGGGTTTCTTTTGGAACATAATGGTTTTTCCTCCTTTTTATGTGAAACGGGTTCCGCTTTTCTTGACACCAGAATAACAGAATGCAACAGGTACTGCCGGACAAAAAACTGGAATTGAGGATAAAAATTCGCGCAGTTCTGACCGATCGACGAAAAATTTACCAATAACGTGAAAAATTATCCTTTTTGAACCGTGCAGACCTGTTACAATAGGCACAAGAGAAAACTCGGCTTCTGAATAAAAAGGAGAATCATCATGCAGAAATTTGAAAAAGGCTTTTTCATCGGTGCTGCAACAGCAGCCCATCAGGTAGAGGGTAACAATACCAACAGCGACTACTGGGCACAGGAACAGCAGCCCCATTCCAGCTTTACAGAGCCCAGCGGCATTGCCTGCGACCATTATCATCGGTACGAAGAAGATATTAAGCTGCTGGCCGATGCCGGGCTGAACGCCTACCGCTTTTCCATCGAGTGGGCACGGGTGGAGCCGGAGGAAGGAACGTTCGACCCGGAAGCCATTGAACACTACCGCAAGGTGATCGCTTGCTGCAAGGCACACGGCGTAGAGCCCATTGTCACCCTGCTGCACTTCACCAGCCCCAAGTGGCTTATCTGCAAGGGCGGCTGGGAAGCAGAGTCCACGGTCGAGGATTTTAAGCACTATGCAGCCTACGTCATGGAGCAGCTGGGCAGCGAGCTGCGCTATGTCTGCACCATCAACGAAGCGAATATGGGCTTGCAGCTGGCAGCCATCTCCAAGCGGTTCCGCCTGATGGCAGAACAGGCTGCCAAGAATGCCGCTGCAGCCGGAAAGTCTGCCGAGGGCACGGTGCAGGTGGGCATGAACTTCCAGAAGATGATGGAAAACATGAAGTATGCTGCCATGGAGAATGCACAGGTGTTCGGCACACCCCAGCCGCAGATCTTTGTCAGCGAGCGCACCCCGGAGGGCGATCTGCTGGTGCTGCGCGCCCATGCAGCCGCACGGGATGCCATCAAGGCCATCTGCCCGCAGGTCAAGGTTGGCCTGACCCTTTCTCTGCACGACTTGCAGGCACAGCCCGGCGGCGAAGCCTTTGCCGAGGCCGCATGGCAGGAGGAGTTCACCCATTATCTGCCCTACATCAAAGAGGATGATTTCTTAGGTGTGCAGAACTACACCCGCACCCTTTACGGCCCGCAGGGGCAGCTGCCGGCACCGGAGGGCGCAGAGCTGACCCAGATGGATTACGAGGTCTACCCGCAGGCACTGGAACACGTCCTCCGCAAGGTGGCAGAAGCGTTCAAGGGTGATCTGATCGTGACCGAAAACGGCATTGCCACCGCCGATGATACCCGCCGTGTGGCGTTTATCCGGCGGGCACTGGACGGCGTGCAGCACTGCATCGCCGATGGCATCCCGGTGAAGGGCTACTTCCATTGGAGCCTGATGGACAACTTTGAGTGGCAGAAGGGCTATGCCATGCAGTTCGGCCTGATCGCCGTGAACCGTGAAACCATGGAGCGGACCGCAAAGCCCAGCCTTGCGGTGCTGGGGGAGTATTGCAGAGCTTGAGAGGGGGCTCCGGGCATCGGTAGAAAAAACGACGAAAGTATGATATACTATTTCTATCAATGAGTCAATGAGCCGGAGGGGTTACACATGGATGTTCTCCAGAATATGATGCTGTTTTCCGAGCTTGTCCAGTGCGGCGGCAATGTTTATACATGGTGCTATGATGCAAAGGGAAAGCTACTACGGAGCAACTGCCCGGACGAGGCCTTTCTAGCCAGCGCATTTGAGCTGTTCGGCTGCAAACAGCGGATGCTGGAGCATGGGAACCGGGATGATGTACCCGTTACCTTGGGGACGGCTCTGGGTCTTTTGTGGGGCGCAGCTTTTGAAAAGGAAGAGGGGAAGCTGAAGCGTGTCTGGGTCATCGGGCCGGTGTTCCATCGGGATGTGACAATGCGCGGGATCGAGGACGGGCTGAAATATTACAGCAAGCTGGAGATCAGTGTGGCATGGACGATCCAACTTTACAAAGCCCTTGAAAAAGTTCCTGCCCTGCAAAACACCATTATATACCGCTATCTGCTGATGATGCACTACTGCCTGACCGGGCAGCGGTTGGAACTGAGCTGTGTCAACAGTAGCACAGCACAGGAGGAGCGGCTGGAAAGCTCTGCCATCCCCCACGACCGGTATAAAGTCTGGATGGCAGAGCAGGGAATGCTGCAGATGGTCCGCACCGGAGATATGAATTACAAGCAGGCGCTTTCCAACTGTATGAGCATAAGTGCAGGTGTACCGGTGCAGAGCAGCGATGTGCTACGCCAGAGCAAGACCTCCATCATCGTGTTCACCTCTCTGGTCTGCCGTGCCGCCATTGAGGGTGGCCTTTCCCCGGAGGAGGCGTACTCCCTGGGGGACAGCTACATTCAGACGGCAGAAGCGGCAAAATCGTTGGATGAGCTGCACCCGCTTGCAATGATGATGTACGATGATTTCATCCGACGGGTCCACAAACACCGGACGAACCCGAACCTCAGTATGCAGATCCAGAAGTGTGTGGATTATATCGAGATGAATCTGGACAAAAAGATTGTAGCGGAAGATCTTGCCGCCATGGTGGGCTACACGGAATATTACCTCACCCACAAATTCAAGGAAGAAACCGGTCTGAGTGTTACGAACTATGTAAAGTTTGCAAAGGTCGAACGTGCGAAAGTTCTGCTGAAAAGCACACCGCTCAGCGTCCGGGAAATTTCCGAACAGCTTGGTTTTGCCACCCGCAATTATTTCAGCGCGGTCTTTCAGCAGGTCACCGGAAAAACGCCCATGGAATTCCGGGAAACATAAAGCAGAACAGGCATCCTGCGTTACCGTTTGGCGGTATCGGACAGGATGCCTGTTCTGTTATGATGAAGAAGAATGGAGAAAGATGGCTCAGTTGAGGAACTTTTCGTTCAGGGTCACGCCAAAGTCGCGGGCGATGGCACGCAGGTCATCATCGGTGATGGTCTGCCGGATGATGCCGCCGCCCATGGAGAGCACCTTGACGTAGATCTCTGCACTCTTTTCAATGGTGTGGGCCAGACCAAAGGTGATGTCAAAGTCCGGGCCGGAGGCAAACAGACCGTGCTGTGCCCAGATGGCGGCCTGATAGGTTTTCATCAGCTCACTGGTGGCCATGGCAATATCTGCACCGCCGGGCACCATCCACGGGCAGACGCCCACGCCCTCCGGGAACACCACCGGACACTCGGTGGTGCTCTGCCACAGGGCACGGGTGAAATCCCGGTCGGTCAGGGGCAGGATGTAGGTCAGGGCAATGACGTTGGTGGCGTGGCAGTGGTAGATGACACGGTTTGCGCCATTGGTGGCGGCCTTGCGGACGCTGTGGTTCATAAAGTGGCTGGGGAACTCGGATGTGGGCTTTGCGCCGTCCTCCAAGCCCCAGACGATGCGCCAGCTGTCGCCCTTGTCGTTGATCTCCACAATGCCGATGCTGTGGACAGGGTCCGGCTCCACGTTGCGGAAAAACTTGCCGGAGCCTGTGGTGATGAAATACTCCCCGGCCAGATTGTCCGCCTGCACGCCCATGTTCACCCATCCCCGGGGCTGCTCGTCAAAGAAGGGGCGGCACTGTGCCACTTCCTCTTCTTTCATGCGGTAGGTCAGGTTGCCGCCGTTGCGCTCGTGCCAGCCCTGCAGCCAGCCATCGTTGCACATCCGCATAAAACCTTTGACAATTTCAATATCCAGAATACCCATCTTCAAAAACCTCTCTCATTCAAATGCGCTTGCTCAGCACGTTCTGCTCGTACTTTTTGACTCCCTCAAACCATGCACCGTCCACCGGCACACCGTTCCGGCGGCAGTATTCGTCCCAGACTTCCCCAAAAGGCAGGGTCTTCAGCTCCTCCTGCTGAACCATCAGCTCGGTGAACTGGTTGGTGTCCTGCAGCTCTTTCAGCGCCGTGTGGGGGGTGCACAGGGCAGACAGCAGCGCCTTTTCCACGTTGCGGAAGCCAACCGTCCATGCGGAGATGCGGTTGATGGAAGCGTCAAAGTAATCCAGTGCAATGTTCACCCGGCCGTCCAGACCGCCGCAACGCACGATCTCCTTGCAGATCTCCTTCGTTTCATCGTCAAACAGCACCACATGGTCGGAGTCCCAGCGGATGGGGCGGGTGACGTGGAGGGCGATCTCCGGGAAGAAGGCCAGCAGGGCAGGAATCTTGTCGCTGACCACTTCGGTGGGATGGTAGTGGCCGTTGTCCATCAGCGGAATGCACTTTTCCCGGTTGAAGGCGGCGTAGCTCAGGGCAAACTCGGCACTGCCCACGGTGTACGCCTCCACACCGATGCCGAACACCTTGCTCTCGATGCAGGGCTTCACCAGCTTGAAGTCGTAAGGCTCGCTCAAAATCTCGTCGATGCTGGCCTTGTAGCGGTCCCGGGGACCTTTGCGATCCGCCGGTACGTCCTTGAAGCCGTCGCCCGTCCAGATGTTCATGGTGCAGGGCTGCCCCAGCTCCTCGGCCAGATACTGGCTGATGCGGATGCAGGCCTTGCCGTGTTCCACCCAGAATTTCCGGGTCTCCTCGTTGGGGCTGGCAAGGGTCAGCGGGTCGCACTTGGGGTGGGAGAAAAAGGTGGGGTTGAAGTCTGCGCCCAGCCCTCTTGCCTTGCAGAAATCCACCCATTTTTTGAAGTGCTTCGGTTCCAGCCTGTCCCGGTCTACCCACGGGTTTTCCTCGTCAAAAATGGCATAGGAGGCATGGAGGTTGATTTTTTTGGTGCCGGGGCAGAGGGACAGCACCTTGTCCATGTCTGCCATCAGTTCCTCCGGGGTGCGGGCACGGCCGGGGTAGTTGCCGGTGGTCTGGATGCCGCCGGTCAGGGGCTTGGTGGGGTCGGTATCAAAGCCCCTGACATCATCGCCCTGCCAGCAGTGCAGGGAGATAGGCACGGTCTTTAACCGGGCAATGGCAGCTTCGGTGTCCACGCCAATGGCAGCGTAGCGGGCTTTTGCTTCTGCGTAACTCATACGGTTCCTCCTTTAGAAATACTCATCTGGATCTTCAAATTGCCGATGGCGGTGGCCTCGATGGGCAGCGCCACCACCTGTTTTCCGGTATAGTGAGCGGTCAGCTCGTTCAGGGTAGCGTTCTTTGCGCCGCCGCCTGCGATGTAGAGCTTGTCCCAGTGCTGCTCGGTAAGAGATTCCAGCTCCCGGAAAGCCTCCCCATAGCAGTACGCCAGCGAATGATAGACACTGTTGACGAGGTCGGCATCCGTGGCAGGGGCTTCGCCGGTCTCGGCAAGAGCCGTGTGAATCTCTGCGCGCATATCCAGCGGGGCAGAGAAACGGGCTGCGTTTACATCAAAAATGCGGGTGTAGGTGCTGGTCTTGGCCAGCTCCACCATCTGGGCAAAGGAGATGCCCAGCTGTTTTTGCACGCACTGGATGATCCACAGCCCCATGATGTTTTTCAGGTAGCGGATGTACCCCACACCACCCTCGTTGGTAAAGTTGGCGCGGCAGCTCTCCGGGCTGGTGATGGGTCTTGCCAGCTTGACCCCCAGCAAACTCCATGTGCCGGAAGAGAGGAACGGCGCATCGCCCTGCTCCATGGGGATGCCCTCCACGGCGCTGGCGGTGTCGTGGGTGGCGCACAGCGCTACCTTGGTTTGCCCGCCCACCTCGGCGGCAATGTCCGCCTTCAACGGGCCCAGCACCGTACCGGGAGCGGTGAGCTTAGGGAACATCGCCTCCGGCAAGCCCAAAGCTTTGAGAATCTGCGGGTCGTACTCTTTGGTCTGGGCGTTCACAAGGCCGGTGGAGGTGGCGTTGGTGTACTCCCGTGCCTTTACGCCGCAGAGCTTCCACAGCAGATATTCCGGGATCATCAAAAAGTCCTCGGCCTGCGCCAGCCGTCCGTCTTTTTTGTCGGCATACAGCTGATAAATGCTGTTGAAGGGCTGAAACTGGATGCCGGTGCGCTGGTAGAGCTGCGCAAAGGGCAGGATGTTGTGGACTTCGGGGATCACGGCCTGTGTCCGGTCGTCCCGGTAGGCGTAGACCGGGGAGAGGGACTGACCGTCTTTCAGCAGCACATAGTCCACCGCCCATGTGTCGATGGAAAGGCTCTCGATATTCGGATATTTTGCAAAGGCCTCCCGGATGCCCTGCTTCACGTTAGCAAACAGGCTGTCGATGTCCCATTCCAGATGACCGTCCACCCGTTGGACGCTATTGGGAAAACGGTACACTTCCTCGGTGCGGAGAACACCGTTCTCCATCCATCCAACAATGTGCCGCCCGCTGGACGCACCAATGTCGATGGAAAGATATTTTTTCTGCATAATGCGCCTCCTGTGTGGCTTTGCCTGCTACCAGTATAGCGGCATGATGCGGGCAATTCCATCCGCAAAGGTGACGCATTCTTTGTGAAAAGTCTACTCTTGCACTGCAAAGAGCGGTGCGCTATACTGAATGTGGAAAGAGAGGAAACGGAAAATGCTGACCTACAACATGGATGTGACCCCGGAGAGTGTATGGAAACGCACTACCCCCAGCGAAGCAGAGCTGGCACAGCCCTACTACTGCACCGAGGCGGGGGTGTTCTATGCCCAGCAGCATTTTTCCACCGCCCGGACAGATAAGGAAAGTTACATCCTGTTTTATACCCTCCGGGGTGCAGGGCTCATCGAGCAGGGGGAAAGCCATGTGGTGCTCAGCACCGGGCAGGCGCTGCTGCTGAACTGCCGCACCCCGCAGAGCTACTGCACCGCCCCGGGGCAAAGCTGCTGGCATCATTATTGGGTGCATCTGGACGGCGCAGGGGTGGCTGCCATGGAGCCGCTGCTGCTTCCTGGCAAAAAACTGACCCCGGTGCAGCTCACCGGGGTCAAGATGCAGGAATATTTTGAAATGCTTTTGGGGCAGATGGAGCGCAGCACCGTGGACAGCATGGTGCACACCGGGTTGGCTCTCCACGAAATGCTTGCCTTATGTGCACAGAGCATTCTTGCAGAAGCTGAAACCACCAGCACGCGGCAGGTGATTTTGCAGGCGGCGGAGACCATACGCAAACATTACCAGCAGGAACTTTGCCTTGCCGACCTGCTGGCAGAGGCGCACATGAGCAAAAGCTATTTTCTTCGCCTGTTCCGGCGGTATATGGGCACAACGCCGTATAACTATCTGGTCAACTTCCGCATCACCCAGGCAAAGGAACTGCTTGTCCTCACCGACCACAGCGTCAGCGAGATCGCACAGGAGGTAGGTTTTGGCGATGCCAGCAACTTTTCCACCCGCTTTGCAAAAGCCACCGGGCAAAGCCCTCTGCAATACCGCAAAAGGGCGTTGAAGCCGCAGGAGGGCACAAGGTGAACAAAGGTTCTTGACCTTTTTGCCGGAGCTATGCTGTATGTGGTGGTGTAGGAACTGATCCCGGAAATAGGGCTTTATGGGGGCGGAATCTTTTCCGCAGGGGAAAAGCGTGGTATACTGAACGCAATGAACCGGAACGGATCAAAGAAAGATGAGGACTGTAAAATGAACATCGAAGAACGGGCAGCGCAGGCTGCCGCATGGAAAGCTGCCGGACAGTGCAATTGCGCGCAGGCGGTGCTGAAAGCATTTGAGGATAAGCTGCCGGTGGATGCCGACACCCTGATGAAGCTGGGCGCAGGCTATGCCGCCGGTATGGGCTGCATGGAAAGCACCTGCGGTGCACTCATCGGCGCAGTGATGGTGGCAGGCGTTGTCACCGACGGCAAGGGCACGCCCCGCATTTCCAAGGAACTGCTGCAGAACTTTCAGGAAAAATGCGGCGCTACCATTTGTAAAGACCTGAAAGGTGTGGAGACCGGTGCACCGCTGTGCCCCTGCCCGGAGTGCGTCCGCAACGCCGTGCTGGCACTGGGCGAGGTGCTGGGGGAGTAAGATGAAAAAGGTGTTGTTTGTTTGCCACGGCAATATCTGTCGCAGCCCCATGGCAGAATTTGTGATGAAGGACTTAGTGGAAAAGGCTGGGCTTTCCGCGCAGTTTGAAATTGCCTCGGCTGCCACAAGCACCGAGGAGATCGGCAACCCGGTCTATCCGCCTGCCCGGTGCAAGCTGGCGGAGCACGGCATCTCCTGCGCGGGCAAGACCGCCCGGCAGATGACCCGGCGGGACTACGAGACTTACGATTATCTTATCGCCATGGATCACAACAACCTGCGGAACATGGCACGGTTTGTGGGCGGCGACCCGGAGCACAAAGTCTCGCTGCTGATGGATCACACCCAATACCCCGGAGGGTGAGGCCATTGCCTCGGTGGCTGTTGCGGTCTCCTCCCTGATGACCGTTGCCATCCTGACGCTGGCAGCGGTGTGCGCCTCCTTCATCAGCCCGGTATTCGAGCTGCCCGCCGTCAAGACGGCCTCCGGCTACCTGCTGCCGGCCCTGTTCGGCTCCATGGCGCTGGGTCTGTTCGCCAGCTCGTCCAGCGGCAGCAAGGTGGTCAAGGGTGGCATCAAGGGGGTGCTTCCGGTGCTGATCATCATGACGGTGGTTTCCCTTGCCGCACGCCTTGCGGGCTACGGTTCCGTGCTGGGCGGACTTGTGGGCATCTTTATCATCGTGATGCTGCCCATCGGCATCCTGACTTCCTATGTGCTGTGGAAGAAGGGCAAAATCCAGGTAGTGGACAAAGAGCAGAAGTAAAGCAATCGGAACGGTCTGGATCCTGTATGGTACAGGGCTCAGGCCGTTTTGCTTTCATTAGGGGGGCAGGGGTGACTACTCCGCACCTTCCGAAAATTGACAAATAATTCTCAATTTTAGTATTCTCAACGAGGCCATTGAGCAGATCAGCTTTCAGGCTACGAAGGCCCGAGCCTTTGCCGCTGGCAGATAAAGGCATAGAATAACAAAAAAGTCTGAACTGAGGCATGAGCCACCGGTTCAGACTTTTTTCATACTATGAAAACACCAGCTGCTGCGGATAGCAGCGTGCAGTTCAATTTGTTATCAGCACTCGTCGTACTGTTTTTGCAGATATTGCAGGCACCGGACTGCGTTTTCCGGGGTGGTGTTCTCCAAGGTGGCGAACACATAGGGCTTCTGTTCCTTGGCAAACCGCAGAATGGTGCGGTAGTCGCCCATACCGCCCTGTCCGGCACCGGTGGCAGCCAGCTGCCCGTCGGCGTCCTGCAGCAAAAAGTCCTTGAAGTGGATCATGGCCACATCCTTGCCCAGCAGCTCAATGGTCTCGGCGAACACTTCCTCCCGCTGGTCCACGTTTTCCATGTTCAAAAGGTTCACCGGGTCGAGCAGAATCTGCAGATTGGGGCTGCCGATCTCGTCCAGCACGGTGCGGGCGCGGCGGGCGTCATACACAATGTGTCTGACCACCGGCTCAATGGCAATGGTCACGCCGTATTGCTCGGCGCAGCGCACCACCGGCTTGAAGTTCTTGATAAAGGTAGCAAGGGCGGCATCGCTGCGGCACTCCGGGCAGAACTTGTACTCCGCGTTGGGTGCACCGGTCTCGGTGCCCACCATGCCGCAGCCCAGCAGGCTGGCAAAGCGGATATGCGCATAGTACTTTTCCTGAATGGCGTGCAGGGCAGCCGCATCCGGGTGCGCCAGATTCAGGTAGTTGCCCAGCACCGCAATGTCCAGCTCGTTTTTGGCAAACAGGCGGCGCAGATAGGCCGCGTAGCCGGGGGTGAGGGCAGAGGGGGTGTTGGGCACCTCCTTCAGGGATTTGCTCAGCGCCAGATGCACGCAGGAAAAGCCCTTCTGGCGTACCAGCGGCAGCACCTGTTCAATGGGCAGCTTTTCTGCGTCGTGCAGACGTAGACCGAATTGGATCATGCTTGGTTCCTCCTTTAATATGGGTGCGTTTTTACCATTATACACCAAAATTGTCTGCGAAGGAACACCTTAAACGCCTTTTAGCGCTGCTGATCGTTGCCCCGGGCAGTACCTGACAACGCGAGTGACGCAGAAGTGTGTTAAAAAGTGTGATATAAAGAAGATAAAATACGGATTTGTTAGCTTGTTTGTTGGATTATGACATAATTTCAGGCATTTCACAACACATATAAAAGCAAAAATCCCACGATACACGCCGCTATTCTAGCGGTATATCGCAGGACTTTTCTTGGAGCTGGTGACAGGAGTTGAACCTGCAACCCACTGATTACAAATCAGTTGCGCTGCCATTGCGCCACACCAGCAAAGGTTGCTAAAATAGTATAACACAGGCACGGCAATTTGGCAAGGATTGTTTTTTTGCAGGGGATAATAATGCCGGAAAACAGACAAAGATGATAGAAAATAATACACAAGTATAAAAATATACTACAAATTTAAACAATTTTGCATTGCAAATTTTTTGACGATGTGCTATGCTGAAACGTAGAGGAACGCCGCCGGAAAGGCGGCTGCAAACAGATTTGGAGGATTTGTATTATGGCTGACCGCATTGTTCTGAATACCATCTCCTACCACGGCCACGGTGCTATCGAGAACATCGTTCCCGAGCTGACCGCCCGTGGCTACAAGAAGGCTTTCGTCTGCTCCGACCCCGACCTAATCAAGTTTGGCGTTACCAAAAAGGTCACCGACCTGCTGGATGCCGCAAACTTTGCCTACGCTGTTTACAGCGAGATCAAGCCCAACCCCACCATCGCCAACGTACAGGACGGCGTGGCTGCCTTCAAGGCTGCCGAGGCTGACTGCACCGTGACCATTGGCGGCGGCTCCTCCATGGATACCGCAAAGGCCATCGGCATCATCATCAATAACCCCGAGTTTGCGGACGTCCGCTCTCTGGAAGGTGTTGCTCCCACAAAGAAGCACGCGGTGTTCACCATCGCAGTGCCCACCACCGCCGGTACTGCTGCCGAGGTCACCATCAACTACGTCATCACCGACGTGGAGAAGAAGCGCAAGTTCGTCTGCGTGGACACCAACGATATCCCCGAGATCGCTGTGGTTGACCCCGATATGATGTCCTCCATGCCCAAGGGTCTGACCGCCGCCACCGGTATGGATGCGCTGACCCACGCCATCGAGGGCTACATCACCAAGGGCCACTGCGTCATCTCCGATATGTTCCATCTGGAAGCCATCAAGCTCATCAGCCAGAGCCTGCGCGGCGCTGTGCAGAACACCCCGGAGGGCCGCGAGGGCATGGCTCTGGGCCAGTACATCGCCGGTATGGGCTTCTCCAACGTGGGTCTGGGCATTGTCCACTCCATGGCACACGGCCTGTCTGCCCTGTATGACACCCCCCACGGTGTGGCCTGCGCCATCCTGCTGCCGGTGGGTCTGGAGTACAACAAGAGCGTTGCCAGCGAACGCTACCGCGCCGTGGGTAAGGCCATGGGCGTTATGGGCATTGACGAGATGAACGATGTGGAAGCCGCTGATGCTACCATCGCTGCCGTCAAGCAGCTGTCTGCTGACGTTGGCATCCCCACTAACCTGAATGGCATCCTGAAGGAAGAGGACATCCAGTTCCTCGCTGAGTCTGCTTATGCAGATGCCTGCCGCCCCGGTAACCCCCGCGACACCAGCGTGGAGGAGATTGTGGAGCTGTACAAGAGTCAGCTGTAAGCTGTAAAAAATGACCCTGAGAGCCGCTGCACCGTGTTTGTGCAGCGGCTTTTTTAGCGGAATGATGCGTTCGTAAAATGAAATCCCGCGCCAATTGTAACATTTTTCCGCTGTCCTCTTGTATAAACCGGCGCAAGCGAGTACAATCAGAGCATAAAATTTGAAGGCGAGGAAAGCGCGATGACACTGAATTTCTACACGCTGGGCGTGCTGTATCTGGTCTATTCCTTCCTTGGGTGGGTAGGGGAGACCGTGGTGGCTACCTTCCGGGGCAAGCGGTTTGCAAACCGCGGCATGGCGGCGGGGCCGTTCTGCTTTGTGTATGGCACAACGGCCATCCTGATGGCAGTGGGCTTTGCAGATATGCGCACAAAGCCCGTGATGTTGTTTGTGGCCTGTATGCTCACGGCTACCGTGGTGGAGTGGCTCACGGCAAAGCTGCTGGAGCGGCTGCACAACCGCAAATGGTGGGATTACTCCGATAAAAAGTTCAACCTGAACGGCTACGTCTGCCTGCAATACTCGGTGCTGTGGGGCGCGCTGGGCATGGTGACTGTGCTTTGGGGCAACGGGCTGCTGTTGCGTCTGTGCGCCCTTGTGCCGGACTGGCTGCTGCATCCGCTGGTGTGGGCGGCGCTGGGCATCGCGGCGCTGGACCAGCTGGGCTCGGCGGTTCTGGTGGGGCGGTATGCGGCGCAGCACCCGGTGCTGGAACAGCTGAACCAGAAACTGGAAGAGCGCTCCGATACCCTGCGCCGCCGCATTGCCGTGTATGTGGAAAAGCGCATCCAGCGCGCCTACCCGGAGGCCGCCCGGCAGCAGCCCACGGCAGTGCAGAAGGGAAAAGCCGACTTCCTCAGCGCGGCAGACCTGCTGTGGCTGTTCGTCATCGGGGCGTTTCTGGGCGATCTGGTGGAGACAGTGTTCTGCCGCCTGACCGCCGGGGTGTGGATGAGCCGTTCCAGTCTGGTGTGGGGGCCTTTCAGCGTGGTGTGGGGGCTGGCGCTGGCCATGGCTACCGTGCTGCTGCGGCAAAATCAGGATAAAAGCGACCGCTATCTCTTTGCTTTCGGCACGGTGCTGGGCGGCGTATATGAATATGTGTGCAGTGCCGTCACAGAGCTATTGTTCGGCACGGTGTTCTGGGATTATAGCAAGTTCAAGTTCAATCTGGGCGGGCGTATCAACCTGCTGTACTGCTTTTTCTGGGGCATTGCGGCGGTGATGTGGATGCGCTACGGCTACCCGCTGGTGCTGAAGCTGATGAAAAAGGTGCGCAGCCATATCCGTCCGTGGATGACGGCGGCGCTGGCGGTGTTCATGGCGGTGAATATGCTTACCAGCGCGCTGGCACTGGCGCGGTACGATGCCCGCACCAGCGGCGAAGCGCCCAACGGACAGCTGGAAGTGTTCCTTGATGAGCATTTCGACAACGCCCGCATGGAGCGCATTTACCCCAACGCCAAAAAAGTGACCAAGGCAGAATAAATCCCATATTTCCCCTTGCGCTTTTGCCGGAAAACAGGTATAATATTCTCTGGATAAAAGGGAGTAAGGGGCGTACCTTGGTTGAAAAACGGGTGCGCTGTGCTGCAGCGACAGTCCCGGCAGAAATGCCCGATGCAGCACCGGATGCTTGAGACTTTTATCACATTTCCCCGTTCCGGGCAAGATGTGATAAAGGTCTTTTTTTGTGCCTCTGCTGCCATCATTTGAAAAAAGGAGAAATATTATGCTGATCCCTGTTCTGTTGTTTATCGTGGGTCTGCTGTGCCTGATCAAGGGCGGCGACTGGTTTGTGGACGGTGCCACCGGCATCGCCCGCCGCTTCCATGTGCCGGAGTTGCTCATTGGTGCCACGGTGGTGTCCATCGGTACCACCCTGCCGGAGGTCATGGTGTCCACCACCTCTGCCCTCACCGGTCACGGCGAGATCGCCTACGGCAACGCCATCGGCTCGGTCATCTGCAATTCTGCACTGATCGCCGCCATCACCATTGCGGTGCGCCCGGGCAAGGTTGACCCCAAGAGCCTGCGCACCCCGGTGGCCTTCTTCTTTGTGGCTGCCGCTTTCTATGCCGGTGTGGCCTACACCACCGGCTCCTTCACTCGCCCGGTGGGTCTGATCCTGCTGGCCATGTTCGTGGCTTACATCGTGTGCAACGTGCTGGCTATGAAAAACGCCACCGCCCCGGAAGAGGAGGAGCAGGCTGAGGAAGGCTCCTTTGCCAAGGAGCTGGGTCTGCTGGTCATCGGCGCAGCGCTCATTGCTGTGGGCGCTGACCTGCTGGTGGACAACGGCACCCTCATCGCGCAGGCACTGGGCGTGCCGGAGTCGGTCATTGCGCTGACCTTTGTGGCACTGGGCACCTCGCTGCCGGAGCTGGTCACTGCCATCACCTCGCTGGCTAAGGGCCACGGTGCGCTGTCGCTGGGCAATGTCATCGGTGCAAACGTGTTCAATCTGGTGCTGGTCAGCGGCGTGTCTGTCACGCTGGCACCCTTCAGCATCCCGCAGAACTCCACCATCGCAGGCATGAACGCCTCGCTGGTGATGGATATCCCGGTCATGTTTGCCGTGATGCTGCTGCTCACCGTGCCCGCTCTGATCAAGGGCAAGCTGAGCCGCCCGCAGGGCATTGCACTGCTGTGCATCTATGCCGCCTTCTGCGCCGTGCAGTTCAGCATCTGATCCGCAAGTTAAATAGTTAAGGCTGCTGCACAGGGTTTTGTGCAGCAGCCTTTTTATGTGGGACGATTTTGAATGCGCTCCGCGTTCGCTTTGCGCATACTCAGCGGAAAGATTATTTATAATTTCGCGTTTGTCGCACTCTGCGGAGTGCGACAAACGCTATTTTCACAGGAGGGGTCGTGGAGGCAAACGGCAGCTGCCGCGCTTGTTTCCACGCGGAAACAGTCATGCGGCGGGGGCGCTGCGGCACGGAAGTCAACATGACCCTCTCAGTCATCGCTGCGCGATGCCAGATTTCCCCCTTTCGTCGCTGCGCGCATCTTCCCCCCGGAGCGGGTGGAAGTCTTTCCTCAAAGGGAGAGGCAAGAGCACCACCGGAAGCTTTCTCATTGCGCCTAATACTTTAGCAACGGGCTTTAAACCTTGGCTACCCCCTTCGGGGAAGCTGGCGCGGGAGCGCCTGAGAGGGTAAAAAAGTGGGTCAGAAGCGCCCACAGGCGTTTCTGACCCACAAATAGAACGATATTATTGTTTTACAGCTGGCAGGCGGTATCGTAGCCGGTGCGGATGGCGTTGGAGATATCCGCAGCCTTACCAGCGGCATCGCCGATGGAATACACCGGGATGCTGGCAGCCTCCAGCGCAGCAGCGTCAAATGCGTTGGAGCGTGCGCCCATGGCCAGCACGATGTAATCGCAGGGGATGGTCACCTCTGCGCCGTCCTTGTTCTCGCAGACGACGGCGTCCATGCGGAATTCCTTGACCTTGTGGCTGGGGTACTGCTCCACGCCGTAGGTCTTGTAGTTTTCCAGCAGGGTGGGCAGAATGGTGGTGCTCTCGCCTGCGGCGATCTTGTCCATCATCTCGATGACCGACACCTTGCAGCCGCGGGCAGCCAGATACTCTGCGGTCTCGCAGCCTACCATGCCGCCGCCGATGACAGCCACCGTGCCGTACACCTGCTGCTCACCGGCCAGAACCTTCCAAGCGTCGGCAACGTTCACGCTGTCGATGCCGGGGATGCGGGGTGCGGCGCTGTGTGCGCCCACAGCGTTGATGACGGCCTCGAAACCGGCGTCCTTCAGCTGCTCTGCGGTGCGGGTCTGACCCATGCACAGGTGCACACCGGCGTTGCAGACAGCGTGGATCAGGTCCTGTGTGGCGCGGCGCATCTCCTCCTTGCGGGGAGGTACGCAGGCAATGTTCAGCTGGCCGCCCAGAGTGGTGGTCTTTTCAAACAGGGTCACGTCATGGCCGCGCAGCGCTGCCACGCGGGCGGCTTCCAGACCGGCAGGGCCGCCGCCGAGGACGGCAATCTTCTTTTTCTGTGCTGCGGGCTGGATGCTGCGGGTGTTCTCGTAGCCATTCTCCGCGTTCAGCACGCAGGAGAGGAACTGGCGGTTCTGGATGGCATCGGTGCAGCCCTTGTTGCAGCTGATGCAGCGGCGGATATCGCAGGCCTTCCCGGCAGCGATCTTGGTGCCCCAGTCGGGGTCTGCCAGCAGCGGGCGACCCATGGCAACTATGTCGGCCATGCCGCTCTCGATGACACGCGCAGCCATGTCGGCGTCCACGATACGACCCACGGCGCTGACCGGCACATTGACAGCCTTTTTGATGTCCCCGGCGATCTTGACGAAGAAGCCGTAGGGCTGTACGCCCATGGGAGGAATGGTGTCGGCCATGTTGCCGGTGTGGTTGGCCTGGGCAACGTGGAACATATCCACGCCGTCCTCCACCAGCCACTGGGCAAACTGCACGGCGTCGGCTTCGTCAATGCCGCCCTTGCCGCGCTGCGGAGTGACGATGGACAGCTTGTAGTCGATGACCATATCCGGCACAGCCTTGCGGATGGCGCGGGTCAGCATACGAGCAAAGCGGACGCGGTTCTCCAGACTGCCGCCGAACTTATCGGTGCGGTGGTTCATGCGGGTGGAGCACAGGCAGCCGTTCAGGCGGTCGCCGTGGATCTGGATCACGTCCACACCGGCCTTCTGGGCGCGCACTGCGCAGGCGCACATCTTATCGATGATGGACATCAGCATCTCCTCGCTGGCCTCATCGGTAAAGAACATCATGTCGTGATGCAGGCGCTGACGCATCTCGTCAAACTTCTTCTGCATAAACAGGCTGTTGATGGCGTCCACATCGTACTCCGGGTGGAAGATCTGGACGCCCAGCTTGGTGCCGTAGGCGTGTACGCTGTCGGCCAGTGCCTTGAAGGCAGGGATCTGGCTGTCGTCAAACAGCTTAGGGGTGGGAGAAAAGCTGTTGATGGGTGCCACATCGCCCAGAACGATGTAACCCACACCGCCCTTTGCCAGACGGGTGTAGAAGCCCATGTCCTGCTCGCTGATCATGCCGTTTTTCTCGTAGCCGGTGGTCAGCGGGGGGAACATGATGCGGTTTTTAAAGGTCTGTCCGCCCACCTCGATGGGCTGCAGAATCACGTTTTGCATACGAAAGCCTCCTTGCAGATACGCTTTGCTTTACAGATTTGCTTTGATGAATGCTGCGGTCTTTTCCTCCACGGCGGCACGGGCTGCCAGCGTGGCAAAGTTGTGGCCGCCGCCTGCAATGGTATCCACATCGGGTGCGGTGTACACCTGTGCGTAACGGTTGCAGGTGCCCTCATCCACCAGACGGTCATCGTCGGCGCGCAGCAGCAGCACCGGGCCGTTGTAGCCCTTGGCCTCGGTAAAGGGGTCGGGGTGCTTTGCCATCTCGTAGTTAAAGGCCATCTTGTAGCACAGACCCTCCATGTCGGCGTAGTCCTTGCCGGTCTGCATAATGCCGTCGGCGCGCTGGGCGCAGCCGAACCACATCCCGGCGCCCGGGCACAGCAAAATCAGGCCGTGGGGCTGGATGACCGGTGCGCAGGAGGCGGCAATGTAGCCGCCCATGCTCTGGCCGGAGAGGAACAGCTTTTCGCTGTCCACATAGGGCTGTTCAGCGGCCCATGCAAAGATATCCTGTGCATCGGTGTGCAAGCCGTCAAAGCTCATATCCTCGAACTCGCCGTCGCTCTCGCCATTGCCGTAGAAATCGAACCGGGCGCTGCCGATGCCCTGCGCTGCCAGAGCGCGGGACAGATGGGTGTACATGGACTTGTAGCCGCTGCAGCTGCCGGCAAAGCCGTGCAGATGCACCACAAAGGGCACCTTGCCCTCGGTGTCGGGCAGGGTCACGATGCCGCGCAGGGTGTGGCCATTGCGGTTTTTAAACTGAACCTGTAAGATCTTCATGGTTTACTTGCTCTCCTTTGCGGCGCGGCGAGCCTTCAGCTCGGTCAGCATCTCAGCAGTCTTCTGCTTGGTCAGGGGGTAGACGAAGAACAGGATGGCAACTGCAATGCCGTAGCCCAGGAAGTAGACGCCGGTGTAGCTCTTCCAGATGGCGTTCACAACGCCTGCGGTCTGCACAGCGCCTGCGGTAACGTTGTAGCCGATGGCACCCAGCACAAAGCTGGACAGGCTGCCGGAAATGGCGCTTGCAAGCTTGCGGAAGAAGGAGTAGGTGGAGTAAACGATGCCCTCGTTGCGCTCGCCGGTCTGCAGCTCGTGGTAGTCGATGGCGTCGTTGACCATAGCCCAGATCAGCACCTGCATGCCGGAAGCGCCCAGATAGCAGATACCGTTGATGACGATAAAGACCACGGGATTATGGACGGGGAAGAAGAACAGGATGCCGAACACGATGGCGGCAAAGCCTGCGCCCATGCAGCACCACTCCTTCTTGCCGAACTTGTTGGCAAGAGGCTGGGTGATGGCAAAGGACAGCACAGCGTACAGAACGCTCAGCATACCGGAGACAGCCTGAATTTTAACGTTGCCGAAGAAGTCCTTATACAGGTAGGTGTTCAGGCCGTTGACCACGGAAGCACCGATCATGCCGGTGAGGCTGAAGAACATAACGCCCAGCAGAGCCTTATTGTGAGAGATCTCCTTGAGCACGTGCAGGTAGTTCAGCTTTTCACCCTGCGGACGCTCGGGCACTTCCACGCGCTCCTTGCACCACACGCAGGTGATCTGCAGGCACAGCAGGCCCAGCATGGCGCAGATGCAGGCCAGCATCAGGAAGCGGCCGGCCACGGGCTTGTTGTCCACATACAGGAACAGGGGGCCGATCATGACCATGACGGTCATGAAGATGGTGCCGCCAAGGCTGCGGTAGCGGGACAGTGCGGTGCGCTGGCTGACATCATCGGTCATCACGCTGGACAGAGTACCGAAGGGCACGTTGACGCAGGTGTACAGCGCCTCGTACAGAACGTAGGTGACGAACATGTAGGCCAGACGCAGGCCGTAGTTGATGTTGCCCACATTGACAAAGCCCAGTATGCACAGCACTGCCATGGGGAAGGAGAAGGCGCGGATCCAAGGGATGAACTTGCCGCCCTTGGTGGCCTTGCGGGAGTCCACGATCGCGCCGATGATGGGGTCGTTCACGGCGTCCCAGATCTTGGTGACCAGCAGCAGGATACCCACATGGAAGGGGTTGACCTGCAGGATCAAGGTGTAGAAGATCGACAGATACATGGCGCGGTACTGCTCGGTGAAGCAGCAGCCCAGATCGCCCAGTGTATAGCCGATCCTGTCCTTCATGGAGAAGGGTCGGACGGTCTTTTTCTGGTCCATTGTGTTTTATCCTCCTTAAAAACAGTGAAACCACGAGACTTTTCGCACAAGTCTCTTTTCTACGCTTTGCATTATACGTTAATTTTACATCAATACATATCCAAAAAATGATTGAAAACTATCACAAATTGATGTATTATGCAATTATAACAGTTGTACTTTTCTGTTGTGTACAACAAACTGTCGCACATGACAGTTTCACGGAGGTTTTTTTGGTGAACTATACAGTCAAGCGTTATTTTTTTGAGCAGAGCGCCGTCCGGGAATTCTATTCCGGCGCGTATTATGATTTGTTTCTGGTCATGCGGGGCAGCGGCGTGTTCCGGTGCAGCGAGGTGGTGCTGCCCGCACAGCAGCAGAATCTCATCATCTTCAAGCCCGGTCAGGGCGGCAGACTGGAATACGCCGGTGCTTACGGCCCGCTGGAACTTATTCGGGTGCAGCTGTCCCCCCAGACGCTGGCGCAGCTTTCGGACGCAGATACCGACCTTGAAAAAAGCTTCAACGTGGTGCCCTCCCGGCAGGTGGCTGTGCGCCCGGACAGCCAGATCTATATGCTGCTGAAAAACCTTGCCCGGAAGCTGCTGATGCTCCCGCAGGAGCGCACCCAGTTCGGTGCAGCGGTGTTCGAGCACGGTATTTTGCAAATGTTTGTGGTGCTGGCGTTGCGTGCCTGCATCCATGCGGAGTTCCACACCGCATCGGTCAGCCGCCACTACCTGATGCTAGACGAGGTGTTTTTGTTTATTCAGGCGCACCTTACCGAGGAACTGACGCTGGAGCGGCTGGAAAAGGAGTTTTTCGTCTCCCGGGAACATATTGCCCGGGAATTCAAACGCCAGACCGGGCAGACGGTGCACCGCTATATCGTAAAGGCGCGGTTAGACCGCTGCTGCACCCTCATCGAGCAGGGGCTGCCCATCACCGAGGTGTACAAGACCAGCGGCTTTGGCGGTTACAACCACTTTTTCCGCGCCTTTAAAAAGGAGTACGGCATGACCCCCAAGGAGTACTTCCAAACCACCCGGCAGGACGCCCGGGGATGAATTTTGCAAAAGCAGCGCCGTCTGCGCCTGTGAAAAAAGCCGCCCGGGAAAATCCGCAGATCCTCCCGGGCGGCTTGCTTATCCTATTTTTTCTTTTACTTGCGGCGGGTGAGGCAGTTCAGCGCCATCACAACCAGCACGAGAAAGCCGATGACCAGCAGGATACCGGTCATGCCGATGAGCATCATGGGCAGGGTGGTCATCCAGGAAGAAAGATGAAGCATAAAGGCACCTCCGTTAAGCCATCAGGGAAAGGATCAGTCCGCCGGCAAGGACGGATGCGATCTGCCCGGAAACGTTGACGCTGATGGAATACATCAGCAGGAAATTCTGGTTGTCCTCGGCCAGACCCATCTTGTTGACCACGCGTCCGCTCATGGGAAAGGCCGAAATGCCTGCCGCGCCGATCATAGGGTTCAGCTTTTTGCCCTCGGGCAGGAACAGGTTCAGCAGCTTGGCGAACAGCACGCCGCCAGCGGTATCAAAGATAAAGGCCACAAGACCCAGCGCCATGATGAGCAGGGTATCCGGCCGGACGAACTTGTCGGCGGTCATCTGCCCGGCAACGGTCAGACCCAGCAGCAGGGTGATGAGGTTTGCCAGCACGTTCTGGGCGGTCTCGCTCAGGGAGTTCAGCACCCCGCATTCCCGCAGCAGGTTGCCGAACATCAAAAAGCCCACCAGCGCCACGCTGGCCGGGGCTATCAGACCGGCGACCACCGTGACCACAACGGGGAACAGGATCTTGGTCAGCTGGGTGACGTTGCCTTTTTCGTAGGGCATACGGATGCGGCGTTCCTTCTGGGTGGTCAGCAGACGGATGACCGGAGGCTGCACGATGGGCACCAGTGCCATGTAGCTGTAAGCTGCCACCATAATAGCGCCCAGATACTGGGATTTCAGGGTGTTTGCCACAAAAATGGCGGTGGGGCCGTCCGCTGCGCCGATGACCGCAATGGACGCGGCGTCCTTCATATCAAAGAAGAACCCGGCCAGAAACAGGGTGAAAAAGATGCCAAACTGTGCCGCTGCGCCAAACAGCATGAGCCACGGCTTTTCCAGCAGCGGGCCAAAATCGATCATGGCACCGATGCCGATGAACAGCAGCAGCGGGAACAGCTCGTTGGACATCCCTGCCTCGAACAGGGCAGAGATGGGGCCAACGGTGTCTCCCTGCGTGATGGCACCGGATGCGGGAAGATTGACCAGAATGGCACCGAACCCCATGGGCAGCAGCAGACTGGGCTCCATCTTTTTGACGATGGCAAGGTAAATGAGCAGGGCACCGATGCCCCACATGACCACCATCTGCCATGTCAGCGCCCCGAAGTTTGAAAAGAGCGCGGCGAATGTGTTCCAGAAATTCATATTGTTTTTCTGCCTCCTTTTGTTCTGATGCTGCGGCAAGAAAAAAAGAGACCCTTGCCACAGCGTAAGATCTGTGACAAAAGTCTCAAGCGAACACATGACATCGGGCATTGCTGCCGTGATGACGCTGCCATGCAGCGGCCTGCCGGAAAAAAGCCTTGACCGGCGGGCTGCCCTTTACTCCCCTTTATCATTTTTATTGATACCAGAAACTGCCGCTTCTGTCAAGGGGGAAAATGCGGTTTTGCGCAAAAATCCAACCGTGAAAAGGCCAACCGGGAAAATCCGCAGATTTTCCCGGTTGGCAAACTATAACTGTTTTTTCGCTTTAAATCGTCAGTCCACCACCGGTACATCCAGCCCGAACTCCTGCGGGCGGAAGCGGGGACAGACGTTCTCGGTGATGCAGATGACCGAAGCGGCAAGACGGCTGCCGATCTCGCAGGCTTCTGCCAGCGTTTTGCCGTAGGTCAGGCCGATGACCGTGCCGGCAAAGAAGGCGTCCCCCGCGCCGGTGGTGTCCATAACGTCCACCTTTTTGGCGGGTACGATGCCGCAGCTGCCGTCTGCACAGGCATATACCGCGCCCTGCCCGCCCATGGTCACCACCATGCTGGGAATGTTGGCGCTGCGCACGTTGCCCGTGAGCACCCGGCACATCTCGTCCGGGGAGAGGTGGTCGTAATCGTCCGAGAACAGCAGCCCGGCCTCCTGCTGGTTGCAGACGAAACAATCGATCTGCTGCAAAAAATCCCGCCGCTCCATGGCAATGCTCATGTTGGAGACCACGGCAAACACCTTTTTGCCGTACTTTTTGGCATAGCGCAGGGTCTGCTTCACCGTTTCTTTTTCGAGGTCCAGTTCCAGCGCAATGGAATCGCAGTCTGCAAAGATCTCGTCGCCCTGCTCCTGCAGCAGGCCGGTCAGCGGGGTGGTGTCTGGCCGCTTGGAGATGGCGGCGTGCACATCGCCGTCGTTGTCAAAAATGGCCAGCCATGTGCCCATGCCGTCCGGCTTTTTCTGGATAAAGCGGGTGTTGACCTTGTGCCTTGCCAGCTTGTCGATGACGTCCTGTCCCATGCCGGTGTCATCCACCAGACCCACAAAGGTGGGGCGCAGCTCCACGTTGGCAATATCCTCCACCACATTGCGGCTCACACCGCCGTGTACCTGCTCGATGCGTCCGGCGTTGCGCCCGCCGGGGATATAGGTGGAAAGGGGGATAGCCCTTGATATCCACAAAAACAGCTCCGATGACTACGATGCCCATAAACGATAAACCTTTCTGACTTCAGTTGATTTTACCTGTAGATTTTACCTGTATTATACAGGAAGCAGACAAAAGATGCTATCCCTTTGCCGTTTTTTGCGGAAAAATATCTTCCGCTAAGACCCTTCCGTGAAAAGGCCAATCGGGAAAATCCGCAGATTTTCCCGATTGGCAAATATAAATAGTCTTTCCGCTAAAAATGCCCAGAGCGCAACGGAGGGCATTCTGTATCAGCCCCTGTCACATCGCCGTGCGGGCGGTGCGCACCAGATACTCCATGGCCTGCACCGGATACTGCCCGGCGGCGGTCTCGCCGGTGAGCATCAGGCTGGATGCGCCGTCCAGTACGGCGTTGTAGATGTCGCTCACCTCGGCGCGGGTGGGTACAGCCCGGGTGTGCATGCTGTCCAGCATCTGGGTCACCACCATAAAGGGCACACCGGCTGCCCGGCAGGCGGCGGAAAGCTGTTTCTGGCAGCGGGGCAGCTCCCACAGGGGCATGGCGTTGCCAAGGTCGCCCCGGGCAATGACCACCTCGTCCACCAGCGGCAAAAACTCCGGCAGCGCCTGTACGCCCGCAAGGTTTTCAATTTTGGCAAGAATTTTCAGTTGCGGTGCACCGGCCTCTGCCAGCGCCTGCCGCAGGTTGCGGATATCCGCAGCGCCGCGCACAAAGGGCAGCATGACCCCGGTAACGCCGCAACCGGCGGCGATGGCAAGGTTCTCCTTGTCCTCGGTGGTCAGGGTGGGCATCTGGATGTCCGCCCCCGGTGCTGCCAGACTTTTGCGGCTTTGCAGCACTCCGCCCCGCACTACGGTGCACACGAGTGCTTCCGGCTCTGCGGTGTCCACCCGTGCCAGCAGCTTGCCGTCATCCAGCAGCAACTCCTGCCCGGGCTGCACACCCTGCACCAGCGCGGTAGGGCAGGGGATGCCTTGCACGCCCAGACGCACGGTCTGCCCGGCGGTCAGGGACAGCGGCTGCGGCAGACGGCCGATGCGTAATTCCGGCCCTTGCAAATCAATGAGCAACTTTTTGACCCCGGCTTTATGCAGCATCACCAGCCAGTCCTTGTGCGCTGCCAGCGGCCCGTGAGAAAGATTCATGCGGATGCCGGTCATACCGGCTTCCACCATCTGCTGCAAAAGCTTTACATCGGCACAGGCAGGGCCGATGGTTCCGTAAAAATCCATAATTCCTCCTGCAATTCACGTTTTCTTTCTATTGTAGCATGACCGCGCTGCAAAAGATAGCCCGGCGGCGCACAAAAAAACACCGGAAGCTGATGCAAAGCCTCCGGTGTCTTTTTATGATGCCTTATGGGGTTTACTGCTACACTTTGCACCGCCTGCGTTCAGTACAAAGCTTACAGCTCCCTCTATTTTTAAAGGTTGTACTTAGTTTACAGCATTTCAGGCATTTCGTCAAGGGCATTTTCCAGCTTTTGCCGGGAAAAACTGGAATATCACAACATTATCACAACTGCAGCTGGTGGTAGCACACGCCCTCCATGGTCTTCCAACAGGCGGTGCTTCCCTCCAAGGTCATGTAGCTGTGGGCGGTGCTTTCCTTGGGCAGGCTTACAGATCCGGGGTTCAGGTAAAGGTTCCCCTGCCCGAAGTTTGTCCATGCGGGCACATGGGTGTGGCCGTGGAGCAGAATGTCCCCCGGGGCAAGGGGCGGCAGATGGTTCAGGTTGAACACATGGCCGTGGGTAACGTAGACCAGCCGCTGCCCCACCGGCAGCACGGCATAATCTGCCAGTACCGGGAAATTGAGCACCATCTGGTCTACCTCGGCGTCGCAGTTGCCCCGCACGCACAGCAGCTTGGGCGCAAGGCTGTTCAGCAGCGGGATGACCTGCTTGGGGGCGTAATCCCGGGGCAGGTCGTTGCGGGGGCCGTGGTAGAGCAGGTCTCCCAGAAACAGCAGGCGGTCGGCCTGCTCCCGTTCAAAGGCCTGCTGCAGCTGCTGCGCATAATAATAGGAACCGTGCAGGTCTGATGCGATCATCCATTTCATATACAATGCCCTCCCTCAGAGACGGTTTGCCTTATTGTAGCGCCTGCTGTAAAAATGGTCAAGTGATCACAAAAGTCATACTTTTACACCAAAACCCCTTGACACGCCGCTGAGGATGTGGTATTCTGCTGGAGTTGCAGCCCGCAAATGCGCAGGCTGCATATCGCGGACAGCTGCCGCGATCATAAAAACCGTGTGGATTTTTACAGCAACATTGCTACTTTTCGCCACACAATGACCTCACAAGGGTCATTGTGTGGCTTTTTTGTGCGCCGGAAACCGGCTACAGGCCGGTGCTGCGCCTTCCACATTTTTACTTTTTACAGATAGCAGGTGAAATTTTTCAATGAACGAAACTTTTATGAAGGAAAAGCCGGTGCTGCCGCTGCTGCTCTCGATGGCACTGCCCAACGTGGTCTCCATGCTGGTGAACAGCCTCTACAACATCGTGGACAGCCTGTTTGTGGCGCGCATCAGCGAGGACGCCATGACCGCGTTAAGTCTGGTGTTCCCCATCCAGAACTTTTCCAACGCCATTGCCATCGGCTTTGGCATCGGCATCAACGCCATGATCGCGCTGTATCTGGGCGCGGGCGACCGCGAAAAGGCCGAGATAGCTGCCACCCACGGTTTTGTGCTCAGCCTTGTGCACGGCGTGGTGATGATGGCGGTCAGCATCGCCATCATGCCCGGCTTTCTGCGCCGCTTTACGCAGGACGAGACGCTGATCGCCGCCGGCATCACCTACTCTACCATCGTGTTCCTGTTTTTGGTCGTGAACATGGTCTCGCTGGCCTTTGAAAAGATCTTTCAGGCGGTGGGCCGCATGAAGGTGTCCATGGTCGCCCTCATCACCGGCTGCGTGTGCAATATTTTGCTGGACCCGGTGCTCATCTTCGGGCTGGGGCCGGTGCCTGCCATGGGCATTGCAGGCGCGGCACTGGCTACCGGCATCGGTCAGGTGCTCAGCGTGGTGGTCTACCTTGTAGTCTACCTGCGTACCGAGCTGCCGGTGCGGCTGCGCCGCAGCTGTCTGCGCCCGGACGCGGCGCTGGACGGCAGACTGTACGCCATCGGCGTTCCGGCCATCCTGAATCTGGCACTGCCCTCGCTGCTGGTCACCTTCCTTAACGGATTGCTGGCGGCTTTCTCCCAGAGCTATGTGGTGGTGCTGGGCATCTATTATAAATTGCAGACCTTTTTGTATCTGCCCGCCAACGGTTTCGTGCAGGGCATGCGCCCCCTTATCGGCTATAACTACGGTGCGCGGGAGCACGCCCGGGTGAAAAAGCTGTTCCAGCTGACCCTGCTCATGAGCGCTGCCATCATGGCGGCGGGCACTGTCATCTGTCAGGTTGCTTCCGGGCAGCTGATGGGGCTGTTCACCCAGAACCCCGAAACCATCGCCGCCGGGCGGACTGCCTTGCGCATCATCAGCATCGGCTTTGTCATCTCGGCGGTCTCAACAACCGTCTCCGGTGCGCTTGAGGGTCTTGGCAAGGGCACAGAATCTCTGGTCATCGCGCTGTGCCGGTACGTTGTTTTCATCATGCCGCTGGCTGCACTGCTGTGTAACTGGCTGGGCGCAGACGGCGCATGGCACGCCTTCTGGCTTACCGAGGTGCTGGCGGCAGTGGTCTCCGGTATCGTCTACCGCCGGGCGGTCACACATAAAAAATAAGAATTTCTGATAGGGGCGTTTCATAACGTCCCTATTTTTCATTGACACTACGGGAAAAGTACGGTAAAATAATTTTCGTGTTTTGACAAAAACTGTCAGTGCGCAAGATATTACAGAGGATGTGGAAGTATATGATCGAGACCATTGCCGCCGTCAATCAGGCGGTGAACAGCTTTATCTGGGGCATCCCCGCCATGGTGTGTATCATTGGCGTGGGGCTGCTGCTCAGTGTCCGCACGGGCTTTTTGCAGATCCGCAAATTCCCTTACGCCATCCGCACCACCGTGGGCCGGATGTTCCGCAAGCGGGATGCCTCGGACGGTGCCATGACCCCTTTTCAGGCGGTGTGCACCGCGCTGGCGGGCACGGTGGGCACCGGCAACATTGCCGGTGTGGCGGGCGCTATCGCCATCGGCGGCCCGGGTGCCGTGTTCTGGATGTGGTGCTCTGCGCTGCTGGGGATGTGCACCAAGTTTGCCGAGGTGACGCTGGCCGTGCATTTCCGGGAGCGCAGCGACACCGGCGAGTGGGTGGGCGGCCCGATGTACTATATTAAAAACGGCCTTGGCCGCCGCTGGCAGTTTCTGGCCGTGCTGTACGCGCTGTTCGGCGTGCTGACCGTGTTCGGCACCGGCAACGCAACGCAGGTGAATACCATCGTGGCAGCAGTGGATACCGCCCTGCTGGAATACGGGCTGGTGGGCGGCAGCTTTCTGCCCACCCTCAACCTCATCGTGGGTATCCTTGTGGCGGTGCTGGTGGCGCTGGTGCTGCTGGGCGGCATCAAGCGCATTGGCAGTGTGAGCGAGAAGCTGGTGCCCTTTATGGCACTGTTCTACATTGTGCTGTCGGTGGGCGTGGTGGTGCTCAACTTCTCCCGCCTGCCCTATGTGCTGGAATCCATCGTGGCGGGTGCGTTCAACCCCGCTGCCTTTACCGGCGGCACCATCGGCAGTCTGTTTGTCAGTATGCAAAAGGGCGTTTCCCGCGGCATCTTTTCCAACGAGGCCGGTCTTGGCACCGGCTCTATCGCCCATGCCTGCGCCGACACCAAAAAGCCGGTCAAGCAGGGCATGTTCGGTATTTTTGAGGTGTTTGCCGATACCATCGTCATCTGCACCCTGACCGCGCTGGTCATCCTGTGCAGCGGCACCCCGGTCAGCTACGGCGCAGCGGCGGGTGCTGAGCTGACCATCTCCGGCTTTACCACCACCTACGGCGGCTGGGCGTCTATCTTTACTGCCGTGGCGCTGTGCTGCTTTGCCTTTTCCACCATCATCGGCTGGGGTCTGTACGGCTCCCGCTTTCTGGTGTTCCTGTGCAAGAGCAACAAGGTGGCGCGCCCCTTCTTTGTGGTGTATGCTCTGGTAGCCATTCTGGGCGCTACCATGGATCTTGGTCTGCTGTGGAGCATCGCCGATACCTTTAACGGCCTGATGAGCATCCCCAACCTCATTGCACTGCTGCTGCTTTCCGGCACGGTGGTGCAGCTGACCCGCGCCTTTTTTGAATCGGAAGGGTGAACGGCAGCTCTGCCCATAGTGGACAGAAACGCCGGAACGCGGTATACTGAGAAAAAACAACGGTGGCTATGTACCACAGGAGGTTCTAACGTGGAAAACTTTAACGAACTGCTGCAAAAGTATGCAGATTTTATCGTCCGGGTGGGTGTGAACCCGCAGCCGGGACAGACTTTGATCATCAACTGCCCGCTGGAAGGTGCCCCGCTGGCACGGCTGTGCGTGCGCAGCGCCTACGAAGCCGGTGCGCGGGACGTGCAGGTGAACTGGCAGGATGATGCCGTTACCCGCATCCGCATGGAGCTGGGCAGCGAGGAGGCACTGACCGACCACAAGGGCTGGCAGCTGCGCCGCTATCTGGACTACGCCGAGAGCGAGGGCGGTGTGTGCGTGCTGCACCTCATCGCGGACGACCCGGAGTTGTTCGCCGGGCTGGATGGTGCCAAGATCAGCCGGGTGAACAGCGCGAACCGCAGCTTTATGCAGCCGTGGCGGGAGTACACCATGAACGACCGGGTGCAGTGGTCCATCGCCGCCCTGCCTGCCGCGCCGTGGGCAAAGAAGATGTTCCCGGAGCTGGACACTGCCGCCGCCATTGAGACACAGTGGAAGCTGATCTTCGACACCTGCCGCGTGACCGGCGGCGACCCGGTAGGGGAGTGGCAGAAGCATCTGGACCGCCTGAACGAGCTGGGCGCAAAGATGAACGCCCTGGATCTGGAAAGCGTGCATTTTGAAAGCGCCAACGGCACCGACCTGACCGTGGGTCTGGCCGAGCAGGCAGTGTGGGAGAGCGCCGGCAGCAAAAACGAGAAGGGTGTGCCCTTCCTGCCCAACATCCCCACCGAGGAGGTGTTTACCGCACCCCATAAGGATAAGGTGGACGGCATCGTTTACGGCACAAAGCCTTACGTCTTTAACGGTCAGCTCATCAAAAACTTCCATGTCACCTTCAAGGACGGCAAGGTGGTGGAGCACGGCGCAGACGAGGGCGCAGATCTGCTGGGTCAGCTGCTGGATACCGACGAGGGCGCACGCCACATCGGTGAGGTGGCACTGGTGCCCGCCTCCAGCCCCATCAACCGCAGCGGCAAGCTGTTCTACAACACCCTGTTTGACGAGAACGCTGCCTGCCACATCGCCTTTGGCGACAGCTACCCCGGCACCACCGTGGGCGGCACCGGCCTTTCCAAGGAGGAGCTGGCAGCCCGCGGCATGAACCACTCCTCCCTGCACGAGGACGTGATGATCGGTGCAGAGGACAGCCGCATCACCGGCAAATGCCGCGATGGCCGCACCGTGCCGCTGTTTGAAAACGGCGTCTGGGTGCTGTAAAAAAGCCCCAAAGGGCGCGCAACTGCAAAAAAATTGCGAAAATGCTTGCATAAATCGCAAGAGTATGCTATATTCTAGTAGTACGATATAGTTTAACCTGAAACGTGGGCCGCAAGGTCCGCGTTTCTTGTTTGTTTGGAGGTTTTTTATGGCGAAGCAGTCTGGCGGCAACACCGCGCAGAGAGTGGAAGCGCTTGTCCGTCCCACGGTGGAAGGCATGGGTCTGCGCCTGTGGGATGTGGTTTTTGAGAAGGAAGGGCCGGACTGGTATCTTCGCATCCTCATCGACCGGGACGGCACCATGGATACTGACACCTGTGCAGAGGTGTCCCACGCACTGGACCCCATTCTGGATGAGGCAGACCCCATCGACCAGAGCTATTATCTGGAGGTGGGCAGCCCCGGCCTTGGCCGCAAGCTGACCCGCCCGGAGCACTACGAGGCACTGAAGGGCCAGAAGGTGCGGGCAAAGCTCATCCGCCCCAACGCTGACGGCGTGCGGGAGCTGTCCGGCATCCTGACCGGCCGCGAGGGCAGCACCGTGACGCTGGAAACCGAGAACGGCCCCGTGACCTTTGAGGTGAATGCAGCCTCCGGCGTGCAGCTGTGCGACGACGAGGATCTGTTCAACTGAGAAGAACCGTCTCTGATGGAGAAAAGAGAACAAAATATATAGGAGGAACCCGAAAAATGACAGCAGCGAATAAGGACTTTTTTGAAGCGCTCTCCATGCTGGAGCATGAGCGCGGCATCACCGCAGAGTACCTGATCGAAAAGATCAAGGCGGCTATCATCATTGCCGTCAAGAAGAACTATGAGGTCGAGGAGGATCACATCCGTGTGGACATCGACCCCGACACCGGCCGCTTTGATGTGGCGCTGATCCAGGATATCGTGGCAGACGAGGACTGGTACGACGAGCACGCCGAGATCGGTGTGACCGAGGCACGCAAGATCCGCAGCAGCTACGAGGTGGGCGACCGCATCATCACCCCGCTCAAGACCCGCGATTTTGGCCGTATTGCCGCCCAGACCGCAAAGCACGTCATCCGTCAGGGCATCCGCGAGGCCGAGCGCAACCAGCAGCTCAGCGAGATCCAGTCCCGCGCACATGACATCGTGCAGGCCACCGTTACCCGCGTGGATACCGAGAAGGGCATCGTTGCGCTGGATCTGGGCAAGGGCGGCGAGGCTGTTCTGCCCCGCAACGAGCAGGTGCCCGGCGAGGTGTACACCGAGGGCGAGACCCTGCAGGTCTACATCGTGGACGTGGTCAGCACCGAGCGCGGCCCCCGCGTGATGATCAGCCGCACCCATCCCGGCCTTGTCAAGCGCCTGTTTGAGCTGGAAGTGCCCGAGATCTTTGACGGCACTGTGGAGGTAAAGGCCATCAGCCGCGAGGCTGGTGCCCGCACCAAGATGGCTGTCTGGTCCAAGGACCCCAACGTCAACCCTGTTTCCGCCTGCATCGGCGAGCACGGTGCCCGTGTGGCTGCTGTTGTGGAAAAGCTGGGCGGTGAGAAGATCGATATCGTCAAGTGGAGCGAGGATATCTCGGAGTTCATCTCCGCAGCCCTGAGCCCCGCCAAGGTGGTCAAGGTGGAGCTGCTGCCCGGCGAGACCCGCTCCTGCCGCGTCACCGTGCCCGACCAGCAGCTGAGCCTTGCCATTGGCAACAAGGGTCAGAACGCCCGCCTGTGCGCCCGCCTGACCGGCTACAACATTGATATCCGTCCCGAGAGCGGCTACTACGGCGAGGACGAGGAGCCCAAGAAGGACGCAGCAGACGCTGAATAAGCCCGGCACCATCTGCCGAAGGAGGGAAACCGGATGGCACAAAAAAAGATCCCTGCCCGCCAGTGCATCGGCTGCATGACCAGCCGCCCCAAAAAGGAGCTGGTGCGCGTGGTGCGCGCACCCAGCGGGGAGATCAGCATCGATCTGGTAGGCAAAAAGCCGGGACGCGGCGCATATCTCTGCCCGGACCCGGACTGCCTGACCAAGGCAAAAAAGAAAAAGGCGCTGGAACGCTGCTTTGAACAGCCGGTTCCCGCCGAGGTATACGACGCGCTGGCTGTACAGCTGGCCGCAGCCGCAAAGGAGGCAGCAGCCGATGGCAAAAAAGAATAACGCCCCCGCAAAACCCAAGCTGCCCCCGGAGGAGGCGCTGTATCAGGCCGTGAGCCTGTGCCGCAAGGCCGGTGCGCTGACCATGGGCTTTGATGCCGTGGAGGAAGCCTGCGTCAAAAGCAAGGCATGGCTGGTGATGACCGCATCGGACATCAGCCCCAAGACCTTGCAGCGTTTGAACTACGCTGTGGGGGACTTGGTGGACGTGTTCACCATGCCGCTGACACAGGATAAGCTGGCCGATATCAGCCACAAGCCCGTGGCTGTTTACGCGGTGACCGACCGCAACCTCGCAAAGCTCTGCTTCGACCGCCTGTCGGACTGCGGAGCAATCAAAAATGAGGAGGATATGAGCGAATGATCGTAAAATATAAAGTGAGTGACTTTGCAAAGGATCTGAACCTTTCTGCAAAGAAGGTACTGGACGAACTGGCCGCTATGGGCAGCACCGGCAAGAAGAACAGCTCCAATCTGGAGGAGAACGAGCTGAACTACCTGCTGGAAAAGTTCAGCAAGGATAACAGCGTGGCAAATCTGGACGAGTTTTTGAACAGCGCCAAGGCTCCCAAGGAGGAGCCCAAGGCTGAGAAGAAGGCTGACCAGAAGGCCGAAAAGAAGGCTGAAAAGAAGCCTGAGGCTCCCAAGGTTGACAAAAAGCCCCAGCAGCCTGCCGCAAAGGCCGAGCAGCCCAAGGCAAACAATAATAACAATAACGGCAAGCACGGCGACAAGAAGCCCGAGCAGCATAAGAAGCGCGAGGAAAAGACCGTTTCCTTCAGCGAACTGGCACGTGAGACCGGCGCAAAGGCTACCGCAGCCCCCGCACAGGCAGTTTCTGTCCGCCGCGAGGACAATCAGGTCACCGTGGATACCCGCACTGTGGATATGAACGTGGACCGCTTCGACGCCCGCTACGATGATCTGGCCTCTACCAAGAACACCGAGAACCGCCGCAAGCCCACTCCGCAGGGCAACAAGCAGAAGTTCACCCAGCGCGGCCAGCGCCAGCGCCAGCAGTTCCAGAAGGGCAAGCGCGAGACTGAGTTCGAGCGCCTGCAGCGCATCCAGCTGGAGAAGGCACGCAACGCCCAGCTGAAGGTGCTGATCCCTGACGAGATCACCGTGGGCGAGCTGGCAGCCCGTCTGAAGCAGCAGGCCGGTAAGGTTATTGCCAAGTTCATGCAGATGGGCGAGATGCACGCCATCAACGACGTGATCGATTTCGACACCGCAGCTCTGCTGGCAGAGGAGTTCCACGCAAAGGTCGAGCACGAGGTGCACGTCACCATCGAGGAGCGCCTGTTCACGCAGGAAGAGGATGCACAGGAGGATCTGGTGGAGCGTCCCCCGGTTGTTTGTGTCATGGGTCACGTTGACCACGGCAAGACCAGTATTCTGGATGCCATCCGCAAGACCAACGTTACCGCAGGCGAGGCCGGCGGCATCACGCAGGCCATCGGTGCATATCAGGTCAAGGTCAACGACAGCCTCATCACCTTCCTGGATACCCCGGGCCACGAGGCGTTCACCTCCATGCGTGCCCGCGGCGCCAACATGACCGATATTGCAGTTCTGGTGGTTGCTGCCGACGACGGCATCATGCCCCAGACCATCGAGTCCATCAACCACGCCAAGGCTGCAAATGTCAAGCTCATCGTGGCAATGAACAAGATGGATAAGCCCACCGCAAACCCTGAGCGCGTGATGGAAGGCCTGACCAAGTACGGCATCATCACCGAGGACTGGGGCGGCGATGTGGCCTGCATCCCGGTGTCTGCCCTGACCGGCATGGGCATCAACGACCTGCTGGAGCGCATTGCTCTGGAAGCTGAGGTCATGGAGCTGAAGGCAAACCCCAACCGCCGCGCCAAGGGTGCGGTCGTCGAGGCCCGTCTGGACAAGGGCCAGGGCCCCATTGCCACCATTCTGGTGCAGAACGGCACCCTGCACTCCGGCGACGTCATCATTGCCGGTACCGCTGTGGGCCGCGTGCGTACCATGCGCAGCGACAAGGGTCAGCTGCTGACCGATGCCGGCCCCTCCACCCCTGTGGAGATCACCGGCCTGACCGCAGTGCCGGAAGCAGGCGACCTGTTCGAGGCTGTTGAGGACGAGCGTCTGGCCCGCGAACTGGCCGAGCAGCGCATCGCTGCCGCCAAGGAGAAGCAGTTCTCCTCCTTCCAGAAGGTCACGCTGGATAACCTGTTCAGCCAGATGGCACAGAACGACATGAAGGAACTGGCCATCGTGGTCAAGGCCGACGTGCAGGGCTCTGCCGAGGCTGTGAAGCAGAGTCTGGAGAAAATCTCCAACGATGAGGTGCGCGTGCGCGTCATCCACGCCGGTGTCGGCGCCATCAGCAAGTCCGACGTGGATCTGGCCGATGCCTCCAACGCCATCATCATCGGCTTCAACGTCCGCCCGGACAACGTGGCCAAGGAAGAAGCCGCTGCCACCAAGGTGGAAATGCGTATGTACCGCGTCATTTACGACGCCATCAACGATGTCACCGACGCTATGAAGGGTATGCTGGCACCCAAGTTCCGCGAGGTCTCTCTGGGCGAGTTGCAGGTGCGTCAGGTGTACAAGATCTCCAATGTGGGTACCGTTGCAGGCTGCCGCGTGACCAGCGGCAAGATCACCCGCGACAGCAAGGTGCGCGTGGTGCGTGACGGCATCGTCATCGCCGAGGACGAGATCGCATCCCTGAAGCGCTTCAAGGACGACGCTAAGGAAGTGGCCGAGGGCTACGAGTGCGGCGTGACGCTGGAGAAGTTTGCGGACGTCAAGGAAGGCGACGTGTACGAGGCCTTCAAGATGGAAGAGTACCGCGACTAAGCAAAAACCGAATATATAACAGCTTCCCGGCAGAAAAGGCTTCCCCCGTCCGGGGGAAGCTGTCGAACGAAGTGAGACTGATGAGGGCGTATCTTTCGCAGGTGTGGAGCGTGCGCCCTCATCCGTCGTTTTGGCAGACAAATGCCGCCTTGCCCCGGCCGGGGCAAGGCTTTGGGAAGCTGCCGGACAGAATTTGGAGAAAACTATGTCTCAGAAAAATATGGGCCGTCTTGCGCAGGATATGAAGCGCGAGGTCATTGCCATCATCGGCCGGCTGAAGGACCCGCGGCTGGAGGGCGGTCTGCTGACCGTCACCCGTCTGGACGTGACGCCGGATCTGGATGTGGCAAAAGTGTATGTAAGCGTGATGGGCCGCGCAGACGGCCCCAAGCCCGCAATCGAAGCGCTGAACCGTGCCGCAGGCCATGTGCGCACCGAGGTCAGCAAAAAAATGCACATCCGCAAGGCACCCCGCTTCATCTTTGTGGAGGATGACGGTGCCGCCTACGCCGCCCACATCAACGAGCTGCTGCGCAGCCTGAACGTGAACGGCGAGGAGGAAGCACAGCCTGCTGATACCGAACAGACCGAGGACTGACTGCCTTTGCGGAAAGGATGGATCATTGGATGACAGAACAACTGGATGTGCAGCAGATGGCGCAGCGCCTGCTGGCTGCGGACAACATTTTGATTCTGTGCCACAAAAACCCGGACGGTGACACCATCGGCTGCGGCAGCGCCCTGTACTATGCGCTCAAAGCGCTGGAAAAAACAACGGCGGTGCTCTGCTCCGATGACATTCCGTCCCGCTACGCCTTTACGAACCCACGGCTGTTCAAGGGCGAGTTCGAGCCCCGCACTGTGATCGCGGTGGATGTGGCCGGTTTGCAGCTGTTTGGCGAAAATAACGGTGTGCCGCAGTACGCACACCATGTGGACCTGTGCATCGACCACCACGCAGGCAACAACGGCTATGCCGATTTTACCCTTCTGGATGCCGGTGCCGCTGCGGCAGCGGAACTGCTGTATCAGGTCATCGTGGAGATGGGGGTGACTATCACCCCCCACATTGCCGACTGCCTGTACACCGGCATTGCCACCGACACCGGCTGCTTCAAGTTCTCCTCCACCACCGCCAACACCCACAAGGTGGCTGCAAAGCTCATTGAAGCCGGCTGTCATGTGGAGGAGCTGAACACCCTGCTCTTTGACACAAAGCCCCGTGCCCGCATGGAGGCCGAGCGCATCGCCCGCAACCATCTGGAGTACTATCTGGACGGCCGCTGTGCCCTGATCTACCTGACGAGGGACGAGATACGGCAGAGCGGGGTAGACCCCGCAGATCTGGAGGAACTGACCAGTCTGCCCATCAGCATCGAGGGAGTCAAGGTGGGTCTGACCCTGCGCCAGCAGCCCGGCGGCAGCTACCGCATCAGCGTGCGCACCGCAAAGGGAGTGGACGCCTGTGCCATCGCCCGGCGTCTGGGCGGCGGCGGCCACACCCGCGCAGCGGGCTGTGAACTGCTGGGCGACCTTGAAAACGCCAAAAACGCGATCCTTGCAGAGGTGGAAGCCGAGCTGGACGCACCGCAGGAGGAAGCATGATGCAGGGCATCCTGATCGTAGACAAGCCCATGGACTGGACCAGCTTTGACGTGGTGGCAAAGCTGCGCGGTGTGCTGGGTACACGCAAGCTGGGGCACAGCGGTACGCTGGACCCCATGGCCACCGGCGTTCTGCCGGTGTTCTGCGGCGGTGCCAGCAAGGCGGTGGATCTGCAGCTGAACCACGACAAGACCTACCGCGCCACCCTGCGTCTGGGCGCACGTACCGATACCGGCGATAGCACCGGCACGGTGCTGGAGAATGCCCCCGTCACCGCCGGAGAAAAGGAGCTGCTGGCTGTGCTGCCGCAGTTTATCGGCCCGCAGATGCAGGTGCCGCCCATGTACTCGGCGGTCAAGATCAACGGTCAGCCGCTGTATAAGCTGGCGCGTGAGGGCGTGACCGTGGAACGCAAGGCGCGCCCCATTGAAATCTACGGCATCGAGTACGGCGGCAGTCCGGCAGAAAACGAGTATGTACTGACGGTGCGCTGCTCCAAGGGCACCTATATCCGCACCCTGCTGGAGGAGATCGCCACCGCCATGGGGCAGAAGGGCACCATGAGCGCGCTGCGCCGCACTGCTGCCGGTCTGTACACCGAAGCAGATGCCCACACGCTGGAAGAAATTCTTGCCGCAAAGGAGCAGGGGAGCGCTGCACTGGAAGCACTGATGCTGCCGGTGGAAAGCGTGTTCACCCCGCTGCCGCTGCTGATGGTGGAGCCATGGGTGGAGCAGCACCTGTACAACGGCTGTCCCACCAGCCACTACCCCGCAGCAGACGGACGCTACCGGGTGCGCAATGCCGCCGGGCAGTTCCTTGGCCTTGCCAACATTACCGGCGGGGTGCTCCGGGTGGAAAAACTGTTCGTGGAACGTAATTGAGCAATAAAGGAAACAAGACCCATGCAGATCATTTCTCAGTTTGCCCCGCTGCCGCTGGCACAGCCCGAAAAAGGCACCGCCGTGGCCATGGGCTACTTTGACGGCATCCATATCGGCCACCGGGCGGTGATCGAAGGGGCTGTGCAGTGGGCAAAGACCCATGATGCAGCTCCGGCGGTGTTCACCTTCCGCCTGCCGGTGGAAAATAAAATGAAGGGCAAGCGCCTGCTCTCCACCGAGGACAAGCACGCCCTGATCCACAGTCTTGGGGTGGAGTATTACCTCACCCCGGACTTTGAGGCGATCAAGGCACTGAGCCCGGAGGAGTTTGTGCGCGGCATCGTGGAAAACTGCCACGCCCGGGCGCTGTTCTGTGGCGAAAACTTCACCTTTGGTGCAAAGGCTGCCGGTACGCCGGAGCTGCTGCGCACCCTCTGTGCCCCTCTTGGGGTAGAGGTGGTGGTGGTGCCCATGGCACAGTTTGAGGAAAAGCCGGTGTCCTCTACCCGCATCCGCACCGCGCTGGAGGGCGGGGACATCCCGGCCGCCAACGCCATGCTGGGCATGCCCTATGCCATCCG